>FRDC01001344.1_pt1 | contig 86425 bp, 78 predicted proteins | sample 1106171 | NCBI WGS metagenome assembly FRDC01 (sample SAMEA3930566, study PRJEB13176) | freshwater metagenome | biome: Drinking water system; feature: drinking water; material: water | place: Singapore | collected 2014-12-20
GGGCATGACGGTGGAGATGGTCTCGCCCTCCTCCAGCGGCAGCAGGTTGATCAGCGCCTTGCCGCGCGCCTGCGGGTTGCCGAGCGGCAGGCGGTAGACCTTGGACTTGTAGACCATGCCGCGGGTCGAGAAGAACAGCATCGGCGTCAGGGTGTCGGCGACGAACACCTGGCTGACGAAATCCTCGTCGCGGGTCGCCATGCCGGTGCGCCCGCGCCCGCCGCGCCGCTGCGAACGATAGGTCGAGAGCGGCACGCGCTTGATGTAGCCGCCGTGGGTGACGGTGACGACCATGTCCTCGCGCTGGATCAGCGCCTCGATGTCGGCCTCGAACTCCAGGTCCTGGATCTCGGTCAGGCGCGGCTGGCCGAACTTGTCCTTCATCTCGATCAGCTCGCTGCGCAGCAGGTCGAGCCGCTTCGGCCGGCTGTCGAGGATCTCGAGGTTGTAGGTGATCTTGGCCGCCATCTCGCGCAGCTCGCCGGCGATCCTGTCGCGCTCGAGGCCGGTCAGGCGCTGCAGGCGCAGATCGAGGATGGCCTTGGCCTGCGCCTCCGACAGCTGATAGGCCCGCGCCACCTCCTCCAGGTTCGCCGGATCGTCGATCAGCTTGATGAGATCGATCACCGATTCCGCCGGCCAGGTACGCGCCAGCATTTGCTCCTTCGCGGTCTGCGGATCGGGCGCGCGCCGGATCAGCTCGATGATTGGATCGAGGTTGGCAACCGCCACCGCGAGGCCCATCAAGCTGTGCGCCTGCTCGCGCGTCTTGCGCAGCAGGTGGGCCGAGCGGCGGGTGATGACTTCTTCGCGGAACTCGATGAACGCAGCGATGATCTGCTTCAGGTTCAGCAGCTCCGGCCGGCCCCGGTTGAGCGCCAGCGCGTTGACGCCGAAGCTGGTCTGCAGCGGCGTGAACTGGAACAGCTGGTTGAGCACCACGTCGGACATCGCCTCGCGCTTCAGCTCGACCACCACCCGCACGCCTTCGCGGTTGCTCTCGTCGCGGACGTTGGAGATGCCGTCGATCAGCTTCTCCTTCACCACCTCGCCGATGCGCGCCACCAGGCGCGACTTGTTCTGCTGATACGGCACTTCGGTGATGACGATGGCTTCACGGTCGCGCAGATCCTCGATATGAGTGCGGCCGCGCATGACGATCGAGCCGCGGCCGGTGTGATAGGCCTCGCGGATGCCGTTGCGCCCCATGATGATGCCGCCGGTCGGGAAATCCGGCCCCGGCAGAATCTCGATCAGCTGGTCGATGGTGATCTCGGGATTCTCGAGATAGGCGACACAGGCGTCGATCGCTTCCGACAGGTTGTGGGTCGGCATGTTGGTCGCCATGCCGACCGCGATGCCGGCCGCGCCGTTGACCAGCAGGTTCGGCCAGCGCGCCGGCAGGACCGTCGGCTCCTTCGACTTGTCGTCGTAGTTCGGCTGGAAATCGACCGTCTCGTTCTCGAGGTCGTCGAGCAGCGCTTCCGCCGCCTTGGTCAGCTTGACCTCGGTATAACGCATGGCCGCCGGCGGATCGCCGTCCATCGAGCCGAAATTGCCCTGCCCGTCCGCCAGGGTGACGCGCATGGAAAAGTCCTGCGCCATGCGCACCAGCGCGTCATAGATCGCCTGGTCGCCGTGCGGGTGATAGTTGCCCATGATGTCGCCGACGGCGCGGGCGGATTTCTTGGTGCTGCCGCTCGATCCGAAGCCGCCTTCGAACATGCCGTAGAGGATGCGGCGGTGGACCGGCTTCAAGCCGTCGCGCACGTCCGGCAGCGCGCGGCTGACGATCACGCTCATCGCGTAATCGAGATAGCTGCGCCGCATTTCCGATTCAAGTTCGACCGGGAGGATTTCTTGGTTCGGGGTGGTGTTCATTTTTACCAATTACAGTGACAGTGACCAGTGACAGTGATCAGTGTTTTTATACTGCCTTTCTTTTTAAACCACTTGATGTTCTTTGTAAATTTACCAGCATTTTAGATATAATTTGATATTCATCTTGCAACTTAATTGCTTGCTTGTTTTCTATAAATTTGAGGTCTCTAGCGTAATCTAACCAAACTTGCATTTCATCCGAAGATCCTAGCGACATTAATAGAAATCGGGAAAAATCTTGGGGCGAATTAAAGCTGCGACCATATCCTTCGGCAATATTAGCGCAAACCGACTTACTGGCGCGGCGCATCTGATCGGCCAATCCGCCATATTGCTCCACTTTGGGAAATTCATAAGTCAATTTATGAATTTGGAGCGATAAAGCGTACGCCCGCTTATAAACATCAAAATCGCGATAATTCGAAATTTTTGATTTTAGACTGATCACTGTCACTGGTCACTGTCACTAAACTAAAACGGAATCTCATCATCCGCAAGGCCCCCGCCGGTGCCGGTTGCGGGAAGTTGATTAAACGCATCGTTCGATCCGAAACTGTCGTTCGCAGCAGCACCCCCGCCCGACGATTTGCCATCCAACATCGTCAGCGTGCCGTTATACGCGCCGATGACAATTTCGGTGGTGTATTTGTCGTTGCCGTCCTTGTCTTGCCATTTGCGGGTTTGTAATTGGCCTTCGATATAAACTTTCGAACCCTTGCGCAAATATTTTTCGCAAATATTCGCCAAGCCGTCGCTGAAAATCGAAACGCGGTGCCATTCGGTTTTTTCCTTGCGTTCGCCGGTCGCCTTGTCCTTCCACGATTCGGATGTGGCGATAGATAAATTGCATAATTTTCCGCCGCTGTTTGTCGCGCGGACTTCCGGGTCCTTGCCCAAATTGCCGATTAAAATAACCTTGTTGACACTGCCTGCCATGTGATGTCTCCCTTTGGAATTTGAGTGCCGGGCCACTTGGCCAGCACACAGTATTTCTAGCCTTTTCTAGGCTTAAAAACCAGAGAAAACATAGGGGGTTGTGGATGGATCGCTGGGTCAAATTTTGCTAAAACCCCTCGCCGAAATGCGGTAGATGCCCTATATATTCCCTCCATGACCAAAAACACCGATAAAAACAACTATTTACGCATTCGCGGCGCGCGGGAACACAATCTTAAAAACATCGATGTGGACATCCCCAAAAACTCGCTGACCGTGATTACCGGACTTTCCGGGTCGGGCAAGTCGTCGCTTGCGTTCGATACTATTTATGCCGAGGGGCAAAGGCGTTATGTCGAATCGCTGTCGTCATACGCGCGGCAATTCTTGGAAATGCAGCAAAAGCCCGATGTGGATTCGATCGAGGGGTTAAGCCCGGCTATTTCCATCGAACAGAAAACCACCTCGCGCAATCCGCGATCAACGGTCGGCACGGTCACCGAAATTTACGATTATCTGCGTCTGCTTTATGCGCGCATCGGCGTGCCCTACTCACCCGCAACGGGGCTTCCCATCACCGCCCAAACCATTTCGCAAATGGTCGATCGATTGATGGAACTGCCCAAGGGCACGCGGCTTTATTTGATGGCGCCGATTGCGCGCGGCCGCAAGGGCGAATACAAAACCGAAATCAAGGATTTGCAGAAAAAGGGTTTTCAGCGCCTTAAAATCGACGGCAAAATTTACGACATCGACGACGCGCCGGAGCTGGATAAAAAACTCAAGCACGATATTTCCGTGGTGGTAGACCGTTTGGTCATCGCCGATGATATCAAAACGCGATTGGCCGATTCCATTCAAACCGCGCTATTATTGGCCGACGATTTGGCCATTGCCGAAAACGCCGATAGCGGCGATGAAATCATGCTTTCGGCCAAATTCGCCTGCCCGGTTTCGGGATTCACCATCGACGAGATCGAGCCGCGTCTGTTTTCATTCAACAATCCGTTCGGCGCATGCCCGGATTGCGGCGGGCTTGGGATTAAATTGTTTTTCGACCCAAATTTGGTCGTGCCCGATCCCAGCTTGTCGATTCACGACGGCGCGCTCGCCCCCTGGTCGTCGCAAGGCACGCCCGCGCCATATTACTTGCAAGCATTGTCCGGTTTGTGCAAGCATTACAAGCAAAGCATCCGCGCACCGTGGCGCGATTTGCCGAAAAAATTCCAGAACGTCTTGCTGTACGGATCCGGCGACGAGCCGATTAAATTGAATTACGACGACGGCATCCGCAGTTACAGCACACACAAACCGTTCGAAGGCGTGATCCCGAATTTGGAACGCCGCTATAAGGAAACCGAATCAGACATGATGCGCGCGGAATATTACGAACCTTATCAAGCCAACAAACCCTGCGACGGCTGCCGCGGTCACCGCCTGAAACCCGAAGCGTTGGCGGTCAAAATCGTCGGCAAACATATCGGCGAGATCGCCGAATTTTCGATAAAATCCGCCAAGCAGTGGTTTGCCAATCTGCCGGGGCAATTATCGGCCAAGGATAAAACTATCGCCGGGCGCATTTTGCGGGAAATTGGCGACCGTTTGCAATTTCTACTTTCGGTTGGGTTAGATTACTTGACGCTCGCGCGCGGATCGGGAACTCTGTCGGGTGGCGAGGCGCAACGCATTCGCTTGGCATCGCAAATCGGATCGGGATTAACCGGCGTATTATATGTGCTGGACGAGCCGTCCATCGGTTTGCATCAACGCGACAATCAAAGATTGCTGGAAACGCTGAAACGCCTGCGCGATTTGCAAAACACCGTGATCGTAGTCGAACATGACGAAGACGCCATACGCAGCGCGGATTATTTGATCGATATGGGCCCGCGCGCTGGCGTTCACGGCGGCGAAATCGTGGCCGAGGGCATTCCGGAAAAAGTCATCAAACACGCAACCAGCATCACAGCGGCTTATTTATCCGGCCGCAAGCAAATCGAAATTCCCGAGAAAAGGCGTAAAGGGAACGGGCTTGCCATTCAATTGCGCGGCGCCAGCGGCAATAATTTAAAAAATGTTTCGGCCGATATTCCGCTTGGCGCATTCATCGCCATAACCGGCGTTTCCGGCAGCGGCAAATCGACCTTGATCATCGACACGCTGTATCAAGCGGCGGCGCAAAAGGTCAACGGATCGTCCGGCAAAATCGCGCCATTACAATCAATCAAAGGGCTTGAAAACATCGACAAGGTGGTCGATATCGACCAATCGCCGATCGGCCGCACGCCGCGATCAAACCCCGCCACCTATACCGGCGCGTTCACGCCGATCCGCGACTGGTTTTCGGCATTGCCGGAATCGAAAGCGCGCGGCTACACGCCGGGAAGATTTTCATTCAACGTCAAGGGCGGACGGTGCGAAGCGTGCCAAGGCGACGGCATGATTAAAATCGAAATGCATTTTTTGCCGGATGTTTTCGTTGAATGCGATGTGTGCAAGGGCAAGCGCTATAACCGCGAAACGCTTGAAGTCAAATTCAAGGACAAATCCATAGCCGAAGTTTTGGACATGACGGTCGACGAGGCGGCGGAATTTTTCCGCGCCGTGCCGATGATCCGCGCAAAGATGGAAACCTTGCAAAAAGTTGGGCTGGGTTACATCCATGTCGGCCAGCAAGCAACCACATTGTCGGGTGGCGAGGCGCAACGTATCAAATTGTCCAAGGAACTGGCGCGGCGTTCAACCGGCAAAACGCTCTATATCTTGGATGAGCCGACGACAGGTTTACATTTCGAGGATGTGCGTAAACTGCTCGAGGTTCTGCACGCGCTGGTCGATCAGGGTAATACGGTTTTGGTGATCGAACATAATCTGGAAGTCGTCAAAACCGCCGATTGGGTGATCGATTTAGGCCCCGAAGGCGGCGACGGCGGCGGCGAAATTGTCGCCAAGGGCACCCCCGAAGATATCGCCAAATGCCCGCACAGCCATACTGCAAACTTTTTAAAGCCTTTGTTACGGACGCAGAAAGCGAAAAAGACGGCATAGTCTGTTTGTCATCCCGAATGCGCGAATGCGCTGAGGGATCGCCAAACATAAACCCTTATATCGGGCGATTCCTCGTCGTCCCACCACTAAATTGTTACAGTTTCTTCGAATGATGCGCTTTTTAGAATTTAGTGGTGTGACTCGCTCGGAATGACAATTAAAATTATTTGTGAAGTTTTCAAATACCAACTATACTCTATACACTTACATCATCGAGAGGATTCATCATGACTTTCACCCTTCCCGCCCTGCCCTATGCCAAAGACGCTCTCTCGCCGTTTATGTCTGCCGAGACTTTGGAATACCATCACGGCAAGCATCACCAGGCTTATGTCACCAATTTAAACAATCTGATTAAGGACACACCCCTCGCCACAGCAAGTTTAGAAGACATCGTGGTCAAAACATTCGGCGATGATGCAAAGGCGGGCATCTTTAACAATGCCAGCCAGCATTGGAATCATAATTTATTCTGGCAATGGATGAAGCCCAAGGGCGGCGGCAAATTGCCCGGCAATTTGGAGAAAAAAATAGTCGAGGATTTCGGGTCGACCGATAAATTCCGCGAAGATTTCGCCAATGCCGGCGCCACCCAATTCGGCAGCGGTTGGTGCTGGCTGGTTCTGGACAAGGGCAAGCTAAAAGTCACCAAAACCGCAAACGGCGTCAACCCGTTATGTTTCGGGCAAACCGCGTTGCTCGGCTGCGATGTGTGGGAACATTCCTATTACATCGATTACCGCAACCGCCGCGCCGATTACCTCAAGGCTTATTTGGACTCGCTGGTCAATTGGGAATTCGTTGCCCAGTTGTTCGAAGGCGGTATTAAAAAAGCGGCATAGTATTATGTAAAGTCTTTCCAATCGAGATGACAGATTGTCTCTTTTATTGGCACGAAAAAACACTATACGCTAAAATCTACTTATTGATCTTTCGCCAATTCGCCACATTGCGATTATGTTCCGCCAAAGTTTTGGCGAATACGTGCCCGCCCTTGCCATCGGCGACGAAAAATAAATCGGTATCGGCGGATGGATTCAATGCCGCAGCGATCGACGCGCGCCCCGGATTGCAAATCGGCCCCGGCGGCAAGCCCGCGCGGCGATAGGTATTATAAGGATGATCGGTCGCCAGATGATCGTACGTCAAACCCGCATCCATGTTTTTGTCCATCAATTGCATCGCATAGGCCACGGTCGGATCGGCCTGTAACAACATCCCACGGCGCAAGCGATTGACATAGACCGCGGCGACGCGCGTGCGTTCGCTTTCAATCGCGGTTTCTTTTTCAATGATTGATGCCATCACGATGGCGTCGCGCAAATCACGATATGGCAAATCCGCTTGCCGTGCCGTCCAAAGTTTTTCCGATATTTCGGTCATATCGCGGCGCATGCGGTCGATCAATTCCTGACGGTCGTCGCCGTAACCATAGGCATAGGTTTCGGGCAATATCTCCCCCTCGCGCGGCGGGCGGGCGATAACGCCGGTCAAATCCGGCGCGGCATTGATCAAATCGATCACATCGGCGATTTCAGCCCCTTCGACCACCGTCCATTTGCGCATCACGGTTTTGCCGGCGGTGATTTTATCCATCACCTCCCGGCTGGTCATGCCGGGGGAAAATTCATATTCGCCGGGCTTCATCGATTTTACCGCGCCCAGCGCATAAGTACCGGCCACAAACGCCCAGTCGCTGTAAATGACGCCGGATTGATGCAGTTGATTGGCGATCATCCGCAATCCCGCGCCGCGCGGAATAATGACGGTTTGTTCATTCGACAAAGGCCCCGGCGATGTCCATGTGGTATACGCCCAAAGGCCAACGCCCAATCCATTGCCCAGAACGACACCAAGAAAAACAGCGGCCAAAATTTGAATGGTTTTTTTACGGGTGGGCATGCGGGTAAAAATTTAATGTGTTTGCTTTTGTATAATTGATTTAAGCGATATTTGCTTTGACTAATCAACCGAAGTAAATAAATTTATATTTAATGTAAAATACGTTAAATATAAATTTAATATGTGTTTAATACCATTTTTCTCTTGATTTGATAAAACTTAATCGCTAGAAAAAATTATGGCAAGACAAGATACCATCGAAAAGCGACTAAATTTTCGCGTCAGCGAGCCGGTCAATGACAATGCCGCGCGAAAATTCGCCGCGCTGCACGACACGGCATTGTTGACCGATTTGGGCAACATCGCCTTGCAAAAAATATGCGCGGAATTCACCGATTTTTTTAAAAGCAAAATCCTGCAAGTAAAAAACTTCACGGCGATACCGACCGAAAAAGGCTCGCTCAGCAACGACTATGCAATATTGGCCGCGAGCCAAATGACAGGCGGGAAAGCGGTATTGGCCAGCAACTTTGCCCATAAATCCATTCAACAATCCTGCCAAAAGCAGAAATTAGACTTGATAGAAATTCCATGCGATGCGGAATACGGTTATGCCGTCTCTGCAAGGCATTTCGCCGAAGCGATACGATTAAACGCGGACAAAGTAGGCGTTATTGTCATCACCATCGGTGTTACCGCGCATGGAAAATTAAGCGATTTGCCGATTGCGGAGGTGCAAGAATATGTTTTGAAGCAACGCGCCATGGGGAGGAATATTTGGTTGCATGTCGATGCGGCGTTTGGGTATATGGAAATTCTGCGTACCAGAAATGCGTCGATACGCCATTTGATGCAGCACGCCGATTCGTGGACAGTCAATCCACATAAATGGTTCGGCCCAAAAGGATTAAGCCTGGTCGGTTTCAAGGACGGCAAATTGCCCAAACTGAGCGATCAGAAATATTTTGCCGGTGCCAATACGATATTCGGCAGCTCGCAAAGCGGTTATGCCATCGCCGCCGCATGGCATATCCTAAGGCGGCCGGGATCGGTTTACAAACTTGAAAGAACGGCGAAACAGGTGCACGCCAACGCGCATAAACTAGCCGCGATTTTTACCAACAATGGTTTCAAATTGCTCTGCACCCCCGAGACTAGAATTCTAGCAGTGGATTTAAGCCATTCCGAACTCAGCGGCAACAAGTCCTGCAGGATTCTGGGCGAGCATTTGAAAAACGCCTTTATGGCGATTGGCGTGGATATGGATATTTGCGATATCGACGGGCATCATTCCTTGCGCTTTACTTTAAATCCGGTTCCCAAAAAATTGTTCCACGAAAAACTACGCGCCATGGAAAACATCCTTGGATCGCTGTTTGTGCAAAAAAATATTTTGGTGGACAATATCAGCTATCTAGCGCAACGCGAAGCGGCCAACGATGCTGTCCACGACGCAACCGACGCAAAACGCCCGGCGGCATAAGATTATTCTTGGTAGAATTTGGGATCTTCGGTCACTTTTTTAATGCCTTTGGGCAACGGCATCCCCATGCCCCACAAAAATTCGAATTGGCGCATAAAGCTGTCGGTCAAGGACGGGTTGCGGATGCAAATGGTTTTCTTGATGTCCCACATGATCAAAATGAACACTTCGCCAAAAATCATGTAAGGCACTTTGCCGATCAAGCCTTCGGAAACCCAGCGGTAAGCGTGCGGTTCCGATAGGATAAAGGTGTCATTTTCGCGGATGATGATCCGTTCGGAAATTTTCTCGCTATGAACAAAATCTTCGTAACGCTTGACTTCATATTTTCCGTACTCGACGAATTTACGCTCGTCTATGCCGCACAACATGCCCTCGCCAGCGGCCTTTAAAAATGGAAATCCGTAATCGTTCATTTGCGTGATGAATTTAGGTCCTTCAAACACGTGAACTTCGATTATCTCGCCGCGCTTGCGCACCCCTTCGCCATCGGTAAATTCTATGCCGGCGGTTTCCATGGTGTGCCGAATGACTTGAATTGTCTCCACGCGTGGCGAGCCAATGCCACGTTCCAAATTGTTGATTGCGGTCAAAGACAAGCCACACGCATCGGCAAGATCCGATTGTTTCCAGTCCAATAACGCGCGTGCGGCTTTGACTTGTTGAATAGTGATCAATTTTTTTCCTTTGGCTTTGCTCCAAATATAATACCAAAATACTATAACAAAATCATATATTTTACATTAAAATATGTTTATTTTGCTTTATTTTTGCGTTGACAACCGTATCCTTTTGATATATTTTGTGTTCCAACAGTGGAATACCACATATAAAACATGCCATAAAGGCGAGTTAAACAGGGAAACGACAAAATGAACGATATAAACCACATAATCGCGGCGGATAGCAATTTTTCAAAACTTTTGTTTGAGTTGGAGCAAATCAATCTTCGGCTTTTAGTCGAATTGAAACAGCACAGTATCGCAAGCGACTGCCCAAAACCCAGCAACAATAACGCCAAGCGGAAAAACGGCCGGCGCTGAACTATGCAACCCGCCGGAAAATCAAACTGGCATTGGTGCCGCCGAAACCGAATGAATTGGAAAGCGCGACATTGACGCGGCGTTGCTTGGCGGTTTTGGGCACCAAATCGATATCGCATCCATCGGATGGATTGGTTAAATTCAACGTCGGCGGGCAGACATTGTCGTTGATCGAAAGAATGCTGAAAATCGCCTCGACGCTACCGGCGGCGCCCAGCAAATGCCCAATCGCCGATTTGGTCGACGACATCGACAATTTATAGGCGTGATCGCCGAACAGGCGTTTGACCGCCTTGACCTCGATCTCATCACCCAACGGTGTGGACGTGCCATGCGCGTTGATATAATCGACTTCGGAAACATCAATCTTGGCGCGCTTGACCGCCATCTGCATGGCGCGAAACGCGCCGTTGCCGTCTTCCGGCGGCGCGGTGATATGATGCGCATCGCCGGACATGCCATAACCGATAATTTCGCCGTAAATTTTTGCGCCGCGTTTTTTGGCGTGCTCGTATTCTTCCAATACCACAATCCCCGCGCCCTCGCCCATGACGAAACCGTCGCGGTCTTTGTCCCACGGGCGGGATGCTTGCTGCGGCGTGTCGTTGAAATTGGTCGAAAGCGCGCGCGCCTGAGAAAAACCGGCAAATGCCAAACGGTTGACCGCTGATTCTGCCCCACCCGCGATCATCACATCGCAATCATCCAACGCGATCATGCGTGCCGCGTCGCCAATCGCATGCGCGCCAGTCGAACAAGCGGTCACCACCGCGTGATTCGGGCCTTTATACCCATAGCGGATCGAGATATGGCCGGACGCCAAATTGATCAAGGCCGATGGAATGAAAAACGGGCTGATGCGCCGCGGGCCTTCTTCTTTTAACAAAACCGCGCCGGCATCCATTTCGGTCAATCCGCCGATGCCCGATCCCACCAAAACCCCGGTGCGTTCCAATTCATATTCGTCGGTCGGTTTCCAACCGGCGTCTTCGACCGCTTGTTGGGCCGCGGCGACGGCAAAAATAATGAAATCGCCCATACGGCGGCGGTCTTTCGCCGCGACATATTCATCGGCATTGTAATAACCGTCGGCAAGGCTTCCCGCCGGCAAAGTGCCGGCGATCTTGGCGGGCAAATCCGATACGTCGAACGACTGGATCGCGCGAATGCCGGATTCGGCATTCAGCAAACGCGACCAAGTATGCTTGGCACCGCAACCCAACGGGGTAACCAGACCAAGCCCTGTGACGACGACTCTTCTCATGATTCAGTGGACGGGTGACGGTGAACGGTGGACAAAAAAAACGTCCAAGCGACTAAGCGTGCTGTTGGATGTAAGAAATCGCATCCTTGACGGTCAAAATCTTTTCAGCGGCATCGTCAGGAATTTCACAACCGAATTCTTCTTCAAACGCCATAACCAATTCCACGGTATCAAGGCTGTCTGCGCCCAGATCATCGATAAAACTGGCATTTTCGGTGACCTTGGTTTCTTCAACGCCCAAATGTTCCACCACAATCTTTTTGACGCGTTCATTGATTTCAGTCATTGCTGTAACCTCACTAAAGTTGACATAAGCCGTATCCCATAGCCGCTTTTGCGGAGTTTGACAATTATTTTCCGCCGCAATACAGGTTGAATACTGCATATTGTGGGTAATTTGCTGAATTTATTACCTATATTTTTTCCGTATTAGAACATTATATATCCTTTGTCAAATGGGATTTTGATGGGTGCGAAGCATGCTCATTTCCTCCCCCTTTGGGGGAGGTCACAAACGTGATAGCGTTTGTGGGTGGGGGATAGGAAGGATAAAAAAGCCTAACCCTCCCCGCTCGCAATAAATTGCGAGCGCCCCTCCCAAAGGGAGGGGAGTTTCTATACCATCGCCATGCCGCCATTGACGTGCAGCGTCTGTCCGGTGATATAGGCCGCGCCATCGCCCGATAGAAACAATGCGGCGTGGGCGATGTCTTCGGCGCTGCCCATGCGCCCCAACGGAATGCGCGCGTTGATTTTTTCCTTTTGTTCCGGCGTCAACACATCGGTCATCGGTGTGGCAATAAATCCGGGTGCGATCACATTCACGGTAATATTGCGGCTGGCGACTTCTTGCGCCAGCGATTTGCCAAAACCGATCAACCCGGCCTTGGAGGCGCAATAATTCGCCTGCCCCGGATTTCCCGTCGTCCCAACCACCGAGCCGATCATCAACACCCGGCCAAAGCGGTTTTTCATCATGCCGCGCAAGGCGGCGCGCACCAATTTAAACGTCGCGGTCAAATTGATGTCGATCACGTCTTGCCAATCCTCGTCCTTCATCCGCATCAGCAAGCCATCGCGGGTAACACCGGCATTGGCGACCAGAATATCAATCTTGCCCAATTTGCCTTCGGTTTCCTCGACCAATTTTTGAATCGCCGCGCCATCGGATAGATTAACCGACATGGCATGGGCGCGTTCGCCCAATTCGGATGCCAGTTTTTGCAACACTTCCGCGCGCGTTCCAGTCAACATCACCGTTGCGCCGGCATCGTATAATTTTTTGGCAATGGCACCGCCAATACCGCCGGTAGCACCGGTGATTAAGGCCGTTTTTGAAGTTAAGTTCATTTTTCGCTCCGCTTTGGAGCGTATAGCGTATAGCGTATAGCGCATAGAAAAACCTAAACGCTAAACACTACGCGCTAAACGCTTTTTAAAAAACTCTCAATATCCGCCGGACTTTCAATCGTCATGGTTTGAATCTCCGCATCGATGCGGCGCACGAGTCCGGATAAAACCTTGCCCGAGCCGACCTCCACAATCGTGGTAACGCCGTTTGACTTCATGAACTGCACCGATTCGCGCCAGCGCACCATGTTGGTCAATTGCTCGACCAGCAATTTACGCAATTGGTTCGGGTCGCTTTCCGCGCGCGCGATCACGTTGGCGATCACCGGCAAGGTCGGAATACCAAACATGGTATTAGCCAACGCGGCTTGCATCGCATCGGCGGCGGGCGCCATCAATGGCGAGTGCGAGGGCACGCTGACCGGCAGCATGAGACCGCGTTTTGCGCCCATTTCTTTGGCAATCGGCAAGGCGCGTTCGACCGCGATTTTGTGGCCGCTGATCACCACTTGTTCGGGCGAGTTGTCGTTGGCGGCGACGCAAACTTCACCGCCGCCATTGCTGGCAAGCTTGGCGATTTCCTGAGCCTGCGCCAAATTTACACCCAACAACGCCGCCATGGCGCCCACGCCATTGGGGACAGCTTTTTGCATGGACTGGCCGCGCAGACGCAGCAATTTTGCGGCCTCGACCGCGCCAAACGCCTTGGCCGCGCACAACGCCGAATATTCCCCCAAACTGTGACCGGCGACATATTTAAAAATATTGGACAGCCTTAAACCCGCTTCCTTTTCCATCGCCGCTATCAAAGCCATGCTAACCGCCATAAGCGCCGGCTGGGTGTTTTCGGTTTGGGTCAGCTCCTCAATCGCGCCTTCGAACATCAGTTTGGATAGGTTCTGCTTTAACGCCTCGTCGATTTCACCAAATACCTGGCGGGCGGCGGCGGAGGCGTCGAAAATCGCCTTGCCCATGCCGACAGCTTGCGATCCTTGCCCCGGGAATACCAATGCGCGTGTCATGTCTCTACCCTTTTTTGTTAATAATTACCGGGTATTGATAGCTTTTACCCAACATAAGTTCAAGAGTGTGTTATTATGTTTCCGTTAGCAATTTTCTATTGTCATTAACCAATTTGTCCGTTGATTATCTATGCGGATTAATGTATCCTTATAAGAAATATTAAGTGGTGGCGCGCCAGCATGGCTCACGACAATTCTTCGCACTCGACGGATATTACACCTCATAAACCGCTTTCTGGATTGAGCGGGGTGGAATCTTTGCTGGAACTTTATCAAGAAAAAGTTTTTCCCGGTGAGCAAGTTTTAGATGCATTCCATAAGGCCGAGATAGCAGCAAGATTAAAAGAATCTACTCACGAATTCGAACAAAAATGCGCCAAGGTTTTTCGAGACGGCGCGAATCACCCCGCCGCAAAAATATTTGCGATATCGTCCCGTGCCAATCACCAGAATTTTATAAATTCCGAATCTGTCGGGGATTATGGAACAATCAATCTTCCCTGGTATCGAAGATTGGCCTATAAAGCGGCCAAAATCATTACTTCGGATCGCGCGGCAATTTTTCTAGGCTCTGGCATGACCCATAAAATCGCCGAATTGCGCGCATCAATTGTTGAAATGCAAACCGCGATTGCCGATGGCGTGAAATATGGCGTGTGCCCAAAAATGGCCGAGATTAGAAGAAATTGCGCCGAAAATGAAGACGCCGAATTGTGTGCGTTTAAATCTATTAACGCCGTCAACGCGGATCCGGCGCGATTGTTAAAAACAGCGCAAGACGGGTTCATCACACTTTTCCCGCAGGATAAACCGAAGCCCAAAACCCCGGGCGATTTTAGTACAGCGCAATTGCGATTGAATAAACATTATTTTACGCCGCAGCCTGATCAATTAGTCGCGTCAATCGCGGCCGCAGTAAAGGCGTTGCGATACGACGATTTTGCCACCCAAAAACCTGATGAAAATCAACCGGCCAATACCGACCGGATTAAAAATATATACGCCTTGCTTGTTCAATTTGGTTTTTCGGATATCAGAGAAACATTCGCCAGTAAAATAAACAGCGAAGGCGGGAGCATGTTTCGCATCGATAAGGATAGTGGCGCGATAACCGCCGTTCAACAACCGCCCGCCGCAATTGACGATAAGAATCTAGCAGCAACTACGCCTGCCCCATCACCTGGTGCCATGCGCGCTTTGGTGGAAGCACGCGGCATGGTATAGTCATTGCCATTGCCATTGCCATAAAACATCTTCTGCGTCACCCCTGCGAACGCCGGGGTCTACCTATACCCGCCTGCGGTGTCTGACGCATGGGTGCCCCTAGCCCCCCCCAGAATCCCCCCTTGCCAACCGGTCATTAAACCTGTATAAAGCGTCCCTTAAACCTCCTTGCTGGCGGCATGACCGTCGGCTCGTTATGGTTTTGCGGCGGGTGGTCTGTTGCAAAATCCTCTGACAATCAGCCATAGGGAGAACGACATGGCATTTTACGAAACCGTGTTTTTGGCGCGTCCTGATATCGCCCAAGCACAAGCAGAACAGATCGGCAATTTTTGCGCCGAAATTTTAGAAAAAAATGGCGGCAAAATCGTAACCCGTGAATATTGGGGTTTGCGCAATCTTGCCTACCGCATGAACAAAAACCGCAAAGCTCATTATATAATGTTGAACATCGACGCGCCCGGTCCGGCGTTGATCGAATTGGAACGCAATTTGCGCATCCATGACGACGTGATGCGGTACATGAGCGTCAAGGTGGACGCCTTGGAATCCGGCCCGTCGGCGGTGATGCGTTCGCGCAACGCCGAAGAACGCGACGACCTGCCGGCGATCGGCGGCGGCGAAGATTTCGCCTTTGAACCAGACACAGCCAAAGCATAGGTATCATCATGAGCAGATTTGAATCTTCTTCCCCGCGCCGGCATGGCGCATCCGACCGCGGCGAGCGTGGCGGCGAACGCGGTGGCGATCGTGCCGGCGGCGCGCGGCGCACCACATTTTTCAAGCGGCGTAAAACTTGCCCATTTTCCGGCGCGAACGCCCCGAAAATCGATTACAAGGATGTGCGCTTGCTGTCCCGCTTTGTCTCAGAACGCGGCAAGATTATGCCGAGCCGGATCAGCGCGGTCAGCCCAAAATCGCAACGCAAATTGGCGATGGCCATCAAGCGCGCGCGGTATTTGGGTCTAATGCCCTACGCGCAAGTGTAATTTTTGGAATTGGGATGCGGTCATGATCACCACCACCAAAAACAATTGGACATATGCGGTGTTTGGCGGCGTCGCCAGCGCCGCGTTGCTGCTGGCCGGATTTTTCAGCCCGGTTTTTGCGTTGACATTGTCCAATATGTGCTTGGTGCCGCTGTTGATGGTGGCGTTGACCCAATCCCATGTCGGCGCGATGATCGGCACGATATCCGGCGCGGTGTTTATGTTCGTGCTGATGCATTTCGATGCCAATCTCAACACCGGCATCGCCATGCTGTTTTTATTTTTGGTCGGCGTGCCGGCGATCGTCATCGGCCATTTCGCGTTGTTGTCGCGCGATGTGATGGGGCGTACCGAATGGTATCCGATCGGCCAGGTTCTGGTCTGGCTGGTGGCGGCCAGTTTCGCGCTTTACACCACGTTCTACTTGGCGACCAATTCCCCGGACAACAACTGGACCACCGAATTGCAAAATGAAATCGTCAAATACCTATCGGCGCAATTGCCGCCCGAACAACAATTGCCGGTCGAAGAATTGCAATCTTTTGTCGCATCCTTGCTGCCGTATTTGCCGGGAATCATCGTGGGCTTGCTGATCATCACCGTTGTCGTGAACGCGATCGTTGCGCAATGGGTGTTGGCGAAAATGAAATTGAACTACCGCCCGACGCCGTCGATGGCGGATTTGGATTTGCCGAATTGGACGCCGATTCTGATTGCCGTGCTGGGCCTGATTGCGGCTTTTGCCGGCGGCTTCTTTTCGGTCTGGGCGGTTAATATGCTGTTCATTTGCGTTGTGCCGCTGGGCTTGGCGGGGCTGTCGGTGATTCATTTGCTGGTCGCGCAATCGCCGCTTAAAATATTGTGGCTCGGCTTGGTTTACATTGCGGTCGTGTTATCCGGCACTTTGGCGTTTTTGCCGATATTGTTGCTGTCCTGCTTGGGCTTGGCCGAACAATGGCTGGAATTGCGCAAACGCGCGCTGCGCACCTCATAGGTTTTATTTTTTAAAAGTTTTACAAGGAGAAAGTCATGCAAGTTATTTTATTAGAAAGAATCCAAGGATTGGGTCAAATGGGCGACGAGGTAAAAGTCACTCCCGGTTTTGCCCGCAATTTTTTGTTGCCGCGCAAAAAGGCGTTGCGTTCGACCGAAACCAACCGCGCCTATTTCAGCAAGCAGAAGGCGCAGCTTGAGGCGCAAAACCTGAAATTGAAAAGCGAGGCCGAACAAGTCGCCGCCAAAATCAAGGATTTGTCGATCACCTTGGTGCGTCAAGCCGGCGAAGCCGGTCAATTGTTCGGTTCGGTCAACGCCCGCGACATCGCATCAAGCGTGACGACATCCGGTTGCACCATCACCCGCGAACAGGTAACTATCGCGCAGGCGATTAAAATCATCGGCGTCTACCCCATCACCATTCAATTGCACCCCGAAGTGGCCGTTGTAATCCAAGCCAACGTAGCGCGCAGCGATGAAGAAGCCCGCCAGCAAGCCGAAGCGGTAAAATCGGGGCGCGCGCTTGGCGCGATGCCGCCGGTGACGGAGGATACCACCAAGGCCGACCGCGCCGCAGCAGCGGCCGAACGCGCCGAACGCGCCGCCGCTAAAAAAGCCAAAAAAGCCGCCAAGGATGCCGAAGATGGCGCCGAAGATGGCGCGGATCAAACTGCCCCGTCGCCGGACGATACCGCCGCGGCTTAGTTTCCTAAGGGGCTTTCTTAAGCTGTCTTATAGAAACATGCTTCTACAAGCGCGAAGCAACACGCAACTATCCTGCAAAAATATCGCTGGAACTCCTATTGCGATTTCAAATTGTTCCACGTGGAACAATTTGAAATTTAATTTCCTTCGCTATCTTCGGTGATTGCGGCGCCGCTCCACGGTCTATGACCGCGTTGCTGTTGCACGGTTTTGATGCGCCATCCCGAATCCGAAATCCATATGGCAGTCGCCGCGTTTTTCTTGAAAAAATCTTGATCCAAAACTTTTGTTGCTTTGCAATTTTCCGGCGCTGGCAATGCGGTGATGATCAACGGGACGGAACCGCAATCTTCATCGAACGCTTCAGGCAAATTCAAAAACGCAACCATAAATTTTTTCTTGCGATAGATGCATCCAAAGGCGTCGCATTGCAATTCCCTATCGCCGCCAGACCAGTTTTCATTCGCGCGCCAGAAAATACTTTCCTTCTGGCCAAATGAATTGTTCCAGATTTTTGCGGTGAATTTTTCGCGATTGGTGTTGGAAATCGCAAGCGTTCCCGTCGCCGTCTTGACACCGAACAAATTGGCTTTTGCGTTGACCAAAATATCCGGCGGATCGCTTTGCGCCGCAAGGAAAATTCCAACCGCAATCGGAATTAAACCCAAATACCGCCAAGGCTGCAGCCATAATAGCAACCACAATGCCCCCGCCGCAATTGTCATAATGCTTGCGAATGAAATGGCCGGAATCATGATTTGCGATCCCGGCATCGCCGCAACCGCTTGCGCGACATGCAAGAAACCATCGACGCCAATGCCCATCAACCATAGCGGCCCCGATTCCAAACCGAACGGCATGAGAAGCAAACTCAAAACCACAAGCGGCATTAACCAGAATGTCACAAGCGGCGATGTCAGCACATTGGCCAAAATCGATTGCGCCGTCAGTTGGTGAAAATGATACGCGATTAAGGGCGCGGTCGCCAAACTTGCGATCAACGCAGTCATGGCCGATAGTACAAAATATTCCACGATTTTATAAAGCCAGTTTTTATGCTCGCCAGAATTGCGTTGCCAGGATTCATAGGCGGAGATCAGCGCGACCACCGCGGCGAAGGACAATTGAAAACTCACCTGCCATAAACTTTCCGGCCGTAGCAGCAAAATAAATATTGCGGCAACCGCGACCAGCCGCATCGACAAACCCTCGCGGTCGAACAAAATGGCGGTAAACACCAGACCGACCATGATGAACGCGCGCTGCGTCGGCACTTCGAACCCAGAAATTACTAAATAGAAAAACATCGCCGCCAAGGCCGCGAGTGCCGCGATTTTTTTCGACAAGATGGCTGTGCGCGGGACCCAAATCAGCAAGAATCGAATCACGAAAAACACCAAACCGCCCGCCAGCGTCAAATGCAAACCGGACACGGACAGCACATGCTGCAACCCTGATTGGCGCATCGCTTGCGTCGCATCCGGGGTCAGCCCGTTTTGTTCCGAGGTAATCAACGCAGCCGCGACCGCCGCCTGATCGCCATCCAAAACCTGATAGACTTTGCGAATGATCGCATCACGCAGATCGTTGACGCGCATGCGCCAACCGGCTGCGCCGCCGCTTGACAAAATCTCGATGCCGCCTATGGCAAACCCGACCGCGCCGATGCCGTCGAAATACAATTGCCGGGAGAAATCATAGCCATCCGGCAATGCCGGTTCGCTTGGGGGAGAGAGCAGCGCAAGCACTCTCACCCGGTCGCCGATGTGAAGGTCGTCGGCGCTATTTTTTATTTTTATGCGCGCGCGGTTTGGCAGTTCGGGATCGCCAAAACGCCGCGATTCATAACTCAAATCGGTCAACACGATGCGAGCACCTTCGGCCAGGCGGTCGATCAATAAAACACTGCCGGTGATTCGCGCCGGGCCAACGCGATCGGATAGGAAGCGGGCATCGACCCAATCGCTGCGCAATTTCGCAGCAGCAACCCCCAAGGCGAAAAACAGCAGCAGCAAAAAAACCGGTTTGAGCCACGGCAAATTTTCGGCATGACGATGCGCCAAAAAACAACCCAGCGCGGCAATCGGAATGGGCGCGACGGTAAGCAAAAAATCCGGCTCGACCGGCATGGCGAAATACCACCCGACGCCCAGCCCCAAAGCGACCGGCAGCCAATAGAACAATCGCGGCAAATCGCGTTCGAATTGGGTAGAGAGGTAACGAAGAATGATCACAATTTGTTATACCTCTAACCATCCCCGCCCTGCGTCGAAGACGCGCTTCGCGCTTAGGGGGATGGTTGAATAATGTATAGAGTTTATTTCACAACCAATCTAGTGTATAAATCCGCGAATGTACAATCCATAGAAAGCATAGAGAACCAATGACGATTATCACCCGCTTTGCGCCCTCGCCCACCGGATATTTGCATATCGGCGGCGCGCGAACGGCGCTGTTCAATTGGCTGTTGGCACGCGGTCACGGCGGAAAATTTTTATTGCGCATCGAAGATACGGATCAAGCGCGTTCAACAAAACAAGCGGTGGATGTGATTATCAACGGCCTCGGATGGCTGGGCTTGGACTGGGACGGCGAAATCGTTTTTCAAATGGCGCGGAGCGGCCGCCACGCCGAGGTCGCCCGCGAAATGCTTGTGCGCGGCAACGCTTATTACTGCTATTGCAGCGCCGAGGAGCTTGAAGCCATGCGCGCCAAGGCGCAAGCCGAAGGCCGCCAGCCGCGATATGACGGCACTTGGCGCAACCGCGATCCAAAGGACGCCCCGCCGGGTGTCAATCCGGTGATCCGATTGAAAGCGCCACAATCCGGCATAAGCACAGTTGAAGACGCGGTGCAAGGCGCAGTCGAAGTCAACAACGAACAACTAGACGATCTTATTTTATTAAGAAGCGACGGAACACCCACATATAATTTGGCAGTGGTGGTCGACGATCACGACATGAACATTACGCATGTGATCCGCGGCGACGATCATTTGAACAATGCCTTCCGCCAACGGCAAATTTATTTGGCGATGGGTTGGGATGTGCCGCGCTTTGCCCATCTGCCGCTGATTCACGGGCCTGACGGCGCGAAGCTTTCTAAACGCCACGGTGCCGCCGCTGTCGAAGAATACCGCGACATGGGATATTTGCCGGACGCGATGCGCAATTACTTGCTGCGTCTGGGTTGGGGGCATGGCGATATTGAAATTATCGATACCGCCGCGGCACAGAAATTATTTTCGCTAGATCACGTCGGACGTTCGCCGTCGCGGCTCGATTTCGAAAAATTGAAATCGGTCAACGCGCATTATATCAAACAGACGGACAACGCGCATTTGGTCGATCTAATCGCGCCGATGATCGAAAAAAAATTAAGCGGAAAATTATCCGCCGATCAAATTTCACGCCTTGCCGCCGGGATGCCAGGATTGAAAACCCGCGCACAGACCATCGTTGAATTGGCCGATGCGGCGATGTTTTATGTGCTTCCGCTGCCCTTGCCGATGGATGATGCCGCCAAGCAAGCGATCAACGACAACACCAAACCAAAACTGCAAGCAATTTTGCATGTCTTGAGCAGCATCGACAATTGGGATTCCGCGTCGATCGAAACAGCTGTCAAAGATTATTTAAAACAAAACAATTTAAAGTTGGGCGAATTGGGCCCAGCGTTGCGCGCGGCGCTAACCGGATCGTTACACAGCCCGGCATTATTCGAAGTCATCGCTGTGTTGGGCAAAAACGACTCTATCGAAAGACTCCGCAACGCAACATAAGACATTGATAATACAGTATTTAATATCCTATCCCCAGACTTAACCAAATCCTTAGGCTTTTGTCATAAAATCCTTTTGCGGTGCAACAATGAATCGGGCAAAATGAATGACATCTTTTTCTATTCTATTGCGTTCCCAGCCTGACTATTACCCGACCTGCTTGTTGTCTTGAATTCTTTTTTGAAAGGTACAGCCAATGACTCCTCCCGCCAATGCCGCCGCAGAAAAAAAATCCGCCGCGCCGAAACAATCCGCCACCCTGCACGATCCGTTGACCGGAAAAGATTTCAATCTGCCGATCCTGCACGGTTCATTGGGACCAAGCGTCGTGGACGTACGCAAATTTTACGCCGAATCGGGTCACTTTACCTATGACCCCAGTTTTTCATCGACCGCGTCTTGCGAATCGAAAATCACCTTCATCGACGGCGACGAAGGCGTGTTGCTTCACCGTGGCTACCCGATTGCGGAATTGGCCGAGAAAAGCTCGTTCCTCGAAGTCGCATGTCTGTTGCTGCACGGCGAATTGCCCAGCAAAAAAGAATTCGAAGATTTTCATTATTCCATCACGCACCACACCATGGTGCACGAACAATTGCAGTTTTTCTTTCGCGGCTTCCGCCGCGACGCACACCCCATGGCGGTGATGTGCGGCGTGGTCGGTGCGTTGTCGGCGTTCTATCACGATTCGCTGGACATCCGCGACGCCGAACAACGCGAAATCGCATCGCACCGTTTGATCGCGAAAATGCCTACGCTGGCTGCAATGACATACAAATATTCGGTCGGACAACCGTTTGTTTATCCGCGCAACGATTTGTCTTATGCCGGGAATTTCCTGCGCATGTGCTTTGCGGTACCGGCCGAAGATTACAAGGTCAATCCGATTTTGGAACGTGCCATGGATCGGATTTTAATCCTGCACGCCGATCACGAGCAAAACGCGTCGACATCGACCGTTCGCAACGCCGGATCCAGCGGCGCAAATCCGTTCGCCTGCATCGCCGCCGGTATCGCCAGTTTGTGGGGGCCCGCACATGGCGGCGCCAATGAAGCGGTGTTAAGCATGCTTGAGGAAATCGGCCACAAGGATAAAGTCGCCGATTACGTCAAGCGCGTCAAGAACAAGGAAGACGGAATCCGCCTGATGGGTTTTGGCCATCGGGTTTATAAAAATTACGATCCACGCGCCGATGTGATGCGCCAAACTTGCAAGGAAGTTTTGGGCGAATTGGGCATCAAAGACCCGTTGTTGGATCTTGCGGTTGAATTGGAACGCATTGCATTACAAGACGATTATTTCGTATCGAAAAAATTATACCCCAACGTAGATTTCTATTCGGGTATTATTTTAAAGGCGATGGGCTTTCCGACCAGCTTGTTTACAGTGTTGTTCGCGCTTGCCCGCACCGCGGGTTGGATCGCGCAATGGAAAGAAATGATCGAAGACCCGGATTTCCGCATCAGCCGCCCGCGCCAGCTATACACCGGCGCGCCAAAGCGGTCTTATGTCCCGATCGGCAAGCGGTAAGGTTTGCATTTCCGGCATTGGCCTATAGTCCTTGCTAAGTCCTTAGCAAGACTATAGCCACGTTTATTCTAAACCCCTAACATTTAAAAAGAAATTATAGTGCTTCTTCACACTCAGCATTGCATTTTCGCAATCGGAAAAGTGTTGTGCAACGAACGAAGTTTTCCTCATTAAGCAATACATATACTCTATTTTCGTTTGAGCAAAGACAATATTTTTCCCAAGCAATCTGGCGGTTAAAGAAAAATTCTAGAATTATTCTAATTTAAATTGGTGCGCTTTTCTAAAGACGTCAACAAGCCATTAAGATTATTCTGCGATCCGTAAAAAATCTATTGTTACTTTATAACATCGATGTTATAAAGTAACACTTAGATGTTATAACATAACACCGACCTCAAGGAATGCCCATGGCTGCGATCAAAAAAAATTCCACCTTTGCTGTAAGTGACTTTGCTGATGGCGGCTTCCGTGGCGAACGCGCGATTGCGGCTTTGCGCGGTAACTCGATCGGCGTTGTTGCCAAATCAAATGGCAACGCCGCAACGCAAAATGTCGCCACCATTGACGCGGCGGTTATTATCCAATTGCTGCAATCCGGCAAGGATGAAGATTTACGCGCTATTGCCGATTTGCTGACAAAAGCCAATAAAATGTCGCAAGGTTCGCTGAATGAATTATTGCGCTTGATGATGCTGCGCGGCGTGGGCAGTTTCGAACAAGATTGGCTGGGCATGATTCCGGACGGTATTTACACACTGGATGGCCGCCAGCAGTCGGAATGGGTGGTGCGAACGGTGCACATGTTGTTATTGATCCAACAACAGCAACGAACATTATTTCCGTCAATGCCGATTTCGCCGACGACGGCGCAAAGTTTTATGCAATTGCAACAGATGGAAACGCGGATGTATCAATTGCTTCGTCATCCTGATCCATCCCAAATCCAAGCGCGATTGCGCGATCTTGCGGACGACAGACAAAATCGCGCGGCGATTGCCACAGCGAGGGATTTTGCGCGCGAAAATCCAAATTTGACCGATGTGGCGGGTTATCAAAAAACCGCCATTGCATTGGCCACGCCAGCATTGCGCGATTTGAATCTGTCTTCGCAACAATTCCAAGCATTGGTCGCGGAATTGGCGCGTACCGGAAAATTGAACCCATCGGCGATGGCGGCATTGGCGATGATGCAACCGGCATTGGCGCGCATGACAATGTTGGCGCAAGACATCCCGCAAGCGGCTCCAAACAATACCGCAACCGCCGCGTTGCAATTATTTGAAAACATGCAACGCCTGAATGCCATTATGTTGGCAACACGACAAGCACCCCTGTCGCCCAGCATGCAACAGGCGATACAAAATCTTATGTCGCAGATGAATGCGGCGCAAACGACGCCGTGGCGGAATGATTATTTATTGCCCAGAGATAACGGCATTATCGCCAATATAACAGATCGTAACACCATTTCGGTTGCGGAATTGCCGGGCGCAAGGGATCGCCTCACAGATCCGATAAACCCGCCGCGCGATGTATTAGCGCGTATCGGCAACAATGGTGTAACGCCAATTTCCCGCGACCCGATCATGCCGCAAGCGGCGTCGAACGATCCTTGGGCAAATGTAATCCCATTGCCGATTGTGCGCGATAATGCAACGTCTTCGGCCCCGCGCGGCGAAGCGTCTGTCATATCCATATCATCTGCGTCGAATGTTGTGTTAAATCCTACATCTAATGACAACCGCGCTGACGCGGCGACTTATAGGCCGGCTGTTGTTTCTGTTACCGGCGACACGCGCGTAAATGGCGATGACGAATGGCGCCGGGTCTTTGTGCAGCCGCAGCCACGCAATACGCCGGGTGAAAATAATGGGTTTGACAATCGCCCTAACCCTGAACCGTTGGGGCGCGGCGGGAATGTTTCCGCGCCTACTGCCGGCGATAATCCGAAAATGTCGCGTGATGAACCACCACCCGCCCCGACGCAAGATGGAAAATATACGCCGTCGCAGTCTACCCCCGGCGCTGTCGCTTCGCCCATTGCGCCGCCGGATCAGCCGATTGTCAACAATCCGCCCGGCGAATACAAACCAGCAGAAAAATCATCGAATGCAACGGGCACACCCGCCGCGCCGGAAAACCATATTTGTGGACCCGGATGCAAATGCAAGGAACATGTCGGTCAAGAAGTAAAACATGGCGGCCGTCGCCCGCCAATGGTTGACGCAGACGTGCCAAAAACGCCCGAGCCGGAGCGGCCAGCAAAATGCATCGGCTGCAATGGTGAAAAAGGTTGCTGCGGCGACAGAGGACGGCCGATTTCCAGCACCGGCGGCGATCGCGTACCGACGTTGAATAAAGAACCTTCTCTTAACGCTGCTGCGGAGGGGACGGGCAGTGTAGCATTCAAGCCGGTTCAATCGTTCTTCAATAAAATGTTTGGCCACAGCGGTCATAAGACCCGCAACGCGGCTTAATTTTAGGAGGATGCTATGGTTTTTTCATTGAAGCAGCTTTTTTCTAGAACTGCACAAACACCGACGACAGTTGACTCCTGTGCGAGCTGTTCTGGCAATAAGGGATGCTGTAGCATACCAACGATAGAGAAAATTCAAACACTGACTGGCGGCGTTTTTGTTGTCGGCGCAACACCAGACCAACAAAACAAATTTAACAGAAATTTTGATTGGAATAATGGCAATTGCGAAATGGTTGCATCGCTCGCAATACAATTTTCAATGCAAGTTTATCCGGTTGTCGGCGAACCATGGGATGTACCGGATAAGGGTTGGAAAAGCATTCTATTCGGCCATCCAAACAATGCCGGGGATGACGGGCATGGCATTATTGTAAAAGTCAAAAAAGATGGTGCAATGGAAATTCAGGCGCCGGATACGGCGCGAGTTATCGTTGCCAGCAGCAAACATGCTATCGGATTGTTATATTCCGGCAGTTCTGCTGAAGCTTTTGATTTGGCGGGCAACGGTTCAAAAATCAACACCGCAGCCGCAGCAGATCACACCGCACGCATTATGCATGCTCGCTTGCATGCTTTGCGACAAGCGCATAATTGCAATCAGCAGTCATAGAGAGGATAACCATGACACTTGTTGGACGTTCCGCACCTAATTTTACCGCTATGGCGGTAATGCCGGATAATTCGGTGCGCGATAATTTTGAATTGGCGCCGTATATTGCCGACCGCATGGCGGTATTGTTTTTTTACACGATGAATTTTTCGTATATTTGCCCGTTGGAGTTGGCGGAATTGAACGCCCGCGTTCCTGAATTGCAAAAACGCAAGACGCAGGTCGTCGCTATCGGCATTGATTCTCACCTTAGCCACCAATGGTTCAAACGGCTGCCGCAAACAAATGGCGGGCCTGGCAACGTTCAGTTTCCCATTATTTCGGATATGAGCGGAAATATCTGCCAGGGTTACGGAATCCTAATCAACGAATCCGTGCCGCTGCGCGCGACCTTTATTATCGACCGGATCGGCGTTGTACGCCATCAATCGGTCAATGATTTTCCATTGGGACGCAATATGGATGAAATCATCCGCATCGTCGACGCGCAGCAGCATCACGAAAAGACGGGTGAAGTCATCCCACCGCAATGGCAGCCTGGAAAGCCTGCGTTACTTGCATCGCCAGAATCGCTGATGGAATTTGTTCGCCGTGCCGCGTAAAAATATACAAATTCCGCAAAGCAATACATTTTTATCCGCGCGCAAATGCGATGAAATTCATGCGCCGCGGAGGCCGCCGTTTTTAGTCTCCAAAACGCCTCAAAACCAAGAAACTTAACATCTTTTTAAGATTCTAGTAATAAACTAGGGCTATCAACGCTAGGTAAGCAGGATAGAGAGATGAGCAATATCACCCCATTGCCAAGGCCGAAAAAAACTTGGAAAAGCAGCTATTTGCCGCGCGTCGAACGGGAAGCCGCGAGCCGCGCCATTCGCAAATTATGCCGCAACCCATCGAACGACAACAAGGCAACACTCCTGAAAGTCCTTAAGACGGCATTGCTGCGTTACCAAGCGGCATTTACCATATCTATCATTACGGTCGCGACTATTGTCCTTGCCGCATCAAGGTTTATCTAACGTTTGATTCCATTTCTAAACATTTAATCCACCAACACCGCGCGCGCCGCGATATCGGATGGTTTTTCGCCGCTTTGCGGCGTCAGCATTAAAAGCGCCGCACGCGCATCGGCGATTTGCTTGGTGCGCGATTGAGCATCGACCAGCAATAATTTTACGCTTGCGGCGATGGTTGCTATATTCGCCTGATTCTGAAAAAACTCCGGAATTGCCGGGCGGTTCAACAGGATGTTGGTCAAAGTGAAATATTGAATCTTGACCAGCAACCGCGCCAAAATCGCCGAAATCCAGTTTACCTTATAGGCCATCACCATCGGCACACCGGCACGCGCCAATTCGACGGACACCGTCCCCGACGCCGCAAGCGCGACGTTGCATGAGGCAAATATATGCTTTTTTTGCGACGAGTCGGTTACAATGATCGCCGACGGATCGGCGATTTGACGAATATAGCTTTCCAGATGCGGCAAGGTCGGAATCACTCCGACAAGTTGCGGATCATCGATTTTTAATGCGCGGTAGACGTCCATGAACAGCGGCAACAAGCGTTTGACTTCACCCATCCTGCTTCCGGGCAAAAGACATAACAACGGCGCGGCGGATGAAATGCCATGATCGCGGCGAAACGATGCACCGTCGCCCTGGTCTAAATCGGATTCAATCACCGGATGTCCGATAAATGTTGCCCGCATGCCTTGTTCGATAAAAAATGGCGGCTCGAACGGCAGCAAGCAAAGCACGTGGTCGAATAACTTTGCCATAACTTTCGCGCGGCCGGGACGCCACGCCCATACGCTGGGTGCTACATAATGAATCAATTTCATGCCTTTTGGCCGCCCCAGTTTTTTAATCACGCGCTTATTGAAGCCGGGCGAGTCAACCGTCACCACAGCGTCAGGCTGCCACTGTTCAATCGCGGCGACGGTTTGGTTGATGCGGCGCCAAATTTTCGGGATATGCGGGATCAATTCCAAAAAACCCATCACCGACAATTCGGCGATGGGAAATAACGATTGCAATCCCTCTCTGGCCATATGCGCGCCGCCGACGCCGCGAAATTCCGCATGGGGATTCTGCCGTTTAATCGCAGCGATTAAATTCCCGCCCAGATAATCGCCCGACGCCTCGCCGGCAATCATAAAGAATTTTTTTCGCATCGCCGTCACGCGGCTTGGCTCGCATCGAAGCCATAGAGAAAGATATCCGCCGCATCCGCCTTGGTTTTGGTTGCTTCATATTCCAAAATCAAGGTGCCGCCGGATTCAAGCGCGATCCCGGAAAAACCCGCCGCGACAGCGTTATGGATGGTATCGGGGCCGATCGCGGGAAGGTCGGCGCGGCTTTCTTGGCCGGATTTGCGCATTTTGACCAGCACCGCGCCATCCCCGGGCTGTTGCAGATTCTGGCAGCGGCGAATCAATTCGTCGGTGCCTTCGGCGGCTTCGATGCCAAGCACCATGCCGTTTTGCACCACCGCCGCCTGCCCGACATCCATTTTTGACAGCGAGCGCAGCACCGCAATTGCTTTTTTAATATCGGCAACCGCATGTTCAGATGGATTGACGCTGCCGATCGCGCCGGATTTGGTGATGATATCCGGTATGATGTCTTCGACACCGATGACCTTGAAACCTTCGGATTCCAATTCGCGGATTACCGCCTTGAGCAAGCCGTCATCACCAAGCCGCCAGCCGATTTTGGCCAAAATTTTCGTCGCCCGCCAATCCGGCGCCAAATGCGCCAGGCTGGGTCGCGTCATGGCGCCAACCAGAATCAAATCGCGCACGTCTTCGCGTTTCAATGCGCCGATAATGTCGTTGACAGCACCCAGCCGCGCCCAGGCATGCGGCGCATTGGCGACCAATTCAGGATCGGTTTGCCCGTTGAATGCCAGCACGAAATATTTGCGCCCTTGATCGATGCAGGATTGAATCACCGCTTTGGGCAAAATGCCGCGACCGGCCAATATTCCAAGCGTGCTTTGCATCATAAATCCTGTGGCCAATCAATCGCCGGCTTTGGGTTGGCAGATCGCGCGGCTTGAATCGGCGCGCATAAAATCGACGATATCCATCACCGCCTTGTTGCTTTGGAACAATTTAGTGACGTCTTCCAATCGTTCGGTCAAAGTGCCTTCGGCGGCAAATAACAGCCGATAGGCATTGCGCAGCACATGCACATCGTCGCGTTCGAAACCGCGCCGCTTGAGCCCGACGATATTCAATCCAGACAGATGCGCGCGTTCGCCCATGACCGCGCCATAGGGGATGACATCGTTTTCAACGCCCGACATGCCGCCAATCATCGCATGCGCGCCGATGCGCACGAATTGATGCACGGCGGCAAGCCCGCCCAAAATCGCATAATCGCCGATTTTGACATGTCCGGCCAAGGTAGCGTTGTTCGCCAAAATCACGTGGTTGCCGATTTTGCAATCATGCGCCACATGCGATGCGGTCATGAACAAGCAATGATCGCCGACCACAGTTTCCATACCGCCGCCTTCGGTGCCGGGGTTCATGGTCACATGTTCGCGGATAGTATTGTTTTTGCCGATGATCAAACGCGATTTTTCGCCCTTATACTTTAAATCTTGCGGCGGATGGCCGATAGATGCGAACGGATAAATCACCGTATTGTCGCCAATGCTGGTGTAACCCGCAAGGACGACATGCGACATCAAACGCACATTATCGGCAAGCACGACATCCGCACCCACCACGCAATAGGGTCCAATGGCAACGTTTTTACCGATTTTCGCGCCAGGCTCGACCACCGCAGTAGGGTGAATCTGCGGCGCATCCATGGATGTGGGAATTTTCAATGGCATCATGATTTCATCCGCTTGCAATCAATTGTCCAGGATCATGGCGGAATAGGTCGCCTCGGCCACCAGCACATCGCCGACCATCGCCTCGCCGGTGAATTTCCACACATTGCCGCGATGGCGTTCTTTCTTTACGGTGATGCGCAATTGATCACCAGGGACGACCGGCTTGCGGAAGCGCGCTTGATCGATGGTCATGAAATAAACAAGCTTGCCTTCGGATTTTGGACCCAAGGTGCGCACCACCAAAATTCCAGCGGTTTGCGCCATGGCTTCGATAATCAGCACGCCGGGCATAACCGGATGCCCTGGGAAATGCCCTTGGAAATACGGTTCATTGATCGATACGTTTTTAAGGCCGACACAGCTGATATCCGGCTTGACGTCGATGATGCGGTCGATCATCAAGAACGGATAGCGGTGCGGAATCATTTTGGTGATCTGCGCGTAATCGATGATTTCTGCGTCTGCTTGATTGTGTTCCATAGCAATAATGTTATTGGTGGCCATTGTTTCTTCCCTTTATCCGCATGACATTGCCCACAGATTTTACGCGTAGATAATAGCCATACATGCGGTGGATATCAAGAACCGCCTAGCCGGTCTTCTTGGCCCGCGCGATTTGCCCCAAACTGGCGGTTTGCCTGTGCCATTGCTTGATCGGTACCGCCGGATAGCCGCCCACCACCTCGCCCGGCATGGTATCGCGCATCAACCCGGCCTTGGCCGCTGCTTTGCTGCCACGGGAAAGCCGCAAATGCCCGGCAACTCCAACCTGGCCGCCCAATTGCACATAATCTTCCAATACGGTGCTGCCGGAAATGCCCACTTGGCTTACGATCACGCAGCCGCGGCCAATTTTTACGTTATGGCCGATTTGCACCAGATTATCGATCATCGTGCCAGCACCAATAACCGTATCGCCCAAAGCACCGCGATCGATTGTGGAATTCGCGCCGATTTCCACATCGTCTTCGACGATCACCCGTCCCAATTGCGGAACCTTGACCGGAACTTTGGCATCCGGCGCAAAGCCGAATCCAGGTTGCCCCAAGCGCACACCGGGATAGATTACCACCCGGTCGCCGATGATGGCATGCGATATGGTCGCATGCGCCATAATGACACAATTTTGGCCGATGACCACGCCGTCCTTGATGACGGCGTTTTGTTCTATGCGCGTACCCGATCCGATTTCGACATGCGCGCCGATCACGGCGCCAGCGGCGATATGGCAGGAATCGGCAAGTTTGGCCGCAGGATCGACAATAGCCGCCGGATGACGAAAAGATTTATCCGCAGCCGCTATGGGGTAAAAAGCCTGCGCGATCAAAGCATAAGATTTATAGGGGTTGTTAGAAATCAACACATCGGTGCCGGACGGCTTGCGATCCATGAATTCCGGCAATACCACGCACGCCCCAGCGCGCGTGCCCAAAAATGAATTGAGGTATTTGCGATTGTCGAAAAAAGTAACATGATCGGATTCTGCGTCAACCAGCGTGCCGACATCGTAAAGCATGCGGTTGAAATTGGCATCCGGCAGCAATTGAGCTTGACCGATACGCGCGAGATCGGCGATGCTAAAAGGACCATGGTTCTTGAAAAATCGCGGGTCTCTCATTCGTTTATGACCGTCTCAAAGACTTGATCTAATTCGTCGCGGCCGCCTTGGGGTCAGCCTTGGCAGAGCTCATAACAACCGGAACGGTGGTCAATTGCGCATCCAAATTCGCAATCACATCCTTGGTGATATCGATGCTGCGCTGCGCCAGGAACACTTGGCTGCGCGTCAACACCAAGGTTACACCGTTATCTTCGGAAATCTTGCCGACGATTTGAAAAATCTTGCCTTGGAGCGTCTGCGTAGCTTCGCCCATGGCTTGTTCCAGCTGCTTGCGTTTTTCCTGAACGGTACGCTGCGCATCGGCGAGGTTTTTTTCAAACTCGCGGCGCTTTTTGGTGAATTCTTCCGCCGGCAACGATGCGCGTTTTTTGGTCAACTCTTGATCCTCGCCGCGCAGTTTTTCTTCTTGCTTGGAAAACTCGTCCTGCAAATTCTTGCGCAGCTTGTCCAATTGTTCTTGGATATTCTTGCCGCCTTTGGATTCTTTAAACACCGCCTGCAAATCCACCACCGCGATTTTCAACGGCTTGTCGGTGCTGCTGGATGCATCCATCGCCGCCGCGATATGCGGAACAACCAAACACAAAAACGCCAGCAATAATATTTTCTTCATCCCTAAAACCTCGTACCAAAGTTAAATCGAAAAGTTTCTGTTTTATCCTCTGTCTCTTTTTTCACGGCATGGGCGAAATCGACGCGGATGGGGCCAAATGGCGACCGCCAGCTTATGCCGGCGCCGACCGAAGCGCGAATCGACTGCGAATCGGCGATGCTGCTGCTAGAGTCGTCGATTTTCGTCAACGTTCCGGCATCGGTGAATAAAGCGCCTTTGATACCCAATTCATCCGGCAAGCCGATCGGAAAAGTCGTCTCGAGACTTGCGGTGGTGTATTGATTACCGCCTAACGCATCGCCGGTTGTCTTGTCGCGCGGGCCGATACCGGAATTTTGGAAGCCGCGCAAATTCTGCCCGCCGACGAAAAACCGATCACTGATTCGAATATCGCGTCCAATCTTTGCAATATAGCCGGTCTCGGCGGTAAAACCAAGCACCCAATTTTCCATCAATGGATAGTAATACCCGCCGGAAAGTTCCGGACGGATATACCGCGAATCCCCGCCCAAACCGGCGAAATCGGCGCTAAATCTTAAAAAATAGCCGTTCGAAGGCTCTTGCCGGTTATCCGTCTTGTCGTACAGCAATGTTTGCGTGATCGACGATGTGGTGTTCAAGCCTTTTTGCTGTTTGATGAAAATCGACGCGGTCGAATCGATATTGCGGATATCCACCCGGCGATAACCGTATTTCCATTCTTGCGACAACGCCTCGTTAATGTCGTATTTGGCGCGCAACGCGCCGCCGGTGCGGGTTTCATCATAGGAACTTTCGCGCCCATTCTGACGCGTGATGTGGAATAAATCGAAACCGGCCGCCAAATTGCGGTCCAGGAAGTAAGGTTCGGTAAAACCCAGATCGAATTCGGTGCGCCGCGTGGATACGGTTCCGGCCAGCTTCAAATCCTGCCCGCGCCCCAACAAATTGCGTTCGCGAATGCGGATATCGCCCAACAGTTGCTCTGAGGTAGAATATCCGCCGCCAAAAGACAATTCGCCGGTGGATTGTTCCGAGACCTTGACGTTCAATTTGGATTTGTCCGGCGCCGAGCCAGGTTCGGTGGTCACATCCACCTTTTCAAAAAAACCCAGATTATTCAATCGCTGCTTGCTGCGACGGATTTTTGCCGCGTTGAACGGGTCGCCTTCGGCGATCTTGAATTCGCGGCGAATGACACGGTCTTCGGTGCGCAAATTGCCGCTGATGTTGATGGATTCGATATACATCTTCTGGCCTTCACGGATTGCAAAGCTGATATCCATGGTATGGTCTTTGGTGTTTTGCTTGATATTGGGATCGACGTCGATGAATGGATAGCCTTTGGCAATGACCGCGTTGTTGATCTGCTCGATGCTGCGATCGACTTCGCGCGAATCGTACCAATCGCCAGAGGCGAAATCGATCAAATCGTAAAGCGGCTTTGAATCCAACCCTTTGAGCGAGGATTCGATGTTGACGGAATTTATCTTATACCGCTCGCCTTCGTCGATGGTGAATGTGACGTAAAAATTATCCGCCCCAGGCGACAGCTCGGCAACCGCGGAGACGATGCGGAAATCGGCATAGCCTTTTTTCAAATAGAACCTGCGCAGCAATTCCTTATCGGCGTTCAAGCGGTCGGGATCATAGCTGTCATCCGATCCGAAAAACCGGTACCAGACCGTTTCCTTGGTTGCGATTTCGCCGCGCAACGTGCCATCGGAAAAATTCTTGTTGCCGATAAAGGTGATGCGGGAAATACCATTTTTCTTGCCTTCGTCAATCTCAAACACCAAATCCACGCGGTTTTGATCCAAGGGGATGATTTTGGGTTCGATCTTGGCCGCAAACCGGCCGGAGCGGCGGTAGATTTCTTGAATCCGCGTTACATCGGCTTGCACCTTGGCACGGGTCAACACGTTGCGCGGCTTTAATTGAATTTCATTGCGCATCGTGTCGGCTTCGATTTTTTTGGCGCCTTCAAAGGTAATACGGTTGATGATGGGATTTTCCTTGACCTGAATCAACAACACCTGCCCCTCGCGCATCAGGCGCACATCCGAAAACAAGCCGGTATTATATAATGCCTTTAAGCCCCGATCCAACCCACGCGGCGTAAAATTATCGCCGGTTTTGAGACCCAAATAGGATTTGATGGTCACCGGATCGATGCGTTCCGCGCCTTCGATTGCGATATCGGCGATCGGGTCGGCAATAGAAACGGTTTTTACCGCAGGCAATTCCGCATTCGGGCTTGACATCGCAAGCATAGCGTCAGCCGCGGAATTGGCGCGCGCGTGCGTAGGCCATGCAAGGGCTAAAACCCAAACCGCCATCCACAAACAAAACGATATTTTGCCGAAACGCGACATTAGTATGAACGAAGAACCAGGGTTAAAAATCGATGGTGAGAATCAACTGAAGATGTTTGCCACAAATTGAAAGAATTTAAAATAATATAGATCGTTATAAACAGCCATAATCATCAAACTGCCAACAATTGCAAGCCCCATAAAGGCGCTGGCGTTCATAATTTTTTCCGATGGCGGCTTGCCGCGCGCCGCTTCGATGCCGTAAAACAACAAATGCCCCCCGTCCAACAACGGAATCGGAAACAAATTGATCAGTCCCAAATTGATCGACAGTAACGCAATCAAACCAATTACCGCCGCCGGATCGATCGACGCGGCTTGCCCCGACAATTGCGCGATGCGCAATGGCCCGCCCAATTCCTTGGTGCTGCGCAAGCCTACGATGATCTGCCCCACCGCCCGCAGCGTGGCAACGGATAAATTGTATGTTTCGGCAACCGCATGGTACATCGCCGGGAATAAACTCCGTTTCTCATAGGCCAATTTGGTGCTGCCGACGCCCAATTGCGGCAAATTGTGAATATTGCCGAAACGATCCTTGATTTCGCGAATTGCCGGGGTGATGGCAACCGTGATTTGCTCGCCGCCGCGATCGACCACAACATCCATCGGCAAACCGGCGCCCAATTGCACCAGACGCTGAATATCTTCGAATCGGTTGATTGTGGCGCCATCGATGCTGATAAATTTGTCGCCGGGCAAAAGTCCGGCTTGCTCCGCCGCGGATTGTTTGGCGACGCTTTCAATAACCGGGGTGGTGTATGGTTGCCCCCATACCATATACATGCCGGTCAGCAAAATAATCGCAAAAATAAAATTCACCGCAGGACCGGCGAATACGATCGCCGCACGTTGGCCGACGGTTTTATTCGGAAATGCTTGGGCGCGTTCGGATTCAGGGATTTTATCCATCGACGCGCGCGATGACGCCGCATCCATGTCGCCCAGCATTTTGACGTATCCGCCAAGCGGGATCAGCGAGAATTTCCAACGCGTGCCGTGACGGTCGTTGCGGCCGAATATTTCCGGACCAAAGCCGATGGAAAATGTTTCGACCTTGACGCCGCACCACCGCGCCACTTGGTAATGGCCCCATTCATGCACAAAAACCAACACCGACAACACCAACAGGAACGGAACGATGTAGTTCCATAATACATCTATGTGCGACATCCAGAATTCTAACATGGTGGTTCCTTTAAAATTATTTCAGTTAAAATTATTTCAATTATCGTTTAACCGGAAGCAGCCTTGACCAAGTTGTGCCGCCGCCAAGATTGGGCGCGCATGCGGATTTCGGCGTCGAACGCCGCGATTTCGGCGACGCTTTGCGGCTTTTGCGCCCATGCGGCCAAGCCAGCGGCGGATCGCAGCACATCTGCCACAAGCGCGAAAATATCCATGAATCCAATCTGTTTTGCCAAAAATGCGCTTACGGCGACTTCGTTTGCGGCATTCAATGCAACCGATGCCATCCCACCCGATTGTAAACAATTCCGAGCCAATTGCAAAGACGGGAATTTTTCCATATCCGGCAACATAAATTGCAATTTTGGCATTTTGGTGATGTCCAAATGCGTTGACGGCAAATGCGCGCGATGCGGCCAAAACATCGCATAGGATAACGGGATTTTCATATCCGGGACACCCATGTGGGTCAGCACCGCGCCATCGGCATAGGTTACAAAGGCATGCACAATGCCTTCGGGATGAATCACCACATCGATTTTTTCACTGGGCAATTGAAACAAATGATGCGTTTCGATAATTTCCAAACCCTTGTTGAACATCGTCGCGGAATCGACGGAAATTTTTTTGCCCATGCGCCATACCGGATGCGCGGTTGCTTGATCGGGGGTGATATGGCGCATTTGATCGGCGGTAAAGTGCAAAAAAGGCCCTCCCGACGCGGTCAAGGTTACGTTTTTAACCGCATGCGGGTTTTCCGCGCGCGCGAGCAATTGGAAAATCGCGCTGTGTTCGGAATCGGTCGGAATGATGCGGCAGCCATGCTTTGCGGCTTCCGCCAAAAACAAATCCCCGGCGCAGACCAGACATTCTTTCGATACAAACGCCAATCGTTTCGATGACGACAACGCCGCCATGGTCGGCGCCAGCGCCGCAAATCCCGCAATCGCGGCGACGGTAATATCGACCGGACGGCGTGCGGCGTCGCAAACCGCATTCACCCCTGCGGTAACTTCTATGCCCAATGGCGCAAGCAGCGATTGCAATTCTGCGTGCGCGGATTGGTCAAATACCGCAACCATTTTAGGGCGCAGCTTCTGCGCTTGATCGATGAAAATTTTGACGTTGCTATGCGCCGCAAGCGTATCAACCGAAAATCGCCCCGGATGGGATAGGATCAAATCCACCGCTTGCCGCCCAACCGATCCGGTGGAACCCAAAATGCTGATGGTTTCTGTGTGTCCGGTCATGCTAGGATTTAAACAACAAAGCGAGATAGCAAAGCGGCAAGGTCAAAATGAAACTGTCGGTGCGATCCAATATGCCGCCATGGCCGGGAATTAAATTTCCGGAATCTTTGACATTGAAATGCCGCTTTAACTTTGATTCCAGCAAATCGCTCGCTTGGCTGACGACCGAAAGAAGGGCGGAGAAAATGATATAATCCGACTGTTGCTGCGGCGGCAGCGCAACAAGGCTTAACAACAACCAGCCGCTTGCCACCCCGCCCAGCAAACCGCCGATGGCGCCGGAAATGGTTTTCCCCGGGCTGATCGACGGCGCCAATTTTGCCCCGCCGACAGTCCTGCCAACGATATAGGCCGCGATATCCGTTGTAAAAACCACCGCGAATATATAAAGACAAATCAACAACCCGTCTTGCATTGACCGAATCATGATCAACGACAATATCGGCAAGACAATCCATAAAGTGCCAATGACATTCCATCGGGTTTTATTCGCCGCCGAAGCCGTTAAGTTCCGCCATTCGATAGCCATTGCCGCCGTCACAACCAGCACCAAAGCGTTAAATAGAAACCCACCCATCCATACCGGCAATAGAACCAATGGCAGCAATATTGCGCCCGATATGATCCGCGATTGAAAATTGTTTAGTTTAAAACCGCTAAGCATGATCGACCTTGCCGAATCGGCGTTCACGGGTATGGAATTGCTGTATCGCGGATTCAAGATGCGCCGCGTTGAAATCGGGCCAGAGAACTTCGGTAAATTCAAATTCGGCATAAGCCGCTTGCCACAGCAAGAAATTGCTGATGCGCTTTTCGCCGGAGGTGCGGATAATCAAGTCCGGATCGGGCAGTTCGGATGTATCCAAATATTGCGCGAAATCGGTCTCGTCCATATTCCATGGCACCACTTGCCGCGATTGCGGATTTTTTTCGCCATCGGGGCGATCCAACGCCATGGATTGGAACGATTGAAACAATATCCGCGACATTGCGGTCAAAATTTCTTGCCGCCCGCCGTAATTCAACGCGATGGTCAGATTCAACACATTGTTGTCGCGGGTCAATTGTTCCGCCTGTTGCATCAATTGGATGATGTCCAAAGCGAATTTACGCCGGTCGCCGATAAACCGCAGCCGGATTCCGGCGTCATGCATTTTTGCGGTCTCCGATTGCAAATAGCGGCGCAGCAAACCCATCAGTTCGCCGATTTCATCCGCCGGCCGCGCCCAATTTTCGGATGAAAAGCCGAACAAGGTCAAATATGGGATATGCGCGGCGATCGCAGCCTCGCACACGCGTTTGACGGCGTCGGCGCCGCGCGCATGCCCTGCGGTGCGCGGCAAGCCGCGCGATTTTGCCCAACGGCCGTTGCCATCCATGATGATGGCGATGTGCTTGAGAGATTGAGTCATTGACGCATAGCGAAAAGCGAAAAGCGAAAAGAACTTAATTTACGCTGTGCGCTAAACGCTTTTCGCTTTCCTTATACCTGCATAATTTCTTTTTCCTTGGCCGCCAGCATCTCGTCGATTTTTTTGACGTGATCGTCGGTCAATTTTTGGATGTCTTTTTCCAGACGCTTGAGATCGTCTTCGGAGATTTTTTTATCTTTTTGCATTTTCTTGACGGATTCCATGCCGTCGCGTCGGACGTTGCGCACCGACACCCGCGCCGCTTCGGCATATTTTCCGGCCAATTTTGACAATTCGGTGCGCCGTTCTTGGGTCAAATCCGGCAAGCGCAAACGGATTGTGGTTCCCTCGGAAGATGGGTTGACGCCCAAATTGGCTTCTTTAATCGCTTTTTCAACGGCAGACACCAAGCCCTGATCCCACACTTGCACGGTAATCAAGCGCGGTTCTGGCGTATTGACGCTTCCGACCTGCGAGAGCGGCATTTTCGACCCATAAGCGTCGACCATGACCGGATCGAGCAATTGCGGGCTGGCACGGCCGGTGCGCAGCCCGCCCAATTCCTTGCGATAGGTTTCAATCGCCCCATCCATACGTTTTTTCACATCGTCTAATGTCGGATCAGACATGGCATGCTCCTTTGTACGAAATCAAATTTATTTTTCTTCGATCAAGGTGAATTTGCCCCGGCCTTGCAAGACATCGGCAATGGCGCCATGGGTTTCAAGGTTGAATACGATAATGGGGATTTTGTTTTCGCGCGACAATGAAATGGCCGCGGCATCCATCACCTTTAAATCTTTGGCCAAAACATCCAAGTACGACAGACGGTCGAAATGCTTGGCGGATTTATCCTTTTTCGGATCGGCGGAATACACCCCGTCGACCTTAGTCGCCTTCATCAAAACCTTGCAATTCATTTCCGACGCGCGCAAAGCCGCGGCGGTATCGGTGGTAAAAAATGGATTGCCGGTGCCTGCGGCGAAAATCACCACCCGGTTTTTTTGCAAATGCCGTTCAGCGCGCAGGCGGATATAAGGTTCGCACACCGACGGCATCGGCAATGCCGATTGCACCCGCGTGGTGGTGCCCATCTTCTCCAGCGCGTCTTGAAGCGCCAAGGCGTTGATGACGGTCGCTAGCATGCCCATGTAATCGGCGGATGCGCGATCCATCCCCGCGGATGCGCCGGACACGCCGCGGAAGATATTGCCGCCGCCGACCACCATGCATACCTCGACACCCATCTGCCGGATTTCGGTGATTTCGGCGGCGATGCGATGCACCATCGCGGGATCGAGGCCGTAATCCTGCTCGCCCATCAAGGCTTCGCCCGAAAGTTTGACAAGAACGCGTTGATACAAGGGTTTGGATTTCAATTTCACGGCAGCATCCGGCATTGTTGATTCCTCGCAATGGAAGGTGGCTTTTTGTAGAGGATTTTTTGCCGTTTGGCTAGGGCGTTGATGAATTGTGGACAAGAATCCTTCAAATCCGCTCTATGGCTATGTGCGGCGGGCCAACCCTCCTCTCTTGGCTTTGGTTATCGAACCTGCTACATAATATCCAGACAATGACCGAATGACAGGACGCGCATGATTCCCCGCTATACCCGCCCGCAAATGGCGGCAATATTTTCCGATGAAAACCGTTATAAAATTTGGCTGGAGATTGAAATCCTTGCCGCCGAAGCCATGGTGCCGCTTGGCATCGTGCCTGACGCTGCGGTAAAAACCATCCGGCAAAAAGCCAAATTCGACATCCCGCGCATATTGGAAATCGAAAACACCACCAAGCACGATGTGATCGCGTTTTTAACCAACGTCGCCGAATATGTCGGCGACGACGCCCGGTTTTTACACCAAGGCATGACGTCAAGCGATGTGTTGGACACCGCCTTTGCGGTGCAATTGAAATCCGCGGCCGATCTATTGATCGAAGGTCTGAATCAGTTGCTTGCGGCGATTAAAAAGCGCGCGATCGAGCATAAGCACACTCTAACAATCGGACGCAGCCACGGCATACATGCCGAGCCGACCAGTTTTGGATTAAAATTATTGGGGCATTACGCGGCGTTCGACCGCTGCCTTGCGCGCCTGTCTGCCGCGCGAGACGACATCGCCACTTGCGCCATATCCGGCGCGGTCGGCACATTCGCCAACGCCGATCCGTCGGTTGAAGAATATGTCGCAAGAAAACTGGGGCTTCTGGTCGAACCGGTATCCACGCAAATCATCCCGCGCGATCGCCACGCGATGTTTTTTGCGACTTTGGGCGTAATCGCCTCGACGATCGAAAATTTGGCGATTGAAATCCGGCATTTGCAACGCACCGAAGTGCGCGAAGCCGAAGAATTCTTCAGCGCCGGGCAAAAAGGTTCGTCGGCCATGCCGCATAAACGCAACCCGGTCTTGACGGAAAACCTGACCGGGCTGGCGCGCATTGTCCGCGGCGCGGTGATCCCGGCCTTGGAAAATGTCGCATTGTGGCATGAACGGGATATCTCGCATTCCGCGGTCGAACGCACGATTTTACCCGATGCTTGCATCGCGCTCGACTTCGCGCTGGCGCGTTTGACTGGCGTTGTGGAAAAATTGCTGGTTTACCCCGAACGCATGAAACAGAATCTGGATGCGCTGGGCGGATTGGTTTTTTCACAGCGCGTTTTGCTCTCTTTAACGCAAAAAGGCGTAAGCCGCGAGGACGCCTATCAATGGGTGCAACGCAACGCCATGCAAGTGTGGGAAAAGAACGCCGATTTCCAAACCTTGTTAAAATCCGACCGCGATGTCGCAAGCAAACTGACCCCGCCGGAAATCGCGGCATTATTCGACATGGGTTATCACACCAAACACGTCGATACCATCTTCAAGCGCGTATTAGGGTAATCGATGACCACGCCTGAAACCATTCAAATTGTTATTTTGTTGATGTTGATGGTCTCGGGGCTTTCCCTGGCGGGGCGCAAAATCGGTTTGCCGCTGCCGATTGTGATGACTGTCGGCGGGTTGTTTTTATCGATGCTGCCGGATTTTCCCGAAATCACCATGAATCCGGAATTGGTGTTTTTGATTTTTTTGCCGCCTTTGCTGTATATCGCCGGCGCCAACACCTCTTGGCGCGATTTCAGGCTGTCCTTGCGCGCGATTGTTTTGATGGCGACCGGGCTTGTGATATGCACCACCTTTGCGATCGCATGGGTTGCGGTTAGCGTGATTCCGGGCATGACCTGGCCGGTTGCGATTTTACTGGGGGCGATTATTTCTCCCCCCGATGCTGTCGCGGCAACAGCGATCGCGCAAAAAATGAAATTGCCCAAACGCGTGATTACGATTCTAGAAGGCGAAAGCCTGATGAACGACGCCACAAGTTTGGTAATCTATAAAATTTGCATCGCCGCGATTTTATCGGGATCATTGTCGATGGCAAGCGCGGTTCCGGATTTTTTTGCAATCGGCGGCGGCGGAATCGTGATTGGATTGATCGTCGGATTTGTGTTCGTGCAATTGCGTAAAATGATCGATGACCCGAATATTGAAATCATACTGTCGTTGATGACGCCGTTTGCCAGCTATCTTGTGGCCGAAGAAATGCATTATTCCGGCGTTTTGGCCGTTGTTACGACCGGGCTTTATGTTGGCATCCATTTGCCGCACATCACATCGTCCAAAAGCCGGTTGGTGGGATATACCGTGTGGGAAACGATTATTTATGCGCTGAACAATATCGTATTTTTATTGATCGGATTGCAACTTTCCACCGTGGTTGAAACCTTGCGCGAATACGCGCTTTCGGATTTGCTGCTATACGCCGCCGCAATCACCGTGGTGATGATGGCCGTGCGCATGGCATGGGTTTTCCCCGGCGCCTATTTGCCGCGCGTTTTATCCAAACGCATTCGCGAGCATGAAAAACGCCCGCTTCCGAACGGGGTTGCCTTTGTCGGCTGGGCGGGGATGCGCGGCGTGGTATCGCTTGCCGCCGCCATGGCGATTCCGATATCCCTGCCCGATGGCAGCGCGTTTCCGATGCGCGATATGGTGGTTTTTTTAACTTTCGCGGTGATTATTTTCACGCTGGTAGTCCAAGGCATGACCTTGCCCCGCGTTGCCAAATTCTTGCGCCTGCGGCATGACAATTCCGAACAACATGAAGAATTCATGGCGCGGCGCGCGTCTTTGCAAATGGCGATCGATAAAATCGATCACCATAAAAACACCCAATCGCATCACAAAAGCGTTTTGGAAGCGATCGAGGGGGATTATAATCTTCGGCTTGAATCGCTGCACAGCCCGAATGAAAGCCAAGAAGATTTTCAAATGCACGCCTGTATCGAAGCGCATCACGATTTGCATCAACAATTATTGGAATTGCAACGCCAGGCGGTTTTGGATTTGCGCCAAACGAAAAAGATTGGCGACGAAGTCATGCGCCGGCTGATCCGCGAATTGGATTTAGAAGAATTGCGGCATAAGTCAGGATAGTTTCATCCTCCCCTTTTGGGGGAGGTCGCGCGAAAGCGCGGGTGGGGGATAGGAAAAGAACCTATCCCTCCCCGCTCGCAACAAGTTGCTCGCCGCCCCTCCCCAAGGGAGGGGAGTTTTAGGCGCGCTTCGCGCTTAGGCAGAGAGTATGAGTAAAAGTCAGTCTTGTAGCGGCGGAAGTTTATCAAGCCTTGCGCGCGTTATATGCAATGTACCCAAACGTCGCCATGCCACGGCGCTGTTAGAGCAAATTCAACGCGCCACAGAATATCCGATCTTTTCGCTTTACTCGCGCGCAGACAAAAGTTTACATTGTGGGGATGTGCACGCTTGTCATCCTGCGCCGTTCCAAACATCCATGGCCGATCATCATCGGCGCCAACCGCGACGAACGTGCCAGCCGGGCATTCGAACCGCCCGACCGGCATTGGCCGGGATTTCCCGATATCATAGGCGGATGGGACGCAACCGGCCAAGGCAGTTGGTTCGCGGTCAATGACGCCGGCGTGGTCGCTTGCGTGCTCAACCGCGAGAATACACTTGGGCCTCACGCCAAAATGCGCAGCCGGGGGGAATTGGCGCTAGAGGCTCTCTCCCACGCCGATGCCAGCGCTGCCGCAGAATCGCTTGCAATGATCAATACCGACGCCTATGCGCCGTTCAACATGGTGATTGCCGATAATACCTATGCTTGTTCGTTAAAGCACGATGGCAGCGGCAAGGTGCAAGTATCTGAAATTCCAGAAGGTTTTTCGATGATAACTTCGCATGACCGCAATGATTATGACTTTCCGCGCGTGCGCACTTATTTACCCCGATTTCAAGCCGCAAAAATCCCCGATCCCGACAAAAACGATTGGCGCGATTGGCAAGTGCTGTTCAGCCAACGCATGTATTCAGCCAAGGACGGTCCCGCCGCCGCGATGTGCGTGGTCGATCCCGATTCCGATTACGGCACGGTGTGCGGCCAGTTATTGGCCATCCCGCATGTCGAAACCATCCGCAAGCCGGTGTTTTTATTCGCCCATGGCCGGCCGGGAGAGGCGGGGTTCACGCAAGTTGCCCTATAGGGGGCAAGCGAGATTCTATCAACAATGCCCGCGCACCGTCACACTTACCCATTGAAACTCCTGGCAAAATATGGCTATAAAACAGCCATAATTGTTGCATATTTTTGACACTCCCCTATGCGGGTATCCGCGCAAAGGAATTCACAATGGCCAAACAACGCCGCCGCATTTACGAAGGCAAAGCAAAAATTTTATATGAGGGCCCCGAACCGGGAACGCTTGTCCAATATTTCAAGGATGACGCCACCGCGTTCAACAATCAGAAAAAGGGCACGGTCGAGGGCAAGGGTGTGCTCAACAACCGCATTTCCGAATTCATCATGACCAAAATTGGCGAAATCGGAATCCCGACGCATTTTATCAAGCGATTGAACATGCGCGAACAATTGATCCGTTCGGTTGAAATCATCCCGATCGAAGTCGTGGTGCGCAACGTCATCGCCGGAAATATGGCGAAACGCTTTAATTTGGAAGAAGGACAACCATTGTCGCGCGCCATCGTTGAATATTATTATAAAAACGATGCGCTGGGCGACCCACTGGTGACTACTGACCATATCGCCGCATTCGGTTGGGCTGATGCCGACGAAATGGATTCGATTTTGGGTTTGTCGCTGCGCATCAATGATTTTCTATTGGGATTATTTTTGGGCGCTGGTTTGCGATTGGTCGATTTTAAACTGGAATTCGGAAGGCTTTATGATGAAGATGGCAACGGCATTTTAATGTTGGCCGACGAAATCAGCCCGGATAATTGCCGGTTGTGGGATTCGAAAACGTCTGAAAAAATGGACAAGGATCGTTTCCGCCGTGATTTGGGCGGCGTGATCGAAGCTTACCAAGAAGTCGCGCGCCGATTGGGTTTAATGAACGAAACATTGTCCGAGACATCCGCCAAAGGCAATGTCGAAGATATCGTGCCAAAAAAGAGGTAATAGGTTATAGGGCATAGGCCATAGGGATTCTAAGCTTTTTTCTATGCCCTATCACCTATGCCCTATGCCCTTAGAACAAGAGGTAACCATGAAAATACGTGTATATGTATCCCTGAAATCCGGTGTGCTTGACCCGGCTGGCGTTACGATTAAGGGCGCGTTGAACCGCATGGGTTTTGCCGATGTGGGCGAAGTCAAAACCGGCAAATTCATCGAATTGGATTTAAACCAAACCGACCGCGCCAAGGCCGAAGCCGAGGTTAAGCAAATGTGTGACAAACTTTTGGCCAACACGGTGATCGAGGATTATAAAATTATGAGCGTATAGCGGATAGCGTGTAGCGTATGAAAACCGCCTACACGCCAAACGCTAAACGCTAAACGCTGAGGTATTAATGAAATCCGCTGTCATAGTATTCCCCGGATCGAATTGCGAGCGCGAATGCGCGGTGCATTTGGAAAAAAGTTCCGGCAAAAAACCGATCATGATTTGGCACAAGGACACCGAAATCCCCAACGTCGACGTGATCGTTTTGCCGGGCGGGTTTGCGTTCGGGGATTATTTGCGCACCGGCGCCATGGCGGCGCATTCCCCGGTGATGGGCGCGGTCAAACAAGCCGCCGCGCGCGGCGTGCGCGTGATCGGCATTTGCAATGGATTTCAGATTCTGGTCGAAAGCGGCTTGCTTCCGGGCGTGCTCCGCCGCAACAAGGGCTTGAAATATGTCTGCAAAGAAGTGTCTTTGCGTGTTGAAAATAATCAAACGCCGTTTACCCGAAAATACAAATCTGGCCAGACGGTGCGCTTTCCGGTCGGCCATGGCGAAGGAAATTTTTATGCCCCGCCCGACACCTTGAAATTGATCGAAGATCGCGGCTTGGTTGCGTTTCGCTATGTCAACGACAATGGCGATCCGACCGAAGACGCGAACCCGAACGGATCGATGAACAACATCGCCGGCATTTACAATGACGCCAAGAACGTCTTGGGACTAATGCCACACCCCGACCGCGCCGCCGACCCGATCATCGGCCGCAATGACGGGCGGGCGATGTTTGATAGTTTAGTAAGTGGATAGTGGATGGTGGATGGTGGATAGGGAAAATATTTTATGGGGGCAGGTTATAAAGATTTAGTAGTTTGGCAAAAGGCGATAGGGTTAGTTAAGGATATCTATAAATCTACCCAGTCTTTCCCCAAAGAAGAACTATATGGTTTGACCAATCAAATTAGAAGGTGCGCGGTATCCATTCCTGCAAATTTATCCGAAGGTTACGGGCGTTCTGGAACGCAGGAGTATATTCAGTTTGTATCGATTGCATTAGGCTCAGCCACGGAACTTGAAACACTTCTTTTGATCGCGAATCAGTTATCAATGCTCGATGATGGTCATTATAAAAGACTCAGCACAGAATTGGAAAGCATCCTACGAATGTTACAAAAATTAAGGCAAAGTCTTCGGGCAAAAGCAAATAGAAAATAACCCTTACCACTATCCACTATCCACTATCCACTATCCACTATCCACTATCCACTCTAAAGGCAATACCGTGAACACCATCGAAAAAACCAACCCAAAGACCGGCCAAAAAATGACCATGCAAAAGGTGTTCATCACCCCGCAACTGGCCGAAGAGCATGGCATCAACAAGGATGAATATTCGATTCTTTTGCGCAATTTGGGGCGCAAGCCGAATCTGGTCGAACTCGGTATGTTCGCCGCGATGTGGAGCGAGCATTGCAGCTATAAATCCACCCGCGTGTGGCTTAAAACCCTTCCGACCGTTGGTAAATGCGTTATTTGCGGCCCGGGCGAAAACGCCGGTGTCATCGATATCGGCGACGGGCAAGCGGCGGTATTCAAAATCGAAAGCCATAACCACCCATCGTTCATCGAACCGTATCAAGGCGCTGCGACCGGCGTCGGCGGCATCTTGCGCGACGTATTCACCATGGGTGCAAGGCCGATCGCCAATTTGAACGCGTTGCGTTTCGGTGATCCAAAGCATCCGAAAACTCGCGCCTTGATCGAAGGCGTGGTCGCCGGCATCGGCGGTTACGGCAATTGCGTCGGCATCCCCACCGTGGGTGGCGAGGTGAATTTTCACCCGGCCTATAACGGCAATATTCTGGTCAACGCCATGACCGTCGGCATCGCCGACGCCGATAAGATTTTTTATGCCAAGGCCGCGGGCGTCGGCAATCCGGTGGTTTATGTCGGCGCGAAAACCGGCCGCGACGGTATTCATGGCGCGACAATGTCGTCGGCGGAATTCAACGACGACAGCGAATCGAAACGCCCAACGGTGCAAGTCGGCGACCCGTTTTTGGAAAAACTGTTGTTGGAAGCATGCTTGGAATTAATGGCGACTGGTTCGGTTGTGGCGATCCAGGATATGGGTGCTGCCGGCCTTACCTCGTCATCGGTCGAAATGGCTTCGCGCGGGGAGATGGGCATCGAATTGGATTTGGATCACGTGCCCGCGCGCGAGCCTGGAATGAGCGCATACGAAATTATGCTATCCGAATCGCAAGAACGCATGTTAATAATCCTGAAACCTGGGCGCGAAGACGAAGCCCGCGCGATTTTCGAAAAATGGGATTTGGATTTCGCAGTAATCGGCAAATTGACCGATACCAAAACAATCGTCATCAAGCATCACGGGCAAATCGCCGCGGAAATCCCGACCAAGGCGATCGCCGACACCGCGCCGATGTATGAACGCGATTGGGTGGTATCGACGCGCCGGCCGGAAATCCGCGCAGAGGATTTGCCAAAGATCGACCCGAAACAAGCATTGGCGAAAATCATGGCCTGCCCCGATATGGCCAGCAAGAAATGGATCACCGAACAATACGATTCGATGGTCATGGCGGACACCATTTGCAATTCCGGCATGGCGGACGCCGCGATCGTGCGCATACACGGCACCAACAAGGCGTTGGCGATGACCACCGATTGCACGCCACGTTATTGCATCGCGCATCCGTTTGTTGGCGGCGCGCAAGCAGTTGCCGAGTCCTACCGCAATATTTGCGCAACCGGTGCTACACCTTTGGCATGGACGAATAATTTAAATTTCGGTAACCCGGAAAAACGCGAGATTATGGGACAAATCGTAGGATGCATTGGCGGCATGCGCAATGCCGGCGAGGCATTGGATTACCCGGTCGTTTCCGGCAATTGTTCGCTGTACAATGAAACCGATGGCAAGGCGATTTTACCCACGCCGGTGATCGGCGGCGTCGGCCTGCTTGGCGATTGCGCCAAATCCATGACCTTGAATTTCAAATCGGCGGGCGATGCGATTATCTTGATTGGCAAAACCGCCGGATGGGTCGGGAGTTCGCTTTTGCTGCGCGAAGTTCTAGGCCGCGAAGAAGGCGCGCCGCCGCCCATCGATTTGATGATCGAACGCAAAAACGGCGAATTCGTGCGCCAAATCATCGCCGATGGATTAATCAACGCTTGCCACGATGTTTCCGATGGCGGCATTGCCGCGTGCTTGGTCGAAATGGGCTTTAAAAACAAACCCGCGCCGTTGGGTTGCGCCGTCCAATCGCCGGACGATGTGCCATTGATCGGCTGGCTGTTCGGCGAAGATCAAGCCCGCTACATCGTCGCGACCCCCGATGCCGACAAGGTGATTTACACCGCCGCCGCATCCGGCGTTACCGCAACGCGCATCGGCACCGTCGGCGGCGATGCGATTGTGGTCAACGGCAAGGATATCGGAAAATTATCCGACCTCGCCAGGGAGAACGAGGCCTGGCTGCCGAATTACATGGCGGGTTAGCCGGATTGAAAAAAGTACATCGTTGTCATAATTTCATAATATTTTTATCCTAGGCTTTAGGAAATAAGTAATTCCGAAGCGTGTGTTCCATCCGTCAATCAATGGGGTACAACATGGGATATAGTTTGCGTGTGGTTGCGGGTAATTTGCGAAAGCCTTCAAAGTTCCGCAATTTTTTCCCGAAACTTGCAAAGCCGGTAGCAAATTTCGAACACGCCGTTTCGTTGATCGAAAGAATCCGCGAAGAATACGACCGCCGGTGCGGCGTTGGCATTGATATACTATCCAATCTTAATGGCGGAAAACCCAGATTGAAATTTATATTGATTGACCCGAACGGAATTCCGGTGCCCGATTTTGTAATCAGCGTCACTTACCGAAACATTTTAAATAAGAAACTGCGCGTTGCCGCTCGCGTGGCATGAACTCGATCTTGCTGGCCTAGGCCAGCAATTTCAAAACCCCGTCTCGCTTGATGGCCGTGTCGTTCTTGATTTGATAAGCGGTAACCACCGCGTTCAATTTCACATCCGCGTTGCTTTGCGTGTATTGCTGTTGCTGCCCATCCAAGAATTGTTCGACCGCGAATCTTTGCCGGGCGATTTCTTGATCCTGTCCGCTGGATCGATAGGCATCGGATTGCACCACGCTTTGCTGTTGAATCAAGGTTTGCGTTGCGGCGTTGGTTGCGGCATATGCCGCATCGGCGTTGACCGCAGACGACAAATCGGTTGATTGCACGCCGCCAGCGCCAAGGCCAAGCGCGGTCAATTGCGATTTCAAATCATTGTAGCGCGCATTTAAATAGGCGCGGTCTTCGGTGGACAGAGTCGTGTCGCCAGCTTGTTTGGCAAGCCCGTTCATATCCGCGACCACATTCTGCGCGCGGGCGAATGCCGGATTCTGCGCCGCGAATTCAGTCGCAATCGTTTGCGGCGATTTGGTTTCAAAATCGCGCCCGCCAGCGGCAGCCGCAAGCTGACGCTGCAATTGGTCCGGTTTGGGCGTTTTGGATTTAAGTTTTGCGGTGTATACGCTGTTGGATGCGGAAAGCCCGCCAATGGTCATCGCCCTGATAAATAACCCCACAAAAAACCTATGGCCGCTTCGCTTTTATGCGAATAATTATCGTTATCAATTTATGGTGCGTGCCTATTAAGCATCCTGCCGAACATGGCCATCATGGCGAGCGTACAGTATCGCAGAAACAAGTTAAAAATCGGTTATCGCAAAGCATTAGAAAAACCCTGTTTTTTCAGCTTTTTAGCCGTTTTAAATGCACGTGACCGGCAATGTTAAGCAACACGCAGGCTTTCAATAAATTTATCCACCGAGTCCTTTAGCATTTCGCCTTGTTTGGTCAAGGTATTCGACGCAGACAGTACGTCGGTTGCCATGCGTCCGGTGTCGTTGGCGGCTTGGGATACGCCGGAAATGTTATACGACACGTCCTTGGTGCCCACACTGGCCTGTTGCACGTTGCGGCTGATTTCGGCGGTGGCGCTGTTTTGCTGTTCGACCGCGGCGGCAATCGCGCTTGCGATCTGATTGACCCGCACAATCACTTCGGAAATGGATTCTATCGAACTGACTGCTTTGCCGGTGGACGATTGAATATCGCTGATTTGAGATACGATTTCTTCGGTCGCTTTGGCGGTTTGCGCCGCCAAATTCTTGACCTCGGCGGCGACGACGGCAAAACCCTTGCCGGCTTCCCCTGCCCGCGCGGCTTCGATTGTGGCGTTCAGCGCCAATAGGTTAGTTTGATTGGCTATGGTAGAAATCAACTGCACCACCGAATCAATTTTCTCGGCGGCGCGCGCCAATTGCTGCACCACCTCTTTGGTTTTTTCGGATTCGGAAACCGCTTGGCCGGTGATGCGGGTCGATTCATGCACCTGCTTGCCGATTTCGGAAATGGACGCGGTCAATTCCTCCGTAGCACTCGCGACGGTTTGCACGTTGCTGGATGCTTCTTCGGCGGATGCGGCGACATTGCTGGCCTGTTGGTTGGTCTGTTCGGATGCGGCGGACAATGTCTGCGCGCTGGTTTGCAATTGCGACGACGATGACAGCATCGACGTAATCACGCCGCCGACAGCGGTTTCGAATGTGTCGGCGATTTTCACCTGCGCGGTGATGATGTTCCAAGTCAACATCGGGCCAATGTACTTGCCGTCCCGGTCGTTGATCGCCGAAACCTTGAGATCCAAAACTTCCGGCCCGACTTGAATACGGGCGCGATGCGGCAGATTCGCTGGATTCGAAAGCAATTGCCGTTGATGCGTCGGGTTGCGGTGGAAAATATCGATCGATTGCCCGACCAATTGATCGGCGCGCACCGGCAAGAATTTTTCAAGCGTCCGCAGTGTCTCTTTGCTTGTTTTATTGACATAGGAAATCTTGAAATCGTTCTTGGGGTCGGCGAACATGATGTTGACCGGCATTTCTTCGGTCATTTGCGACAGCCGGAATGCGTCCGCGACCGCTTGGCGCAACACCGTCATGCCACGCAGCAAAATCCCGATTTCATCCCGGCGCTTGGTCTCAGGCACCGCGATGTTAGAATTGCCTTGAGACAGCTCTGTTGCAATGTGCCCGACATTGCGGATCGGTTTGGATATGGTGTAATAGGCCATCGCGATGGACAACAAGGCGATGCCGATCATACCGATAATGCCGATGGTGAAGACCGCATCGATCGTATCATGCGCGAATTTTGTCGCGTCGTGATTTTCTTTATCTAGCGCGGCTTCACCCATTTTGCGGAGATCGATCAATTCGTCGCGCAGCTTGTCGTGCAGCGGGTCGAATTCGTTGCTTGCGACCTCAAGCGCCTCTTGGCTGCGCCCTGCCAATTTAAAATCCGCGATTTTTTTAAACAGCATGGCGATTTGTTCTTTTTGCTTTTCCATATCTCCCAACTGCGCCGCCCATTCCGGCGATTGCTGTTTGGCTTTTTGCAAAGATTCGGCGAATACGGTCGAATTTTTCTGCGCTGTCGCCAAAGCGTCTTCTATGACCTCCTTGCTATCCGATGCCGCAATCCGATAGGCCTGGCGCCCCAATCCGCGCAATTGCCCACCCATCAACGCGACATTCAACGTCGATTTCGCCATTCCTTCGATGACGTCGGTGTACCGGCCGTCGATGTCCAGCATTCTATCGGTGGAATATTTCGTCATTCCAAGCCCGAAGCAAGACAACAGCATCACCACCAACAGAACTTTGATTGTAATAGGGAGATTATTTATTGACAGAGCCATAAGCGCACCTTTTTAAAGCAGATCAAGATTGATTACACCACCATAGATGCATAATTTTATTTGTACAACCCATGGATGTATCTGGCAGATTTTATTTTGTTTGCATGTTGATGATTTTTATTGCCGATTCGCAACATTGGCCGGGTTGCTTTTATGCTTTGCCAGAAATCGCGAATGTGACTATGATGTGGTATCTTTGTTAAACCTCTCACTTGCAAAGGAAATCCCATGAAAAAACTTTTATCTTTATGCCTGTTATTTGCCGCAACAGCTTGGCTTGGATTATATGCCTCACCGACTCGCGCAGCGGATCAAGCGATGACTAACCACGATGCAACAGAAACACACGAATACGATGGCATGGGCGAACATGCAGAAGGCGCGCGTAAAAAATGGGTCGACATGACCCCTGCCGAACGCGAAGCCGCGCGCGCCGAACGAAAGGCCAAATGGCAAGCCATGACGCCAGAACAACGTGAAGCGGCCAAGGCGAAAATGAAAGAGCGGTTCGATGCATTGCCGCCGGAAAAGCAGCAAGAAATCCGCGACCGCCGCCGCGCCGAACGCAAAAAAGAATGGGACGCGATGACACCCGAACAACGCGACGCCGCCAAGGCAAAAATGAAGGAACGTTTTGACGCCCTCCCGCCGGAAAAGCAAAAGGAAATCATGGAACGCCGCCAGATGGAAAATAAAAAGAAATGGGAATCCATGACGGAGGAACAAAAAAACGAAGTTAAAGCCAAACGTCAAGAACGCTTGAACTCCATGACGCCGGAACAAAAGGACGCCATGAAAAAACGGCACATGGAAATGCGCGACAAAATGCACGATGGCGCGCCCGGACATGACATGCCGCATAATGACATGATGAAAAAATAAATTCCGAAAAATATATCAACGATAAAACGCCCGCGTATGCGGGCGTTTTTTTATGCCGGATGCGCATTACGATAACAAATTATAGATCGTGGCTTTATTGAACGCTTGGTCGGTGCGCGCGCTGTAACGGGCGATCAATCGCGCATTCGAATCTTCGGTGGGCGTCAGAGAAGGATTTGGCCTAGCAATGGCGGAAGCGATGTCGAATCGTTGTTCGGCGTAATATGCATCTCGCGCGACGGTTGTCTGGGCGGCTTCGGCGTCGCTTTTGCCATTCAATTGCAGAAACAATTTATTTTGTCCGCCGGTCACCGCCGTTGCCGCGCTGCTTGCCGAAGCCGCGGTCAAAAGATTGGTGGATGCGGACAATAATTCCAAATTTTCCAGTTTGGCCGCTTTGGGATTCGCCGCCGCCGCCGCGGTGGGCGTTTTGCCAAAGCCGTTATCCTTTAACTGCTGTTTCAGCGATTGAAATTCCGCGTCGTATTTTGCGCGTTCGGTCGACGACAATGTCGCATCGGTTGAAACTTTATTGGCGATATCGCCCAACCGTTTCAATATATTCGCGGCGCGGCGATATGGTTCCGATCCCGCATCCGGCAAGCTGCTGTATTCTTTTTTCTCGATGCCCTTATCCGTAGTCTTAACAGCCTCGCTGCGGCGGTTGCCGGCGGCCAATTCCAATTCTGGTTGTGGATTTTTTTTCGCAAGCCGGCTATAGGCGCGCGCGGCCTCCGCGGCCGAATTTGCGCCGAATGCCCGGTTGCCGATCGTGGCAACGCCGAAATTATTGATCGTCGTCAGTTTAACTTTGCGGGCTTTACCCTACTTAGTGCCGCGCATCTCCCCCCGGAGCAGGTCCAATCCTGGACACTGATACCATTGTAGCCGCAAATGGTTAATAATGAACTAATACATTTCCTCAAGAGATATGTTGGCACAGTGATTGCATGGTTAAACCCATAAGGCAGCAAAAAGTTGCCGATTACATAAGGGGATACAAATGTCAGACGCAGCAAAGACCAAAAACGGCCAAGACAGCAAAACCAAACAAACCATTGATAATAATGGAAAAACCACACAAATTGGCACAGAAATCACCGTTACCAAGGCCAGCACTGCGTCTGACACGGATGCCGCAAACAGTGAACAAAACTCCAACCCGGCGGTAAATCTTGCCGAGTTGCCGGTTGAATCGTCAAATTCTGCCGCCCAAGCTTCATCGGCAGATAATGCCGAAGTTACAGAGTCGGTTCATTCCGGCGCCGCATTCGCTAAATTCGTCGATAACACCTTGGCCGATTTGACCGAATTGAAAATCGCCAAGCAAGAAACCATTCAATCCAATGACGAATTCGGTTTCAAATCTAATGACAGCCAAATCGAATTTTCCGATCGCAGTGAAAATTTAATCCAAGCCAATCTGTCGACCGGCAACTCGGTACAAGACCCAATCGCAGCACCGCAAGCGCCAACAGTCATTGAGGAACCTTCGCCGGTTTCTGTTTTACCAGTTGTCATCTCCACACCGGTTGTTGTAGTTGTGCAACCTACCCCGGTGGCCATTGCACCAGCCCCATCGAATCCGGTGGTTACAATCACCCCCGAACCGACACCAGAAATTATTCCAGCACCTGCACCGACCCCGATCCAAGTTGAACCTGCTCCAACCCCGATTCAAATTGAACCGGCACCAACACCGATCCAAATAGAGCCAGCACCTTTACCAGCACCTGTGCCAGTACCAGTACCAGCCCCAACCCCGATCCAAGTTGAACCTGCGCCAACACCGGTTCCAGCACCTGTGCCAGTGCCTGCACCAACCCCAATTCATGTTGAACCCGCGCCAGCGCCAGTGCCAACACCGACACCTGCTCCAACTCCGATCCAAGTTGAACCTGCGCCAACACCGACTCCTACCCCGATCCATGTTGAACCAGCACCAGAGCCTGTGCCACAACCGGAAATCAATGTCGTTAAGACGGATGAGTTTTTCTCCAAATGGTTCGGCACTGAAGAAGCCGATCATTTCATCGCGACAAACGGCACGGTCGCCGCGCATGCAGGATTCGGCGACGATGTATTGGATATCACCTTTAATGAAAAATGGGATAACAACAACGGCGACAAGAACGCCCCCCGCAGCGATGGAAAAATTTCCGGCGGTTATGGCAATGACACCATCGATATCACTATGAATAATTCCAAATTCTTCTTGTCGATCAAAGCCGATGAAGTCAAAGCCAACGACAAACTGGACGGCAACGATACCGTCTCCCTGCATGGCAAATATGCCAACAGCGTAGTCGAATTGGGCGGCGGCGATGACGTTTTCCACGGCGGTGTCGGCAGCGACAATGTCAATGGCGGCAACGGCAACGATTACATCAGCGGCGGCCAAGGTTCGGATAAATTGACCGGCGGCAATGGCGAAGACATCTTTGCCTGGAGCAAAGAAGATTTAGCAAACAAAGCGGTTGATACCATCACCGATTTCAACGCCAAAGAAGATAAATTGGATCTAAGCCAAGTGTTCGGCGAATATGGCGAAAAAGCCGAAGCGAACATGGAAGCATTCGTTCGTTTCGTCGAAACCAAAGGCCAAGGCGGCATTTCCACCAATCTGCAAGTCAATTTCGAAGGCAATGGCGAAAAAAGCGCCTGGCAAACGGTTGCGGTGTTCAGCAAAATGGAAATCGGCGCCAGCGGAATTTCCTATCACAACATCATCGCCACCAGCCACGAAGATAAGATTTAGATTTCCCCTCTACCCTCTCTCTCCCCTCGTCCCCAAACCCCCGATCCAAAAGATCGGGGGTTTTCCTTTGCGCAAATAGAACGCGGAATGTGCTGTATTTCCAATTGTAAAAATCATACAATTTTGGGATAACAAGATACCGGCCGGACAGATCAAGAAAGCTCTCATGAATCCTCTGACCCCTCACGTCGAAAAACATTTTGAATCGACCGAAACCATCCGCGATGTGGTGATCGGCATGGCCGACGGCTTGACGGTGCCATTCGCTTTGGCGGCGGGCATCTCCGGCGCGATTGCATCGACGCAAATTATTGTTACCGCCGGGCTTGCCGAAATTGCGGCGGGGTCGATCGCCATGGGGCTTGGCGGGTATTTGGCTGCGAAAACCGACGCGCAGCATTACAAATCCGAATACGCCCGCGAAGTGTATGAAACCGAACATATGTTGGATCGTGAAAAGGCCGAGGTGCGTGAAATTTTCGAAGCCTATGGGTTAAGCGGCGATGATTTGACCAAATTGGTTGATAACATGGCCAAGGACAAAACCAAATTCGTCGATTTCATGATGCGGTTTGAATTGGGATTGGAACCGCCGGTTGAAAGCCGTGCGATGATCAGCGCGTTGACCATCGGCGGGGCGTATATTTTCGGCGGCATCATTCCTTTATTTCCCTATATGATATGGGATACCGTAACATCGGCCTTGCCGGTATCGATTGTGGTAACGGCAACCGCATTGGTGGTTTTTGGCGGGGTAAAGGCCAAATTAACCGGACTTGATCCGTGGAAAGGATCGTTGCAAACCCTTGCGGTCGGCGGGCTTGCGGCGACGGTTGCCTTTATGGTGGCAAAATGGATCGGCGGATAATCGCGGATGGGACGCATACCCTGCCGCCACGCCCGGAAACCCGCGCCGCGCGCCTTTGAAATTATACTTGATTTTAAGCCGCCAGCGAGGTAGTAAATTCGTTCGATTTTAGGTCGGTTAGACCGCTATTGCGTCCCCATCGTCTAGAGGCCTAGGACACCTCCCTTTCACGGAGGTAACCGGGGTTCGAATCCCCGTGGGGACGCCAATTTACAATCCAGAGAAATCTGAAGAAGTCCAAAAGCCCGCTGAAAACCTAATGTTTTAGCGGGTTTTTTGTGATCCAGTTTGAAACTGGCTTTGTGTCTCCTAAATGAAGGTGCTGGCGGCACGTTCAATCGCAAAGCAAAGATATAATTTGAAATCGGTTGCATTTCAGGATAATTTCTCCTAGTGCAAACCTCAAGACTTAACAAAAAACTGATTGCCTTTCTTTGCCTTGCTTTCCTTTTGCGCGGGCTAATTCCGGCTGGGTACATGCCAGACATGGAAATGCTCAGACTCGGCTATTTCAAGATGACGCTTTGCACGGCGGAAGGGGCGAAGGAAGTCATTTTTGACCGCGATATGCATCCGGTTGATTCTAAAAATACCGGCGACTCCCATTCTAATAAAAGCAATCCTTGCTTGTTCGGTGCATCTCCCCAGGTTGGCGTTTTAAATTATATAGCGGCGCTTTATCAGCCTGTAACAGATGAAACAGCCGATCTTTCATTCCAGCGGCATAATTTGGCGGAAATGGATTCCAATCCCGCCGCACTGCCGCGCGCCCCGCCCGTTTAATCCATAATCTAAATCGATTCTTTTGCAGGCTTATTCAGCTTGCGAAAACGTGGCCGTTAGAAATAACGTGCCATAAAACATCATCGGTTATGGAATAATACTGTGCAAAGTTTAAAAAAATCCGCCCCTGTTTCGGTCGAAGACGATTTTGCCGGGGGAATGCAAGAAATAACACGCTCCGGCCCAAGCGGTAAGAGCGTTGGCATGGCTGGCGCGGCTAAAATCAATACCATGCATAATTTGGGGACAGAGATCGTTCCTGGCGGCAATCCGCTGGCCATTATTGGCGCACAGCGGGAAGCCACAAAAACGGACGAACAGGAAAACCAGCCGGATGAATTGAAGCTGGAAGATTTGCTGGCCCTTTTGGACCGCAACCTAATCGATGAAATGGATTTCGAGGAATCTTGGCTGGAATCCCTGCCGGATGGATTATATTCCTATCGCGAGCGGCGCGGCGGAGCGCGGGCAGTGATAGCCTTGCAATTATTGATGTTCTTGCATCAACAGCAAACCGCGAATCAACAAACGATCCAACTTGCCCAAGTACAATTGCAGCGCCAGTTGCAAAATATGCTGGCGCAATTCCAACAAGTCGTACGATTGCCAGGAGCGGTGCAAAAAGCCGCTATCGGGCAAATATTGGCGCAACCGCAAAATGCCGCTACGATAACAGCGGTAAAACAACAATTGCAATTATCGGTGGAGTTGCCCGCGCGCGCATCGTTCCCACAATTGGCTGCCGCTGCCGCGATGTATGTGGTTACACAATCGCAACCGGCATTGGTACAGTTTTTAAACGATGCAGCATCCCGATTGGCCAAAGGACAATTAAGCCCAATCGCAGAACGTCATGTGCAATTGGTGATGGATTTGGCGGCGCGGGTTTTAAATACGCAAGGCGCGATGACAGCCCCTATTATACTCACAAATACACCCGCATCACCGGTGCAATCCACGCAACCGACAGGCACGATTAAACCCGCAACTACGCTGCAAGCACCGCAATTAGCTACCACAACCAGAACAGCGGCACCGGAATTACTATCCAGCATCAGGCAATTATTGACCCGCATGACCGGATCGCCGCAGCCAATAGCTTCACAACAATCCGTACCGACAGCACTGGCACCTCCGGCAAGAGTGGAAAATTCAACAATTCAGCAATTTGGGCCAGCGATACGCACACAACCATCGTTAGTCCCAACATTAAACATACAAACATCCGTCGCCAATTTATCCGCCATGCGGGTGCAATTATCCGCGCCGCCCCTGGAATCAAAAATACCGCCCAGCGTACAAACGATTTATAGAAATACCGCTACCGCCATAGATCGTGCTGTAACTCCGCCCATGCTAACCGTGCAAACGGCAAGGGAAATTCCAAACAGAACGAATGTCGTTATCCCAACGCCTGCAACAGTTCACAGCCAGAATATCGATATTCCACGCCCATCGGCGGCACCAATTATGTCGCCTGTTTCTACGCCAATAATTATATCATCGGCGGCACCGGTTTCATCTACTGCTCCAATAGCCACTGCACCTATTATTGCATCCGCCCCTATAATTGTTCATGCGGTAGCGCCTGTTGCTAATGCACCGCAACCGATGCCAACGGCTACGCAACCAATCCAGGCGTCCGTTATTTCACAGCCTATTGCGGCATCGCCAACGCCGCAACCGGTTGAACAAATAGCCGCGCCTAAAATCGTGACCGCGGACCGTGTTATCGAAACACCGGCACCACAAAATACGAACCCAACGCCGCAATCGAATATCGCATCACCGCCTACGCCACCAGCGCCAGAAATTAAAATTGAGGCAATCACCGCGCCTAAAACAGAATCCGCGCCTCAGGAACCGGCGAGTCAGAAAAAATCAGAACCGGCGGCAGAACAAAAACCGCAAACGCAGCAGACAAGGCAACCTGATCAGCCGCAAGCCGCACCACAAATAAATTCATCCCCTATACCAGCACCGCCGATTGCTGCGCAGGGATTCAATTTTACCGCCCCAACCAATCCGGCGAATGCCAATGTCGGCGTTACCGAAAATACAGTCGCCGATTGCTGCAAAGACGGACAAAACCAACCACCGGCGCAAACAACTGTAAATACGGCAAGCCCTATATCGCAATCAGGGCAAACCCCAGCGCCGAGCAATAACAATACGACGGAACAACCAGCGGCTAATCCGTTGGCTAAATTCCGCCAAGCTAAACAACGTAATTAGGAGGATATAAATGACATCACATTACAGCTTCGTTGCGCCCGGCACATTTTTAGGTGTTCGTCCATTATTTTTGCCGGACGGTCAAGTCGCTGGAAACCCGGAATTGGTCGGATTTGTAAAAACTGTACAAAGCATGCGTGGACAGGCCGCCGCCCAACGTATAGCGGCACTCGATGCAGGGTTAGAAGGTTTACGCACGCGATTGACGCCAAGATTGATCCATCATTATCAATTGGTCAATCAAAGCCATCATGTCGATTTAACTATTGGCGATAGAACATATGAAATTGAATTATGGTGGCCAAAAAATCTGCCTAATACCGGCCCGGATAATCTGGCCAAGCCATGTTGCGGCATATTCGTGATGCGCGACAACACCGGCGTGATTCACTTGCGCGTGGGATATCAACCAGGCGCCTTGCTGATCGATGCGAATGACCCGCAAATGCCATTGGCGTTGGTGGTACATCAAACGCAAAAGCATCCTATTACCCAGACAATAGCCAAAGTGGACGTAAATATTTACGCCGATCCACCCCAATCCAACCGCATTTCCGGCAACTCGGCGATTATTCGCGGCGACAATCCTGCCGAAAATACTGAACTTGATGAGCCATTAAGATTTGTGTGCGGTGTTTTCGCCAATCCCACCGCTGCACCAGCGGACTTTGCCGAAAATCTGCCATTTATTCTGCAAGGCATGCCGGATGGCGTGGCAAGAATCGCCTACCGCGTTAGAGGAGCGCGTTAATATGTCCAGCATTACGATTGCAAAATTCGCTACATCGCCCTTTGGCCGGATTGCTTCGATTGCCGGGGCAGCCATCCTGCCGCATTTGCCCTGCGTTTTAATCGCATCCGGTATTTGGACATTGGGCACTGGCGCGGCAGCGTTTTTAACGAATCCCTGGACCGTTGGTGTTGCGGTATTCGCATCACTATGGACCGGCACACTCGCCCACCGCAAAATTTGCGATTGGCGATGTGCCTTTGATGCTTGCGTTCCAGCCAGCAATTTACAAACCACCGTCAATCATAAATCGTTTGCCGATTTAGCCATCGATACGTCGCGTCAATCCCACGCCAAAATGCGGCGTAATGCTGTGCTGTGTGGGGTATATACCGGCGTGGCCGCTGCATCGGCGGTTTACCTACCGTCTGTATTGCACGGATCTAATTCGCATTGCCATGTCAGTTCCATAGATTATAACCGCAGCGTATTATTATCTTGTCCCAACAACACCGGCAGTATTCTGGTAACGATATCCAATGCCAATCAGGTCGTATTCCTGGATGGAAAGGATATCGGTGCGCGGCGAATGGAAATTTGCAATGCGCCGTCGGAAATGTGGATGCCAAAATTCCAACCAAACAGTTCCATCACAGCATTACCGCCCGCCAAAGCCGGAGAGATTTTTAATGGCTGGGGATGCTGTATTGCCAAGGATAAGATATTCGGCACGATCCGCAGCGCGCCGCTCGATCCGTTAACACGCCAGGCGATGGAACAAGCCGTGCAGAGCGCGATGGAAGGCAAGGATTCTTCCCCTGTCCATTGTCCCAACCCGCAAATCATGAAAGAGCAAATGCAAAACGGACGTTAGGTGTTATTAATCTTGATAAAAAGAAAAATTTATTGAATCATAGAATTGATCAATAAATAAGTTTTAAATATATGGGGGTACTTTTGGGGGTATTATCAAAAACGCATCCTAATAATATCATTACTTAACAATATACTATTGATTCATTACCAATCCCCGTGGGGGCCAATTAAAAAAGGGATCAATTATGATCCCTTTTTTAATTACGATTTCTTCGAGCATTCGAACACCGAAAAAGGGGTTCGCCAAAAATTGCGACAAGAAATTTTGGACGGCGCAGCCGCCCAAAGGGTGGGTGTCAGCATAGAAGTATATTATATAAGACATTAATGCCTATTTCGGATCAAATATCATCAAAAATCCATCATTTTAAAGTAAAATTTATTACATTAAGTGATTGTAAGAACTGATTAATTTACATAATTAAGGCGGATTTTAACTAAAACCCCACAAAAAAAGCCTTGCATATCTTTTAAAGATATGATACGGTATCCCATAATCACAAAAAATTGATATAGGGGGAGTAGCAGATGATGAAAATTCAACAACATAAATGTTGTGCCGCAAGAGTCATAATCTTGTTATTAGCGATCGGGATCACATCCCCATCATTCGCCCAAACAACAGGCGGCATAGCCGTTGGACAGAATACGGCAAGCGCAAGCTCTGCAAAAGCATCTTTAACCGCTCCTGCCCCAATTAAAATTGGCTTTAAACCCGAACCCGTCAAGGTAGAACTTGTAAAACCGGCGCCGCAACCGTCTACATGCCCGAACTTTCAAGCCCAAGAAATTTATCCTGTAAAAAATTATGAGGGTCACAATATATGCCCCACATCCGCGTCCCGCATGATTTACGTTAGTGCAAACGGCATCGATACCAACAACGGATCAAGCATGACATCACCCGTCAAATCTTGGGCGAAAGCGCTTCAGATCGCCAATACTGCAGCATGCAATTGCTGGATCGTTTTCAAACGCGGAGAAACGTTTACAGAACCAAATGGCGTGCTCATAAGAGCAAGCAGCCAAAATATGGGTATTTCGCCTCAAAGCCCTCTTGTGATTACTTCCTATGGCTCTGGAATTGAAAGACCAATGATGACCTTTAGGTCTTTAAATATTTGGGGCGCACCCAACCGTCCGGATTTTGGAAACTTAATCCTATCTGGACTGCACTTCAAAGTTTCCCCCGGCACTGGCGGAACGGCAATACGCATGTTGAGCGGGACAAAAAACATCGTGATACACGATAATTTTATCGAAGGATATGGTGTCAATATTGTGGTTCAAAGCAATCCCGGTGACCGAATATTCGATAAAGTCGCCATACGCAGCAATGTTATATCCGACGCCGCATCCTCTCCCGGACCCGGCGGCCACTCCCAGGGGATATATACTGATCGCGTAAAGGATTTGATAATCGAAGACAACTTCATCGACCGTAACGGATATGCCGGAAACCGCGACACCGGATTGCCAAACACGATTGTCGCATGCTCCGCAAACAATGCGATTGCTGTAAACACCGCTTCCTATTTAAATTCTTGCCCGGCCGGAACAACCCCAGTTTACGCCGACACGCAAGCGACTATATTCAATCACAATCTGTACATGCAAGGCGGCGGGTTCCCAATAATTGTAAGAAACAATATTATATCCCGCGGCTCGTCCCACGGCCTTCAAGCAAGATCGGGCGCGCAAATCGAAAACAATATTTTCTCGCGCAATCCTTTGGCAGCTTTCTTTGGCTATCCGGCTCCTGATGCGCCAAATTCCAACGATTATACAAGCACGTTTATAAACAACGTGGTTTCGGAAGGAAACGACATTAGCAGCACTTTGTCGCGCGGATTCGGAATCCATCATAATTCCGCGAAAAGATCGATAATTTCCAACAACATTATCGCTAACACGATGCACAACATGCTTAGATACAACAAAATAGCCATTGACGTCACTTGCATAGACTCGTCCTATGTCGCAGGGACGCCTAAAAATCTTTGCAACACATCCATATCCAACAATATCGTTTATAATTGGAGTGATCCGCAAGGCGGACAGCCGCTCAGAATGAATCTCAACGCATCGCAAACCGATTATCGCCAGATTATCGTTGGCATGAATAAATTCCAGGACAGCGGCCTATCGCCGACCCGTACAATGGTAGAATTTTTGGGCGACAGGCTGGATTCAACCGGCAATGCGATCACTTTCTTTGGCAACCAGTACATCGCAACCAATCAATCGCAAATTCGATTCAATGTTGGCGGCACTCCCGTAAGCCGAAACATGGCGCAGTGGAGACAGCAACGCGAGCCAAGCGCAATGGCAGCGTCCTCTATTCCATATCGCAACACCTGCCGCACATTGGCGACCTATTATGACGACATGATCCTTGGTAATCGTAATAACGACAATTGCGCCATCATGCACAGCGACGACTTGTTTGAACGCTTTGCAAGTGCCCTGAAGAACGCCAAAAACGCAAGGCTCAGCGACTCGCGCTTTAGCACCCAAACCATATTGGCCTATTTGCGCCAGGGTTTCGAGGTCGAGTATTACACGGTTAACGCCAGCGCCGGAGCCGGCGGAAGCATCAGCCCGTCCGGAGCGGTCAACGTGCCGACCGGAACCGACAAAGATTTCGCCATCGTGGCCAATCCAGGCTATCGGATCGATCAGGTTATGATAAATGGCGGTTCTTGGGGCGCGCTTTCTGGCTATACATTCATGAACGTGAACAGCAACGGAACGATCAGCGCCACATTCCGGCCTATCGCCTCTCAGTAGAAAGAAGAGAGGTTAAGCAGAATTCATCCAACGGCTGCCGCATCCTCGATCTGAAACTGCAATTTGCGGCGGCCGTTGAAATGATTTTCGCGCAGATGTCCCGCCACGTGAATTTGCGCGCCGGTGCGTGCGCTCAGGAATTTTCCAAGCGGGCTGTCCATCACCCGAAACGCCACCGCATCCATCCCTGCCCCATCGAGCGATTTAAGCCGCAAGCGGACGTGTTTTTCCTTCATCACCTCGGCATATTCGATTTGCACGTTCGGGATCATGAAACGCGGTTGCGGATTGCCCATGCCGAATGGCGCGAGCGTATTCAATTTCTGCAACAGAGCGTCGTTGAGCGCGGCAAGATTCACGCTTGCGTCGATTGCAAGGCTGGCGGATAAATCGGCGCCGGCGGTTTCGGCGGCAAAACGCGTTTGCATGAATTCGCGGAACTGCGCCAGCTTGCCGGATTCGATTTTAAATCCCGCCGCCATGGCGTGCCCACCGCCTTTTTGCAGAATGCCCGATTGCTCTGCCGCGATAATCGCCGCGCCTAAATTGAATCCGGTGACAGAGCGCGCCGATCCGGTGCCGACCGTTTGCCCATTGCCATCGGCAATAAACGCAATCATGCAAGCGGGTCTGGCATAGCGGTCTTTTAAGCGGCTGGCCACAATGCCGATCACGCCGGGATGCCAGTTTTCATTGGCCGCCACCAGAATCGGCGACTGCATTTGCTCGCGCTCCACCTGGTCAATCGCCTGCGCCAGAATGGTTTCCTCGATGGCCTGGCGTTCGGTGTTCAATTTGTCGAGCTGCGTTGCGATTTCGCGCGCCTGCCATTCCTCGGTCGCGGTCAGCAATCGCACGCCCAAACTTGCGTCTTGCAATCGCCCAGCCGCGTTGATGCGCGGGCCGAGCATAAAGCCCAGATGATACGCGTCTGGTTTGGTATCAAGCCGCGACACATCAGAAAGCGCGCGCAGGCCGACATGATTGCGCGTCGCCATGACCTCAAGCCCACGCTTGACAAAAATCCGGTTCAGTCCGGTCAACGAAACAATATCCGCAACCGTGCCGAGCGCTACCAGATCGAGGAAACTTTTCAAATCCGGCTCAACGCGCTCCCTAAAAAATCCGCGCGCGCGTAAATTTCGGTTGAGCGCGATCAACAACATGAACACAACCCCGCACGCCGCCAGATTTTTATGCGGGAAATCGTCGTCGAAGCGGTTGGGATTGACGATCGCGTTGGCCTTGGGCAATTCCGGCCCGGGTTGATGATGATCGACGATCAGAATCGGAATTTTTTTGATGTATTCATCGAGCAGATCGGTCGCGGTGATGCCGCAATCGACCGTGACCACCAGATCGGCGCCGAGTTCGATCAACCGGTCGAGGCCGAGCGCGCTTGGCCCATAGCCTTCGCGAAAGCGGTTGGGGATATGAAAAACGCTTTTGCCGCCGAGCGCGCGGATGTAATTTATGATCAATACGGTCGAAGTCGCGCCATCGACATCGTAATCGCCCAAAATGCCGATTGTTTTTTGACTTTCGACCGCGTCGGCCAGAATTGCAGCGGCGAGATCCATGTCCTGTAAATTTGCGGGATCGGGCAATTGGCGCAATTGCGGGTCGAGAAATTCATCGACCGTGTCAACCGTGACGCCGCGCCACGCCAGAATCCGCGCCACCACATCCGGCAGCGCGCATTTTTGCATTATCGCCTGGGTTTGGCGGTCATCGGGATTGGCGATAATCCAGCGCTTGCCGGTGATGGAGGTGAGAGTGGTCATGAATTCCCGCCGTATTTTCTTATCCTCCCCCTTTGGGGGAGGACACAAACGCGATAGCGTTTGTAGGTGAGGGATAGAAAGGCCAATTGCCTAACCCTCCCCGCTCGCAATGAATTGCGAGCACCCCTCCCCAAGGGAGGGGGATTTACGCCTTCCCCCGCATCTCCGCCTTGCGCTTGGGGTTGTGATGCGCTTCGACGTAACGCACCGTGCCAGACTTGCTGCGCATCACCAGGGAATAAGTAATCAGTTTATCACCCGCATGCCGCACCCCGCGAAGCATAGCACCATCGGTAACGCCGGTTGCGGCGAACATCACATCACCCTTGGCCATTTCATCAAGTTGGTATATTTTTTTAAAATCCACAATACCGCACCGTGCCGCGCGTTTTTCCTCGTCTGAATTTCGAACGACCAAACGCCCCTGCATCTGCCCGCCGATGCATCGCAACGCCGCCGCTGCCAAAACCCCCTCGGGCGCGCCGCCAGTGCCGACATATAAATCAATGCCGCTTTGCGGCTGCGTGGTCGCGATCACGCCGCTGACATCGCCATCGGGAATTAATGCGATCCGCGCCCCGGCAGCGCGCACGTTGGCGATCAAATCTTGGTGTCGCGGGCGATCCAATATGCAAACCACTAAATCGGTGATTTTGACATCTTTGGCCGCTGCCAAATTATCCAAATTTTCCGCAATCGGTGCGCCCAAATCGATCAACCCGTCGGGATAATCCGCGCCAATCGCGATTTTTTCCATATATACATCCGGCGCGTGCAAAAAACCGCCGGAATTGGCCATTGCAATGACCGAAAGCGCATTGGGGCCGCCGCGCGCGGTAATGGTGGTGCCTTCAAGCGGGTCAAGCGCGATGTCAACCTTTGGACCGTTGCCGGTGCCGACTTTTTCGCCGATGTAAAGCATCGGCGCTTCGTCCCGCTCTCCCTCGCCAATCACGACAGTGCCATCGATATGCAACCCGTTTAATGCCCAACGCATAGCGTCAACGGCCACGCGGTCGGCGGCATGTTCATCCCCGCGCCCCATTTGGGTTGATGAAGCGATCGCGGCTTCTTCGGTGACGCGCACGACTTCAAGCGCTAAATCCCGATCCATGACTTTAACATTTTGATCGTCGACGCGGCGGTTCAAATTTTGCACTTTCGTCATAATCTTGCCGTGATAGGAGTGTTAAAACAGATCCCAATAAATCTCCACCCGCCGATTCCAAGCATCGCCGTTGGGCATAGTTTCGGCATAGGCCTTGTCGGTATCGCCGCGCGCATTGACAAGCAGTTTTTGATCCGGAATGCCCAATTTACGCAATTGACTTGCGACTTTTTCGGCGCGATCCAATGAGGTGCGATAATTCTGCAGTTTTTGTTTTTCGGGATCCATGTCTTTGGTGCGGCTGCTGGAATGTCCGATGACTTTTAGTCCGCCGCCTTGACCGCGATACCAATCGGCGACTTGCTCTAAAACTTTATTTTCGGCGGCACCCAATGTCGTCCCGTCGTCGCGGAAATATAACGTAGCAACAGGCCTTGTCCAAGTCACGCTAGGCCTTGTTAAGGTGACTTGCCCATTGCTGGCCACTTGCACCGGTCGTATCGATGGCTGCGGCCTGCCAAACCCGGAATAACCATAGGGATAATATGGCATCGTGCCGCCGGTATAGGGCGCAGATTGCTGCATACGGCTGGCATAATTATTTTGCGCGGCCTGGCTGGTGATGTCGGAGCTGATGGCTGGCGCATAAGTAATGGCGGAGTCATTAGGCGGCACCAAAGGCTGCATCGCAAGCACGGATGGCAGGCTTGAAGATTTTTGCATCGACGGCAAGCTCGGCGGCTGCATGATCTGCGGTTGTTGCATCATCGGTTGCTGCGCAGGCATCATTGAAGGCGGCATCATTGAAGTCGGCGTCATGGCGGGTGGCATAAATGGCTGCAACGGTTGTTGAAACGCAGATTGTGCATTAGCATCGATCGGCGGTTGCAATGGCAGCAATTCAATACCCATAGGAGTTCTTGCCGCCCACAACCCGTCGGCATTGGCCGGCATGGCATTCAATGGCGTGATTTTAGATGGTTGCGCCGGCGCTTGGTAAGATAAAGTCGGCATGGGCTGATTCCATGCCTCGATTGGTTTTTGTTTGAGCCATGGCATATCGGAATTAGTCGACGGCAAATCCGCCGGACGCTCGGCCAGATTTTCTGCTTGGCCGGATTGCATCACATAAATTGGAGTTTTAGGCCAATTTTGCGTGTCTTCGCTTGCGGAACTTGACGGCGAAGCAGTTGCCACAGGATTTTGTGCAAATTCTTGAAAATGATCGGGGGCGTTCTGCGCCGCGTTCGCAGACCATTGCTGTTGCATCAATTGTTGGGCATTGTTGCGATCCGCTTGAAGTTCTTGCGCCCAGCCACCGGATTTTACGTCCGCAGGCGGTTGCAATGGCACCGATGACAAATTTGGATAATCAGACGCGGTAAGTGGTGCCGCGATCTGCGGCGTCGCAGGGGACGGCCGTGCGACATCTCGCACAACCACGGGCTGCGCATCCGTTGCGAGAGTTTTTGGCATAGCGCCCGCAGGCTTCTCCCCTTCGTTCAAAAAGAAATTTTGCGCGCGGCGATACCAATCCGGATTCTGAGGAGCTTGAACCGAATCCGCCAAAGTTGGCCGGGAAAGATTTTGTTGCGGCGCAGCATTTACCGGCTTTATTTTATAATCCGCGGATTTCTCGAAAAATGCGTTCGCTTGGTTGCTTTGCAGCAATGCGATAGCAAACGTCAGAGTCAAACCAAACACAATGCAGGAATGTTTACATGACATCGGAGAAACCTTTGATTTAATTGTATTAAAACTTGTATGCGCAAAAGTATTGGTTTACATTAAACAAACGTTGGTATAAAACCGCTTCTGCCCTACCAGTTATGCATGACTCCCTTTCGAAATGCAAGCTAACGTTTTATTCACCTCTCCGCATTATCATAAACCTATCCCCACCTTAGTTTATTCCCTTTTCGTCCGAGGTACAGCATGTCCGAAAATACCCAAAAATCCGACAAAAACTTTAACGCCAACGAGTGGTCAAAAATCATGACCAACATCGCCGAACAGTCGCAAAAAATTGTCGATAATTTTCTAAAGCAACAAGGCGGACAAATGCAAAACGGCATGAATGTCGGCATGGGCGATACGGCGAATCTGGGCAAGGCTTTTTTTGAAATGACCCGCAAGATGCTTGCAGATCCAACCAAGTTGTGGAAAGCGCAAATGGATTGGTGGCACGATTATATTACCTTGGTCAACAACACCAACCGCCGTTGGCTGTCTGGAACATTAAGCAGTCCAGTCATAGAAACGCCCGCAGGCGACCGTCGGTTCAAAGACGATTCTTGGCAGCAAAACGCTATTTTCGACTATATCAAGCAATCCTATCTATTGACCGCGCGCACAATTCAATCCGCGATCAAGGATGTGGAAGGATTGGACGAGCAAACCGCGCGCAAGGTCGATTTTTATACCCGTCAATTCGTCGATGCGATGGCGCCATCGAATTTTGTTTTGACCAATCCCGAAGTGCTGCGCGCCACATTGGATTCCAAGGGCGAAAACCTGGTCAAGGGTTTGAAAAACATGCTGGACGATTTAGAGCGCGGCAAAGGCAATCTGCGCATCCGCATGACCGACGAAAAAGCGTTCCAAGTCGGCCGCGACATCGCCGTAACTTCCGGCAAGGTTGTGCTGCAAACCGATTTGATGCAATTGATCCAATACAGCCCGACCACGGAGAAAGTCCACAAAACACCATTGCTGATTATTCCACCATGGATCAACAAATTCTATATTCTCGATCTGCGTGAAAAAAATTCCTATGTGAAATGGCTGGTCGATCAGGGTCACACCGTGTTCATGATTTCCTGGGTCAACCCCGGCAAGGAATTGGCCGACAAGGGATTTGACGCCTATATGGAAGAAGGCCCGTTGGCCGCGCTCGATGCCATCGAAAAAGCCACCGGGGAGAGCGATGTCAACGTGATCGGCTATTGTCTTGGCGGGACATTGCTTGCAAGCCTGATGGCCTGGATGAAAGTCAACAAGGACGAGCGCATCAAATCGGTCACATACTTGGTCACGCTGGTGGACTTTACCGAAGCCGGCGAATTGTCGGTATTCATCGACGAGGAGCAATTGGCGGCGCTTGAAAAACGCATGAACAAACGCGGGTTTTTGGAAGGCTATGAAATGGCCACTACCTTTAACTTGCTGCGCGCCAATGATTTGATTTGGTCGTTTGTCATCAACAATTATCTATTGGGCAAGGAACCGTTCCCGTTCGATCTGTTATATTGGAATTCGGATTCAACGCGCATGCCGGCCGCTATGCACAGTTTCTATTTGCGCAATATGTACCAAAAAAACCTGTTGGTACAACCCGGCGGCATCAGCCTGAAAGGCACCAAATTGGATTTGCGCAAAATCGACGCGCCGACATTTATCGTCGGCACCAAGGAAGACCATATCTGCCCCTGGAAATCGGTTTATTCGGCAACCCAAATTTACAAAGGGCCGATCGAATATGTTTTATCCGGTTCCGGCCATATCGCCGGCGTGGTCAATCATCCGGCGGCAAATAAATATCAATATTGGACCAATGGCAAATTGTCCAAAAACGCCGACGATTGGTTGGCGGGCGCCAAAGAAAATCCCGGATCCTGGTGGCCGCATTGGCAGAAATGGGTCGCGGAGCATGCCGGATCCAAAATCGACGCCGACAAACGTATCCCAGGCAAAGGCAAGCTGAAAGCCATCGAAGACGCCCCCGGAAGCTATGTGAAGTTTAAGGTGGTTTAAACAATATTGTCATTCTGAGCGGAGCAGCCAACGGCTGCGAAGTCGAAGAATCTGATACGCAACAAGTGTGATTTGGTTCAGATCCTTCGACTTCGGCGCATACGCGCCTTCGCTCAGGATGACAATTATTGCGGACTTATGCTATAGATCTCCCTCTAAAATGTGGAGAAACGCAATGTTCAAAAAACTGATGGTGCTTGCGATGATAGGAATGCTATTTGGTTGCGGTAAAATTGACCCCAATATTTACTCTGCTAACAAACCCATAATCGATCCCGCGGTTTTTTTTAGCGGCAAGACCGTCGCCAAGGGCGTGTTGAAAAACCGCGCCGGCGAAGTCACACGTAGTTTCGTAGCCGACATTGTCGGCAGCCTGTCCAAGGACGAAAAAGGCGAAGATATTTTAACGCTGAACGAAGAATTCCGTTTCAATGACGGCGAAGTGCAACACCGCACCTGGGTCATGACCAAAACCGGCGATAATACCTATAACGCAACCGCGGGCGACGTGATCGGCACCGCCAAGGGCAAAACCGCCGGAAACGCGTTCAATCTGCGTTATGTCCTGCGCGTGCCAGTCGATGGCAAAACCTATGACATCGACATGGACGATTGGATGTATCTGGTCGACGATACCACGGTCATCAACAACACCATGATGACCAAGTTCGGTTTTAAAGTCGGCGAATTGATGCTGGTGATTGAGAAGGCATGATTTCACATTCGGTTGTTTTATTATACTGTCATCCTGAGCGAAGCGAAGGATATATCCGGTGACCGATAAAAGCTACTATGTATATATCCTAACGAATTGGACCAAACAGGTTATGTATATTGGTGTTACCAATGATTTGGAACGAAGGCTATATGAACACAAAAATGAATTGATTGATGGATTCACTAAAAGATATAAAATCAAGCGGCTGGTTTATTTTGAAGTTTTTTATGATCAGGAATCGGCTATCGTTCGGGAAAAAGAATTGAAAGGGTGGAGCAGAATAAAAAAGAATAAACTTGTGGAAACGACCAATATAAATTGGAGAGATATTTCTGCGGATTGGTACCGGATAGATCCTTCGCTTCGCTCAGGATGACAATATTTGATCTACAAATACTGCGACGCCAATCGCACATAATGCGACGACGACCAAATCAAATGCTGTTTTTCATCCGCAGTCAAATCGCGCACATGGCGCGCCGGACGCCCAGCCCAAAGCTGCCCTGCCTCGACGCGCTTGCCGGGCGTGACCAACGCCCCCGCCGCTACGATCGCGTCGTCTTCGACCACCGCGCCATCCATCAAACAAGATTGCATGCCGATTAAACACCGATTGCCAACCTTGGCCGCATGCACCAACGCCAAATGGCCAACGGTCACATCGTCGCCTATTATTGTGGGCAGATCGCCGTTCTTTTTATCGGCGCAATGGATCACCGCGCCGTCTTGAATATTGGTTCGCGCACCAATGCGAATGAAATTGACGTCGCCGCGAATGGTGCAATTAAACCAAACGCTGCTTTGTTCGCCAATTTGCACATCGCCGATGATCGCCGCGTTTGGCGCGACAAAAGTCGTCGGCGTCCATTGCGGCATGATATTTTGAAAGGAAAGAATGATTGGTTTCATAAGTCGCAATAAAAAAAAGAGGCATCCGAAGATGCCTCTTGTACCATAAAATCGAATGCGCCACAAACTAGCGTTTCGAGAATTGGAATCTGCGGCGCGCCTTGGCACGGCCGTATTTTTTACGTTCCACCACGCGCGGATCGCGGGTCAGGAATCCGCCAGCCTTTAGCACGCTGCGCAATTCCGGTTCGAAATATGTCAATGCCTTGGATAAGCCATGACGCAACGCGCCGGCTTGACCCGAAAGGCCGCCGCCGACAATATTGCATTCGACATCAAATTGTCCTTCGCGTTTGGTGACTTGCAGCGGTTGATTGATCAACATCCGCAAAACCGGGCGCGCAAAATAGGTATTCAATTCACGGCCATTGATAACGATTTTCCCCTTGCCGGCTTTCAACCAAACCCGAGCGATCGCATTTTTACGCTTGCCAGTTGCATAGGCGCGGCCATTTTTATCGACTTTCTTTTCATGCTTTGGCAAATCGGCGGCAACGGTTTTGGCAACGGCCACGGTCGATTTTGTTTTTAAATCCGCGAGGGATTGCAAACCTTGGGACATTATGCGGCACTCCTTTTATTCTTGCGATTTTTGGACGCGATGTCCAATGCTTGGGGTTGCTGCGCGCTGTGGGGATGTTCGGCGCCAGCATATACGAATAGACCATCCAACATTTGATTGCGCAACGGGCCTTTGCGAATCATATTTTTAATCGCATCGGAAACCACCCGTTCGGCATAAGCGCCGGTCAAAATTTGCTTGGCGCTGCGTTGCTTGACGCCGCCAGGAAATCCGGTGTGCCAACGGTATATTTTATCGGTCAGTTTTTTTCCGGTCAAAGCAACCTTGGATGCGTTGATGATCACATACTTATCGCCGGTCACGGTGTTAGGCGTAAATGTCGGTTTTAACTTGCCGCGCAAACCCGATGCCACATAAGCGGCCAATCGTCCCAACACCAAGTCTGTCGCATCGATCAGATACCACTTTGCCTGAGTTTTATTGTCTGCATCCTTTGCCATAAAGCTTTTCATGGTTTTATCCCATTTCTGTGTCGTTTAAAAATGAAGTACGGTTATAGCCCAAGCATTCCATATGTCAAATAAAAACTATGTCACCATTATCCATATAAGTCATTGAAAAATATAAATAATTGTATATACATACAATTGTATGTGGTCATGTGGGCTTTACTGATTCTCTAATCCAGTCCAGAAACGGCGCAAATCCTTGGTTCACCGGCAATGCCAAAATGCATGGACATTCATAGGGATGCAGCGAAACGATAGCGCCCTCTAATTCGGGATACACGATCTGGGTGGTTTTAAAAACTATGGGTATTTCGGATGTTTCATCAATCTTTCCTTGCCAGTTAAAAATTGATTGGCTGCCCGGCAGGATATTGGCACAAGCGGCCAATTTTTTTTCGATCACAGTCCGTGCAATAGTTTTCGCAGTGTCCAAATCAGGGGCTGTGACATAAACTAACAATTCGGGCATGTTTTTCTCCTCGTGAAAATAATCGGCTTGCCACTTGCCTTCCGGCAGGTCAAAATGCTTGTGAATCTTTAACAAAGGCATTTTATTACCGTGGCAACTTATAATCTAGAAAAATTGTCCGTACTGGTCGCCGACGACGACGAATTCTCGCGCTCTACATTATCATCCGTTTTGCGCGGACTCAAAATCGGCAAAATCACAATCGCCCGCGATGGCGGCGAAGCCATAAACCATCTCAAAATGGCGGGATTCACGGCAACCAAGCCGGGCGAAGTCGGCATCGATATGATTTTGTGCGATTGGTTAATGTCGCCAGTCAGCGGTGCCATGTTGTTGCGCTGGCTGCGGCGCTCGGACGAATCGCCCGACCGGTTTATCCCCGTTATTGCCGTATCCGGCGCGGTTGACGTTTATAACGTACACGAAGCCCGGGATTTGGGCGTAAATGAATTTTTGACCAAGCCATATTCTACCAAGGCGGTGGCCGCAAAAATCATGTCGATCATCGATCAACCCCGCCAATTCATTTATAACGGCGATTATTTTGGGCCCGATCGCCGGCGCCATGACGCGCCATTCCGGGGCGAGAGCCGCCGCAAAACGACCACGGCGGATATGGAAATCATCCAAACCGGCAAGCGCCCGGAATCATTGAACACCAAAGCCAAAATTTGGGTGTTTGACCTGCCCAACAAACTGAAAGCCAAATTGGGTGTCAAGGATTCGGATGACGGCTCGCTTGATCCAAAATTGCTGCGCGCCGCCGAACAGCACCTGATGGATATGGCGGACGATTATACCGATTGGGTAAAAGGAAATTTGGCGCAGCTAAATATGAATTTCGAACAATTGATTTCTGCACCTAAAAATCCCTGGAAATACGTGCAGAACATTCATAACATCAGCCACGAACTGCGCGGCCAGGGCGAAACCTTTGGCTATGATTTGATTACTTCGTTCTGCAAATCGCTGTGCGATTTCACCGAAACCAAGAATGTCGAAATCGACGAGAAACTGCAGGATTTAATCAAGGCGCATATCGACGGCATCCAAGCCGTAATCCGCCAGGGCATCAAAGACGATGGCGGCGAAATTGGCGGCGAATTGATGGCCGCGTTGGAAGAAGCCAAAAACAAATTTTATTCAGGCAAAAAGAAGACCACGATCACTTCGCGCAAGCTGAAATAAATTTTTGCTTACCGATACGGCGCGTCTTTGATCAAATTGGCGGCGATTTCCGCTTCCCACCGGTCGCCATTGGCAAGCAGTTTTTCTTTGTCATAGAACAATTCTTCCCGCGTCTCGGTGGTAAATTCGAAATTCGGGCCTTCGACGATGGCATCGACCGGACATGCTTCGGCGCAAAGGCCGCAATAAATACACTTGGTCATGTCGATATCATAACGCGTGGTGCGGCGCGAACCGTCGTCGCGCGCTTCGGCTTCGATGGTGATCGCTTGCGCCGGGCAAATGGCCTCGCAGAGTTTGCAGGCGATACAGCGTTCCTCGCCGTTTGGATAGCGGCGCAACGCATGCTCGCCGCGAAAACGTGCGCTGATCGCGCCTTTTTGAAACGGATAATTGACTGTGTATTTGCGCTTGAACATGTATTTGAAGGTCAGGGCCAAACCCCGAATCAATTCCAGAAGCAAAAAACTGCGAGCAGTACGGTTTAGCATTTTCATTCTCCAAAAGCGTGTAGCGTATAGCGTGCAGCGTATGAAATTTCCTAAACGCTATACGCTAACCGCTAAACGCTCATCTTCAGATACGCCGCCGTCAGGACCACCCAAAACAGCGATAATGGCAAAAACACCTTCCAACCCAAACGCATCAATTGGTCGTAGCGATAGCGCGGGAAAGTCGCTCTTACCCAAACAAAGCAAAACAACAGAAAAGTAATTTTAATCGCAAACCAAATCGGATTTGGGATAAATCCCAGCGATTCATGCGGCGCATGCCAACCGCCAAGAAATAAAATAGCGCCCATCGCCGACATTAAGATCATCGCAGCGTATTCGCCTAAATAAAACAACGCAAAACTCATTCCGGAATATTCGGTGAAATAACCGCCGACCAATTCAGATTCGCCTTCGGGCAAATCGAATGGCGAACGGTTGGTTTCTGCCAAGGCGGAGATGAAAAATACCACTGCCATCGGCAAAAGCGGCCAAACGTACCAATGCGCTATGCCGCCCTGCTGCGCTTCTATTATCTTGGTCAAATTCAACGACCCGGCAAGCAGCAATACCGTAACAATGACAAAACCGATCGATACTTCGTAAGATACCATTTGCGCCGCAGAACGCAGCGAGCCCAAAAACGAATATTTAGAATTCGACGCCCATCCGGCGATGATAATGCCATAGACGCTTAGTGACGATATGGCAAATAAATACAATATGCCGACATTGATATCGGCAATGACAACGCCGGCGGACACCGGAATCACCGCCCAGGCAATCATTGACAGCGAAAACGTAATCACCGGCGCGAGCAAAAACAGAAACCGGTTCGCACCCGACGGGATGATCATTTCCTTGGTCAACATTTTGACCGCGTCGGCAAATGGTTGCAATAAACCGGCGGGGCCAACCACATTGGGCCCTTTGCGCAATTGAATCGCACCGATCACCTTGCGTTCAAACAAAGTCAAGAACGCCACCGCCAAAAGCAGCGGCACCAGAAACGCAAAGATTTTCAATATGGTCCACAGTACCGGTATGAACATGGCCATGAATTCTTGTTGTGTCATTTATTTTGCTCCAACCATCAATCCTGTTGTCATTCCCGCGCGGGCGGGGACTTCCTCCCCCTTGGGGGGAGGTGGCGCGAAGCGCCGGTGGGGGATCGGAAGGATAAGTACCTAACCCTCCCCGATTCGCTGCGCTCATCGCCCCTCCCAAAGGGAGGGGAATTTACACTCCACCGCTCACTGCTCACCATCACGCCGCCACCTTGAATTCATAAAAATTGGAAATCTTGCGCCCGCCAGATTTTATTAAAAATTCTTCACGCTCGCCCATCGGTGTCGAATCGTCCGTGTAAATTGCAACACGGTTTTCCGCATGCGCGATTTGCTTGATGGATTCTATAATTTTTTTACCATATCCCTGTCCGCGTTTTCCCGGCGCAACAGCCATTTCTTCGAGATACATGACATCTCCCGCCAGCATGTTGCCGAACCGCGATAAGGCGGCAAGACCGACCAAATCTTGACCGTCGTAAATGAGATGCAACTTATAGATGATTTCTTGCGCCCGATCGAGCCTGGTTACAAACGTCAAATAGTCAATGTCAGGATATATTCCATGCATTAGCGGAAAGGCGGCTTGCTTTTGCTGCTGCGTGACAACAGGAATGAAATTCAAATCCATCACGCCGCCACCTTTTTACTGTGCAAAAATTCCTCGGTGCATTTGGCCATGGTAACCGAATTGCGGCTGATCGGATCGGTCATATAGTAATTGGCGATCGGCAATTGAAACGGCGTCGCGGCGATTGCCCCTGGCGTGCCGAAATTGCCCCAAGCTGCTTTAGAAACTTCGCCAGCTTGCGCGAAATGTGGGTGCTGCGCAACCAAAGCCGCGCGTAATTCGATCAAATTATTAAACGGCAGAGTTCTTCCCGCATGTTCGGAAAGCGCGCGGATAATTTTCCAATCTTCCTTGGCTTCACCCGGCGGCAGTATCGCCGCAAATGCATGTTGCACCCGGCCTTCGGTGTTGACATAGATGCCGTCTTTTTCGGTATAGGCGGCGCCGGGCAAAACAACATCCGCGCGCGCAGCACCGGCATCGCCGTGATGGCCCTGGTAAATGACGAATGCCCGCCCCAATTTGTTGACATCGATTTCATCCGCCGCCAAAAGATAAACCGCATCTATGGCGCCGGAATTGGCAGCGTCCAAAATCGCTGCCGTGCCCAAGCCCGTTCTGCTTGGCACAAATCCAATATCCAATCCGCCTACACGACCGCCGGCAAGGTGCAGCAGATTGAATCCGTTCCAATCGGCCTGAATCATGTTGCAAGATTCGGCGATCTTTCGCGCCTCGGCCAAAATCGCAGCGCCATCATCGCGGCGCAACGCGCCAGCACCCAAAATTAACATCGGTTTTTTGGCGGATTTCAATTTCGCGGCGAATGGATGTGCCCCATTGGCAATTTGCGCCATTAAAGTCGCGTCATTGCCCAAATGATCGAATTTGACGGTCAAATCGGTTTTCACGCCGATCGCCGCAATCGGCATGCCGGTTTGCAAATAACGTTTGCGCAGCCGCGACATGATCAACGGTGCCTCGCGCCGCAAATCGGATCCAATAATCAAACACGCATCGGCCTGCTCGATCCCGGCTATGGTGGTGTTGAACAAATATCCTGCGCGGTTGTTGAAATCTATTTTTGCGCCGTCCTGACGGCAATCCATATTTTTTACATTGATCGAAGACATAAGGTTTTTAAGCGCGAACAGCGATTCTGTGTCGCACAAATCGCCGGCGATTGCGCCGATACGGTCTGCGGGCGTCGATTTCAATTTATCCGCAACCGCGCCCAAGGCTTCTTGCCAACCAACCGCGACGAGCTTGCCGTTTTTCCGCAAATACGGGCGGTCGAGCCGCTGGCGTTTTAATCCGTCGCAAGCATAACGCGATTTATCCGCAAGCCATTCTTCATTAATGTCTTCGTTCAAACGCGGCAGAATCCGCATGACCTCTGCGCCACGGGTATCGACGCGAATCGCCGATCCGCAGGCATCCAAAACATCGATCGATTCGGTTTTTTTCAATTCCCATGGACGCGCGGCAAATTCATACGGTTTCGATGTCAATGCGCCGACCGGACAAAGATCGATGATATTGCCGGACATTTCCGATGTCAGCGCCTTTTCGACAAAAGTTGAAACCTCCATCCCCTCGCCTCGGCCAATGCCGCCAAGTTCGGGCACGCCCGCAACCTCGTCAATAAAACGAATGCAGCGCGTGCAGTGAATGCAGCGCGTCATTTCGGTTTTAACCAATGGCCCCATATATTTATCCTTGACCGCGCGGCGCATTTCCAGCGTCCGGCCGCGATCATAGCCATAAGCCATGGCCTGATCCTGCAAATCGCATTCCCCACCCTGATCGCAAATCGGGCAATCAAGCGGATGATTGAGCAGCAAAAATTCCATAACACCCTGGCGCGCCTTGATCACTTGCGGCGTTGTGGTTTTAATCACCATGCCGTCCGATACCGGCATCGCACAGCTTGCAATCGGCTTTGGCGCCTTTTCCATCTCGACCAAACACATGCGGCAATTGCCGGCGACCGCAAGCCGTTCATGAAAGCAGAAATGCGGTACTTCCACCCCCGCCTGCTGGCAGGCCTGGAACACCGTTTTACCGGGGGCGACTTCGATCTCTTTTCCGTCAATGGTCAGTTTGGGCATATCACATCACTTTGCCTCCCCCCTGGGGGAGGCGGTTGAGCGCAAGCATAGCGCCGCGCGAAACGGTGGGGGTTACCCCCACCCTTAGTCCCTCCCCCAAGGGGAAGGGAGAATTGCCAATATCGAAATTTTTAGTCAATTCAAACATAATCCTAACACCTAACACCTAACACCTAACACCTTTTTCACTCCGCCGCTATGCTGGATTGCCGCGCTAGAATCCGCCGTTCGACCTCGCCGCGAAAATGGCGCATAAGTCCTTGGATCGGCCAAGCGGCGGCATCGCCAAGTGCGCAAATCGTATGGCCTTCGACTTGCTTGGTAATATCGAGCAACATGTCGATTTCTTCTGAACGCGCATTGCCAACCGCCAGACGTTCCATAATCCGCCACATCCAACCGGTGCCTTCACGGCACGGGGTGCATTGGCCGCAAGATTCGTGTTTATAAAATTTCGACAGCCTTGCAATCGCGCGCACAATGTCAGTCGATTTGTCCATAACGATGACCGCCGCGGTGCCAAGGCCGGATTGCACCGCACGGAGCGAATCGAAATCCATCGCCACCGTGTCGCAAATCGATTTGGGCAATAACGGCACGGATGATCCACCCGGAATGATTGCCAGCAAATTATCCCATCCGCCGCGCACGCCGCCGGCGTGTTTTTCGATCAATTCGCGCAGCGGGATACCCATTTCTTCTTCGACATTGCAAGGTTGGTTGACATGGCCGGAAATGCAAAACACCTTGGTGCCTTCGTTTTTCGGCTTGCCGATTTTCGAAAACCATTCGCCGCCACGGCGCAAAATCTCGCCAGACACGGCGATGGTCTCAACATTGTTGACCGTGGTCGGACAGCCATAAAGCCCAACGCCCGCAGGAAATGGCGGTTTAAGCCGCGGCTGCCCTTTTTTGCCTTCTAAACTTTCCATCAACGCGGTTTCTTCGCCGCAAATATAGGCGCCGGCGCCGCGATGCATGTAGATATCGAAATCGTAACCCGATCCGCAAGCATTCTTGCCAATCAAACCGGCGGCATAGGCTTCATCGATAGCGGTTTGCAAATGCACCGCTTCGTTATAAAACTCACCGCGTATATATATGTAACAAGTATGCACGCCCATGCCAACCGAAGCGAGCAAACATCCTTCAATCAATCGATGCGGATCAAAGCGAATAATATCGCGATCTTTGCAAGTGCCAGGTTCGGATTCATCGCCATTGACCACCAAATAACTGGGACGGCCGTCGGTCGATTCCTTGGGCATGAACGACCATTTGGTGCCGGTCGGAAAACCCGCGCCGCCACGGCCGCGCAGGCCGGATTTTTTGACTTCTTCCACGATGAAATCGCGCCCTTTGGCGATAATATCCTTTGTGCCCGACCACACCCCGCGCGATTTCGCGCCCGCCAGTTTCCAATCGTTTTGGCCGTACAAATTAGTGAATATCCGATCCTTGTCGCTTAACATCTTTACGCTCTTTTCTTTGCCGTGACGGTGACCAGTGACGGTGACCGGTATTTTCTTTGTTGTCTGATATTTCTTACTTCACTGTTCACTGTCACCGCTTACTGTCACTGTTTCAACGTCTTTGCCCCGCCGATCGGCGCGGAATTCTGCCGGCCGATTTGCGTGCCAATGCTGGGTTTGCGGCCAGCGGATAAATCGTCCAAAATTTTTCCCATCGAAGCAGCGTCCAAATCTTCATAAAAATCGTCGTTGATTTGTACCATCGGCGCGTTCACGCAAGCGCCCAAGCATTCCACCTCAACCAAGGAAAATTGACGGTCTTCCGTAGTCTCGCCAATGCCGATACCCAATTTTTTCTTGCAGGCATTAACGATGTCATCCGATCCGCGCAGCATGCATGGCGTTGTCGTGCAAAGCTGCACCAAATATTTGCCAACCGGTTTCAGGTTGTACATGGTATAAAAACTCGCGACTTCATAGACGCGGATCAGCGGCATTGCCAAATAATTCGCGACGTAATCCATGGCTTCTTTCGGAAGCCAGCCGCCCGATTGCCTTTGCGCAATATCCAACAACGGCATCACCGCCGATTGCTGGCGGCCTTTGGGGTATTTAGCGACATGATATTCGGCCAGTTTTTTATTTTCCGGCGTGAATTCAAACGCCGCATGTTTTAATGCGGTTTGCGCGTTCATCGATCGATCTCCCCAAACACAATATCCATGGATCCAATAATGGCGACAACATCGGCCAACATGTGTCCGCGCGACATGAAATCCAAGGCTTGCAAAAACGCGTATCCTGGCGCGCGGATTTTGCAACGATAGGGTTTATTGGTTCCATCCGAAATCAAATACACTCCGAATTCGCCCTTGGGCGCTTCGACCGTGGTATAGGTTTCGCCCGCAGGAACATGATAGCCTTCGGTATACAATTTGAAATGATGGATCAATGCCTCCATGCTGATTTTCATATCAGCGCGCGGCGGCGGGGAGATTTTGCGATCCAACACCTTGACCAATCCGGATGGCATGTTATCCAAGCATTGCTTCATGATCAAAAGCGATTGGCGCATTTCTTCGATCCGCACCAAATAACGCGCATAGCAATCGCCGGTTTTACCGACCGGCAAGTCGAATTCCATTTTATCGTATACGTCATAAGGTTGCGATTTGCGCAAGTCCCACGCCACGCCGGACCCACGCAGCATAGGCCCCGACAAGCCCCAATCCAACGCGTCGCGCGAGGATATAATGCCGATATCGACGGTGCGCTGCTTGAAAATGCGGTTATGCGTTAAAAGACCTTCGATGTCGTCGATGATTTTCGGGAAATGTTCGATGAATTTATAGATATCGTCGACCAAGCCAGGAGGCAAATCTTGCTGCACGCCGCCGGGACGAAAATAATTGGCATGCAGCCGGGCGCCGGATGCACGTTCGTAAAACTCCATCAATGTTTCGCGCTCTTCAAACGCCCACAAAAGCGGCGTCATCGCGCCGACATCGATCGCAAAGGTGGTGATATTCAGCAGATGATTCAAAATCCGGCCGATTTCGCAATACAGCACGCGGATGTATTGCGCGCGCGGCGGTGGGGTAATGCCCAATAATTTTTCAACCGCCAATGCAAAAGCATGCTCCTGATTCATCGGCGAAACGTAGTCGAGCCGATCGAAATAAGACACCGCTTGTAAATAGGTCTTATGCTCGATCAATTTTTCTGTGCCGCGATGCAGCAAGCCGATATGCGGGTCAGCGCGTTCGATGACCTCGCCGTCCATTTCCAAAACCAAACGCAGCACGCCGTGCGCCGCCGGATGCTGCGGCCCGAAATTGATGGTAAAATTCTCGGCATCCGGTATGGCGCCGGGGTTGGATTTAGTTTTGGTTTCGATGTGAATCGGCATTTATGCAGCCCTTCCACGAACATGTTCTGCCCTAACCATTACATTTGCCAAAGGTTCGGCACATAGGACGAGAATGTTATTTTGATCGCAAATTGCCTTGACCGCATCTGGATTATTGCCTGGTGGGTTTTCACGTATGGCATTTTTCATTTTCAATGTTATGTCTTTAATTTCCTGTTGCTGCCGATTCGTTTCACCATCAATGTCAACGCGGACATAAGCGCGACCGCTGACAATAATCACAAAGGAATCGACCACACAGGCGAATACGGGGTCATTTTGATCTCTACGCCGCATGATTTCTTCTGCGATTACCTGCTCCGTTACTTGATTCGCAACCATCAATACCTCCTATCCGACCTTTTTCTTTCCGTTGACGCCAATCGGCTGATGCACAACACCGGCTTTTTCATCGCCGGGCAGCAATTTATCAAGCCCCTCCCATGGCGAGAGATAATCGAAACTGCGGAAGTCTTGGTTCAATTTGACGGGTTCGTAAACCACGCGTTTTTGTTCGCCGTCATAACGCAATTCTACAAATCCGGTCAGCGGAAAATCCTTGCGCAGCGGGTGACCTTCGAATCCGTAATCGGTTAAAATTCGCCGCAAATCGGAATTGCCGGCGAATAAAATTCCATATAAATCCCACGCCTCGCGCTCGAACCAGCCGGCCGCACTATAGACCGAAACGACCGACGGCACAGGTGTTGTCTCATCCGTTGCCAGCGTTACGCGAATGCGCGCGTTTTTAGTTACCGACAAAAGATTATAAACCACTTCAAAACGATTGGGGCGCGTTGGGAAATCAACGCCGCATATATCGCACAGCATTTGAAATTCGCACATCGGATCATCGCGCAAAAATTTCAACACCTCGATAATGCCGTCGCGCTTGACGTTTAGGTTCAATTCGTCGTGCGAAATTCTGGCGGCAATACAATTGCTGCCAAGTTTTTCCGTAAGGTAGTTTTGTAGAGTTACTAAATCGGTCATTTTTCCTCTTGCCATTATTCCGGCTACCGCTTTGGCGGGGATGACAAATATGTTTATACTTGAATCAAACTCCGTCGCTTAATTTTTTTCTGCAATTGTAAAATTCCGTATAGCAATGCTTCGGCGGTGGGTGGGCAGCCGGGGACGTATATATCGACCGGCACAATCCGATCGCAGCCGCGCACCACCGAATAGGAATAATGATAATACCCGCCGCCATTGGCGCAAGACCCCATGGATATCACCCAACGCGGTTCGGCCATTTGATCGTAGACCTTGCGTAAGGCAGGCGCCATTTTATTGGTCAATGTTCCAGCAACGATCATCACATCCGACTGCCGCGGGCTTGGCCGGAACACCACGCCAAATCGGTCGAGATCATAACGCGACGCGGCGGTTTGCATCATTTCAACCGCACAGCAAGCAAGGCCAAAAGTCATCGGCCACAACGAACCCGAACGACCCCACCGTGCCAATTTGTCTAATTGCGTGACGATGAAACCTTTTTCAGAATATTCTTTTTGCAAATATTGCCGTTCGGAATTGTCGTTGACAATACCGTCTTGTTTCAATCCACCACCAACCAATGCTCTTTCCATCATTTACCTATACGCTAAACGCTTTACGCTTTACGCTATACGCTTACCTTATTCCCAATCCAAGGCGCCTTTTTTCCATTCGTATATAAACCCAACCGTCAGCACGGCCAGAAATATCATCATGGACGAAAATCCAAACCAACCCAATTCTTTGAACGCGACCGCCCAGGGGAATAAAAACGCCACTTCGAGGTCAAAGATAATGAATAAGATCGCCACCAAATAAAATCGTACATCGAATTTTTGCCGGGCATTGTCGAATGCGTCGAATCCGCATTCATAAGCGGAGAGTTTTTCGGAATCCGGATTTTGCGGTGCCACAACATAGGATGCGCCCAAAATCAACACCGATAAACCAACGGCGATGATTAGAAACAAGGCAATCGGGTAATATTGTATCAAATATTCCGGCACGATTCGTCCCAGGGATAAGATTAGAATGATTCTTAATTGCGGTAAATATGCGCCAAAGCCGGTTCATGGGCAAGAAAATTGGTTAAATGCTGATATCTATGATGGGGATAGTTGCGGGGGATAGCCTTTTACGCACCACTCATTCCGCATGTCCACCATAGCCTTGGCGACGGTGAAAGCAGCCCCCCCTCGACACAATGGCTTCGCCGTCCCGGGATGAGATTGATATTGAGAGAAAACAAAAAACCGCCCGGGGGTTGCGACCACCGGGCGGTTCTGAAATAAGAAAGCCATATCGGTGGAGTGGGAGTTTTATGAAATATTTGAAAGTGCCTCAAGCTCTTTATGTCGAAGGAAAATTTTTTTAAATACGCCCTCAAGTATCTTAATATCTTCCTCGGCACCAAAGCCTCCCGGCAGTCTTTTTCTATTTAAATGGTCAAATGAGCACATCCCATCAACCAAAATATTTCGTGGTCCTGGGTATTTTCCTCTTATATCTACACTCTCTGTTAACAGCTTTAATATCTTCACTTCATTCTCGTCCAATTTTATGCCAGCAAGTGGAGATAGTTTGATTAAATTATGACTTACCAGTTCTTCCGGCATTTTTTTAAAGATGTATTTCCGATCAGAATCTTTATACATTCCTTGGTTGGCTTGGACTATCAAACCTTTTAAATATAATTCTACGGCATGAGCCAATAAAAAATTCAAACTATGCGATAAGTTGGAAGCATGCCAATTTTGATAAAATTCTGCCTCTTCAGGCGTAAAATTCTGGGTAAGAATTACACCTTTTTCATCAGCATATTTGCTAGTAAGTGAGAAGAATTCTTTACAACGTGCTAAATGCTCTTTTTTTAATACTTGATATGCTTCATAATAAGAGGCAGCCCACATAAACCATACAAAAGGTCTATCAGCGATTAGCAGTTGATCTTTTATATCATCCATTACCCCCCCATTTTATACATAAAAACCGCCCGGGAATTGCTTCGCCGGGCGGTTTGTTGTTTTGTGTTTATGTATATTTTATGAGATCCCTCGTCGCTGCTTTCGCGGCTCTGTCGGGATGACAATTTTATTGATTTACTGCCCTTCATAGAGCTGGCAACGACCTACTCTCCCAGGACTTAAGTCATAGTACCATCGGCCCAAGCGATTTTCACTTCCGAGTTCGGGATGGGATCGGGTGTTCACTCGCTGGTATAGCCACCAGCTCGATGAAGGACAGTAAAGATAATAGTGGTCAAACATTCTCATTATCGTATTTCGATAATCAAACTTTGAATCTCTTGCAGATTGGGCGGAAGAATCGAGACATTCGCGGGGGATCCTTCGCTGTCGCTCAGGATGACACCGGTCACTGTCCACGGTTCACCGTCCACTGAATCATGCAAGCAATCAAGTCAATCGAGTTATTAGTACCGGTTAGCTGAAGGCGTTACCGCCCTTACACATCCGGCCTATCAACGTGGTGGTCTTCCACGACTCTAATGGGGAATACTAGTTTTGAGGAAAGTTTCCCGCTTAGATGCTTTCAGCGGTTATCTTATCCGTATATAGCTACCCAGCTGCGCCACTGGCGTGACGACTGGTGCACCAGAGATACGTCCTTCTCGGTCCTCTCGTACTAGAGAAAGATCCTCTCAATATTCCAACAACCATAGCAGATAGGGACCAAACTGTCTCACGACGTTTTGAACCCAGCTCACGTACCGCTTTAAATGGCGAACAGCCATACCCTTGGGACCTTCTACAGCCCCAGGATGCGATGAGCCGACATCGAGGTGCCAAACCTCCCCGTCGATGGGGACTCTTGGGGGAGATAAGCCTGTTATCCCTAGCGTACCTTTTATCCGTTGAGCGATGGCCCTCC
>FRDC01001854.1_pt1 | contig 86212 bp, 85 predicted proteins | sample 1106171 | NCBI WGS metagenome assembly FRDC01 (sample SAMEA3930566, study PRJEB13176) | freshwater metagenome | biome: Drinking water system; feature: drinking water; material: water | place: Singapore | collected 2014-12-20
GTTCTCCAGGTCGGGCAGCGACAGTCCACGGCTTTTGCAGATCCTCCTGGCTGTTTCCTGGATAGTCGCCATGCCGGATTCCCCGGAGCACATGCAGACTTTCACCTGCCGGGTTATCGACCGACCGAGGAACGGCTTGCCGCTAGCCAGCGAAATGCACGCAGCCAGGGTCAAGTTGGTTTTGAGCGTCTTCTGAGCGCCGGCCACGATCAGCGGCTGACCGGCCACCAAGAGGCCGTCGATGAGATAGTCCAGGCGGCAGTCGGCTTCGTGCAGCTCGCGAGCCGTCATCTCCCCCAGTCTCGCGTCCAGAAACTGCTGCTTGAGCTGCTGCTCCATGCCCAGCATGCCGAACGTGGAAGCGTGACTGCGGATCACCGCCAGCTCTTCCGGAGACACGTCGTCCAGGTCGTAATCCGGTGGACCTTCCGCCACCTCCATGACAGGGTCTGGAACACGGACTTCGTCGCATGGCAGGCTCCGTGCAGCCTTTGAAGATTCTTGAACCTCTCCGGTGCTCGCCGCCGGCAGCGGCGGCTCCTTGCGTCGCGGAGGCTTGGCCCTGGGTATCCTGATGCGAGCCGCCACACGATCTGCGCGGTTTGTCGCACTACCAGTCGGCCGTGGATGGCCGTTGCTGCGATGACTATCCGGCATTGATTCGTCGCTCCGGGCCCTTGCTCGGCCTTTTGTTAGTCGATAGGTGATGCCTCCCTGAGGACTGGACAGTTACAGAGTCTTCTGTCAGACTCACAGTGTGGAACTGCTGTCCGCGCCTGAGGGCGTGGCCGGGAAGAATTAGGGCCCCGCAGAACAACCACTGCGGGGCCCTTTTTGTTCGAAGACTCTATTCGACCGTGCCGTCGGGCACCTCTTCTTTGGTGATGAGCATCTCGCCGGGAGCGCCGGGGGGAATGTCGTCAACCACGGTAAAGCTTCGCTCGGACGCGTCGCCGACATTCCCGGCGTCGTCACGATTGCGCAGCGACAGCTGCACTTCGTCGCCTTGAGAAGCCAGGAACGTCGCTTCCGCCCTGTCAGCCGGCAGCTCCTGCACGACGGGCTCACCGGCGTTGATGATGCGCGTGAGCTCTCGGGACGTCACCTCGCCGACTTCGCCCTCCGCGAGCGGGGGCAGACCCACATGGATTCGAAAACGATTGGCCATGAGATTCTCCTGGTAGATGTAGATAGGACCTGGTCGCGGCGGCTTCCTGACCCAGCGCAGGAACCAGTGTAATGACCGCTGCAGCCACTCCATAATCAATACCTCCTGGTGGCGGCATTATCGGCGTATCCACTGAATTCCACTAGACCGGTCCCAATTTTGCAGACGTCTGCAAAATTGGGAGACTCACCAAGCGTAGATTGGTAGGCATGCCAGGCACGGAGCGTCGCGGTCCAGCAGGACGTAGTCGCAACCCAGTTGACAGGCCAGCACCAACACGTCGATTACCGAGGCAGCTACATCGGCAGCCTGCAGCTCCGGCCGATACTCGTACGGAGGCAGGTTCTTTTCGACGAGCACCAGCCAGCCGTCTCCTCGATCGGTGCTGATGACTCGCGGATGCTCTCCGGACAATGTCCACTGTACGAGCCGGTCGTCACCGTCGACATGACTGGTGCTGAGTGACAGCAGCCGCATCTCTTGCGGTTCGTCGCGCACCTCGTAGCCTAGTTCGCCGGCTTCAGCGCGGGTCAGGATCTTGCTCATACTCCTCCACAATGTTTCCAGCATCGTCGATCTTTAGCAACATTTTGCCGCGGCTCTGCGCTTTCTCGACAATGCCCCAGCGGTTGATCTCCTTGTCGGTCTCCGTGGCCGGTACGATCCAGCGAACGTGACGCATGAGATAGTCCACATCGTCAATCAGCACGAAGTGCTTGCTCTTCAAATCCACCAGGTTATGCAAGGCCGGCGCGGCTAACTCGATCAGCCAGGACTGCACCGTGTCATATTGCCGCAGATCGACCGGCTTGGCTTTCTCGCTGGACGGCCAAACAGGCCTCACGCGAATGAACAGCCGTGCGTTGTGCCACCAGCGATATCGCAATCGATAAGCGCGCAGGTAAACACCAAAGTTTGGCAAATCTCCTCTGGTCGACAATCAACCCCCTTTCTTTTCGTCCTTCTGTTTTTCCACCGCGTCGCCGGCCGGCTTGACGGCGCGGCCGTTGAACTGTTCTGTGTCGGCTTTGTCCACCAGCTTCTGGAATTCTTCCGGCGTCGCGAAGCGGAGCGTGGCCAGCCGCCACTCCTTCACCGCAGGCCTGGTGGGCGAGAACGGTCCGGCGTAGAGCCGGCAGGTCACCCGAGGAGTCTTTCCGATCTGCTGCACGTCTACGGTCAGGCTGCGAGCGTCGACCACCACGGAGTCATCCGCGCGCAGCACCAGGCTCTTACGAGGATCGTCGGCGCAGAACACCAGGTGACACGGCTCCAGCGAATCCACATCGGCTGTCTCATCGTTATCCGGCGACGCCGTTGCGGCCATGACCTTCGGTATTGGCGGCGGCGGTGACGCAGGAGCGGGGACGGCCGGCTGTTGCGCCGTGATTGCCATTTTCGAAACGACCAGTAACACGCCGGCGGCTGCGGCGCCGAACCACAAAGATCTCATGGAGACTCTCCTTTTTTCCCGGATGGATTACAGCCTTCGGCGTCCCACCGAAGATGTTTTAGGATACTCTTCTGCGCCCGAAAATTGATGCCGGCCAAGTCGTGACACAGCCGGTTGAGATCGTACTGATCTCGATTCGTGTAGTGCGGTCTGATGTCTAGACCTCTGCGCTGTGTACCGTGAACGGCCAGCCACAGCGGCAGATGAGCCTTCATGTGCTGGAACTCTTTGAGCAGGTCCTTGGCCAGCATGCCCGCCACGTAAGTGCTGTCGGTGAGCACGTGCACCCGGTAACCCTTTTGCCGCCGGACATACTCTTGCTCGGCTAAGTAGAGCAGCGGATGCAGCACGGCCATGATCTCGGCCGTTTGCGAAGTGCCATACGATGTGCCGCCGTAGAACAGCCTGCGGTTGATCTGGCTCTGCTCGATGAGTACAGCCCCCCAGCCTGTCGTACCGACTTGCCGAGTGCCGCCGGAGCCGTCGCAAACGATGACCGCCTGCCAGTCATCAGCGCGAATGTTACAGCAGGATAACAATTGCTCCAGCGTGCGACACTCCCGCAGCGATCGAGTCAGACGTAGCTCGCCACCGCCGCTACTTAGTGCATCCGCCATGGCAAGACGATCTTGAAGGAGGTCCCGACGCTGCTACTGTGCGCTGCGCCTGCGTCGATTGCGTCGATAACTTTTACAGCACAGTCCGGCAGTCTTACCACGAACAGTCCGCCGGGACAGTTGATGCCCGCCAGCTCTCGGCCCACAAACACTTCCATCCCCAGCGATCTGCGCATGGCCAGGGCCAGAGGATGCTGTCCAGGTGAGTCGAATGCGCCCTCGTTGACGTCGCCTACGGAAACAGTGACGTCGTAAAGCCTCACTCCGGCGGTACGCGTCCCGGTGTGCGGCACAGCGGATGTGTCAGATCGTTGGCTAGATTTGCCAGCCGGCTGATGGCCAGCGCGTTTATCGGTAATTGCAATAGCTCTTTCGTGACAGTCGAGATAACCGAGACCGGTTCGGTGCTCAAATACCAAAGCACAAGGACAGCCGCGACCCACACCGACAAGCACCAGGGGCAGCTCAGCATACGCCCTAACCAGCTGTCCTCCCGGGACTGCCAGTAAGCTCGCTCGCCGACGAACAGCGTGCTGTGCCGCCAGATCTCGACGGCCTGCCAGGTGGCCAGAGCCAGTACAAGGATCGCAAGTGGGCTCATGGACGCTCAATCGGTCGCTAGAACCAGGTCCTGACTAACACTATCGTCAGCCACGCCAGTCCGCACGCGAGGGCTAGCGCTGTCAGCAACACGCAGCGATCGTAATCGCCAGTAAATCTGTTCATCGCTTGAACAGTTGAAACGCGACTACCCCCAGCAGTCCCAGGTGTATGCCGAAAGATACAGCAGGGCCGACCAGGATGCTACCAACGATGAACCCTCCCAGCAACATCAGGCAGAACTTCTGCCACTCCGGCAACTGACCGCGATAGGCCTTTTGCAGAAGCGTACCTCGCCGCGGAAGTCGCGGCGGTCTGAATTGGTTTCCGTTTTCGTACATGCAAGATTGTGTGTTTGTGTATACTGCTTAGCCTGCTCGTGCAGCGAGTTAGAATCGTGGGGCAACAACGTCGGTGCGGCGACGAACATATCGCAACCACTACGGGAATGTCTGGGCCTGGTAGCGGTCCGGCGGCGGTTCACCGTCCAGGTGCTGTAGCAGAGCAGCCAGAGGCGTGGCACTCTCTGATTCGAGATCGCGTATCAGGAGTGACTCCGGCTCACACCTGGCTCGCGGCGCAAAGCCGTCCGCTGCCAGCCCGTTCCTCTGCAGGAACTGTAACCCGCTTTTTTGATCGTACATGCTCGAACTTCCGGGTTTGATGCCGGTGACCTGTAACGCCGTTCGCGATTGATCTTACCATGTCGCAAACCACTACTGAAAGCAACGGGACCCGACGACTGGACTTACGAGAAAAGAAGGTCGAGGGCCTGCCTGACGCAGAACAGTTTCGAGAGTTCCTCGAACATTGTTCACAGGCGTGCACGACGTCGCTGGTGCCCTTTTTGCCGAGCTTGTTCTCCCTGGAAGGCAAGCCGTATACGCTCCAGGATCACTTCCCGTTCGAACCGATCTTCGACTTCTATCTGCCACCGCGGAGGATCTTCAAAAGCGCACGGCAAGTGGCCAAGACCACGTCGGCGGCTTGCTCGATCGTGGCACAATCAATCGCCAGATCGTACTTCAAGACGCTGGTAGTCACGCCGCTCTCGGAGACCGTCAAGCGATTTAGCTCCAATTATGTCAAGCCCTTCATCGAGGGCTCGCCTCTGCGAGATCGCATTGTAGATCAGCACAGCCACCGGCGAGTGCTGCAGCGCAGCTACCGCAACGGCTCCATCAACTTCTTTCAGTACGCGTTTCGCGACTGTGATCGTATCCGCGGTATTTCCAGCCACTACAACGTCTTTGACGAGATCCAGGATCTCGATTACGACTTCATCCCGATCATCAATGAAACGATGTCCGGGTCTCCGTTCGGCGGAACGCTGGAACTGTACAACGGAACGCCTAAGACGCGGGAAAATACGATCGAAATGCTCTGGGGGGACTCGTCGCAGGGCGAGTGGCTGTTGCCCTGCCCGCGCTGTCACTACGACAACATCCCGTCACTGGCTTGCGACTTAGACGGCATGATCGGGCCGTACCGCGAAGACATCTCGGCGGCCAGCCCGGGCTTGATTTGCCGCAGGTGCCGTCGCCCGATCGATCCTCGCGGCGGAATGTGGTACCACGGCCGTCCGGAGCTCCGCAACGAGTTTCCCGGGTATCACATTCCGCAGATCATCATGCCGATGCACTGCTTCAACCCGGACAAGTGGCTGCTGCTGACCAGCAAGCAAGCCGGGGGTTACGAATTCACGCCTGCCAAGTTTTACAACGAAGTGTGCGGAGAGTCTTACGATTCAGGGGCTCGCCTGGTGACGCTCGACGACCTCAAGAACGCTTGCCTGCTGGGACACGACAACGAGTTCCGGCAGGCGTTAGCAAAGAGCAACAACTATCGCCTGAAGCTGCTGGCCGTTGACTGGGGCGGCGGAGGCCTGAAGGGTACGAGCTGGACAGTCATGACCGTTTTGGGCTGGAACAGTGGACATACCGTCGATGTGCTCTTTTCTCTGAAATCCCTGACACCGCACGATCGCGATGGAGAAGCCCAGACATGTCTGGACATGCTCAAGATTTTCAAGGCGGATTACCTGGTGCACGACTTTGCTGGCACCGGTTCCTATCGCGAGCAGTACGTTATCAATGCCGGCTTTCCTTTGGACCGAATCATACCCATCAATTACGTCGGCCCGACCTCCAAGGCCATCATGAAGTACCAAAAGCCCCTGGAGAGCGGACAGCGCGGCTACTACCAGGTGGATAAGGCGCGCAGCCTGGCCCTTACTTGCCAGCTGATCAAACACAGGCAGATTCGATTCTTCAACTACGACTTCGTCAGCAGCAGCCAGCGAGGTCTTCTGCAAGATTTCCTGGCGCTGGTGGAAGACAAGGTGGACTCGCGGGCCGGCCGCGATATCTATCGCATCCTCCGCAATCCTCAGCTCTCTGACGACTTTGCGCAGACCGTCAACTTCGGCATCTGCGGAGTGTTTCATCTCACTCGCAACTGGCCCAATGTGGCAGAAACGACTCGCTACGCGGTTACAGCCGCGGAAGAGGACTGGTTCACAGCCGGGTAACCGGTCTGGCTCATTTCTGCTCGAACAGCAGACGGTCCAGCGTGGCGATAGGCACAAAGTGTGTATAAACGTCGGTCGCGCCCTGCGGTGTTCCGCTGAAAAGAATTGTTCCGTCGTTGCCCAGCACGACGCAGACGAGATCCATCGGCAAGGCTGCCGCCGACAATCGGTCAATGCTCGCAGGTACCACTGCGAAATGGTTCTCGTCCAGCTCCTTATCGATGTGCTCGTCAAACCACTCCTCGTCGTCCAGCGACTCTACGAACGTTGGTGCGAATGTAGCTTCGAGCAGAAAGTGCGTCTCCAGAGGAGATATTCTCAGCTTGCGCAGGTCTTGCTGACACGCGTGCAGAAACTTCGACATCTTGCTGTCGTAATTGACCAGCACGTAGCGCACACGACCAGGCACATCTAGTGGTTCGTACAGCAGGGAGCCTGCTTCGAGAACGATGATCATCCTGAGCCAATCGAAAGTGGGCGGAATCTAAGTAGTTTTTACGCGGAGCCATACAGTCGCAGCGGTGTCCTGGAAGTGAGGAGCCTGCGAGCCTGTTTTCCTATTAGCGGCGAAGTGATCAGCAACCGGTAGTCACCGCCTATTTCGCTAGACGGCAGCGGCCTGCCGGCGGGCAGCACTTGCGACATGGACTCCAGCTTCAAGCACGGCACGTGCAACTGTCGCAGCACATCCTGCAGCTGACTCCAGCTTAGCACGCCGTAAGCGCCGGCGCGACAGATCTTGCCGGTCCATGCGGAGACCGGCAGCAATGTGAGGTAACCGCTCACGACGAGTTCGATCACCAGCCAGGCGAATAGCGTCGACGGATAGCTGAACTGGATCTCCGGCACTTGCAGGTCCCAGTCTTGCTTTAACCAGGCCGTGGCGTACTTCGCCAGGCCTCGCGGATCACGAATGGTCAGCAGCGGGTTCCTGGCTAGATCCTGCACCAGGTGCTGCAGAAAACACCCGCTGAGCATTTGCACGGCGCTAGCGAGTTCGACACCCAGTACGGAGTTGGCCTCGGGTCGGGAATAGTTTGCCGTCCAGCCGCCGTTCAGTTCCAGCACCATGGCTTGCGCCTTGGTCACGCGCGTCAGGCAGTTCCTGGACCCGGGTGCAGCTGCCAGCTCGCAAATTCCTTCCGGTCTGAACTCCTCGGCTGTGAGAAATATCGGCCAGTTGTGGCTGCGTTCTTCCTCCAGGATTTCGCGAAGGGGCCGACTGGCGCCTGCCAGACGACAACCGATGCCGGCGGCTACGGCTCTGGCGATGCGATAGACGTGCTCGCCTGGTAGAGCGATACCCAGCGTCGGTTGTCCGAAGATCGGGGCCGTGACGTTGTACATCATGCGAACCCACAGATTCCAGAGCAATCTGTTTCGCGGTTTCGGGTCCGTCAACGGCGACAGCACGTGCGGCAACAGCGGCTGCGGAGGCGACAGGCTGGAGCCAGGCAGCTCGTGCAAGTCCCCGCGCAGCCTCGCCCGGCTTATCTGCCCGCTACTGCTTTGGAGCACAAACTGCGGCAGCACCATTTCCCGCGAGACAGCCCGCCAGCCGACACGATCGTAACCGCTGCGAACTACGGGCTTGCAGAATGCCGTAGCCAGGAACAGCAGCTGATTCTTCCAGTCCGGATGGATCCGCACCAGGCCGGCACGATGCTCCAGCAGGAATTGCGACAGCCAGCCGGCCGCGTTGGTCTGCATGGCGTCTTGCGGAGCTACGAAGGGCCAGCGTCGTCCTTCGTAGCACACTTCGCCGGACAGCTCGTGCCGCCCGTCCGGGTAGGTGATGACTTCTTTCACCCGCAATACGGCACCGCAAATCAGCTCCATTCCAGTGCGTGATTTGTGGTACCAGCCATCGGCATGTTGCTCTACGACCTTGCCGTTGACGGTGGCTGTTGTGTGTCGGCGAACGGTCTCTAGGAGCCTGGCAGCTCGATCCGATAGCCTGTCGTGGCAGCGATCGAAAAGCGGTTGCAACTCGGCTCCTGCGGCCTGCAACTGCAACAGTAGCTCTTCCAGCTGAGAGTCGTCCCAGCGCTCGGCGAACCGCTCCATAGCGATAGGCCACGGCACAGCTCGCTTCTCGATCAGCCGAATCGCATCTCGCGGCGTGTGTTGCGAGAAGATGTGCGATGTAGACTCCGTCGCATAAACCCAGCCGTCGGTTCGTAGTAGTTGCCACCACAGTCGCGAGGACGCCGGGGTGCCGCTCCAGAAGCACAGTTTGTCGCCCGCAAGCCAGTCCCAGGCCGCATCTGTTCTGGCTGTATCTGTGTACTGCCAGGAGAGCAGCGGCAGCGGCCTGGAGTAAGTATACAAGTGCCGCATCTGGGCGCGGATGGCGTCCAGCGCCTCTTCGAACATGTAGACGGTACCGCCGGTCTGGAATGCAGCGTGATGTCCTGCCAGCCCGGCCTCGGATAAACCTCCTTCGCGTCCCGGGTATAGCGGCAGAAACGCCTGTTCTTGCTGCTCGCCCCAGGCCTGGAAAGCGCAAGGCCGCTGTGGCCGATCGTAGTAAGTGGCGACCAGCGCGTGTCTTCCCAGAGAATGAGGCAGAACGCGGCCGCTGGTCGTCGTCAGGCCGGCTCTTGCCAACAGAGGAACGCCGGCCAGGCTCTTGGCAGCATCCTGCAGCGAAGTGTGCCCAAGCAGGCGGCTGCGACCTTCGGTTAGCCATTTGCTCTTACTCGCAGCACGCAAGCCGTGACGAGCCAGAAGCTCGCCGGCGGTTTCTGTCCGAAAAAGCTGTACTGCAATCGACTCGGTAAACTGTACTAGCTTTTGGCGACGAACCTCCCCGTGCAGGAGGTAAGCCTGCAACAGCTGCGGCGACACGTCGCCCGGCCCCAGACCGCAGCCTTCTGCCTGTAATTTCAGGATGGCCGCCTGCGGAGACAATTTCCAGGCGGCTGCTGCCAGCGACAGCATGTCCCCGGAACTTCGACAATCCGGGCAGTTATGGTATTGCCCCCCGCAGAGCGCGTCGGCGAAAATGTGTAGGCGTACGCCCTTACACACAGGGCATGCCGCGACGGCCGGCAAAGCCGCCGGCAGGGACGTGACACCCAGGCAGTGCAGCACTTGCTGCCACTGAAGCTTACTGGTCAAACCCTTTGAGACGGAACTTATAGCCATGATGCGACAATCGCAGTCCGGACGTTTGGATGTGCACGGCGACGTGGAGTTTACCAAATTGGCCAGCTTGGCTGGACTGTACGGCCTGCCGGACTACGTGCGAGAAGCGCCGAAAGATACCACGCTGCAGCTGCCTCCGGGGACTGCGGCTTATGCCGACGTGCGAACGCCAAAACAATTTCCTTGTCACACCAAGGCGGCGACTGCCCTGAGCCTACTGTTTTTCACCGAAAACCAGCACGAGATCAATCAGACCGCTCGCGGCTACATCCGGCAGCGTCTGGAAAAGTTCGCGGAATACTGGGGTATCGCGGCGTACTGGCAGCAACTGCAAGAGAAGCATGCGCAGTTGCACGGTCCGGAAGAGATCAGCGACGGCGACTATGCCCTGGTGGTCATTGCTGGCGATCGCAAGGAGCGACATTGTCCACTGCGAAACAGCCGCGAAGTCAAAGTCGCCGCCGACTGGTTCAGTCAGAACTTGCCGCGACTGCGAGAACAGTTTCTCTATGACGAGCGCCGGCAGATAGCGCAGCGGATTCTCGACAAGTCGGCGGAGATGGGTGCTTTGCTGAATACCGCCGATCACGATGTCCTGGAGAAAGTAGCGGGCTACGGCCTGGGCTCGCCTCCTGAGATCTCGCGGCTGCTGCGCAATCGTTGCCGCGCCGGCCAACACGTGCCCGCAGAGGTCGCCAGCAACATGCAGAAGCTGGCGGACATGGTCGACAACAGACCCAAGGCCATGCTGGATACGGCGACGCTGCACGACATCGCTACCACCGTGGACAAGTTCGATCGCGAGTACGGACTGCTCAACAAGTACAGCGAGCTGATCCCTGCTCCGGAAGAGGTCATTTTCCAGGTCAACCACCGGAAGATGAGCGAAGTGCAAGATACGAGCGTGACACTGGTCACCGGCACCACGTTGACCTTGTCGCAATTGGAAAAAGTCTCGGCGCAGGACGTTCGCGATCTGCTAGGCCAGGAGATCGCCGAGCATGTTCGCTGCGGGCTAGGCGTTGATCTGCAGAAACTAGCCGACGTCGCGACTGCTCTGTCTCCTGCAGACGCGAGACTGCTGGAAGATTACATCGCTGATCTGCACACCGTGGCCGGCTAATACAGTAACAGCTTGTTGCAATTGGCACTGCTGTCGTTGTCGTTGGAAATACAAAGCCTTTCCAGGGGCGCTACAACGACCACCACGATCTTCCGCTTGCCAATGACGTCGGAAACACAAAGCCTTTCCGGAGGCGCTGTAACGAATCGAGCTGCGCTTCCCTGCTAAGTTTGTCGGAAACACAAAGCCTTTCCAGGAGCACTACGGCCCAAACTTGGGATGGTCCAAATTGGAAATACAAAGCCTTTCCAGAGGCGCTACAACCGTGCATGGCAGCCTAGACAGTCAACGGAGTTGAAAATACAAAGCCTTTCCAGGGGCACTACAACCCTTCGGCTCCAGTTCACGCCGCCGCACAAGTTGGAAACACAAAGCCTTTCCAGGGGCACTGCAACTCATGGCCAGTTCCCCTACCGCATTCCTGCGTTGGAAACACAAAGCCTTTCCAGGGGCACTGCAACGCCAAGGCATCCACCTACTAGGCAGCCAGGTTGGAAACACAAAGCCTTTCCAGGGGCACTGCAACTCTCCGGGAGGCGAGCATCCAAGCTGTTTTGTTGGAAACACAAAGCCTTTCCAGGGGCACTGCAACGTACCCTGCCAAGAGTTAGCGCAATTCACGGTTGGAAACACAAAGCCTTTCCAGGGGCACTGCAACGCGGCATGCACTACTTATGGTGCAGTTGGGTTGGAAACACAAAGCCTTTCCAGGGGCGCTGCAACCGTACGGCCGATGTCAGCTTCTCGCCCAAGGTTGGAAACACAAAGCCTTTCCAGGGGCGCTGCAACGGGGTCCACGTGCTCCAAGGCCGCGAGCAGGTTGGAAACACAAAGCCTTTCCAGGGGCGCTGCAACCGATGCTACTAAAAGTCGTTACTGCACGACGATTTACAGCGACATTTGGTTGTAAAAATTCGCTATATCCGAGACGGTTTTCCTGGAGTGAATCAGGTTTTATCGCGTGCTCACACTTGCGCGAATCTTCTCTATCACATCTTTCGGTGTACCGTTTAGTAGCTCCAGCGACTCCAGTTGACTAGCTAGTAGTCGCAGCATGCGAGAGAGCATATCGCGGATCTCCTGACTCTTGGCATCCTGCAGCTGCCAGGCTGATTCGTAGAGCACTGGATCGTCGGTTAGTTCGGCCAGGCCCGCCTCGGCGTCGTAATCGAGCTTGGCTATTTGCAACACGTCTGGCGGTCGCGAGATGCCGTCCTGACGCAGAGCGAATCCCAGGTATGCCAGTATCTCCTCGTCAAACGGTTCGGGATCCTTCTCTTCCGGAGGTGATAACAGCGCGGCCTCCGTGATGCCCCAGGCACACTCGTAGGAGTCAGCCCAGTCGAACAGACCAGGCTCGAAGATGTCGCCCGACAGGATGTTACAGAGCTGGATAAACCTGGGCAGCCGGCGATAGAAATCGTCGCTGGTCAGCAGACAAATGCCGGCCATGATTTTGTCGAGATTCCGCCGCGGCAACAGCACTCCGAAGTCGTCCTTGACTTCCAGATCGATTGTCAAAGGATGCCAGGACAGCAATTCGCCGCCGTAGTGATCGATCAGCAGCGTTATTAGCGGTGTGGTCAGGCTGTCCTGATCCGCCAGTAGCCTAGCCGCCGGTGATCGCAACTTCCTCGTCTTGACTGCCGGGCTGTCGTGGATTTCCTGCATGCTCGGATTCCCTCGTAGTCAGCCAGTAGTGCAACCAGGCAAACACGTCGAAGGACAGTACCACCAGCGGCGGCAGCGACAGCGTCAGCGGCGATCCGGTGATCACGTCATAGAACTGGCTGTCTTCCGAGTGTCCGATCACCTTCTGTAGCTTACCCGTCTGGCCTATCGTCAGCAAGCAAACCGTGAGCGGCCTGGTAACCGTGTTCTCGTCGCTGAATCGTGCTGCGACGGCCGCGGCAACAAGCGGGTGCAGCTTCTTCAACCATGGGAGGAAGTAGACCGGATCGGCCGTGCCAGACTCTTCTAGCGCGCTGGCCAGCAGCAGCATAGCCAACGTCGTATTATCGACTGTCGTCTCCCAGTCGACTTGCTCGTGCACAGAGTGCAGATAGGATACAGCCAGCCGGCTACAAGCCAATGAAGCTACGACTTTCCTGGCGGGCCGGCGGCTTTGCGGTGCGGTCATAAGCGAGACGACAGCTTCACTTCAGCGCGATACCCTACGCATTTCTCTTCCAGGTTCTTGATCACGCGGCCCTGGGAGTTGATCGGTATCGGAGTCGGCGGCTCCTCCAGCACCGGATTCGCCATGCCTTCTTTTCTGGCATAAGCCAGTACGAGATTCGTACAATCGGTACCCTGCAGCTCCTCTCGACAAGCTATGCCCGGTTCCAGACTGCTGGAGACGATGACGACACCGCGCTCCTTGTTAGGGGTGAACTTGGCCTCCACGATCTTGATCATGTTTTGATCCTTTGCTCGCTGTTTCCCGTCGCTGCAGCCAGTAGGCCACCAGCCACTGAGACAACAGTTCTTTCACAAGGTCGAATCGCTTTCGCAAGTAGCCAAAGTAACGTATCTCCAGCAGCGCTTGCAAGCGGACGGCTATCTGCTGCTCATGCTTGCCGGGCTCGGCGGTGCGCAACAGTGACTGCAGCTCCTCGTCCGCCAGCGCGTAGCGCACAAACACTTCCGGGTCCATCCAGGTCGGTGCCGGCTGGCTGTCGAGAAACTGCGAGCCTAAACGCTGCTGGCAGCTGTCACACAAGTCGATGAATACCTGTCTGTGCACCCAGGCCTGGCAGTTGTGTCGGCTATCGACGAAAGCCAGAGTAGCAGACTCGTCTTCGGTGGCCGGCATCGCTAGGCACACGATGGAATAGTGCAATCCACGATCGTCGCCGGTACCCAGTTTCGGCAAGCAGAGGCGATTGAGATGATTGGGCACCGCCAGCGAGTCGGGCCGCTGCTCTTTGGCCACTGCGGGTTTTCTTTTGATCGACCTCTTCTTTTTCTTGGACATCGACGTGTGCACACGGTCCTTTCGGAAGAGCAAATTTGCAGACGTCTGCAAATTTGCTGCGGCTGGCATAGCTAAGAAAAAGCCGGCGATTCTTATCGGCCGGCAAAATAGCGAGCTGCAAGAGCGAAGACACAGGCTGCCGTCGACAGCCAAGTGCGGAATCACTCTTGCAGCTCGCGAGCATCAGCGCGTAGCTCACGCGGCGACACTCGACTGCTTACACGGCCCGCGATAGCGCGCCGTAGGGCATCTCATCTTGCAGTTCCAGCCATAAACGGGCGGTGGACAGGAAGGCTTCCTTGAAATCCCTGTAACGGCGACGACAGCGCTGCCAGAGCGGCAGCAGCCCGGCAGACGAGAGTCGCTGGTGTATTTCCTCCTGGCTACCGAAAGCGATGACGGCTTCCAGTTCGGAAAAACTTTCCAGACTGTACGGCGACTCTTCTTCCTTCTCCGGCGCCGCCAGCACACACGTCAGCTCCGTCGAGGGCTCTTCTTCCATATACACGTCACGGAACCTGGACATACGAACTCTCCTTTAGAAAATCCATTTTTTGGACGGCCGGAAAAGCGGACCGTTCCTCAAGAGATTATGCCGCGTTTTAGCCGCCGTTTTAGCAAGTCAAAACACGTCCGTGCGGTGCTTGCCCGTACTATCGATGTAGAAGACCCGCACTTGCCTGGCGCCCAGCAGTGCTCGCAGACGTAGTTTGCGTTCCGCCGGCAATCCCGCGATGGCAGCGCGTATGGTGCCGAAATCCACGGTATCTGCTGTCTTGGCCGCCGGCTTTCCGCAGCTACCGCAGGAGGGAGCCGCGCGGGCCTGTTCCTTGAGACGATTCAGCAGGCCGGCTAGCGTAGGGAACTCTGCTATGACCTGCGGCATGCCGGCCATTCGCAGCACGTAGTCGTTATCGAGATAGAGCAAGGAAGGCATCAGGGTGGGGATGTAGTCGTGGAAACCGCGGCGTTGAACAACACCATGTTAGCCGCCCAGTCCGTGCTTGCCGACACCGTCCAGGCCGCTTCTTCGGGGCTGGCGGGCGACAGCTTGTAGATCGCGCTACCTGCCAGAGCATCGGCACTCTCGTATTCGGCGATTTCCGTCCAACCGGCTTCCGGAGTGATGACCAGGTCTCCGCTGTGCGTCATCAGTCCCAGCGCCATGTCGGCTTCTATACTCGGGGTCAGCTCTCCCGAGACCGGTGCTGCCGAGGTGCCCGTACCGCCTGTGCCTTGATCGACGGGATCAGCGCTATTGATATTGCTCCATTCCTTGGCGAAGAGCGTCAGGTAGGCGTTGGGATCCGCGTGCACAGTAACCGTGTGCGAAGCGCCTCCTGTAATGTTGGTGGCCACGAAGGTGCGCACCCCGTAGGAACTCATACCGACAATGTGCGTAGCGTCCGCCGCGGATATCGCCGAGTAAGTATTGCCCTTGTTGTCAGTCACCGTGATCGTGGGCACAGGCGAAGTGCCCCATAAGAACGCCGCCTGGACGGTGATGGCATTACCGGATGTCGTAGAACCGGGGAACGTCATCCCGAGACTGGCGCCGAATCCGGACGAGCGGTTGTTGGTTTCCTGCACATTGGCGATCGACAGCAGTACCGGCGGCTGAGTCGTGGTTGTGGTTGTCGCAGTGGTGGAAGTGACGGTCGTAGTGGTGGTCGTCGAGGTGATCGTCGTCGAGGTAATCGTCGTGGTTGTCGAGGTGGTAGAAGTAGTCGTCGTAGTGCTGGTAGTCGAGGTCGTGACGGTCGTAGTCGTAGGAGTGGTGGTCGGCGTAGTCGTAGTCGTTGTTGTCGTAGTGGTGGTCGTCGTAGTTGTTGTCGTAGGTGGCTCGCTGGGCCCGCACAGACACGGATCGCTTCCCGGAACAGGGGGCGTGACCGGCGCATCCGGCGGCAGGGCAGGCTGCAAGGCCATTCCGGCAAAATTGACATCGACCACGATACGGTTCGCCGCCGGCAACGACACGATCTCGGTGCCGTACCCGCCACGAATGGTGAAGAATCTGCCCCCGACACCGTTGATCGACCGCACGACCTCGCTGCACTTGAGGCTACCGCTGAGCGTACTAGCGCCTTGCGGCGGCGTCTCTGCAGGATGTACGACGAGTTCCTGACATGCTTCTCCGTCACCGGCGCCGAGCTCGGCGTCCAGGACCAGCTCATTATCCACGGCGTTCTGCCGCAGCACCGCGTTATAACCTGGCGACAGTACGACGTCCCCGGCAGCGCAAGCGCACAGGAGGTAGTAGGGCTGCACAGCGCTGGTCGGGCAGAGCGAGTTGCAAAGTGGATCTGCCGTCGATCGCGTTCTGTCGGCGTTTGCCACTCCTAGCGAAGTGACCAGATGCTGGCTCAGGTTCTGCAGCCTGGCCGGCTCCAGGAAAGCCTGCAAATCGACGTCGGCGCCATTGGCCACCAGGTTGATCGCCTCGTCTCCGACGGTCAGGTAGCCTTCCCAGCGGATATCCCGCGAGCAATCGTCAGCCGCCGGTTCGCTGCTGGTAGGACTGCTGGCCGGGCTGTCCCAGCTGAAATGCGTGGCGATCTCCATGCTCGCCAGGCCGACAGTGAACAGCAGCACGCGACCAACCAGACCAGGTGCATCCGACTCTAATCTCAGCGTCAGTGTTACTCCGCTTCTCTGGAAGTTAGCCAGCCACACGCGGTGTATGCCGGACACGAAACCGGAGCCCGGCAGCAACAGCACTCCGGCGTCGGCTACGAGTCCGTCCGGCAGACTGACCGGCACAGACTCCGCGACGAACGGATACTTGCGGTTGAGGTTGTCGTTGAGAAAACCGGTCTTGCTCATTAGTTGCTACCGTCCAGTCGCTCGCCTACCAGCTCCACCTGGGCGCCTTCGTTCGTGGGGTGGATTCTCAGAATCGTGTCCGGGGTGATTACCGATGTCGCCAGCATGGTTACATCGCCTACGCTCCCTGGACCGACCGGGATCGTAACGCCGCCCTTCTGGAACACTATTCTGCGGATGAACCGCGGCGTCTCGAACAGCCCCGGTGAGCATGCCTTACGCAAAAAGAGAGGATCGCCGACGACGTTGATGCGAACCACGGTACGGCCGCCTGCCTGCTCGCAAGCCAGCACGACGCCGTCTTTGCCTACCAGCAGCGCGGGACCGGTAACGACGTTTCCGTCATCGAGAACAATCTGCGTCAGCCCGCGGGTCTCCGGCAGCGGCATGCACACCGCAGCTACGAAGGGCGTCTGGGACGGCTCGAATGCGTGTTCTCCGGGCGCCCATTCGAACCACTTCGCCGCTTGCAGGTTGTCGAGCAACAGAATCCCGGCTGGCCGACCCTCAGCGTCCTGCAAGGTCACTTGCGTATCCGTGACGCTAGTCAGCTCTCCGTAGCAGAATTCCTGCAAGACGGCGTCACCCACAGAGATTCTCACGACGTCGGGCTGCACGACGATGCGCGACAAGTAGAGCTGCCCTGACGCTCCCAGTGGGTACAGGGAGGCGTCTATAACGGCATCCTGCGAAATTTGCTCGCCGTCGGCATTCGTCAGTGAGGCCCCGTCCTCAAACGGATACCGATTGCCGACGTGCTCTTCCCGCCACTGCGGATGTCTGATCTGTGGCATGAACTAGCCTCGCACGTGCCAATCCGAGAAAAGAGTTGTACAGTACGCGGCGTATAATCCCGCACTCGAAAGCACCTCCGTGCCGATCGTCACTCTCGCCTGACCCTGCACATCGTCATCCAGAGGCAGCACGGTCGCGTACAGTTCCCGTTTGTCCGCCTGCCGGACGACTTCTGCTGCTAGTCGATAGCGCTGATCACGCCGCAGCGACAGCAGCGAGTAACCCAGCAGCGTGGTCTGCCCAGCGGATAACCGGTATACGCCCAGCATGCGACTAGACAAGTTGCGGTCGAAGGACAGCGCGGCGGCATAGCATGGGCCCTCAGAAGAATCTCCTAGAAAAATGCCGGCAACACCCCCCTTTGAGTCGTCCAGTTGCTGCAAGGTCACGGCATACAGAGCACCCTCGCGGAAAGGTGCTAGTACGTGCCGCAACAGCCGACTAGATGAGGACTTCCATCCCTGGCCGTGCGTCTGTCCGGCCCGCGAGATCCTGACGCAAAGGCCAGTAACCGCCCGGCCGTCGCGAGCTGCGATGAAGAACGATCTGTCACTAGGCACGTACAGCACCGAGTATTCGCCGGTGTATATCGTTCCCGTGTCAGCCAGCAATACTCGGTCTCCGCTGAGCAACGTATGTGGTCTGTCCAGCGTCACCAGCGCTTCTCCGCCGCGGCCGATGATCTCTACGATTCGTGCGCCGGTTGCAGCCGCCTGCGAAGCGAGCCAGGACGAGCCTGTCACCGGCGCGACGGCCCCAGAGGATAGCACCATCTCGTAGGGATCCGGAACGGCGAGCACGGTGCCGCGAAGTAGATCCCCGGCGACGCGCGTCTCAGGCAGCACGATCTCCTGACCGACTGTCATGCCGTGCGGTCGTACCGTGCGCAGTTGCAGCTGATTCCGATCATCCAGAAAGGACTCCAGTATCCGGCCGCCGGCACCTTGTCCCTGGGCCGGCATGGAAACTTCCAGCGTCTCCGCGGTCATCGGCGAGACGGAAATCGACATGGGGCTCAGCAGAGCGGGCTCGATCGATTCTGCCAGAGGCGCGACCGTCTCTGGCTCGCACAGGTCCGGGTACTCGTTGGGTAGTCGTCCGTCATTGTCGGGAAGGTGCTGGGGCGTAACGCAAGCGCTGGCTAGACCGAAATCGCACGACACCAGCACTCCGTTACCGTTGCTTATCTCCAGCAGGCTAGCGCAGCCGCGGAACTCTACGTACAGATCTCCGCAGCAGTCCGGACCCACGTCGTTGATGAACTCGATAGGCTGAGGATTTCGGCAAGAGCGGCTCTCCGGCCGCTGCCCGCAATCGCCTGCGTAGATCTCCAGCAGATTGCGCTGATCGTTACTCTTGTTGCGCAGGCCAATGACGATCGCCTGGTAGCTGACGCTCGCGATCTCGATCGTCTCCAGACGCGTCTCCAGATCGCGATCGCCGCGTAGTCGCACTCGTCCTCGCAGAACGTCCGTCGTGCCGGCCGCTAACAGTCCTCGACTGGGTTGCAGGCGGTAATGCCAAGCGGCTCTCGCTAGCAGCAGGCTTTGTGACGGTTGCGAGAATCGGTAACTGACGGTCTGGGAGACCTCCTCGATAGCGCTCCCCAAGACCACCCAGCCACCAACGCCGTCTGCGTGCGGCGTCAGAGGATATTGCCGGTAAGGCTCAATCGGCCGCGTCAGCGACACAAATCCAAGCGGCTGAAAACCAGCCGCGTCACCCTGGAACGTAAGGGTCACCAGTCGCGGGCTGACCGTCAAGGAACTGAGGAAAGCTCGCTTCCCTAGTGTACCCGGGAATCGCATGTAGAGGTCGATAAGCAGCCCGTGCGGTAGCACGCTGCCGTCGTCAGCAGACAGGATCGCCGTGTCGTCCAGCGGGTAGGCCCGCGTCTCATTCTTGGCGTACCAGTTCCAGTTGCGAAGTGCCGGCATGAGCTTGTCAGAATCCTTGCTTCTCGACCATGCGTAGCAGAATATCGAGCAGCTCCGTGCTGTACGGATTGCTCCATCTATCTGGTCCTACGTCGAACACGAGTATGTTCGCTCTGAATGCCTCCGGCACTGCCGCAGCAAAACCTGGTTGTAGCACGACGATCTTATCCGCCCAGCCACACAGAGCTTGTATTGCCGATGGCGACGTGCTCGCACCAACGGCTACTGCTTCGTGTTGTCGATTGTGGAGTACGCGAGTCAATGCCACGGAGCGACTGTGTCCGTACTGGCAGATACAAAGGAATCGCATCAGGGCGCCGCCGTAGTGGTGGTTGTTGTCGTTGTAGTAGTCGTTGTCGTAGTCGTTGTGGTGGTTGTTGTCGTCGTTGTCGTCGTACCTAGAGTCACGTACAGGTCTTCTGGCGACACCTGTAAGAGAGACAAGCTACTAGCTGTCGGCACCAGCGGTGTGAAAAACGCACGAGAGCTGCCGTCCAGGTTTACGCGGTTGAGCACGAACTGGGTGTTCGTGAAGTCAGCCGAGAGCCACCACAGCTTCCGTTGTACCGGCTCGAAGTAAATCGCGCGAGGGTCATCAATGCTCTTTACAACTGCCACGACGCTGTTCGTGAGCCAGTCGTAGCGATAGATGGTCTCGTCGCTCTTCACAAGGAAGTACAAGGCATTGCCCACCAGGTCCAGCGAGACGTCGTCGATCGAGGCATAACTGGCAGGAATGCTACCCAGCTGCGTCTTGCTGATGCCGTCGGCCCCGGCTCGCCAAATGACGCGCTTGTCAGTCACCCAGTACAAATCAGCGGGAAACGTGCCTAGATTTTTGGTTGCAATCTCGGATACGGCGGTACCCCCCGCAGGCAAGTCGATGGGTATGACTGACGGAGGATTAAACCAGCGTATGCTGGTACCCAGTCCGTAAATGACGTTGTCGGTAGCAGCGTCATAAGCTACCGCGGCGATACTGCCACTGGTGCTGAACACCTCGACTGCGTCGTCCGTCGGTAGTAGCACGCGATAGATCTTCCCAGCACTTGTAGCCAGCAGCAAACCGGCTCCGACGGTGCCGGCCAGATCGGCGCTCAGTACGCCCACCCACTGGTCGTTAATAGTTCCGGTGACTCCCGCTAAATCCACACTGCTAATGACGCTTTGGTCGGGCTTGGCGGCGCGCGGCTGCAGAGCACCCATCCAGAATGCTGTCGCAGGCAGCGACTGAGTGTCCGGCACGCCGCTGTACCAGACTCTCGACACTGCACTCAGGTTGTCCAAGCTGGACATCAGGGAGATCAGTAGACTGACCTGATCTCGTACCTTAGTCTGCGTGGCTTCCAGTATCTGAATGCCGGGGAGCAGGATATCGAAAGCGGCCTTGCGAAAAAAAGGCGGCGATTGTGCCGAGGCGGGCGATTCAGCAGGGTAGATGGATAGCTCGTAGGGGCTGCACGTCTGCAGGAACTCGTCCTGGTAGGTGTTGGTGAGCGGGTTCACCAGAGTCCGCCGGTAGAGAAAGATCTCGGCCGGCATTCCCACCGCATCATGGGCCGTGCACCGTAGCCGAAAGACCGGCCGGCCCTTGAATAAACCTACGGACGGGGTCTCAAACGTCAGCTTGACGTGATAGCTCGGCATCCCTGGCCTCGATGGCGATATTGCTAGGCGATCGTTTCGGCGAACTCGCGAACCATCGCTTCGTAATCCTCCAGCCAACGAGGCTGAATATGGTGCCTCCCTGGCAGTGGCTTGTTCGACAGTGCGCCGTCCCAGCTGTCCTTGCCCATGCCAGCGCCGCCGGTGTATCCAGACAGGTGCTCGGCGCGATTGGACCATCGGTAAATGTACCACAGTTCCGACACCGGCAGATCATAAATCCACGTCAGCCCGTGCTCAGATAACCGCTCGTCCATGATGTGATCTTCGTATTCGGTAAGCAGCGGGTATCCGGAAGCCAGCACGAACAATGCTCTGCGGAATGCTGCCACCGTGTGATTGGCGCCAGCGGCTTTGACGATCCTTCCTCGCTCGCTGTACAAGAAGTTCGCCGGCTTGACGAATTCGTAGGGCTGCCGTGCCGCACCCTGATTGCTGGTCGTCTGCAGCCTGGCCACCTGGTCCGCCAGCCGGTGCGGCAGGCTGATGTCGTCGTCATCCCAGCGCACCAGCACATCGCCAGTGGCGATGCCCGCCAGGAAGTTCATTTTTTCGCCCAGCGACCGGAATCTACGAGGCAGATTGATCACCGTCACATCCGGAGCATCACAGGTGTAGATGTGCAGCGGGCAGTCATTGCACACGATCAGCTCTTTATCTTCGTAGGTCTGCCGCAAAAAGCACTCCACAGCCTCATCGACCACCCACGTGCAGTCACCGTATCGCTCGCTGAGAAGCCGGTTGTACGTCGGCATCAGGCAAGACACCCGCATGGTAGATTCCCTCTCGACACTTATTACTTGCTGCGAAATAGCACCGCCAGCGCTGGCTCTCGGAGAGCCAGGAACGCATTCTGCGTTCGCGGCTGCGGCTGGTAACCTTGCGGATCCGCGGTCCACAACTCGACGACGTGTAGGTCCTTGAACAGATAGAGCAACTGCTGAGGAGTGTACTCACAGCAGTGGAAGTCATTGCCGGCGTGAAATACATCCCAGTTGGGCGTAGTGATGAACGCTTCGAACTTGGCGATACGCGCCAAGTGCGTCACGAATGGCAACGGATCGAGCACGTGCTCCAGAACGTCAAAACAAGTCACCAGGTCATACGCCTGGTCCGAGATCTCACTCACATCACAGCGCAGATCTACGGCAAGCCCCGGTCCTAGATCCTGGAGCGTTACGCGATTGCCATTGGCAACACCGTTGTTCATCTGCATGCGCTCCCGGGACAAGCCCAGCCCCGCGCCGACATCAAGTATGCTCTGATTCGCGTACTTGCGCCCGATGAACGCGTGCCAGCCGGCCTGCGCGTCCTCGCGACCACGCGGGCCGGATAGCTTCGTCAGATCGTGCCACTTGGTTTTCATCTCGGGCAGCATCAGTGGGGTACCTTTCGTGCTTTGAGGCCGGACAGTACGTCCTCCAGCGTAAGACTCTTGTTCTTCTGCACAAACGCATGGTCATCCGCGGCTTCTCGCAAGGCCACGCCGTACATGCGGTTGAGTTCTGCCTCACCCGGCTGCCAATTCGGTTGCGCCAGATGATGGTCGTAAACCTTCCTGGACCACGTCTCGCCGCCGATGATGTAGGCATTCATCACGTTGTTGATGAACACATCGTCACACGTCCACGTGTATTCCTGATGCCGCTGCGAACAGTGCATGTAGTAAACGTCCGGCAGCAAATAGTTGCGGTAGCCGAATAGCGCAAACTTGAGGTCCAGGTACGTCTCGTCGCCGCCGTAATTGTGAAACGGCGCGCTGTAGCCGCGTACCCGGCGGAAGTGGTTGGCGATAACAGCTAGGCCGGCATGCCCGCCAGCACCGACTTCCGTAAGACTCGCGAATTCCTGGGATACGTTGTCTCCCCAGAAATTCTTCTCCAGAGTCAAGGAGTATACGGTCGCCATGGGAAAGCCCTTGCCGCCGTCCCAGGCAATCGGAAAGTGCAGGCTGCCTGCGCAGTGTGACACTTCTTCTCGCAGCGTCCTGCAGGCACTACGAAACAGCCCAGGGCCGACCAGCACATGCGCATCGAAGAAGAACAGGATGTCGCCCTGGGCGGCGTCGGCGCCTACCTGTCGTACCGGTCCGGGCCCGTCGACGTCAGTCTGAATGCACTTGACCCACGGCTTGACCGCCCAGCCCTCCAGAAAATTTTTTGTGTTGTCCGTGCTCAAGGAGTTCACGACAATCAACTCGTGCTCCTCGCCATGAGCCTCGGCATCCCACATCATTTTTAGATGATGGAGTGTGTACCACAGGTGCGGCAGCTCGTTGCGGGCTGGAATGATTACTGAGTACACGAATGCCGTTCCTGTCTCGCAATGTCACTTGGTTCCCGCTAGACCGTGGCCGGTAGTTCCAGCACAGGCCTGCTAGGGACTATGCGATCAACGAAGCGACCGTGGTTTTTGATAAGCTGCTCGGCTTCCGCCATCAGCTTCGTTTTAGCGACTGGCGATACTCTTTCGAAATGCTCCAGAGCTGGTTGCGGACTCATGCCCAAATCCAGGGCGCCGATCAGATAGTTTCTCAGTTTCTGCTCGTTGGTGATTGGATAAGGCGTACTCGCGCGGTGGAATCTGTGCACCCACCGCAGGAACGGCAGACAGAGCGTGCGCTGCCCGACCAGCCGGAACTTCTCGTGAATGTACCCCTCTTCGCCACCGAATTGCCGGAAAGCCGGGTGGAAGCCGAGCCAAGCGTCTCTTCGGCAGGAGAACAGCCCCAGCCCACTCATGGGTATTTCAAACGGCGGTGCGTCGACGTGCCTGCCTCTTTCGTCAGTGTCCCACGTGCCGAACATCTCAGCTCGCCATTCTGGCTTGAAATGCGTGGAGATTGTAGGCCCGCAGTCGTCATAGACCAGCGGTCCCTGCAACAGGTCTCTGGTCTGCGGATTCGCAGCATAGTAGTCCAGTAGACGAGGCAGTGACTGCTCCCACAGGATCACGTGACAATCCATGCACAGCACGGCATCCGCCGTGGCATACTCAAAGACCAGGTTGCGAACCGACGTGCTGCTGTACTTGTTGAAAGGCACGTAGGTGCCTTTGATCCAGTACTCCATGAGCGATCGCAGCGCGTCCGAGTTTACTGAACCGGGGTTGTTGTCGATGACCAGGAACTCCAGCTGCTCACGCAAGTGGGGGTAGGCCGCACGTATGGACTGGATCGTGAAATAAGCTCCGTCGTAGTCGTCATAGACGGACATTCCGATCGTCAGTAATTTGCCGGACATGGTTGGGAGCAGAGCCTTTCCAGTAGCGACGGAGTCGTTCAAATTTGCAGACGTCTGCAAATTACGGCGGCGATGTGGTCGTGATCGTGGTCGTAAGCGTAGTCGTTGTTGTGGTGGATGTGGTCGTCGTTGTAGTCGTCGTCGTGGTGGTGGTCGTCGTCGTTGTGGTTGTTGTGGTCGTGGTCGTCGTCGTCGTGGTGGTAGTTGTAGTCGTAGTGGTGGTCGTCGGGCAAGCACACTGCAGTTCGGCCTTGCCGTGGTTATTAGCGTCGCAGGTCCAAGTAGGCGCAGCCTGACCCTGGCAATAGGTGTGGTAGGCCGAACTGCCCGGCAGCGCGCTGATCAGGTTGATCCAGCTTCCGTAGCAGCACAGCCACCAGCAGCAGCCGTAGCCGTAGTCCGGCGGATAGACGTAGCACAGAACAAACGTGAACGAAATCTGCCACTGGCAAGGAGCTATTTCCGTGACGTCCACGACAACGCCAACTTGCGTGCAGTCGTACGTGAAGCTGACGGAATAGGCCACGGTGATGATCGGATCACAGCCGTCACTTCCTGGCGGACCGGGTGGGCCAGGAATGCCGTTTCTGGCGGCAACCGCGGTCACGGGCAACTCCAGGTCGGGGCAGTCCGTGATCGGACCAGGCGGCTCTGGAATCTCGCAGTCCACGATGACCGGGTCTGTGGAGATCGGGCAGACCGGCTCGACAGCGCAGGCTTCCGGCTGAAATACCGGAGTAAAATTCTGGCACTGCTCCTCGTCTACCGGAGACGATATGAGCCGGAACGCCAGCCTGAGTCCCGAGAGCTCTTCGCCGTGCCGAACGCCGATAGCGTCGCTAAGAGCGCCGGAAAGCACGTCTCGAAAGCCAAGCAGCGAGAACGATGACGAGTCGGCTGCGATTAGATCCCCTACGTTCTCCAGATGCGCCGATGACCTGGTGTGCGTGCGCTTGAACGCTATCTGTAAAGGAAAGCGCACGACCAGGCCGCCTATGACCAGTGCGATTTGCAATGTCGCGCCAGTCACCGGCTGCCCGGTAGTCTTGGCACCCTTCAGTACGACGTCGGCCACCTCGAATATCTGGCCCAGGCCTACCGTCTGCGGCCCGATACCTTCAGAAGAGAAGGTGATCTGATTCTGCCCCCCGGAAGCGCTCAGCCCCCACGTGCAGCTCGTATTCTTGGAGTTACTCGATGCGAGGCCGGCCGCCGCGGCGGTCGACGGCAGATACCGAGAAAACCGAACAGTAGTGTAGGAGATGAGCGTCGGCATGCGTCACGGCGCCGCAGTGGTGGTTGTCGTGGTTGTCGTAGTTGTGGTCGTGATCTCTTCGCAGCAATCGACGGTGGTGCACTTGAGAGTCACGCAATTCCTGAACGGCAGAATCTCCCGCTGATACTCCTCAGGAACGCTCGCGGACAGGTCCAGACATACCTCTGTGCCCTCGGTGGTGTCGAACAGCAGTTGAAACGATACGAAGCCGTTGGTTCCTGGGTCGATGCAATCGAACTGGGCCTGGAAACTCGGGTATTCGCCTAGCAGCGTGTATGGTTCTTGCCTGTGCGGCGGCCGCTTGGGGCTGCCGGCTACGATGTTGTTGTGCCGATAAACCGAGTCGCAAACGATGCAGCCCACAGGCGGCGTGCTGTCCACGGCAGCGCCGGTGATCTTGATGAATAGCGTAACGTTGTTCAGCGTTTGCTCGCTGTTGTTGCAAATGCCGGCAGACACTGCAGCTCGGCAGCGGCCGATGGCCAACAGGTGCGAGCGTAAAACGTGCGGCGCTCGGCAGGCTTCCTGAGCCTCCCAGCGGGCCTTGTTGATGGCATACTGATCGCGCACCAACTCGGCGCGTTTGCCTAGCTCTCGGTATTTAAGGTCCAATCGACGAAATGCCTTATAGACCCGAACATAGTCCTCGCACGTAGCGCAAGGACCGCAGTTGTTGGCGATCCGTACAGTGTTCGGCGTTACAATCGCGGCGCCTCCGCCATAAGACACTACCGGAATCTCCAGGCGATAACAGCCCAGGCCGTCCAGCAACAGCCGGCCCTCCTCGTCGCCCGGGACACCACCTAGCCGCTGCAGTACACTCTCCGGCTGACAGTCGTTGAATCTGCCGGCGCCGGCGCCTGGCACCACTTCCAGAGAAACAATGGCGGTCTTGTGCGAGCCCTCCGACGGCGACTGCTGCTCGGCCGACATCTGCCAGTTGTAGCCGCTGCGAAATACCAGCTGCGTACCAAACGCCGTGACGAAGTCGTCGGCTCCGTCGGGCATGGCTACCGATACCTGATGCACCATAGGCGGCTGCTGCTGATAGCAGCGGGGGTCCAACTGGCTAGCTGCAGGCTCGAAGTATGCTGGCCAGGTGAGCGGCGTGGCTCCCGGCGGCCAGGCACGGAAGATCACCGCTCGCAGCTGCCGGATGTTCTGATAGTCCGTCCATTCGAAGATGGCCTTATCACTCCCCCAGGAAGTCTCCGCTACGTTGGTGGCCTGTCGGGTGTCGAACACCGTCTGTCCGCTCGCATCGACGATCTCCATGTCGTACTTGTGCGGCGACGAGTGACAGCCGCCGGCGTTGCCAAACCCACTAAGCCACTTGATTCTCAGTGGTGGCGAGTAGGACGCAGCGGGTTCCGTGTAGACCAGATAGAGATCGGCGATCAGCTGCTCCAGATTATCGGACGGCAGTACGAAAGGATAATGAGAGCCGCCCTGCGGCTGGTCCATCGAGATCTGCTGACGAGCACCGGCTACGTTGAGTGACTCGGCGTCCTTCTCGACGCAGACTGTGGCAGCACCGATCGTCTCTGCCGAAGCCACTCCCGTCGGCGAAATCGTAAAGAACGGTACTTGTTCGATCGTAGCTGCGCCTATCGACTCTGCCGATGCTACCCCGGAGGGTGCGACGATAAACTGCACCTTTGAAACCGCGGCAGCGCCAATCACCTCGGCGGACGAAACGGCTAGAGGAAAGATCGTATGCGTGCCGGCAGGCGGCGGTGTGGTGGTGACGGTGGTTGTCGTCGTGGTCGTAGTGGTCGTTGTCGTCGTGGTCGTGGTGGTCGTTGTCGTCGTTGTTGTGGTTGTGACCGTAGCCGGGTCTAGTCCATAGGCGAGCGAGCGAGACAGATAACCTGTCGACAGCGCGCCTGGCGGCGATCCGATGCCAAGACCTTCAACACGTACTGCCGACGGCAGATCGCATCGCTCAAACGTCGTACCTATAGGCGACGCGTCAAGAATACTTCCCAGGTACAGCTGCTGCTGGTAGGCGTCCACCGCCAGCAACATGCGCAGTTGTGGACCACTGGGATCGCGGCCGTAAACGGTTTCGATAGGCGACCAGCCGCTCCCTCCGGAGGCAGCGTCGAACCTGTAAACGCCTCGCTCTCCGCCGACTCTCGCATCTGGCGACACCGTTCCGTCAATGTGCACGACGACGTTATCTGCAGATGCCTGAGGCGTGAACACGGCCTGCGCGACTGAGAGGATGTTGCTGGACGTCGAGAACTGCGAGAATGTCGAGCCGTTGGGAGACAATACCCATAGCGAATACCCGGCGGACGGCAGATTGGCTCGCAGCATCAACAGTCGGTTGTGCAGCTGGTCGTATTGCAGTCCGATAGCGTGATTGCTGGAAGTCGCTGCGATCGCCGACAGGCCGCCAGCATCGTAGCGATAGATAGTGTCCTCAGCGCAGAAGAAGACATCACCGTTCGATTCGCGAACCGTGATCTGCGTGACTGGCTTGCCGTTGGGCGTCGTCAGCAGTAACTGCACACCCAGCGGTTCGACCATGTTCATGCGGTACAGGTTGCCGCCGCTGGGCAGAAGCGAAGTGCCCACGTATACCAGATCGCGGGTATTGTCGACCGTCACTGAGAGACAACGATCGACGGTCGGATTGCTCGTCCGAAAAAACCTGCCGAATGGATCGAGGTCGCTGAGGTCTACCGTCCAGACGTTATCTTCCGTGCTCTCTGTGAGTGCGAAGTAAAGCCGGCCGCTTTTTGCCGGTAGCGACGTCTCCGAATTCGCCGGCAAAGATGCGAAACTTCCGCTGGACCAGGATAGCGTGGCCGAGACTGGTTCTTGCTTATGGATGGCCCCGTGATCCTGCTCGTCACTGCCGTCATACGCCACGCTGATCAGCTTATCTTGCGAGCTGCTGAATGAACGAGTGAAATAAACCCGCAGCTGCGCGTCCGTAGATATGGCCAGCGTCGTGTGGTCGTCGGCGATCCCCGTGTAGATCCTGGTAACAGCACCTCCGGACAAGGGCCAGCTGTAGATGTGCTTATTGTCAGCCGAGGCGAAGAACAGCACGTTCGCTGTTACATTCACCTGCAGGTTGACCGCAGTGATCGTATCAGCGTGTAGGGGATCCGGATCCAGGATCTCGGTCAGAGAAGACAGATCGCTCGGTGCCTGGTAAATCGTAACGCGGCCACTGGCCGGCGTGAGCACGGATAGGTACACGTCGCCGGTAGTGCTGCTCAGCGTCAGCCCTCGCGGTGGATTTCCGCCTGGCAGGGCGATCTCGCTGAGCAAAGTGCCGCTGCCGTCCAGCCGCCGCAGCTTGCCGTCCGCAAAGACGTAATAACTGCTGGAAACTGCAAAGAGCTGGTTGTCTCCGGTAGCTCCAGCGACCTGAAACTGCCTGACCAGGCTATCGGTGCCCGGAGCGTATTTGTAGATGTGATTCAGCGGATCGCGAACACAGTATTCGTCGCTGCCGACTGCCTGCAACCAGGCAATAGGTCGCACGAACTTGTTCTGCGGAATAGCTCGCCGCTCGACCCCGTCAGTCCCGTAGGCTAGCAGTCGCTGTTGCTGCTTGGGCACTCCTGTGATACGCGCGGAGTAGAAAATCGTGCCGCTGAGTGTAGCCATACGTGACTAAGGGCATTCGGGTTGGCAGCCGCGATCGCCAAGCCTGGCTCCCAGCACGGTCATGTCGAAGGTGGTGACACGACCTTCCAGGCTGTTGAGAAAGTTCTCGATCGTGGTAGCTTTGGCCCCGAAGCTCTCGGCGGCCTGAGTCAGCGCCTCCAGCTCTTTGGAGCCGCAACAGGGCTTGGAGCATTCATCCAGCAACGTCAGCGAGTGTTCGCCCTGTTCCAACTTGATGCACTCGTTACCTACAACCTGGATATTGCCGCCGCCGTCCGGCAGCACCGAGTTGACGCTGCGAATCGGTTGCAGATCCTCGTAGCAAACGCACTGCTCGGACAATCCAGCACCCTCGATGGCGTCGAACAATAGCGTGGTGACATTGCCGCTTACCTGCGGTGTAATTCGCAAATTCCGTAGCGGCTTGAGCCGGATGTGTCCGTAATACGGCGGCGAAACGCTGCCGTTGGCGTCGATCTGAAACGACGTGATGCCGCGTATGTTGGGCCGAATCGTGTCCGGCTCCAGTCGCGCCCCGTCCAGATCGAATTCATAAGCGCCGGCCGGCTGGAGCACGACCTGCTCGACCACGCCCACCATCACGTGGCCATGTGCGTCTGCAAAGTTACCTTCGCCAAACAGGCCGTAGACCTTGTTCTCGGCATGCGTCGCTAAAGGAATGACAGCGCTGGCAACCGGCAACACACCCCCTCCGGAGTCATAGCCAATCGTGAGGGTGATGCCGCCGGCATACAAAGTCACCTTCCACAGCAAAAACTTGCCTGGGTATACCGAAGCAGTCCAGGGAATGGATAGTGTCAGGCCCAGCAAGAAGTCGTCCGGAAGTGTCAGGGTGTTCGACAGATCCTTGGCAGAAACGCCACTAGCCAGCGGATATGCCCGCTGGCTATTGTGATCGGCGAACTCCAAGTTTCTGATCGTGATGGACATGACTACGGCGCCGCTGTAGTTGTGGTGGTTGTGGTGGTCGTTGTGGTTGTGGTGGTCGTTGTGGTTGTTGTAGTCGTCGTTGTAGTCGTAGTGGTGGTGGTCGTCGTGGGTGCCGTTACCGCCGTGATGTGAGGTCGCTGCTTAATGACGTGCATCTCAAAACCATATCCATCACCGCCGGCTGCCTCGCGAGCCAGCGTGAACTGCACCACGGCCCCGGGCTCAGCCTCGATGTTGCCGGAGACAACCTTGTAGTACTTGTCGAGCACGACGGAGAGGTTGGTCACCAGCGTTACGGCCGAATCTGCTGTCGGCAGCGAAGAACCTCCAGGGTCAGCCGGCGGCGGTATTACGCGCGCCGTGAGGACCAGGCTCGGGAACGTGCCTGTACCGCGAGCCAGCAGCCAAAACTCCAGCTTGGTTGTGACGCTAGAAGCCACCAATTGCAGAGGTACGTGGTACTCGCCGCGGAAGCTGGCATCCTTGTTGGCAGGAAACCCTAGCGCCAGAGTGTCCTTGTAAAACTCCTCGGTCACATTCGACAGCCGAACGTTCTGCACGTTCATCTGGGCGCCGATCACGTCTGGATTTACGAGCAGATCACACAGACCTGCCTTATAACCGCCTGCCAGATCGCCAACGTTGCTGGATATGAGCAGCGCTCCGCTGCTGGACTTAATGCCTTCCAGTACGGGTCCGCGCCCGATAGCGCCTGTGCCGCCTAGCGTCTTGAAGACCAGATGCCCGGTAGTCGGCGGAGAATCAACCACACTGAGCGCTAAGTTCAGCAACAGCTCAATCGCACCGCTCTGGCAGGGTTGAGCGTCGCCCTGGCAGCGCACGACAAGCCCCGGAGATGCACTGACGATGCTGGTCACGACGCTGCTGGCGGACTGAAAAACCAGCTTGGTGAACCATAACGTCAGCTGCAGGTTGGTCACGTTCGGGCACGTTCCTGGCGCCGGCGTGGTTGTGGTGTTCGTCCCGTTGAATGGGACCTGCGTATCGCAGTTTGTCATCCACCAGATGCCGTAGCGGTCGATGATGCAGAACTGGCCAGGACCGCTGGCTACCCCAGCGCTCTGTCCGGCAGAACCCCCTTTGTTCCACTCCAGATAAGCGCTGTCGACCGGGAGCGGCGGCCAGATTGCTGCGAAGGCGGACTGGCTGATGTTGTAGCCGAAGACGGCGCCTGCCGGCGCGTGTCCGGCAAATATCGCGTGGCCTGCCGGCAACCAGCCCTCGACGTTCGAATCAGGAGAGGTAATGCTCCACTGCCCGCCGCCCAGCGACGGCGTGCCAGCAGCAAACGGCACCAGCGCATACTTGTAGTGCTGGTGTTTACTCCACAGGTCGGTAAAGCCGGCGTTGACCAGGACGCTGCCATCTCCGTTGACGAACGCCACCGGTACGCCCACCGCCGGCTCGTTGCGGGTTAGCAGTCCTGGCGAAGATCCCGACAGGAAGTAGAGTCCAGGAGTCGGCGTGGGCGCTCCGGCGGAAGCCGTCAGATCAATCTCGGCCATACCGGCGAGCAGCAGATCGCATATCGTCGAGCTGGACTTACTGATCGCGATTCCTTGTACAAACGTGGAAGGATTGGTCACCAGCGCTCCGCTCTCCACGCTCGCGCTGGCTAGCGCTCGCTCGTAGCGCTGATTGCTCGTGCTGTAATAAGCCGGCTGGCCTACCGCCAGGTCGGGCTCGCAAGGCACTCCCCGGACGTAGATGCCTCTTCCGGCCTGAATGACGTCCAGCGCTTCCTTGAGGTAGGCCAGGTTGCGAATGATGTCCGACAGCGGCTGGTTGGTGTTGGCCGCGTCGACCAACTGACCGTCGTTCAGCAGCGCAATGAGTTCCTTGAACGCGGTCATTTGGTGTCCCTTCCGACCTTAGTAAGCACTATCCCTAGCCGAACACGACCTCGACGGTCACTCCGATCTGCGAGCCGGCCAGTTTCGGTACCTGGTCGGCCTGAGCGAAGTATAAACGATTGAAGATGATGTCCTGGCTGTCATCTCCCGGCACAGGCATAGCAACCAAACCGACGCCGAATACGCGGCTGTTGGCAGCATCCGAGAAAGTCAGCCCGTTCTTGAAACCCACGGATCCTGACGTTTGCAAGAAGAAAGTGGCCACGTTACCGTCCGGGAAGTTGACTCCCGACGATCCGTGCACAGTAGCGGTAATAGGTACACGCAAGTAGTCCTGAGGCGCGACCAGAGAGTTGTAGTAGCTGTGCCCCGCGTTACGAGCCGGTACCGGAGGCGTGATCGACGAACCGCTATTGTCAAACTCGATGTAGCCGCCGGAGACGTGATACTTCTTTCCGTCCGGCGAGCCTCGAAACAAATGGCTCGCCATGGCTGCCCAGCTGTAAAGCAGCAGGTTATTCTGCCACGGACCGATCGGTACCCAGGCTTGCTTGCCCGTCGGCACCGGTCTGCGTATGTTCGGCAAGAAAAGCGGCGGCGGGTCGTCACAGTGCGAGACGCGCCACAAGCGAGCACGCCCGTATACGCTGCCTGGATCGATGGCTTCGATTTTTTTGGTCACCGGCAATCTTCCTGAATGTGATAGACCTGTACCGTCTCGCTCACGAAAGAGCCCGGGGCGATCGTCTCTTCAAACGGCGTCCCTGCTGTGAAACTGTCGAGCCCATCGGCATAGCCGCTCGTTGCCGCATCGCCGGGCCCATCCATACTCACTTCCTCCGCCGGCGGTTCCAGCTCCAGCAATAGCAGACATGCGGTCCACGGCGGCAGTATCTTACGCATTTGCCGCAACCACTGCAGTCCAGCGCCGCCGCGCGAATCACGTACACGGATTTTAACTGCCAGCGTGTTGAACCGCAGCATGTTCTCCAGCAGAAACTGCAACGGATTCACCGTCAGCGGCAGGTCCGCCGGCAAAGGATCGGGCAGATCAGGGCGCATACGCTGCGCCAGCGTGGATTGTGCTGCCAGACCCCGAGCGTGCACTTCGTCCCAAAATCTATCTACATCAGCCGAAAACCCGCCCAACTCGAAGCTGACTTTTGTGCTTCCGGAGATTCGCTGCGCTACTAGCGGCACGGTGGCGTTGGGAAATGCCAAACCTTCCAGGAAACCGTCTGCCAATTGCTCTTTGCCCAGCATCAGCGAAGACAGCTCGGCTGGCGGCAGTCCGCGATTGAAGTCGAACCAGAGGACGGAGTCGGCAAGCGGCTGGCCGGCCATGACTACTTGCCCAACCGCTACGCTCGCCGTCGCTGTCTTTGAGTACGAGTAGGCTTGTTGGTCGGTGATGACCCACAGGTGGTCGGAGTCTGTAACAATTCGCTCTACGACCTCGGTGCCCACCGCTGACGCCACCCCTGTTGTGGCCGCAACCAGGTCCTGTACGTGCTGTAGCGCCGATCCGCTGATTAGCGCGTCGTAGATGACGTTGAGCAAACTGCGCAAATAGACGCTGGATTCCTGCTGTACGGCGAGCACGTAACCCCAGTGCTGATCCAGGTACCTCCGGTCCTCTCGCGACATGTGCAACCACAGCTCCAGCTCCTGGTCGACAATCTCGCCGTCTTCGAAGACCGGCCTGACTGTAAAGCCGCCCGCTAGAAATGGATCGTCCAGCAGCTCCAGGTAACCGTTCTCCAGGTCCAAAGAGTAGTCCAAGCCGTGCACCAATAGTCGCGCTGGCGACAAGATGCCGCTGGTGATGACAGGTACTTGCACAAACCCAGCAGGCAGCGGCAGAAGGTACTTCCGCGAGTGCAGAGAACCGCCGTAGACGTACCCATCGCCATAGTGCACCGGATCGCCATAACGGATGACTCTCGTTCCCAGCGAAGACTGCCTGACGAGTACCCGTCGCCAATGTTCGACATGCCAGATTGGAGTTCGCTGCCGGCTGGCGCAGTCACGAGCCTCCAGCCAGTCCTGCCGGTTCTGTTCTTCCAGCATGCCGACGCCGGCTTGCAAGCTGTAAATCAGCTCTCGCCCGTCATAGACGGCGCTCCAGTGCGTGCCGAGCATCTCCGTCAGCCGCTCGCCGTCATGGAGAGAGTCCGGAGGGTATCGGTAGCTTCCCGATGGCAACGGCATGGTTCATCCGCAGGCGATAGTGCTAGGCGAGCTGAGGGATAGGCACAGTAGCAACGCTGATGCGCACATCGTCCGGGTCCAGCATGAAGCAGACCGTCCTCGATGTTTGCATCACCTCTGGTTCGCTGGGCACGATCAAGGAATGCGTGCTGGAGAGCGTACGCAACGTGCCGTCTGGCCGCAGGATCTGGCCCAGCATCTGGATGGCGCCTACGCTGACTGACTCGTTCCCGACAGCATTATGTATCAGATCGGCCACTCTGGCAGCGTAAAGACGTCCGGAAAATCCGGTGCGGTTGACCATACCCGCAATGTCCGCGGCCAGCGCCGCCACATCCGGAATGGCGGCTCCTGGCTTGCCTTCCAGAGTAAAGGCCAGGCTCACGAAGCACGGTACCGGCGCCTTCACTAAAACGTCTCCAGCGCAAAACCTCACGCCGCGACCGCCGAGATAGGACTGTAGCGCATCCAGCAGCGGCATGCCTCTCACCGTAACGGCGTATTCTCCCTCTGCGCCCAGCGATAACGAGGAGGTGTCCGTCTCCGTGTCCTTGAAGCGAATCACGCCCTTCTGATATCGGGTAAATACGCCTTCGGCAGAGGTCTGTAGATCCGGAGACAGCTCGCCTGGAATGGCGGCCAGGTCGTTCGATCGCACGTGACTGACAACAGGCAGCGTGCCGGAGAAGTTCCCGATTGCAGCCGGCACGATGGATATCACATCGTAGTAACCAGGTGCGTCGTTGGCCTGCAACTGGAGCTCCCAGACACCGCGGTTGTCGGAATGCTTCTCCACCAGTAGGGCTGTTTTTGTGATCCCTTTTCGCTGCGGCATTTCCTGGGTCCGCAGATACCAGTCCACGCGGCCGCCAAAGGCTCCCGGCAGCAGCGAGTGCTTGTCGCGTAGTTGCTCGGCGTCTCCATAACCGATGATGGAGCTGCTGACGATTCCAGCAAACTCGCTAACGGTCAGTAGTGACGCCAGCATGTTCACGCGGTTTGACAAGGCCTTGGCCGCGTAACCGGTTTGCAGCTGGGCTGTGAGCTCCGCATTGGTTTGTGTGTTGGACCCACCGGTAAAATCCGCAGCGGCGTATGCCTTCACGAAGTTCAATATCGACGACTGCGGAACCAGCAGCGTATCCTTGCGCAACAAACCATCGGTGCCCGCAGTCACGGCCTCCACAGAGATCGTGAAAGCATAGGTACCGTCGCCTAGCGGCGACAGGACGCGATCTCCAGAACCCGCTACAGCCTGGCTGCTCGCGCGTCCGGTGAATGCTTGGGTGGCCTGGAACTGCTGACCGTTGGCCTCGAAGACGGAACCACCTACGACGCTGACGGTCGCCAGTCGCGAGACCACGATGGTTACCGGCCCTGAAGCCGCAGTGCCTTCTCGCCGTTCGATTAGAAAGTTGGCCAGCACGGCATCGACGTCGTCGTTGTCCCCCAGCGACGGATCGGCTGTTAGCTCGCTAAGCGATGTCGATCTCCGGTAACGACTGATATCTTCAGCACGAGCAGTCGCCAGCGCCGCAGCCGGGGCCAGCACTAGATCGCTGAACGCGCCGCGACGCGTATCCAGTGACGGATGACTCTCGGCGATCATCTGTGCCAGAGCGGCTTTCCGCTGCTGCACGGTGGCTGCATCCAGCTCGAACAAGGACTGCACTTCAACAGGCATCGCGTCCTCCTTGCCTTCGGTGAACAATTACGATAACAGGAGGGTGGAGGTTGTACAGAACCTGAAATACCGCAACTAGAGCACCACCGGCAGCGGCAATATGATCGGTAGTACGTCCTCACTAGCTAGCGTGATCGCGATTGTCATTGTCAGCTTGTCCTGCGAGAGCAACACGGTCTGCAGCTCGGCGCTTACGAAGACTTCGTCAGCCGGATCGTCCTCGACGGTCTCCGCGGAGAACTGGCTTTGGATGTCGACCATAGCCGCGGCGAAAGAGCCAAAAACATCGGTCATCGTCCGCAAACGACCCTCCAGGACGTCCTGCAGAAAGTCGCAGCCCTCCTCGGGCTGGTACAGCAGAGTGCCCTTGATGGTGAACAAGCGACTGATGAATCGCTGCGCCACCTTTTGCGCGCCTGTGATTACCTGTCCGAAGTTATGCTCCCCCGCGAGCTCCTGTGTCAGCAGCACCTCGCCGGATGCGGCTGCGCCGACGTAGGCGGCAACGTCTATGGAGCGGCCAGCGTAATCGGCTAATGTAGTCACGTGTTGGACAGGCTCTTGCTCTTGATCAGGATGTCCTCGATTGTACCTTGCACACCTTTCTGAAACAGACCGTTCTCGTGTCCGTGCCCGGCCAGTCTAGCAGCAGCGTGCAGCGTCAGGCGAATCCGGGAGGAATGTAGCAGCCGGTAAGCCCGCTCGACGCAGGCCAGGTACTCGCCTTGCAGCACACTGGCTTGCAAATCGCCAACAGTCCCGGGCGTTTGAGCATCTTTAATGGCCTCCTGCACGTCATCGCTATGCTCTTCGCGACTGAAAGCGCTGGACATACCGGTAATGTCCAGAAGATCTCCGCTCCAGTCTGCCTTGTCCATCCGCAGATTCTGGGCTTGACCGTCGTTCTTCGCAGCAGCTGCAACCGCCAGCGCGCGATTGCGCAGCGCCTGAATCAGCGCCTGGAACCTTTCCCGAACTTCCGTTTTCGATTGTTGCGGCATTTCCCGCTTTCCCGCTAGAACAAGGCTTCGTCCAGCATGCTCTGGATCTGCGCCTTTCGCTGGCTGATCGCGCCCGGCGTCAGACGCAACCGACGAGCAATCTCCGCGGTACCCAGACGGCGGCGGCCGTACATTCCAAAGCTATGCTCCATGATCTGCTTATTGATCGGATCCTGGTCGTGATAGACCAGCTCCCGCCAGGCTCGCCCGTCGGACGGCGACAAGCCGGGCATGGTAAGTCCCTCCTCCTCGTCAGATGCTTCGATACGTCTGGCCAACATGCCTTCCGGGATCCCCGGCTGGAACAGTCGCAAGTGCTTGATGCGTCGCATCGAGAACCCGGTACGATCGGCCAGCTCCTGCGTCGTCGGTTCGCGATCGAGCTCGTCCAGTAGTTCTTGTTCGGACCTTCGCAGGACCGCTTTGTCGAGCTGCACCCGCTCTGGCACCGAGATCACCTGCTGCTGTTTTCTGGCGATACGCTTGAGACCTTGCAGCTGTGTCACTACGAATGTGCCTAGTTTGCTCTTGGCAGCATCGTACCTGGGTAGACTGTCAAGCACGATCCGCTTGGCATGGCTCCGCAGGAGCGGATTACCGCCCCCTACGTGCAGTTGCAGGCCTTGCTCGATATGTGGCGATAACTGCGACAGGAGCTTTCCGGCCGTGTGTGGCGTGGGCGCCTTCCTGTATTCTTCAAACGACGACGCGTAGTCCGGCTCCAGCTGCACCGGCGGTGTCAGCTGCGGATAGTAGTCTCTGACGTGTTTTTTCAGGGGCATGCCGGCAGATTTAGATCGTCCACCAGCGGCGCGCCGGCAAACAATGTTTTGAAGAGCGGATGGTTGTCGATGGAGGTGTCGTCGCTTTTATTTTCTTCTTCAGTGCGCAAAAATGAAAGCCGAAAAGTCGTAATCGCCGTAGGCGTCTCCGCATTCAACACGATAGCTACGTGCGTAACCAGGCCGATCACCGGCTGCTCCAGTTCTAGCAGCTTGTCCCCGGTCTGAACCAGAGACGTGGGATGCACTCGCACCGTGGACCCGGGGGCTATGTCGAACCGCAGCCGGCTGACTACCGAGCCCTCGCGACCTCGCAACTGCTCCGTGACGAATACGGCCTGTGCGTAACGACTGGCCATTTGCGTGAGCGTATCCAGCAACTTGGTCTCATCAGCGACGCCTTCCCGCTCCAAGCCACTATCGAAAGCAGCCGGCGTAGTAGCTGTACCGATCGTCGCATCGAAACCAGCCGCCTTACCGGGTACATGCCCGGCCAGCCCCACACGATCCAGCCAGGGTGGTGAGCTGACGGCCATGATGACTCCGTCGTCAGGCGCGTCCTTGGCGAAGTAGCAGCCTCCTAGACCCAGTTGGTTGTCCTCCCCGGGCTTCATCAGTCCTGTCGGCGAACCGATCGTCGCGTAGACGCCCACGGCTCGTAGCGGTCTGGGGACCGAGAACGCTGCTCTGCCGCCGGTAATATCTTCCCTGAGCAGTTCCTGGCAATAGACGTTTCTACCGCCGGCCGACATGGGCACGAACAGGGCGTGCTCGACCAACGGCACCACCTGGCACATGAGCGCCGGGGCAAAGTAACCTACTAACTTGCCCCAGAACGTCTGGTAGGCCCAGGACTCTGCCATATCGTCGTGAATGGCTCTCTGCACGGCCTCGACCACAGCTTGCGGCACAGAGACCTTATCGGTGTCGAGCGCCAGAGGAAAGGAATACGGTGAGTATTCTCGCGGACAAGTCTCGCTGGGCCCGTCGAATCGCGATAGCGCCGCCAGTGCTTGCGTGTTTTCGCCAAGCTTGGTGACTTCACACGGCGATAGCTCGCCGTCCAGACGAATGTGTTTCTGCTTAGCCAGCTGGCACATGCCCTCCTTGATGGACGCCGCCCAGACGTCTTTGGCTACTTGCGCTAGCGAAGTGGCCGAGATCATGTCGCCGATACCGGTAGTCAACTTGGTGACGCCGGTCGTCAGATGCGGCGACACAACAGCCGGCGCAATCAACGAGGCTGGATTCTGCGGATGGTGCAGGGCCGATAAGGCGGAAGAGTAATCCAGGTCCGCCAACCAGTGCCGTAAATGAAGCTGCAGCGACAACCCCTCACCAGTCGTAAAGCCGGGGCCTGCGATCTTGCCATCGAAGATCTTAATAACCTTGTCCGGCCAGGCTGTGCCGGGTGTCAACTCTCCGGTCGGCTGGAAATAGACGCTGACTTTACGGGCCCGCTTGAGCGAGTTGAAGTTTTGCGTAGCGGCCGAGATCAGACCGGTTACTGCATCACGGCTGGAAGCCAGCTGTACGACCGCGGCCGGTATTTGGTTCAGAGCAAACGTGCCGCTATACGACACCAGCGGTATGCGTTCTTCGACGCCGTCCACTTCCAACCATAAACTGTATTGTGATGCGCTGACGGTCATGTCGTTCGCAGCAGTTCCGTGCTGTACACCAGTCCGCACAAGAGCCCGCTCAGCTTGTGCACCGGACTGCGGTGCAGCTTCCAAAGATTGGCAAATGTGAGCATCGGCTCTTGCGAGCCTTCTTCGCGAGCTTTGCTGAATAGCGCAATGCCGGCCTCGGCCGACAGATTCTGCAACCTTGTCAGAACCTGTGGCAGATCGGCGGCCGGCCGGGCCAGGTGCAATATCTTCCAGATGGCGCCGACACGCGGACGGAACTGTATCGACAACTCCGAGCCGGGCAGCGGTATCGACTCCGACAAATCGGCATCGGTCGTATAGTTGACGTTCGTAGACAGGCCGTTATGTACGATAGTCGCGACCGAGCTGGAAAGCACGCTTACCAGCCAGCTGCGCTGCATGCGGTTACCTTGCGCCGCAGATTGCTGCCCGCTAACACTAAGTGTCGCGGGTTCTCCGGCCAACTGCTGCACATGCGACCCATACTCCAAATCCGCCATGCCCCGCTTTGCCGTGTCGTAGGTGATTCGCCGATCCAGCAGCAACACGTATTCTTCCAGTTCTGTGGCGTGCACCAGCGTGAGGTACTGCCAGGCTCGATAATTGAGCATGGCTGCGTCTGCCCCGTTGCCGAACAGCACTTGTCGCACTTCGAGCAGGCCGCCAGGCAGCGTAACCGGTGAGTAGTCCAGCGGCAGCAGCTCTTCACCCGGCACCGACGGATCTATCTCGCGGCCGGGAAGATTCAGCAGCAGTGTTCTGAAGTGGTTGAGCATATTTAACCGGCAAGTACGAAGCCCCTCGTCAACAGGTTGTTGGGACCGCTGCCGTAGACGGCAGCCCCGGCAACGTTATTGGGCATCGGGGAACCATCCAGATAGGCACCTCCAGCATCCAGCGACTGCTCGGCGTCCGCGTAGGCCGCGAGCGAGACGGGTGTCGCGGCAGTCGTCGTCGACGAGGTTGTTGCGGCAGCTCCACCGCTCGACTTGCTGCGAGACCTCGGCACCGACGCTGGCCGCGGGATGAGCGCCATGTGCAAAGTGAACTCGTGCAGGCGAGATTCGACGTTGGCTACGTTGGTGTCAAGACCAACCAGCATGGCCGACAAGCTCAGACCAGCGCCAATCGTAATTCGCAGCGGACTTTGTCGACCAGCAATGCGATTGCGATTGTAATAATCTGCTACTCGCTCGATCCCGGTCAGGCCCCCTGGCGAGACGCAGTCTTTATCGAAAGCCAGGCCGGCGACCGCCATCTGCCCTATACGATCTCCGAACACCGACACGTGCACGGAGCCGCCTATCGTGTGCAGGAACTGGAAATTCCCGCGAGAGCTGATGCGCACGCTAGTGACGATCGAGCGCATCGTGGCGAATCCTCCAAAGTTCTCCAGCCGCACCGATAATGACGCCGGCAGCCCAGGCATGTCCAGGACGGACACGACACCACCGGTATTGGAAAACATGATCATGGACGTTCCCTGTGAGCAGTTAAGGCGTTGGCGCCTCCCCCCGAGCACGGCTCCGCACAGTCCCTTCGCCCTTTCCATCCTTGAGAATGGGCTCTCCGTTGATATTGATGGTTACTCCCGACAGGTTCAGTGAACCGCCTCCTTCTCCGGTTTTGGATTCTTCGGCGAGCCCCAGTTTCTCTCGTAGCTTGGCTTGTTCCTCTGCGGCCAGGAACTTCTCGAAAGAGGCCTGCTTGTCCTGGTAAGCCTTGAGATCCGCCGCGTAAGTCTGCTCGATTCGCTCCAGCTCGGTTTTGCGACGAGGATCGTCTTCACCGAACGACTTCAAAGCGGCGATGCGTGCCTTGTCCCGTTTCTCAGCGATCGCCTGGCCCTGGCTGGCCATCGTCGTGGCCATTTCCCCGATTCGCTGCGCCTGCTGACTGGTAACATCCAGTCCGAAAACCTGCGCTGCGGCTTCCGTCATGCTGGTCGGAGAGCCGGGACCTCCATCCCGCATGCGCAGTAGCTGCTCCATCGTACGACCCACCAGGCCTTCCCAGCCCATACCCGGGATAATGGCGCCGGAGCCCAGCCGGTCAGCTTCGGCCCGGACCCGGTTCTCGGCGCGACGGCTCTTGAGCGCTTCTTCCCGGCTGCGCTGCAGCGTCTGGGCCTGGTCTTCCAGCGTGATGCCGGTGCGATCGAAGTGGTCCTGGTTGAGCCGATCGAACGTATCCGACATGAGCCGTGTTGCTTCTTTTTCTACATCCAAGCCGCGGGACTCCCAATTCCGCAGGAGATTGCGAGCAGCCTCTGCTTCCGGGCCCTTGCCGGCGGCTGCGGCGCGGAGTTGCTTGGCGGCATCGGCGAAGTAGGCGTTGCGGATATCTCGGTTGCCTATGTCCCCGGCGCTCATACCCTCCATGGTCTTCAGCAACCAGCCTCCTAGACGACCGGACAGCGACGCTGCTCCCTCTCCGCGACCGATTCGCGCCGCCAGTTCACCACCGATCGTGAATTCCGCACGGCCTTCGCGACGTATGCGATCGTAGAATTCGATATTCTGGGCCCCCTTCGCAGCGCCCAGCAGATCGTTGTTATAGAGAGCTTCCTCGTTGGCCAGTCGGGATCGCAGCACGTTACGCATTTCCTCGACCGGACGTCCCGTGGCTTTAGCCATTTCCTGTAGGAAGCCCTCTTCAGATCCGAGCACGGCTCGCCGATAAGCATCGTTTCCGACGTCGCCTGTCCTAGCCGCATCGAGAGCAGCAATACTGACCCCGTATCGTTCTGCCATTCGGGACATCATTCCCAGACGATTTCCGAACTCCGATCCGGCAGCTGCGGCCGTTTGCGCCTGATACCGCAGTGTCATCTGGTCTGCCGTCGACATTCGCCAGGCTCGCGGAATGCCTCCGGCCTGGACGTCGGCGCGAAACATCATGGCTTCGCTGGCCACCGGCATGGCGAACGCCTGATTGATGCCGGCCGCCTGGGCCTGCGCGCTGGCGATTTGTGCGACCGTGACCGCCGTATCCAGGTTGTAATCCAGAGAACGGCTGGCCTGGTTGAATTGCGTCAGCATACGGCCGGCTTTGGCTGGATCGAGCTGCTGCATGCCTCCGGAGAGTTGTTCCAGAGTGGTCATGATCTGTTCGATTGGCGCCTTGCGGCCTTGCCCGACAAAGATGTCTCGCAGGTATCCCAGCGTCTTGGCGTATTCGTCGGTGTTCCTCGTTAGTCGCTTGAGGCTCTCTTCCTGGTTTCCGGACATGCTCGGCAGCTGGCCGGAGATGCTCATCTCCGTGGCGATGGTTCCGATCTCCCCGAGCGTGAAGCCGTGCGCGCGTTGACGCATGCCCCCTGGACTGAATTTTCCGGAGCTGTCTTTGGCGTAGAAATCGAAATAAGACTGCGAGATGGCATCGACATTCTGCGGCCGCCAGCGGTCCATACGCATCAGCTGATGCGTGAGCGGCATCTGCGACGTGCCACCGCTGAGCGTATCGATTTGCGGTAAGAACGCCGAGGCGAACGGCCCGATGTTGTAAGCAGAAGCCGGATCGGTAAGCGCACCGCTGATGCGCTGCGCGTTGTTTTGCATCTCCGGCGTCCACTGATAACCGCGAATCGCGGCGTAAGTCTGCCCGAGCGTCGGCAACAGAGGAGCGTCTCTCGCTGCGGCTCTCCGGAGCGCATCGTAATAGGCCTGCGTACGAGCCTGGCTGTCCATATTGAACGCCAGGTTCGAGCCGGGGTTGTAGCCATAGTTGAACTGTCCGCTTCCGGTTTGCGGCAGCAGTAGCGGCGCCAGCAGCTGTCCGAGCTGTCCCAGCGGTAGACCGCCATAAGGGGCATAGGTTGGTCCACCCGGCCCGGGCCTGAACGGCGAGGCTTGACTGGCATAAGGCTGGTAGACGTCGTCAGGCATCAATGGCGTCCTTGCTGACGGCCGAACGCGGCGATCAGCCGCTTGGCAGTATCGTCGATTTTAGCCTGTACCTGCGGATCTTGCAGATCTCCGTAGACAGATTCCCATTCCGAAGTCAGCGATTGAGCGAGCTGCTGCTGGGCTTGCTCCGTCGTTGCCGGATCGTGGTGAAACATGAGCGAGTAGATCGTCCTGGCCAGCTTGCTCTCTTGCTCCAGCAATGACTTCAATTGCGGAGGATCCCGCGGTGCCAGCAGCAACAACGATAATCGCTGCTGCAGCGTGACCAGGTGCGAGAGCAGTCGCTGCCGGTGAAACTCATCGACGACGGCCCGTAAGCGGTGGAAGAACCTGGTATCGTAGTCGTCCGTCTTGTCGATCCGCAGGGCACCCCCGACAATCGCCTCCAGAATCTCTCGGCGACGCGGGGCTGTTAAAAATTTGGCTCGCGACAGAGCGCCTCCAGCTTTTCCACACAGACTGTGAACTCCGCCAGCGCCAGCAGCAGCATGTCGATTGCCGACTCGCTCATGGATGTTCGCGCTATCAGCGACTGGTAAGCCGCCCAGGGACGTCCGCCCGGCGCGTCGGCTTTGAACTCCTTCAGCGGATCGTCCACCGCGGTATAGGACTTCTCCGGTCCTCCTAGATACTGTAGTTGAACCGCGACTCGCATGCGCAGCGTCAACGACTCCGGGGATAGTCCGCGAGAGGCGTTCTCCTGTAGCAATGACCAGCATGCGCTCCAGACCTCGTCTCGCTCCGCTGCCGTGAGCGAGCGGAGTGTGATTTTCAGTTTTCCTCCGTATCTCTCGAACGTCTTATAGAACGGCCGTCCGAACCAGGAGATCATGAACAGCGTCTTGTCCTCTTCGGTGACCTCGACCATGTCCTCCTTCAGCGATAGATCGAAGTTGCACCGCGGACAGCGATCCGGCTTGACGCCAGGTTCGCCCTTGACTGCGTCAGGTGCGACCTTGGCTGGCGGCTCTTCCTGTTTCTGGAGCGGCGGTTGAGTCTGCGGCGGTGCTCCTGCGGCAGGTGCCGCAGTAAAACCAGCAGCGGCGCGAATGGACTCTGCTACACCGGGCGCTGCGCCTGCCGGTATCGATTTCTCGACTGCGTCCTGCTGCTTGGCCATCTGAAGCGCCCGCTGAACGGCCTCTATCCGCTCCCTCTGCTCGGATACCGGCAGTGACTCCAGCGGCGTAGGCTCGGGCACCACCAGCCGCGGCGTGTTCTCTGGCACCGGCGGCGGCAGCAACTGTGGATCGATGGCCTCCTGACCTATCTTTTGCGCGGCGGCCAGCAATTGATGGAGGTTTGCCGGTACCGGATCCCCCTCCTTCCAGCCATACGGCTCCAGCTGAGCTCGCTCGGCCGGGGAGACCTTTCTGAGGCGCACCAGTTGCGATGGCTGCATGGGCATGCGTCCCGCAGGCAGCATGTGTGTTTGTGACGGTGGATAGTTTGCAGTTGTCATGGTGTGTCGATAACGTAGTAGGCTTGCTGGGGTTTCTTTTTCTCAAAGCTGCCGAGGTTCTTCTGGGCGTAGGCGGAGGTATTGCCGTCTTCTCGCGCTACATCGTGGCCCTGTGCGGCATCGTAGAGTCTGAGCTGGCCCGCTGGCAATACGAGCAAAGTCTCCTCATCTCGCCACTTCTGCTTGCCTGGGTAGGGAAACGTTTCCGTTCCGCCCCCGGCAGTCCCCAGCGGCTGGTACCGTACGATCGGCTCGTCCCAGACCGTCAGGCCGGACGTATCGTCTCCGGCCAGCTGCTGCCAGTATGGCTGCGGCAATACGAACTCCTCCGTTCCGTACTGGGACTCGCTGCGGCAGCCGAAGGAGATATTTCGCTCGATCTGTGCGTTCCCCACCTGTCCCTGCCCGCGAAACGCCTGGTCCACGTCGCCCGTGTAACTCTGCTGGCTATTACTGCGTTCCTGGCTTTGCCGCTGCGTGAGCTCGGCAATCTGTGAGTCCACGAACGACATATCCGGCTGCCGCCCTACATCGCCGCCAGTACGAGACTGGAAGTGATTCTTGGCTGTCACCTGCCCTCCCGAGACGACGTCTTGCTTGACCAACAGTGAGCCGCCCAGCTGCAGTTGTCCTTGCAGCAATGACTGACCCTGTCGGTAATGATTGACACCTTGCGCTCGCTCCACACCGAAAGTATCGACAACCGCCTGGTTGACGAAGGTCCGCACGTTCTGCGCTACGACGAACACGTCCTCCTGGCCCTTATTGGCGTCTAGTACGATCGGGCCGCCCTGTACACCTCCGTTCGTTTCTCCGGTCCGCAGGTAGATGCCAGCCGCCAGTATTGCAGCTCTCGATCCCGGGCTCTTGATCACTACGCCGGAGCCCTGCACGTCCTCTCCACCACTCTGCGGATAGTTCTGCGAATCTCCCTCCGAGCGACACTCCAGCAGCAGCGAGCCCTGTCCGCTATTTCCGGCGAGCATCTGTAGATTGTGCTCGGCCTTGACCCGCACGTCTTTGTTGCCGGCTGTAATGTCCACCGAGTTGCGAGCCCTCGCCACGACGTCGTCGCCGGCCAGGATCACCGTCGACTTCCCGCTTTGCAGCAGAATGTTACCCGGCGACGAGGCTGTCAGATTGCCGTGTCCCAGCGACAAGGACGTGCCGTCTCCTGCGGTAAGCACCAGACAACCATCTTCCGTCAGGCTGAAGAAGGAGAGTACCCGGTAAATATCCACCTCGCCATAGCGCTCGTCGATCTTCACCTTTTTCGGTTGTGGCGGCGGCAGCCAGAACTTTGTGGCTAGCTGAGAAAAGTCCGGACGATCCTGGAGTTTGCCCAGCTCCGTCTCCGACTCCTCCTGCAACACGAAATCGCCGCTGTGATAGTGGAAGGCATGCACGCTTTTCCAGTTGAATTTGTACGCATGCACGTCCAGGACGGCAGCCACTGAGATCAGATGCTTGTGCTCGTCGTCACTGACGAGATCGCCTACCTGGTGTTCAGGTCCGTCTCCGTACTGTCCGGCGAAACGGTAATCCTGCTGTCCCTCTTCGCCTCCATCCGCCTGTTCTCGCCGATCCTCCTGTAACCGTTGTCGATGAGGCACGGGGATTGCCGCGCGCTTGGCGAATGTTATGCCTCTGGCGGATTGCACGAGATACTCGCCATCCAGGCATATCGCCTCGCGGAATAGACCTACCGCAAAGCTCTGGTCTCCCAGCCGAGATATGGATGCGGTGTCGGCCGGAGCGGACATTTGACGAATTCGGCCTTGGCCCAGATAGCCTCCGTACTCCTCGTAGCGATAGCGAGGCGCCTGGTCGTCATGCAGCGGCTCCAGCTTTCCATAAGGAGCCGTATTCAGCACTTCCTGGTCGCTCAACTGCCGGTGTACGGTGCTCTGTGCGTCCTGCGCGCCGAGCATTTCCCAGGAGTACGGGGTCTCTCCGCGGTAGTAGGTCAACTCGCCTTCGTCCTCCCGGTATTCCTCGGTGTGCGCGGCCGACAGTACATCGAGTCGCTGTCCGGCCAGCCGCAGAGCCTGCTGCTCGTAGAAGACGAACACCCCGCAGATTTCGCTAGCTCGCAGGAACGCTAGCTGCGGGTCCACGTGTAGCCACAATCCTGTCTCCGTCGCTCGGCCCCAGTCCAGCACTGTTTGATCGACAGGACGATGGTGAGCATAGTTCTCTACTCCGCCGTAATCGGATAGTAGCGTCACGTACTGTTTGTGATAGCCCTCACGGCGACTGCCAGTGTTTCCTCCTTGTACGACGAAGTCAGAAAACGAGAAATTACCACTGGCCATCAGCGTCGGTACGGCGCCCAGAATGACGCCCGTGCGGCCACGCGGCGGCAGATAGACCAACACGCGAGAGCCTGGCGTATAGACGCTGGTGTCGCGAGCGCCAAGCAGGCCGTAGGAGATTCCGGAAGCGGCACAGCAAGATCGCACGCCACCGCCGGACTCCAGTGCGACCCGGTACCAACCGAAGTAAGGCAGCGCGATCTGGATAACACCCGCGCGAACATCGCCGGTCACCGCCGGGCTCATTCGCGACAGATACCTTCCCAGAAAAGAATCACTAGCCGGTTCCAGTAACGAGCCGGTCACGAATAAGACGTTGGAGAGGTAGGCATCCAGCTGGCCAGCTAGCTGGTCGCTGTTCACCTGGATCCGCTCGGGCCCTTGCTCGCGCATGCTGGCATCCTTGTCGCCGACTGCGAACCTACGACACAGGTCTATCGTAGCGTCTGCGACGTTGCCGTGGCGAAAGTGAGGTTGGCCGCGTCGTTAGTTGTAGAGGAAGCTGCTGAACATTGCCGCCAGCGACTCATTGATGAGCATGTCGCCGGCGGTCATCCCTACGGTGACGCTGTTGATGACCACAAAGTGCAGCGTGAAGCTGGCGCGCTCGTTCAGCTGATCTCCGCAGCCGGTGACCATTGAGAAGTGCAGCGAATTGGACCTCGCTCGGCACACGTCCCCGTAGGTCTGGTAGAACGCTGCGGAGATCTTACGCGGGCCCACGATGCGAGCCACGGACATGTCTCCCGAGGTCCGGCCGGACACGTAGTACACGGCATTGGATCCCAGCTCGTACAGGCGGTTGACCATCTGCGTGTAGCGGCTGGTCATGTTCTGTACGAGCATCCCCACCTCGCTGCCGCCGCCAGCCAGCGCCGGGAACGTCAACCTGGCCGAGTCGGACGCGAAAGAGCCCCCGAACACATCCGTTACTCGGTTGAAAATATCTGCCATGTTTCGTCCCTGACTTGGTGATTGCTATCCCGGACTGGCTACACACCAGCAACGTCGGTGCCAGTCTGCTGGGCGTTGATCAACAGGTGACATTCGATATTGTTGAGCGCGAACGGAACCTGCAGAGCGAGCGATATCTGAATGCGATCCTTGAAAACCGGGCTGATTCGCAGATCCTGGATTTCGGCATCGATCAGCTGACCCCCCAGCCGTTCCGTGAAGCTGGCGCGCCGCAGAACCTGAATCACGGCCCGCGTCTCGGCCTCGATGATGTTCAGCATGTTCGGCGTCGCGTTGGCAATACCGATGTAAGGGTCGTACTGGTCGAAGAAGCGGTAGGAGATCGAATCCACATTCCGCGTGATGTTCTCCTCCCGCTCATCGGGCAGATCCGTGGGTGCCGTGGTTACCGCATGTCGCGTGTAGATGGCCCCCGTGGCAGGATTCTGCGTAACGATCCATGTACCGTCTTCGGCCATGACGTTCAGCTGCTGCCTGTTGAACAGTTCGGTGACCCGCGGCACGCTGGAAAACCCGGAAATGCCCAGACGTGTCAGGCTCTGATGCGGCGCTACACCTCCGGACAGCGCGGCCAGCGCTGCACACAGGTGGTAGCCCTCCATCTCCGTCGAGCCGTTACTGATCACGTCCGGGAAGACAGCGCGAATACGCCGGTTGTTCCAGGCACCGGCTTGCTGTCCGATATTTGCCGCTTGCTCGTCCGCCGTCAGCGTTCTCCAGATCTCCATCTTGATGGGAGTACTCTCCGCTGCCGGCGTCCCGCTGGCCAATCGCAAGGAGTCCTCGGTGAGCACGGCATCGATCGTGTATTCCTGATAGGAGACATTGCCCCAAGCATCCGTACCGAACTGGTACCTGACCTTATCTCCAGGACGCACGCCCAGCGAGACGAGCTGGATGTTCGCGGACGTCACACGCAGGAGCGTGTACTGCGTGCCCGAGGTATCCGGATCATCTTCGGTAGTCGCCAGGATCACGCCGTCGTCACTACTGACGGAGGCATCGGCCACGACAACCACCGCATTGAGTTTCAAATTGAACCAGGCTACCCTCCAGCGATTGTTCTGCTCTGTGCTCATGCTGAGCACGTGTCCGGATACCAGTCCCAGCACTTCCGGGTCCCTGGTCAGAGGAACGAATCCGTACAGATCGTCTCGCTCGGAGGCCAGCGACAGAGGCACGCTCCAGCTCGCGTCGGTATCCGGATCCGCCACGCTGGTATAGAACACGTCCTGCCCGTTGTTGTTCTGCAGTGCCATGAACAGCGCCCATTTGAGCGGGTTGTCCACTGACAGCGGGCCGGGCACCTGCGCCGCCAGCAGTGCTGGATCCGCGATCGAGCCGATCACGGAAGCGCCTGACGACAGCCAGGCGCGGTACTGCACATAGAGTTGATTTGTGCCGACTGCCAGGGGATCGGTAATGATCGGCAGTGGCACGAGGTCCCCGGCGCCATCCACCCAGGAACTGTCCGTGGCCTCCCAGGAGGCGTTGGCGCAGAATTCCGTATCGCTCTGCTCCCAGTTGAAGATGCCCGGAGTGAACGCTTGCCGCGGCACTTCGATGTTTTTACGGATGTAGAGACTGGGACGAATGTCATAGTCCAGCTCGTCGTTCAGCGCGATAATGCTGGGCACGTTGTTGGCCAGCACCAGCGTTTGCATGTCACCGACTGCAGCTGCCGTGGCCGTAATCAAGAAGCGATCTCCCTTCCGCAGGCCGGTGCCGCCAAAACGGATGGTCACGCCGCAGTTGCCGATCGCTATGGCCGCCGTCTGCATAGCGCCCGGGCTGGGCGTCGTGGTTGTAGTCGTGGTCGTGGTTGTAGTCGTGCCGCCGGCTAGAATCACGTCGCGGGGGCCGGACGAGTCGCTTCCGTCAACGGTGGTAACCGTGATCTGCGGCACCAGTGGACTACCGGCGACTGTCCAGTAACCTCCTCGCGTGACCTCGACAATGTAAGTCTTATCGTTGAGGCAGGTATACGTGCCTCCGGATTGCGACTGCGTGGCGTTCCACTGCTGCGCGACGTTGATGGTCCACGTGTCCCCGACCTCGAACACGGTGCCGGTGCCCTGGTCGAAAGTGGCCGTGAGCCCGCGAGTACCGATCGGCGTCGTCGCCGGCGAATCGACCGGTGTGACCTCGGTAACGTTGTCGCGTCCCGATAGTGAAGTAATCCGCAGCTTGGCGGTTCCAAACGCTCCACCGACTACGCAGGTGACCGTGTACTGTTCAGTCAGATCTCCAGACGGCAAGCCGTTATAAGCGGCGGCCGAGATGGACGCGATCTGCATCTTCAAGCTGTTGTCAGCAGCGGCTGCGAACGAGCTGCTGGCTGCCTGGGTGCCTGCGTTGTTCGGGCCTGCCGAGGCCAGGCCGATGGAGGCAGCAACGACGTCGCCCTCGACGGCTACGACATAGCTGTAGAGCGTTTGCGTATCCAGACCTTTGACGGCCGTCAGTGTGATTACGTCCCCGGCACGTACGTCGCGCAGGAAAGCGGCATCGCGCACGCTGGCCCCGTTGGTGGCGAGGTTTTTGCTGATGTGCCGTATCTTATTAGCGCCCACCCGCTCCCAGACGTTGGCACTGGCTTCCTGGTAGAAGCGCAGCATCGCAGAGTCCAGAAAGACCTTGGTGTAAGCCGCGTTGATCTTGGAACCGGTAGGCTTGGCCGGCCAGCTGTAGCAGGTCTTGAACTCGCCGTCGATCAGCGTGCCGACATGATCATAGACCCCCAGCAGGATCTGGGCCTTTTCGGCCGGTTCGCTGTACCTGAGCACGTGGGCCAGCGGGCCGAACAAGAAGGCGTGCAGCCTGCGGAACTCGACCGCTACGTTACGCTGAAATTCCTGGAAGATTAGCGTTTGCGGCAGAACGTAGGTCATGTGTTTCAATCCCTTGATGCGGTTTCTGCCCGCAGCGCTACGTCAGAACTGTAGGCACTTGGTGACCGTGGCTAATTCAATTGCGTTCAGGCGTGGCGCTTCTTGCCTGATTGCCCATTTCTCCTCATAAGCATAACCGACCGTCACGGGAACTACAAAGCTCTCGTGGTGTTCCTCCAGGATACCCACTGCACCGATTTCGGTCACCTGCCAGCGCTTCAATCCGGTAAATTCCTGAATCTGAGGGCCAAATTGTGTGAGCTCCGCTTGCACTTCGATGCTCAGCACCTCGGCCTGCTCGCCGCCGCCGATGCAGAACAGTGTGTGGCTGCCTACCCAGTAAGTTGCAAAATGGGCATTGCCCTGCCTGTCGGACGCGTTGCCTTGCAGCCTGTCCCCCACTCCCATACGCGTATTGGTCTGCGCATTTCGCTTGATGATGATCGCCGGCCGGACTTCCACCATCGTCGGCCGCCAGCGCAAACTGGATTCGATGAGAATGTTGCCTCGGTCCGTCTCGGACCAGAGCAGATGTGACAGCTGCGGATGGACGGCGCCGGCCGCCTCTGCCGTAAAATGCCTGGAGAAATGATCGCGAAGCATCCCGGTCAGCAAACGGCCGTTGGGCAGATACGACCAGAGCTGCGCCAGGTTAACTCCGGCAAAACGGGGCTGCGGATCGAGCGTCGGCGGCTCGGGCACGCTGGGAAAAGTCATTCGATGATGCCCAGTTGCTGCGCTATGTTGAGCGGGTTCTTATCCCACGTGCGGATACACACCTCGCCCATGATCTTAATGGCTTTCTGCTGCTTTTTGGACTGCGCTGCTTCTCGAGCCAGCTTCAAGTCGCCTCGCGGCGGCGACTGGCCGCCGATCGGTTTGCCGGGCTGTGGCGCCTGGCCGAATTGTTCTGGTATCTGAGGCACTGGCTACTCCAGCGGAAATTGATAGACCACGTGCCCGAAAGGCAGCAATCGCAGCTCCACAGGATCCAGGATGAGCGGCACTCCGCGGATCTCAACAGCCGTCTTGACGCTGTGCACCGCCCAGCGGGATCCGGCAGCGCGATTGACCCACACATCATAGCTGAAGACCTGGGGCACGTTGATCATCCGGGCGGCCACCGTAGGCCCTTCGTTGGTAGTCCCTGTCGCTGACTGGTGGCTGCGAAAGCCGCCAGGCCTGACTTCCACGTAGTAGCACGGAATAGCGCTAAAGTAACCTCCCAGGATGCCTGTACCGAAGCAATCCAGGTGCTGTGGATTGCGGCAGACCTTGGTCTGTTCGTCAACACAACTGCAGAAGTTACCGCTCAGTCGTCGCTTGAGCAGATAGCCCTCCGCGCCGGCGCGGCCATTTCGCAGTCGCACAGCTTCCTGACGTAATAGCGATCTGGCAGTGTTCCAGTCTCGCAGGGACAAATCGCTGGAAGCGAGTTGCGGCGGGCTGGCTACGGTACCGCCGCTGGTGCGCACCAGTACGCGGTAATGGCTGAACTGGAACCGGCCGAACATCCTTCCGGTTTCGTCTACGGCCGTGAACGTGTCCGGTAGCCAGCCCGTGACGTCCTGCCAGTCCGTCGCTTCCGGATTTCCGGTCAGTCCCCACTGTAGCTTGAAGTCGTAAGGTCCTGGTTCCTGAAATCGCGGGTGCAGCGACCACTGTACCTGCACGCCGCCGCTGGCCGCGGGAAAGATTCTTAGCCGCGAGAACGTCCAGTCGCATGTCCTAGGACAAACAACCTGGCAACCCGCCGGTGGCGACGGCGGATAAGAAGGTTCGAGCAACTCCACCAGCAAGGGCATGTCTCACCCAATTTTGCAGACGTCTGCAAATTCTCAAACCGAACCATACATTTGACTTACGTTGATCTCTACCTTCTTGCGAGCCACGAACTGTTTCCAGTCGGTATCTAGCTCCAGAGCGGCCTCCAGATAAATCCTGTCCTTGTCTCGCTCGCCGCCCAGCGTGACGCCGCCAGCTGGAGTAACGTACTTGGTGCGACGGTACCACGCGGCGGCAATCCGCAGCAGATTGGCGCAGGTGCCCTTGAGCCAGTGATGGCAGTAAGGGAACGTATAGGCCGTGAAGCGTGCCACGTCCGGTGGCATCTCGTTCCAGTAGCGAATGGGCTGCACGATCGAGTGCACCAGCTCCTGGTCCGTGTACTCGTACTCGTTGGCCAGGTCGTTAGCCTCCAGAATGTCTCGCATCTGCGTACGCACCTCTCGCAGCGTCAGCGGTCCGCAGCCGCCAGCGTTAGCCACGGCCCCAAGGGCCGTCAAGCTCCGCTCCACGGATAGCAGGCCCGAGTCCATGGCCAGCAAGGTTCCGGCACAGTCGTAGGCGGAAAATTCGACGATGTAGATACCTGGCGAGTTGCGAATAATCGTAGGAATGCCGACTCGCACCGTACCCGTGGTCGGATCGTAGATTGTGGCCGGATCCACCGTCGCCAGTACGCAGGGCGGCTCGCGAAAGATGTCCCCGAATCTGACAACCACTTTGCCTAGTGTGGTGTCGCTACAGGGCACCGTCAGGCTGGTCAAATCCAGAGAGTAACCCGAGACGTCGCGCAGCTCCCATTCCAGAATGCCGTCGTGTCCGGCCAGCATGACCGCCGATCGGCCTGCTGTCAGTAGCGGACAGCCGTCGTGCGTCCCCTGGTTGACGGTGATGATCCGCTTGTCGGCGACCAGGTTACCGGCCGAGGACGGGGTCAGCAGTGAAGTGAAGAGCGGCATCTCGTGATCCTACGCGACGACTACCAGTGTGTGTACTAGCGGAGAGATCACGCCCTGCTTGGAGACGACCAGCGTGTAAGTGCCTGGGTTGAGCATGATCGGACCGACCCAGCGGCCGTCGGCGGCCGTCGTGGCGCGGCCGCGTACAAAAGACGCCGAGCGGTTACCGGCGTCATATTCGCTCTTGAGGTAGACCACGAGGTTGGCATCCGCCAGCGAGGCTCCTTCCGTAGTGAGCACGCGCAGCGCATCCGGACCGCCGTAGTTGTGGTCGATGGCTATCTCACCGGCACCGTAGACGTCTTGCTCGGTTAGCGGGGTCACATCCACCAGCGACGCCACGGTGTCCACGGCGACGTCGCCAGCCAGGCCGGTTACGAAGACCTCCAGCTTGTCTCCGGTCTTGATGAGCACTTCACGACTTTGCAGCATCGTGAACTCGACGTCGGGGACAGTTACGAGACTGTCCGGAGAGACGCGAACATCGTTGAGTTCCACGTAGACCAGATAGGGCCCATTGCCCTGGATCAACGACGTCAAACTGCCCACCTCCACGCGACAGAACACCGATCGAGGCGCCTGTCCTGTGTAGGTATAGGTCAATACGTTGCGAGCGACGGTCAGGTCCAGATCGCTGTGCGACTCGGTGTATAGGTCCATGCCTGGTCTTGTGGCTGCTCGTCAGAACAGTCCAGCGAATTGTGGATCGAACAGCGGGTTGTCAAACAGCCCCGGCGCTTCGGCCGTGACGATATAAGGCTGATGTATGATTGTCGTCGATGTGACGGCTTCGGGCGATACCGTTACCGCACCAGGGACCATCACCGGACCGAATACCACTACGGTCGACGGTCTACCATCCGGCAGCACCGTCACGGACGGCGTCAACGACGGCTGATACACGACAGTCGCGGCGGGAATGGTCCCGATCGACAGCAAGGTATCGCCGGCCGTAACGAACACCGCCGGCACCGTGGTTGTAGCCGCAACGAAGCCCGGCAGAACGCTGACGGGACCTGGCAAAATAACTGGATCGAAAACGCTAGTTGCTGCCGCGATCGCGTTTGGTAAGACGGAGATCGACGTGGTCAGCGCTACGCCCGGTACAGCTGTACCAGCCGCGATTGTTCCCGGCTGAACGACCACGTCGCCCGGCGTTACGGTCGGATTATAGATCGCCGCCGTCGGTGCAATAGTGTTCGGCAACAGCGTGATGATCGCGGTAAGCAACGGATCGAATACCGATGTGGCCGCGGCGATCGTGTTCGGAGTTACAGTGACGTCGACTACCAACGCAGGCGAGTAGATGACCGTCGCTGCTGCAATGGCGTTCGGCGCCACCGTCACGGCCCCCAGGGAAATCGACACGTCGTAGACCGTCGTGGCAGCGGAAGTGGTGTTTGGAAAGATGATCTCGGCAGCGAGCAGCGTGGGGTCGTAAACGGATGTCGTCGCTGATATACCACCAGGGGTCACGGTCACGGGGCCTGGAGCCAGGCTAGGATCGTAGATCGTAGTACCGGAGGAAATCGTATTTGGCAGAATGAAAGTATCCGGTGTCAGCACGACGTCATAGACGACTGTGCCAGCGGCGATCGCAGCAGGGCTGATTGTTACCGGCCCCGGCGACAAGAGCGGATCGAAGACCGTCGTGGCGGATGCTAGCACGTCGGGCAGTACGGTGATCGACAAGCCCAGGCTGACGTCACTGACGACGGTGCCGGCGGAGATAGCGCTCGGCAGCACGGTGATCGTTGCTGTCAACGCAGGGTTGTAAATTGCCGTGCCGGCGGAAATCGCAGTAGGCAGCACGGTGACATCCTGAGCCATCGACGGGTTGAAGACCGTCGTAGTCGCCGCGACAGTGCCTGGCGATATTGTTTGCGAAGTACTGCCTACCGGGTTGCCTACAAACGGCTCACCTAAGAAACTCGTGTCCAGCGTCGGCAGATCGATCGACGAATGAGCAGGACCCTGGCAAAAAGGCTCCCCGCAGAAGCTGTAATCCAGCGTAGCGAGCTCGGTGATAGTAGGTAGTGGCACGCTACGCCTGCGACAAGGTCAGATCGTCTATGTAGGTCAAGAACGTCGAGCCGCCATACGCAAATGCGTGCAGCTCAACCACTCCGGCTTCTGTCGGCGTGAAAGTAATTGTCAGTTCCTCCCACGTGTCGGCCGCGGCGGTGATCGTGGCCGACACGTCGGATGCAATGCCCGTGAGCTGGTTCTTCCGCAGCAAGATGCCGATCACAGCTCCGGTGTTATCGCGGCGAACCCACGCTTTGCAGGTGACCAGCGCACTCGCTTTAACGGCGAGTCTCGCGATACGCTTCATCAACGGATCGGCCGACGTTGTGTGCACGGTGGAAGTCGGCGCCAGCCGCCAGGCTATACCGCTGGCGGTATGCCGAACCGAAGACTCACTGCGAACTTCTCCCTGGATCGAAAAAGACCTGTGGTCACCCACCGTATCGCCCCAACGATCGACGTGGAATCTGGCCCTGCCGGCGAGAGACGCCGCGACCGAATCAGTGGAGGTCCAGCGTCGCAGGTGCACATCGCCGGCCGAGCCGGTATCACTACGAAATGATCCTTGCGAATGCAGGCTGGAAGAACCTCGCAGGATGCGTATTTCTGAGACAAGGCCGTTCACCTGCAAAGCAGCCAGGTTATGGTTGGTATCGCCGATGTAACCGATAGTAATACGGTCAGCAGCCGAAAAGATGATGCCATAACCGTTGTGGGTATCCGAGAGTCTGGAGATCTCGTCGATAACGAAGTCTGTGACCGCGCCGGCCAGCATCATCCCGCCGCCGTAGTTGGCGCACAGCTGCTCGATGATGCCTGCAGTCCAGCCGACTCCCGCGTTAAATAGCAAACCATAGTAGCTGCCGTCCCGGGCACCGCCGTTGCCATTGGCCTTCTTGATGGAGCTCCCGAACGCCACACGCAAAATCGGTGACTGCCCGGAACCGATGACCAGGCCGTGCTGATAGTTGTTGCAGAAGTAGTTGGAGCCCGAGAACGTAACGTCGCTGATCTGATTTCCGAACGACATTCCGCTGTTGGCGTTGCCTACCGAAGATACGTCTTCTATGACCGCTCCGGTCATATTATTGAATTCGTACAAACCATTCGAAGCGCGGACGATACCGACCTTGGAGATTTTGCAAAATCCGCGCAAGCCGAATCCCGAGGCATAACCGTTCCGGCAATCGATCCATGTCTCTCCGTCCTGGGTGGTCATGCCAGCCGCATCCCACCCGCCTGAAAAATGAATCAGGCTGCCGCTACTGCCAGCCTCGTTCATTACCAGGCCCGGATCGACGCCCGAGGACTGCGGCGCCAGCTTGATGCACTCCCGCTTGTAGGTCGGCACCGAGCCGATGTGTCCGACTTGCCCCATGTGACGGGCAGAACCGCAAAGCCACTCCGGACCGGCGTCCAGCGACAGGACTGTTTCCTCGATAGACGCCAGGGGATAGAAGACAATGCCCGTCGTCGCCACACCGATCAGTGATTGTAGCCCTAGCGAATCGTCTGCCGAGACCGCTTTGACAGCGGCAATGTTGTCCAGGAGCACTGTGATCGTTCCCGGATCGGCATCTGCGTAGAGCGCGATGGAGGCGATCGAGTTGCCAAGCACCGAACCTTTATCCACCGTGAACGACGTCCACCGGTTCAGTCCCGGAACCGCCGGAATGGCGATCGTATCTACCGATGTGTCGCCGGTCGTGTCGCTGCATAGTCGCAGGCTCAACGTGGTGCCATTAGGAATCGCCGCTGTGACTCTGATATGAAACGTCACCTGCTGGTAGGCGGATAAATCCAGCGTCGCCGGGAGTGGATAATACGCGGCCTTGCCGGTCGTAAAGCCAGCCGCGATCGCCAGAGACGCAGACGAGTCACCCTGCTTCCTAGTGGTCGACAAAGAAGCAGTGACATTAGCCGCCGCGGTCCAGGCCACTTCACACTGTGTGATCGTCTTATTGCAAGCAGTCGCGAGTTTGACCGCCTGCTGGTTGTACAGCCTCACGGTCCCCGTCGCCGTGCCTCCGGTGGCTCCCGGGCAACCTTTCAGCTCAAACGTATTTCCTGTGATATTTTGAATTTCCCAGATGCCGTTAATCAGCCGGTTACCGGTCTGTCCGGTGACTTGAAGCAGATCTCCGTTGACGTATCCGTGGCTGTTGATCGTGATGACAGGCGGAGAGGCGCTGCTGACGCTACCGATATTCTTTGTCGCCGGTATCGCAGTGCCGTTAAATTCTGCCCAGGTCGCCATGCCGATCGAGGTCGGCACCGGCGACATCATCATGCGAATGGTATCGCCCGGCGCCGTACGGGCGGCCGTAGCCCCGCTGGTCATCGTCTTGAAACGATTACCAAAATCGGCACCGCTGTTGGCATCATTCCCGTTTTCGAAATCGAGGAAGAGCGTTGCCATCGACGTCTTTTACAGAGAATCCAGTTTGTCGATTATCGCTTGCTTGATTGCATCCCGAGTATAGCCTCTGGCGATGACACTCGTGATGCGTTCTCGCAGCAAGTCGCTGTGCTCTTCGAGAAAGTCCCTGAGAACTGGTTTATTCTGCTGCTCCAGGAGCTCGTCGATGGCCGCGGTGCGGCGAGGCACGCTGGGCACGGTATCGGCAAAGAAGAGCGTTACGCACTGCTCGTGACCGTTGTCCCGCAGCAGAACCCTCACCCAGAATACAGGCCGGCCGCGAACCGAATGACGTTCGCGGCCGGAGTCTACGACACGAGCGAGCGACCACACCATGGCTATTCCACGATGAGCTTGATGGCCTGGATCTTAGCCCGCAAAGCGTCTCGTTCTGCTGTTAGCGACTGCACCTGCGCTTGCAGCGCATTTCGTTCTGCAGTCAGCGCCTGGACTTGTGCTTGCAGCGCCGCGATCTGCGCCGGCAGATCGGTCGGTGGCGGTGGTGGCGGTGGCGGCGGTGGGTCTGTAGCGCCTGGACCAAAGCTGCGCACAATGCGGGCCATATTGCCCGCAGTGTCCTGGACCTCCGCGGTCAATTCGCCGCTGGCAGTCTCAGGAATGGTCGCTGTCCAGACGCCCTCAACGTCATTGCCCATGCTCAACGGCTGTCCGTTCAGGAACACTTTGAGCGAGGCTTTGTTCAGCAAGGCGTCGGCCGCTGACACACGCACCTGAGTGACCGGCTGTGTCCGCGAACGAGGAGAATCGACGAACAACGTCGGCTTCGTATCATCTCGCAGGGCCTCGTCGGTGACAGCATTGAGGCCGCCGGTATCGATCCATCTGACAATCGTTTTGATCTCGTCTTCTGTCAGCGGCTCACCACCTTTCGGCATGCGCACAGCCAAGTCGGACGAGGACACCAAGTTGATCATTTTGGAGTGTGGCGAGTCGTAAACCTGCCAGATCGGAGCTACCGTCCGCCGGTAAGAGAACGAGTCATCAGCGTTCGGCGAGAAGTTCAACAGCGGGGCCCCGTCTGTGCCGGCCGTGTGGCAACCGATGCAGCCCCTGGCTGTCAGAATGGGCAGTACGTCGCGCTTGTATTCCACGAGCTGCGGCGATACCTGTGTGAGATCAACAGGCGGATGAACAGCCGCCCAGCTTTGCTCAAAATCGAACCGCGTCTCCGGTTTCGTATGCGCATGGCAGCCGCGACAGTCGTACTTGCGTTCGCCGGGCCGAACATGGTGCCAGGTCTTGGACGTCGTCAGCGCTTTTCCGCTGGCGTCCAGCAGCTGGAACGTAAACGGCTCGTCAGCGCGAATCTTCGCCAGGAACGAAGTATCCGGGTTGCCGCCCGGGTCGAGTATTGGATTGCCGTTGGCGTCGAATCTTCGCAACTTGATCTCCCCCAGAATACGCAGCCGCTCATCATTGTTGAGCGCCGAACGATATCTGGCGGAACCGTCCTTCGTGTTCCATTCCATCGTCAAAATGCGAATTGAATCGATCGCTGCATTCGAAAACGGCAGAGCGTTGCCGCCTTGCGTAGTGATCTGCGGCACTCCGCCATCTTTCATCAGAGCGTCCGTCTCGCGAACGTAGACGCTGGACGTGCCTATCAGCGCGTAGGGCGTACCGGCCGGGAGGTGCTCGGTGCCGGCGTTCGGCAGCCAGGCCTCGACCGGCGGATCGGCGCCGAACAGCTGTGCATAAGGCAGCAGAGCCTGCGGCTGATTCTCGTTCTTGAGCGGGTCATCGACCACCGGAATCAGCGCCTCCGGCCCGGACGTCGGTCCGGGCACAAAAGCGCCGTCAAACGCCGACGTCGTTCCGAGTGGCATCAGATAAACGCCAGTCTGCAGTGCCGGCTCGGTCACGTCACGCAGACTGACCGGCCCGTAGCTCCAGATGCAGAGCACCTGGTTGGGGTTCTTGGCTGGGCTGGGATGTCCTACCTTGCCGACACGGTGACCTGTAGGAGAATTGAAAGGCAGCGTTTTGTCGTAAGTAGGCGCCGGCTGATCCTGCCGCGTAGTCCAAGGCGTCAGATTGTAATCGCCGGTTCTGGCAAAGATCTTCTCTCCGCCGGTGCCGTCGTAGACCGGTCCTGCAGACACGTCCAAGCGGTGCTCGAACCCGCCGGCTAGCGGCGCTGCACGGAAGGTGCCCATACCGTGGTTTGACACCTGGTAATACATTGTCGAAACAATGAATTTGTTGGCCGCTTCCGTGTGCAGGTGCATAGCAGCCGAATTGACAAATGCGGAGAAAAACGGCTCGAAGTCCCGGCCATCTGGCGTCGTGGACCATAGCCCCCAAACGATAGGTCGGCGGTCTCCCTGGGTCTCGAATGTAGACCAGAGCACACGGCCATCGCTCAATCGCTCTGGGTGCAGTGCTCCGGCCAGGTTCATGAAGCCGAGCTTCTCCACGTTCTTACCATCGTTGTCCATGACGTAGAGCTGATGCTGGCCTGCGATCTCCCGATCGCTGGTGAACAGCACCCGGCCTCCGGCCACAGGACAGGGGCCCATGTTGAAGATCTTGAGACCGTTACTGCGAGCTCGACCGGCGAAGGGGGCCGGCGTCTGCATGGGAAACTGCTGTTTTTCTCCAGTGGCTACGTTGACCCGCCACAAATCGGCGCCGGCAGCCGGCCGGGACGGGCTGAGGTTGTCGAAAAGTACGAGCACGTTATCGCACTGCGCGTAATAGACGTACTGGCCGTCCAGGCTCACCTTAGGATCGAAGACGGCGGCGGCAGGACCGGGATCAACCAGCACTTCGCGAACGCCGCCGGGCCGCATCACCACCAGCTTGGACGGTGTCGCAGGCCAGGGATGACCGGTTTCCAGCAGCCCTCGCACATTGGCAGGCGCGGGCTCGCTCTCGACGTAGACGATTGGATAATCCAGCGGATATTCAACTGCGGCCGCCGTACTGGCCAGCAGCAACCAACCCAGGACTGTTCGCATACGCACCTCCGTGTATTTCGATGTTCGGTGTCGACGGATGTTTTGAGAAAAGCCGGCCGCGGTTGTACGCTCTAACGACTGCCGCCGGCCAGATCGGCCGGGCCAGGAACGTTGACGGGAACTTTGATGCCGTCCGCGACTAGCATCTGTGCTAGCCTTTGTTTGTCGATGTCGGTGAGCTCCTCGAACCGCGCCTTCAAGCGCAGCACGGCTGCCCGTCTGGCAATCTCCACCTGCAGTACTGTCCTCTGTTCCTGCATGGTCTTGATGTCGTTCTGCATTTGCCAGGCCAGCAACTGCAGTTGCTCGTCATCCAGGTCGCTGTATTTCTCGGCGGCTATGGCCGCTTGCTTTGCGGCGATAGTCTCCTTTTGCGACTGACGCAGCAGCCGGCTGAGCCGGGCGGTCTCTGCGCCGAGCTGCTCCACTTCGGCGTCCAGAGCGGCCAACTGCTCGTCCGTGTAGTCCACATAAGCCGCTGGCACCTCCAGCTTGTCGAAATCAGGACGTTGCTTGTTGTGCGTCGCGTCCTTGCGTCGTCCTGTGCGTCGAATGTGCAGTCGCCGAGCGATCTGACCGAGCTCGCGATACATTGCTCGCGTATCGTGAAACTTCGTGGCAACGTCTTCGATAACGGCGGTCATGAGTCAGTTCCTTTGCAATACCGGTTGCTCGACTGCGGGAGGGCTTTGCGTGATGGTGGGCTTGCCTACGAACTCCCCGGGCTCGATGCAGCCGGGGAATTTGATGTCTTCCGCGGCCTTCCAGGCCTCCTTCCGAATCTTGCGGTTATCGGTGATACCGATCTGCAAGCCAGATCGCAGCAATATGGCCGCGTCTTCGATCACCTGCGCGTGCTTCTCTTCCTCTTCGATCTCGCGAGCCTTTGCGTAAATGGCCTTGGAGATCTGCACAGCGATTTCCCACGGGCACTGGAACCATATCCTTCCGCTGATCTCGAATGTGAACTCCAGGCCCGTGCGATGAATCGTCAGCTGCTTGTCAATCACCTCGTGCTCGCTGACGACTCGTGCGTGGTCTTTGTGCTGCGAGTAGTCCTGCGAGAACTTCGCCAGTCGCTTGACGGCATGGTAGAAGTCGTCCGCGGCCTGCCAGAGCAGGGCCATACCCAGGCCCTGGCAGCGGAGCACGGCCCGGTTGCCGATCTTCTCTATGCTGCAGTTCATCTGGCTCATACTGGCGGTTCCGGTTCTTCGTCGCTCTTCGATTAAACCAAAGAACCTACAAGGAGAATATGCCCGAGGCGTTCCAGCTGATGACAATGTTCCCGCCGTTGGGGGTCACTGGCAAGTTCGTGCCGGTGTCGATGAATACGAGCAGCAGCGCGGCTGTCTCCGTCACGTTGTGTTCATAGATCACCAGGAACTCCGACTGATCGCCAGTGACCGCCGACAACGTCTCGTCAGCCGCATCGAATGTGCCCCCCGTGATGGTAGGCGAGTCCAGAGCGTTGGACGTCGCCACACGCCCGGCAGCTGGGATGTCGTCCAGGGCGTTGTCGGTCGCCAGGTTCTGTGTCCAGTCGGTGTCGTCGACCAGCACCACGCGCATCTCGGAGGTGTTCAAGTCGAACTGACCGTCCAGAAGATTCTCTTTGCCTATGGTAAACAGTGCGTTGGCCATCGCGCGTATTCCTTGTGCTCGTTGCCTATTTTCCCAAACGGCCTATCGTTTCGGCTGAAGCCACCGCGGGCGGTTGTAGGCGTATTTCGTGTTCCCGCGGCGGCCTGGTCTTGTCCGGGGTCAGCTCCTCGATCCGGCTCGCTACGCTGCCATAGTGGATTCGCAATTTCTGCAGAGCGTCGTACACCTGTTGTTTGTACGCCGTCAGCTCGGGCAGCGATAGCTGCGACAGGTCTCGGGATGGATCGACGGTGAGCACGGCTAGAGCTTGAAAATTCGTTTGTTCGTGTCGGTGTCCCAGACAATACGCACGTCGGATCCGTCGGGCGTAAACGGCAACCCTACAGCCGTGTCCATAAACAGGATCAGACGGCTGGTGCCGGACACGCCGCTGTCCTGGTAAACGATGAGCTTGACCAGCTGTGCGTTGCCAGTTTGTGCCGGCACATTGTCGATAAGCACGTCGTTGGCCTGAGCTACGCCTGTGTTCAGCGACGTCTTGCCGGTGAGATTGCCGCTCACAGCGCCGGTGCCGATGTTCGTCAGATCCGAGTGAAACTCGTGCGTCGCCAGGTTCTGGGCATAACCCGCTAGCGTGAAGAGCGCCTTGATATCGTTGGCGCCCCAGTCAAGATCGCCGAAGAGGAAGGCGTTCCGTCCTCGGTCAAAAAGCGCGTTAGCCATAGACCCTTCGATCGCGGGCGACCGAGGACTATGGCCGCGTGACGCCCACGGTGCTCGTGTACGCGGACAGTACGTTCTGCGCGTTGGCCGCGGCAATTCGGAATTCGACCAGCGTCCCCGGCGGATATGCCGTGATGTCGATGTATGCCTGCCTGTCGGCCACTGGCACCGTGGCGGCCTGCGCAAAGGCGGTTGCGGTACCGCCGGGCAGTGTGTAACGGCGATCGATGCGGAAGTAGGATACGCCCGTGCCAGCGTGCACCCAGGAGATGTTGGCCTGGCTGCCGTCGCCGCTCAGCGAAGCTGCCGGCGACGTCGGAGCGGCCGGAGCCGCACCTGCAGTGGTGGTCGTTGTGGGAGCCGAGGTCGTGGTAGTCGTGATCACCGACAGATCGGACGAATAGTCGGGATTGACGCCGCCTACGGATCCGCTGTTGACACGCAGCGCTTTCGGCACGATCAGCGTAGTGTCCCAGAGCACCGGGCGACGCTGAGTGACCACGGACAACTGACCTAGCTGGATGGCATGCGCCATGGCCTCCAGTCGCATCCTGGTACGCGCATGCGAACCACGACGGAGAATGCCGGCAGGATCGCCAATGAACGACACGGCCTCTCCAGGACCCAGCGTTCGGCCGTGCCGCGGCAGAAAGCTGTAGTGCCGGGAGATCGCCGTGGGATTGGCGAACGTGGTTTCCAGGGCGGTAGTCATAGACCTTACGGAGCCGCGGTGGTCGTCGTGGTCGTGGTTGTCGTCGTAGTGGTCGTCGTGCTCGTCACCAGCGGCGAGCTGCTGTAGTCAGGCGAGATGAGCGAAGCCGAGCTATTGGCCAGCGTCACCATCTTGGTGGCGTCGGTGACCTGGTCGTACAGGATCGGTGCCGGAGACTGCAGGACCTGCAGCGTACCGTCTTGCAGCGCCTGCTGTAGTGCTGCCATTCGGCGAGCATCCTTAGCAGCGCTGCCGCTGGCGACCAGACCCTCCAGACCGCCGACGACCGTGAACCGCTCTCCGGGGCCCAGCGTGATGCCGTGAGCGCCCAGGAACGAATAATGCCGTGAAGCAACCCCGGGGTTGTCCACAGTGGTCGTCAGGTGCGTGGCTGGCCTGGACATGATTGATTTGTGCGTTGGTTAGTGTCCCGGTAGCGAATCGGCCGACCGTCCGGCGCCTATCAGGCGCTCGACAAGAGCGTTTCGACGGCCTGGCGTACAACCGGCATCTGCCCGAGCCACTGCGCTGTCTTGGTCACCTGCGGATCGAGCTGCTGCGGCGACTGATCGTGCGCTACCAGACGGGCATACGCGCGATCGAACAGGCTGCCGTTGGCAGCGGCCGCCTGTTTCTGCGAGTGGGCCTCGATCGCTTGCAATCGCAGAGCGATGTCCACCAGTCGCTGCTGGCCCGCCTGGGTGTCCGGGGAATAGCCCAGCTCCGCGGCCTTGGACAAGAACGTGTCCAGCCACACCTGATCCAGCACTGCGCTGGCCTGCTCAAGCGTCATCTTCGACATGCTTTCCTCGTCCGTGGCTATCGGTGGTTTGTGGTTTACAGGACGTGACTGCTCACTCGTGCCCTACCGGCCGAGCACTACGGCACAGCGTTGGCGCGACCGAAGGAGCCGAGATGTCCGATGCCGGCACCACTCTCTTCGTAGGTATACCACTCCAGCATGAAATCCTCCCGCTTGACGCTCATGGTCGGAGGTTCGAGCTGGTAGTGCTTGCCCAGGAAGGCGATGTCCGGATACAAGAAGAACGCTGCATCAGGCACCAGCGTGCGCTTGATCGTCGTGATCCAGTTGACTCCCAACAGCCCCGAGAGCACCGAGACGCCGCTGGTCAGCGCGTTTTCGGCCAGGTCACCGCCCATTTCCAGGCGATCGAACTTGGGAATGTCGAGGAAGGTGATGTTGTTGACCAGCACCGTCTTGGTCGGAATGCTGAACGGCGTGCTTTGCGTCACCTTGAGCATCTCGAAGAGAAACTCGCGGGATACGCCGCCGTTGATGTCCTTGTGCTGCGTCACGCCAGACATCGGGTTGACGAAGCCGGCAGCACCCAGGACGGCGTTGACGGCGACCTGCCACTTGGTNNGTATCACGCTCTGTGTGGAGGTCCTTGATCGAGTTGTCGCTCAGCACCTGCCGGATGTCCATGCGCCAGGTGCGAAGGGACGAGACGTCCTTCTGGAACCGTCGCGTCATCATGCGATCGAACTGGATCTTGTACTTCCGGTTCCGGACGTACAACGTCATGGGGCTCGACGCCAAAGGAACCGAGATGGCTCCCGGGCTGTCGGGCTCCATTTCCTCGATGCGGAAGTTGCCTTCCGTGAGATCCCGATCGAGCTGATCGTTGGTGATCGTCTCCGGAGGCAGCACCTGATCGAGATAGCTCTCTTCACGCACACGCAAGCGCGTGAAGTCGTTGAGCGTATCCGCGGCCTCCTTTTGCAAGGACGGATCGTCCGAGGAGATCTTGTCGAACGTCTCGGCGTTGAGCAAGCGAGTCTCCTCGCGAGTCAACGAAGGCAGCCGGCCTTGCGCGGTGGGTGCTTGACGCATTCTGCGGACCTCCCTGTGTTGTTAGTTAATTGCAGTATTCGAGGCCCTGCGCGGCCGTAGCGTTGATCTACATAGGTGGCGTTGGCGGTCCCACCATTACCGCGCGGCTTAGTCGACCTTCGGCCAGTGCAAGCCCCAGAACCGCAGCACGGGACGCAAGTGCGTATTCTTGTTCGGCGACGCCGCCGTGAACTTCTTCGACACTTGCCCCACGATGTGCACGTCTCCGACGACATCCGACGACTTCACCAGCACACCTGCCAAGGCCAAGTTGGTCGCATCGCCGCCAGCCGCAGCAGCGACGCTCTTGGCCGTCTTGAGCAGGTCGTTCACGGCGTAATTCGCCGAGGCGTCGAATTCCGTCGTCTCAAACTCGGCGCCCATGATGGCCACGACGGCCTTGAGTCCGCCGGCCGGGGTGGAACCCTTCCAGGCATCCGGCTCCGTGGTCACGTCACCGCCGTCGTTCTTGACGTCGGCGTCGTCCGAGTTCGAAAACAGGAACATCGGCATTTCATAGTTGCCGACGCCAAAGATGAACTCGCCGTTCGCATTCAAGCTCACGCAGCGCCCGGCGAACGCGATACCGCCCTGAATGGCGTTGGTGCCTGTCAGATCGGCAGCAGCAAACGGGGCTACGAAATCCAGATCGTTGGGCGGACGCAGTCCCTTGACGACGTCCAGCGTGTGATGCGTGGGAATGCGACGCGGCATAGTCTACCTCCCTGTGCTGTCTGGCAGTATTTGTTGGTTGGTCGATTGATGGGTTAGTTGGTTGGCTGCGACGCTCCAGACACTATGGCCTGCGAGTAGCCGCTCCTTGCCACGTCAGTGCAGCATCTGCTGCCGGTAAACCAAGTCGGACTGTCGCTGGCCGATCGGCAACCGCTGCCCGAGATGCACCACGTTTGTCGCCGCAGCAGGTTTCTCAGCACCGGCTTCGTTTTCGGAGTTGACTCCGACGCCGAGGCTGGCTGCTTTGACCCCTGGCGTCAAGCGGCTGTTGAGCAGCCCTGCCAGTGTATCGAGAGCCCCTTCGTGCGAGCCGAGCACGACGGCCGCCATCTTCTCCTCATGCTCGTCGATGAATCTGCCGTCCAGCAGCTGCTTGCGCACGCTGTCGGCCTTTTTCTCGATGGCCTGCTGCTTGCGAGCCTGCGATTCCTGCAGCTCGGCTGCGACCTTGAGAGCCTGGCTCGTCACGGAGACGTAGTCCAGTGCCAGCTTGATCGTGTCCTTCGAAACGGCCATCGTTCCCTCGTTGGTTGGTTACGCGCAGCGACAGCGCTGCACTACTTCGCCAGCAACTCCTTGACAAGCCCCCGCAAAGCGGCCTTTCGCTGATCGTCGGCTGCGGCTTTTTTGATCGGCTTGGCCGCTGCCGCGACTTTGGCCATCAGCGCCGCCTTGAGCTGTTCCGGCGTGATCCCCAGCTCCTGACAGACGGCTTCGATCATGGCCATGTCCACGCCGCCGCCGGCGGCCCCGCCCATTTCTCCCATCTGGCTTCCACCCATGCCGGCATCGCCGCCCGCCATCTCCGACATGCCAGGAGCGCCCATGGCGTCACCTCCGGCGAGGAGCGCCATCAGCTCCTGCTCGGAGGGTGCTCCCTCGTCGGCACCCGTCGCGGCTGCCGAAGCAGAAGACTGGTTGTCGTCGTTGCTCTCGTCGCCCTCGCGGGCTTCGCCATTTTCGTCGTCGTTGGCCGTCTTGCTGGCGGCGGTCTCGCTATCTGCGAAGCCGCGAAGGTACTCAGCGGTCTTTTCCGCCGCACGCAGAGCGTCTCGCACCACGAATTCGATGTGTTCCGTGACGATGGCGTCAGCAGCCAGCTTGTCAGCCGGGCTCGCGTCGCCCGCGGCCGCCGCGGCCACGTCGGCCAGCTCGGCGCCGGCAGCTTTTTGCTCTGCTGCCGGCACGGTAGCGGCGGCAGAGGCAGGAGCGGGCGTACCGGCGGCGACAACCGGCGCACCCGTCCCCGCGGGCTGCAACTGTGCCTGCTTCGGCTCATCCACCTCCGCAGCAATCGCGGCCACCAGCTTGCGACCGAGCTCCTCGCTCTGCTTGAGCAGTTGTGCAAGCTTGCTGGCATCGGCAGGGTGCGATGTGCCCGGATCGCTGGGCTTCATCTTGTAATCGTCTTCGACCTCCGGAGCTTTACCGGTGGTCTTTCCCGGGTTCATCACGTTCTCGGCATCCGACTCGGGAGACCCGGTGTCGTTGGCGGTGGCGCTGCCGACGCCCTGCGGATAGGATTCCGCCTCGATTTTGTCGTTGGCGGTTCCCTGCGAGCCCTCCTGCGCCGGCTGCGTATCGCTCTCGGCCTTGCCAACAGGGTGCGTGGTGTCGCCCCCTTCGTCGGCCTGCTTGGCTTGCTGCTCCACGTGCAGCAGCAAGTCTTGAATGCACGCGTTCACGTTCTTCGTCGCCGAGGCTGATTTGCCATTTCCCGCCCGGGCTACAGTCTTCACTGACATGATTCCGCATCCCTTCGTGATGGTTACTCGCGTGCTCGCTGTGCTCGCCGGCCTGCGTGTACTTGCCATTCTGTTACGAGACAGCGCGAATTGTCAATCTCTGTCAGCACTCAAAATCATTTTTTGTGGAGCAGCTGCACACGGCCCAGGTAATCGGCAAACGAGCCGTAGGCCGTACGATCGGCCGGACGACCCACCTTGCTGATGTCGAAGAATACTCCCGAGGGGTTGTCCACGTGCTGCACGTGACCGTCGTCGGAGACCTTCATCAGACCTCGCGAGCAACCGAACAAGGTGCACGAGCCGCCCTCCTCGGCTGACTTGCAGTATTCTTTGCGCGTCGGCGCTTGATTGAAGCATGCCGAGCAAACATCGTGCGGCACGTGGCTGGCCATGCTGACCGGATAGTCTTTGCCGGATAGTAGCAACTGGCATTCTTCGTCGGCCAACAGGCCTTGCTTCTCCTTTGCGATCTTCTCGCTGCCGTTATAGGCCACGAGCAGCTCGACGCGACCCATGGACTTGTTGTAATACGCCAGCTTCACGTCGCCGTATGACTTCTTGGGATTTTTGTTGTCGTGACCGCGGTACGCCTTGGCGTGTGTGACGAAGGTCGGGCAGCAACGAATCAGCATGGCCTCCTTCCAGCCATCGCCATTGCGGTTGGGTCCAAAAAACTCCGTCGCGCCCATGGCGATCAAGTGCCCCGGAACTTCATCCTCGGCTAGCTTTAGCTGGCTGGCCAGGTAGGCCAGCTCCTCGCTGCCGCTGCGCTTGATGAGTCGTTGCCGGTCTTCCCCCAGCAATCCCCGCGACGAGAACTTCACGAGCTCCAGCGGCGATTGCTGGAACAGATAAGACTGTGATTCGCAGTATTTGGTGTGCATGATTTTTGCAGACGTCTGCAAATTTCGATCAGTTCGCGGCCGCTTGTGGTGGCTGACTGGCTAGTTGCTTGCCGAGCTGTTGCTTGCGGTATTCATTCCACAGCCAGTTGCCGCCGCCTACGACGAACGGCGATAGAAAACGTGACGCGGTGAGACCGCCCTGCACGCGAGGATGCGCCAGCTGTCTGGACTGCGACAATCCGCGACGGAAAGGCCCCAGCAGCGAGCGATCCGGCCTGTATGTCGTTTTCGGCGGGCCCTGCCCGAAAGGACCTGTAGGGTGCGAGACCGACTCGTATCCGGCAGTACCCAGAAATCGCGGGGGTCGGCCTTCCAAAGAGCCAGGCTGCACTCTCTCACCCTCCAGAAGCCCCTGCGCGCTCTCTGTGATGCTGGCTAAGTGCTTGGGCGTTATCTGCAGAGCAGGAGCCTGACCAGTGTCTTCCAGCGACCAGGTAGATTGCGGCGTTCTCCAGACCTTGAGGGGCTGGTCGACAGCAGCTGTGCCAGCGGCCTCCCGTGCTTTCAGAGCCAGCGTTTGCGACAATGGCCTATCTTCCCGTAGGAGTGCGGCTATCGTCCGGTAGGTTTCCTTGTCGGCATCCGACAGCATTTCCGAAGAGATGAGTTTTTGCAGGCCCTGCTCCAAGTGTCCTAAATTAGCGCTAGTCACGGGCTCGGCCAGCGCCATTCGTCTAGCCAGCGGCAAGCCGACCGTGACGCCGCCTGTCAGTCCTCCTCGCAAGGCGCTACGGTAGGTGTTCTGTGTCGCCAGGTCCGCAGGAGCGTTGCCAGCGTCTGCGGCAGCGCTGCCACCAGGAGATGGCTGCAAGAACTTGTGACCGGCGTAACCCACACCCGCGCCCAAACCTGCACCAGCCAGACCGCCCGCCAGCGCATCCCGCAGGTTCTCGTGCCATCTCCTCTTACGACCCAGCAAGCCGCCGGCTGTTAAGCCGATGCCGCCGCCGGCAACCGCGCCGAGCAGCGTGGGCAACAGCTCCGGGTTCGAAGCCATCAGCGATTTGATCTTCTCGGAAGACAGCTGTGATTTGAGGGCGTCCAGCCAGTTGTCGGCGGCCTGCTTGCGAGCAGCGGCTACACGCCTGGCGGACTGCGCGACTTTCACTAGATGTGCGGCGCTCTCGATTACGTCCTTGCTCGGCATTGGCTATTTCCTCACCGGCGACCAGGTAGACGCGGCGCTGGGCACGACGGCTGGCTGCGTGGCCTGCAGGCCTTTCTCTATGTCCAGCACATTGCCGCCTTCGAACGTATCTAACTGCCCCTGAGGCAGCCAACGACGCAAGATGGACCGCACCAGTGGCAGGTGTTCCGCTACACGCGGCGATAGCTGCGACAGCTCGTTGTAAGCACCGACCACATCCTGATCGCTATACCCGGAGATGATCTCGTCATTGGTGAGCAGATCGTGCAACATCGCCTTGGCGCGTATTCGGCGCAGCTCGTCTTCATGGCCTGGAGCAGCCAGCGCCAGTAGACTCTCGCTGACCTGCGGCGACGTATCCGGAGCCTTCACAAAAGGTTCCAGCAGGTTCTTGGCCGAAGACACTCCCATAAGCGTATGGGCTATCGGTGCAGCTTGCTTGGCCGGCATCTCGCAGCCCAAGATCGGATGCCGGCTGCTCTCCGCGGGTCGCCCGCGAATGGTGGCGATTTGCGTCTCCGCCTCCTGCCGGCGTCGCTCGTAGGCGGCTTTCTCTTCGTACAGTTGCCAGAGCAGGTCGACGGCCTGCTTGAGCAACTGGCAGGCGGGCGAATCCGGATCGATAGGCCCCTGCAAACGTGTGTCGTCGCCGGACTTCTTGACGGCGTACGGCTGCCGGCTGGCAACGAAATCGGCGATTGCATCGCCGATCGCGAGCAGCGCTTGCTTCGGCCGATCTTTGCCGGCTCCGATGTGCAGCATGTTGCGACAAAGCCAGTCAAAATCGTCGGCGTTCATCTTGCCGCCGCGGCAGGGTATGTGGACTTGCCCGTGCATGCGAACATTCTGTGGCATGTCCACGGCGCCAGCCAGCTTGTCCAGGCAGACGCTCAGCGCCATTTGCGTGTGCGACATCTTGGTGCGTAGCTGCTCGACCTCAGCCTTGAGATTGCACCAGGTCTCGTACTTGTCGGCCGGCCTCTGCTGCAACCTGGATACCGGAGACGCTGCGGCCGCTGCTTTTACCCGCGGCGGTTTTGTCGACGGCCTGCGCAGCGGGCGCTGGTAATAGTCGGATACGGCGTCACTAGCCTGCTTGGTCCGCTCCTGCGCTGGATGCACGCTGCGCACAACGGCTTCCACATCCACCAGCGGTCGAGAGGCCAGTTTTTCCAGGACCGTGCTGCCCTGCTTCCTCTGACTGGTGACGACGCCTGAATTGAAACAGCGGGACACCAGGCGGATCATGTCCGGACCGTACCGCTCCTGCCGGGCTATCTTCTCGGCAGCAGCCGTCGGCGAGAGACCGTCGCTCACCAGTGAGCAGATCTTCTCGATCGCCGAGACCATCCGCGACTCAGTCTCCGTCGTCAGTTTTCTTGGCATGGCTGCCTTCCCTGGACAGTTTTCGATCGAGCGGTCGCTCTAGTTCTTCGAGCGTCTGCGCCTTGCTGGCTGGGTCCTGGGCCTGCACCTGCTGCCACACTCGCGGCTCCCGCGCACCCTGCACCGGCAAGTCCCTTTGCATCTCCTTCAAGCCTTGCTTGCCAGTATACAACGGGACGTTCTGTATGAACGCCAGCATGTTCGTATGATACTCGCTGAGCGGCCCGCTGGCACCCTCCATTTGCCGCGTGTGGTTGATCATGTTGGTCACCAGCTCGAATAGGTCCAGGTGGCCGCGGCTGTTCAGCCAGATGTCGCCGATCGCTGCGGCACTGCGGCGGTGCAGACCCAGCTCGTAGACCGACGTGTAGAACTCCCGCAGCGGTCTGCCCTGCGCCGGACGTTCGATGGTGTCATCGTAGGCCGAAAGAATCGCAGCCAGCGCATAAGGTCCACCGTGATAAGCGAAGTATTTGCACAGCTTTTCCAGCGTCATATCGGTGACGCCGTGCCCGTTGATCGGCCCGATCAGCCGCATGCAAACCCAGTGCTTTCTCGACAGCCTATCGCGCACGTCGTAGAACAGCTGCTCGTACCAGCGTATGACTTGCGGTTTCACACCGCAGTGTTCAGCAATCTGCTCGGGAGAGAGTCCCGCCAGAACGGAGGCCTCGAAGACAACTTGCAGATGATCCGGGTCGCCGCCGGCAGTGATCCCGGAACGCACCTCCCAGGTCTGGATCAGCGAGTTATACCGCGACAGCTTGCGCCTTCGCTGACGGTAGAGCGCCGGACCTTCCCCAGAAATCTCGTGGTACTGCCGCAGCACGCGCGCTGCTAAGCGCGTCGGCTCGTCATCCATATCGCTGAACGCCAGCCGCTCCCGGCCGGAAGACAAGCCTTCCAGCAACTCCCGCACGCGGTCGTGTCGCCAGCTAGGACTACGCAGCGGATCTGTACTGGGGTGATAGAGCTCCTGCTCGTCATCCAACAGGCCGTCCATGTCGTTCTCGCGCCGCATCGCTGCTCAACCCAGCCAGTGATAGCCGCGCAAGTTGATCACGTACTCACCGGTATCGTCGAATTTCAGATAGAGGCGTCCGGTGACTTTGCCGTTGCGGGCGCCGTCCTGGCACTCGAACGGCGTATTGAGCAGCGACTTCTGATCGGCCGTCGTATACGACAATTGCGGCAGCAGCTTCCAAGCCGGTTGTTCGTTGGCGGGAATGTCGAGCTTCGCCGTGCCGCTAGCCGATAAGGCGCCGCTGAAGTCCGTGTTCAGCACGAATTGCTGATCGGATACGACGCGCAACACGCGATGGGTCGCATTGTAGCCTCCGATAGCGGCACCGGCGATCGTTACTGGATCGTATTTTCGCACCGGGATCCAGCCATCCACGGTCACCAGGCACTTGCCCTCCGCAGACTGCTCTAGCCTGCCGATGTTCACAGTCCCGCTGGTCAGCAGTCTGGAATAGACATCGACAGTAAATCCGCCAGCACCATCTGTCCTGGCTATCGCCAGCGACGACAGAAAGCACGGTCGCAGGTCGTCTCCCAGCGGCAATAACACCGCGGCGTCGGCCACGGTTGCCAGGAGCGTCAGATTAAAAGGCTTGGATGACATGATTTAGTTGTTTCCGCTGGAATCCAGATTCGGCTCGCTATCCACGGCCGAGAACGGATCGATCGTCTTCTGCTTGAGAAAGAGTAACACATCGCCCAGGCTTTCGAACGTGTTCCGCAAAGAATCCTCCAGCTCTGGGAGGTCTTGTTTGCCGTAGCGGTCTTCCATGTCTTCGTTATGCCAGAAGAAGTTCACGAAGATGCGACCCAGGCTATCCAGGGCTTTGAACAAGTCGGGTAAGTGCCTGTCAATCAAGGAACCCCGCCCTACCGACTTGAGCAGTGTGCCAACCGAGGTCGTGTCAAACAGTTCGCGAGTACCTTGCTGCGAGGCCTGCTGGCCAACCTGTTGCGAGAGCTGCAGCTGGTGATCCGTGAATTGCGGGTATTGCCGATACAGATATCTGTTGGTCGTGTTGTAGGCCGGAACACGGCGTTCCACTTCCATGGGGCTCATCTGCTGTGGCGGGCTCATTCCGTAGGCGTTACCAGCGCTAATGGAGATCGGATCCGGAATCGTCGGTGACCCGTAAGTGTTCGTCTGCGTCAAATCGACCAGGCCTGGCGTGGGCGGCTGCGCCTGCTTGATCCGCGTCACGACGGTTTTCTTGTCCGCCGCCTCTTTGAGCAATCGCAGCACGTCGTCGTGCCGCAAGTTCCAGTCCGTCAGCAGACTGATCACCGCCGCCTGTTTGGACATACGCCGACCGTTGATGCTCATCTCGCTGCCGCGGAAGTCGACCAGCTCCAGCCTGGCCGTCTTGGTCTCGTTCAGAAAGATGAGCCGCTTGATGTCACCGAATCGCAGGCTGGGGCTGCTGCTACAGCACGGCGAGCCCAGTTGGTCATCCTCTTCGGTCTTCGGAGGCGGCGGGGCGATCTGCACGATCTTGACATCCTGCGGCAAGTGCAGCACGCCGCCGACTACTCGCGGCCGCGTCATGGTCTGGCTGAAACGCAAGCGAGAGCAGTACTCTGGCGACGGCCTGTCCTGCATGTGCCGCACGCGAGGCATCTTGTAATCCCATTCTCGGTCGCGCGGCGAGTTCGTAGGGATGCTGGCCGTCCGGCCACCGAAAATCGGATAGGACTCGAACGTCACGCCGTACTCGCCCTCAGCATCGTCGTCATGGACACGAAACGGCACCGTGCCTGAACCGCTGGGGGTGACTGCCAGGTAAGTACCGCCTTCCTCCACCGTGTTTCGCTCGTCAGTCAGGGCGTTGAACCACTTCTGCCAACGGGCCGGATCGGAGTCTCGTTTCTCGACCGGGACCGCCCAGACCAGACGCCGATTGGCATTGGCCCACGGCCTCTCGTTGTCCTCTTTCTCCATGCGAAACACGGTCAGCATAGCCGGATCCACGCAGCAACACATATCTCCCAGCGGCTCGGAAATGACCAGGCACTCCTTCGCCGAGCCGTCGTCCAGGAGCACGTCGTAGAGCCCTGTCTCCGACGGATTGCTGAGCTCTTTGATCAGCTTGTCCTCGTCAATGCGAACTTCGGTCGCGGCTTCTTTCTCCGTGCGATCGTCGAGCACCACATAACCGCGCTGCAGCAGTTCGCTCTTCTGGCCCTCGTCCAGAACGTTCGCCCATAACCCAGCACGGTCGGCGGTCAGCACCGCGACCTTGGCGACCGGCCGGTCGACTGTGACATCACCACTGCCGGCAAGCGCAATTTGAGGCGGTAGGTTCACCGCCTCGGCGGCCAGCTTGGCGGCCACGCGGGGCAACAGATCGCTGCCGTAGAATTTCCACAGGGCCTGCTTGTACTGCGGGCANNCGGGCAGCGCTCACACAGCTCGTAAGCGGCCCGCACCAGGTTGATGTCCTGGCCCAGGAACTCTTCCAGGTTCCAGACCGATGCCTGCTTTTCCCGCCGGGCGAGCGCGGCCTCCAGCCAATCGCGACTACCGGTATCGTTGGCCCACTTGGCCAGCACGCCGGACAATCCCGACTTGCGGGCCCAGGGCTGCATCTTCGCTGGCTTGGACGAGCCGAACTTGGACAACGGAGGCACAGAGAGCGCTCGGTAGTCGGGCTGCATCAAGCCTAGCGTAGAGATCGTGTCCCGCGTACCGTGTCCCAACACGGAAGGCTTGCGGTGGATGAGGTAGTTGACCCAGGCCTCCTTGAGAGGCACGAACATATCCTGATTCTTCATGTACAGGAGCTCGTGGCCCTTCACCTTCCCGGAGATGAAGAACACCGGCACGTAGAACCATTGCCGGTTGACCTGAAAGCCGAATACGCCGGCGGCCTTGGTGTCGTCCTCATTGCGATCGACCAGCTGAAACCCTACCAGATAGTCCATCAGCGCCGGAGCTTTGTCACGAACGTAACTGTATGCCAGGTCCGCGAAGTTTTTCTCAAACTGCTCGTCCGCCTCGCCTCCGAGAGCACGCTTCGTCATCACTGGCATAGTTTCCTCCCTGGCCGCTGCAGCCGCTCGCTACGATGTCCACGCTCAGTTTACCTGATAGCTAACAAAAAGCCCAACGGCCCGGGCGCCGCGGCGCCCGGGACTGTCGAAATTTGCAGACGTCTGCAAATTTCAAGGGGCTGCTCTGATTCCGGGCTTTCGCTTGGCCCACCACTGGGGATCGCCTTGTCGTCTAGCGATCTCGGCGGCCACGTCACCGTCCGGATCGCCGGCAGCCAGCAGGTCGTCCAGCTCCTCGGGCGTGAGCTGCGGCAAGCTGTCCGCGAACTCCCGGCGCATATCGCCCGGAGTGTTGGCTGTTCGGCTGGCGAGCGCTCCCAGCCCGCACACCCCGGCGCAAAGCATCAGACTACACACTGTAGCGGCCATGAATCCCATGAGAAAGATCAATACGAATGGCAACGGTCTGCGGGTAGACCCTTCTCGATTCTCTTGAACGATCATCTGCGGCTCCTTGTCTTTTTCGACAACGGCCGCCGCGCAGCAAGCGCGTGAAACCGGCCGGTCTCATTTCATTATGCCGCGTTATCAGGCGTATTTTAGCCGCCCATAACGATGCCGGCCGTGTTCCGCAGCGTACGCACGGGATTGGTATACAGCTCGTTGAGAAAGAGCGGTGCGTCCATCCACTGGCCGCTCATTGCGCCTGGTCGAGCTCGCGGACGGTTTTCAGCCGGAACTCCTAGCAGAGTCTCGTAACGAAACCGATCGGGATCGTAGCCGTAAAACTCCGGCGAACCGCTGAAGTAATTCCAGGCCTCTTCGCCGGCAGGCAAAGCTGACACCAGGCCCTGCGCTATGCCCTGCGGAGTGCCCTCCAAAGCACCGCCTGCCGAGGCCCCGGCCGCAGCATCTGTGGCCAGTAGCCGGCGGGCGCTGCCTATACCCGGCGCCGCCGGCAGTACAATTCCGCTGACGGCAGCAGCAGGATTGCTGCGAATGCCGGGCTCGCGCTTCATCCACCATTTGGGATCGCCGGCGGCGTGAGCCCTTGCAGCCGCCTCGTCAGACGGGTGCATACCGGTAAACCACTTGAAGGCGCCGGTGCCTGCCAGCTGCCGCAGCGGCGCGCCTGCCACTTCGGGTACGACACGCCGCTGATACCACGGTTTGGCAGGTTGTTGCGATGCGGTTTGCACCGGCGGACTAAAAACCCGGGGAACCGCCGGGCTGGCAGCCGGAGCCGGCTTGCTGGCGACCGCCGTCGCCGGCGCTGGCTTTACCGCCGGTGCGGCCGCCGCGGAACCGCGAGCCTGCTGTGCGGCCAACCTACCACCTGGATCCAGTTTGTCGTATTTGTGCTGCGGATCCAGCGCGTTAGCGAGCCCGGCCAGCGTATTGCTGAATGCCTGCTGATCCGCTTGCTTGCCTAGCCGATAACCCAGCTCGTAGGCCCAGTTAGACTTCCCTGTGGGCATGCCGTCACCGTTTTGGAGAGATAGTCAGTCCTTCTCGGCCGAATCCGATGCCCTTGGCCAAGCTGGGCACGAAACTGGTACCTTGCGTGGTCGACGTAGCGCCGCGATGCGCACTTTCCAGTAAGTTTCCCTTCAGCCCCGAGCCGTACATCTGCACGAGCGGGTCAGGATCATATTGTAGGTTATCCGCTGCGCGAATCATCAAGGGCTCAAACGGCGGCGGATCCGGATGCACATCCACCTCCTGCACGCCGAACTCCTCCAGGTCCCGAATCACGCTCGGCCGGACGCGAGTGCCGATCGAATAGTGCAAGTATGGGCGTTCCAGATACTGGTTACGAGACAGACCCGGCTTTACCGTCCTGGTGCCGGCCCGCGGCTGCCAGCGACTCTCCAGTTGCGAGTATGGTACGACGTCGTCCGGCGATCCGTCCTCGGTCTCCTGCGATAGCTTGACGTGGTTGATCAGTCCCCTCGCCAGCAGCTCCACGTTGCGGCGATTGGCTCGCAGACCGCTATCCCGGAAGGCTCTTAGAAACACATCGGTGAAGTATCGGCGGCCTTCGCCAATGCCTTTGTGACGAACGACTTGTGAGGGATTGGGTACACCCTCCGACAGCACATCGCCGGCCTCGACGACGCTGCCTATCCTCACTTTCAGCCCGTGATCTCTCGGCACGTAGTGCTGCTGACCGTTCACATAAACGAACGTACCTCCGGCCGGAGCTTCCTCGATCTTGTTGACGGCGCCGTCCAGCTCAGCGTGGGCTGCCCCGCCGCGAAACGTCTTAGGGATGTTGACCAGCTGATTGACCAGCTGGAATCCGCTGATCTTTGAAGCTCCGGCCACGCCGCCGCCATGCTTGGCACCCAGGCTCCCCTGGCTCAGCGGCTCCCCGAAGCTCTGGGCCGCGACTAATCCCAGATTCTCACCACGATTGGGTAACCGGCCGAACTCCCGGATACCGGCGTCGCGAGCATAAATGCCGCCCTCCGGAGATCCAAAGGCGATCGGCGACCGGACCAGAATGCGGTCCAGCCCCTGGGCTCGCAGGTCCTTGAGGATTTTCGGCGTCAGTACCGTGTTGCGAGCATAGCCGCCGGTGTCCCTGGCTAGTAGCGCACCCTCATTATCGTCATCGTAGACAGAGACCGGCAAGCCTCGCAGAGTAACGGCCGGCTCAGCGGAGTCCTCGCCAGTCACGACCAGACGATGGCCCAGCTGGCTCAGCTGTTTGCCGTAATAGCCCGCATCTGCGGTCGAGAGCTTGGTAGCCAACACCCCGCGCCGAGCGCCAAAGGAGGCCGCGAAATACTCTGTCGGACTGAGTCCCTGCGAGAAGCCACGCAGGACCGGAACTGGCAGGATGTTGCCTTGCGAGTCCTCATAGAGCAAATCGCTCCCTCGTAATGAAGCCAGAGAGCCCGCGTTGCCGCGACCAGCACCGATGAGCTGTGCCGCCAGCGGATTATGCTCATCCTTGGATTCGCGAAGGATATCGTCTACGTCCTCTTTGCGGATGTCCGACAGCAGCTGGATCAGGCTCTTCCGACGACTGTCGTCGTCGATGCCGTCGTCATCTAGCAGTCCGTCGATCTGCTTCTGGAGCTTCTGTCTGCGCAGTCTGGCGCCGGGCGGCGGCAACAGGTCAGCGATGCTGAATGACATACCGCCGGTTCGTGTCGCTGCCGTCAGTCCCAGCTGGTTGAGCTTATAGGAGATCTCCCGGTACTGCTCGGGATATTCCTTGGCCAGCCTGGACAGCAGCCTGGACATGGTCGACTTGTCCAGCACCTCGCCGTTATAGAATCCCGGGGGGAAGATCTGCCGCAGCAGCAGCTGTCCGATAGTCGTCTCCTTCTCGTTCATCGGACACTATCCTCCAGAACCTGGCAGCAGCTGGCTGACTAGCGGCACATCGAATACCTCTTGCCGCCCCCCGTAAAGCTGCGGGCATTTAACGACGAATTCTCCCAGCGCTCCGTCGATGTCGGCTGGTGTCAATCCCACGACCAGCGGCTCCATGCGAGCTATGTCGCCTCGCCTAATGAGCACCATCAGCACCTTGACCATCGTGTGCTGACCCGTATACAGCTGCTTCGCCCTATTGGTGTGCTCAACCATGGCCCTATCTTCGCTACGAATCGTTCGCCTTGCTGCCGGCCACGATGATCCGCGAGCCGCCTAGCTTTTGCAGCAGTGAAGAAAAATCCGGATCTTTGCGAGTTGCTGCCAGCGTCACCCCGGCAGAGACTTCCTGCACCACGGCGCAGGGGCATCCGTTGTCGTCGGCCACGAGGAGCATATTGCCAGAAAACACCTGGGGCGGCTTTCCTGGCTGCGACAGTATCGTGATTTGCAACATCAGTATTCTGCGCTCGCGGAAAAGATCATCGCCAGCGCGTCCACTTGGTCCTTGGTTTTCTGAAATTGCGGCGAGTACACAGGCGACGCTGCCTTCTGTGACATCGCCGGCTGCATCGGCTCTATCGGTTGTGGCGGCATGATGGCACCTTCCTGCTGTGGCTCTTCAGCAGCCTCGGCCGGCGGCGTACCGTTCTGCCCGGCCAGCAAGCCCACCTCGGCCTGCAGCACTGTCATGTCGGAAGCCGGAATGGGCACCTGCAGGTGGTCCACCACGCGCGCCAGCAAGCGCAAAATCAGCAGCTGTATGGCGTTATTGTCGATCTTGAGCGGCTTAGCTGCTGCGGCATCTGCAGGTAACGGCTGAGGCGCCAGCGCAGCGGCCGGGTCGCTCGCAGGAGATGGAGATGCAGCAGCCGGATCCGTCGGCGGCGCAGCCGTCGCGGGATCCCCGACAGGCGCTGCCATATCCGGCGCAGCGACCGACGCAGGATCCATTCCTCCTGCTGCCGCTGGATCGGCCGCCAGCGATGGGTCGCCGCCCGCTTGCAGGCTCTGTTGATCCACGAATGCTTGCTTATCTCCTAGCCGCTGATAGGCTCGGCTGAGCAACTCGCTGAGTACGGTCATAGGTTTCTATACCTCTTTTCGTTCATCTGGCACTGTACTGCACGATGCGATGTGCCGCTCGAACTACGCCACTGGAAAGGCTTTGTGTTCCCGGCGTGGCCGGCAAATTTGCAGACGTCTGCAAATTTCACTAGCGCAACAGCTTCACGCGGTCGTCCAGTTGTAACTCACCTCGATGATAAGCTGCCAGAGCCGCTTTTGCATCAGCAAAGTATTGTCGGCTACGTTTGCTCTCGGCGGCCGAGGCCGTATAGAGACCGCCCATGAACTCCTGCGATGGCGAAAACACCGGCGAACTGAAGTCCTGCGGATTGAGCAGATTCCGGCTAGGCATCAGCTTCTCGTAGGCTTCCTGCACTGCCTCGTCGGATACCGGCACCTGAAAGTTCATGGCGTCGCCGTCGAAATCGGCGCCTAGGCCCTTGGTTACCAGCGGACTGAGCTTGAGGGTCTTGCCTTTGACGATCCGCGGCCGCAGCGCGATGACGCCGAACTTGTGCAAGACCGGATCCCGCGAAGTGATCACGGGTCGCGCATCCATCTCGGACATCAGTTCTGCCCTGGCGGTGGACGTACGATCGTTTACGTGTCGCATGGCGTCGTGCACGCTCATGCCTCGCCTGCGCAGCCGACGAATGACGAACATGCGGTAGAGACTCCAGGCCGTGTCTTCCGGCAGCCCGACCGTGTCCATGTCGTAACCCGGATCCGGAGCGATGGTGGCCCGGCCCACCAGGTCGACCGTGGATCCCAGCAGTTGCCGCTGCATCACCGAATGCTTGGGGCTGCTACCTAGAATTTGCCGCAGCAGACCGCGCACTCCCTTTTCTTGCAGCTTAGGATGCACCGGTTCGCCCAGTCCCGTGACCGCCTTGAACGCGTGATAAACAGCCAGCCGCTCGTCTCCGACGTCGTCCACTCGATCACGCATGCCACGCAAGTTGTCTCTCGCTTCGATCAGCTCCCTGTACAGATAGTTGGCATCTGCAATCAGCGGTATCTTCTTGTCGCCTAGCTGGGACACCGGCCGGAACTTGGTAGGCAGCACGGGCACCTTCTGCAGCACCCAATCTGCTGGTGACAAACCCTGTTGCTGCAGCGCCTTGAGATACCCCAGCTTCCTGACAGCAGCGTCGCGATAGGTTTTGCGACCGCTGGCAATCTGCTTGCGGGCTGTCTCGATCTCGCGAGGGATGTGCAAGGCAGCCAGGGCGCTGCGTATGCCCTCCGGACCCGTCTGCCCAGTGGCTAGCTTTTCTCGACCGGCCAGCACGGCCTCAAAACGATTCTTCGTGAGGCCCAGCAAACGACGAATGGGATCTTCAAAAGCCGGGTTCGGAAGTGGCTCGTCCAGCTTGATGTAAGACCATCTGGCCGAGTTGGCGCCGCCCGTCAGTCGCGGATCGAACAAGCCACCCTCAACAGGCTCCAGTCCTTTGTCGAACCTCACCGTTTCTCCGTTCTGGATCTCCCGGTCGCCGGCGAGCGTATCCACGTCCTTATCGGTCAACGCCAGCAAGTGCAGCGCAGGCCCGTCCTCCACGGCGTTGATGCCGGCGCCTTTGAGAGAGCTAATCAGTTTCTCGTAGATCGACGGGATTTGCGGCGTAGGCAGCGGCAGCCCCTGCAGAAAGGCGCTCCAGAAGTCTTCGTTTCGCTGTCCCCGAATGAGCGAGGCGTCCCGCCGCACCTCGTAGGCGCCAGAAGCTAGTACAGCGTTGGAAGCCAGCATGGCCAGCCGCTTGGCGTGACCGCCAGCGCCTTTAGCGGGCTGATTTTCCGAGGTGTATCCCTCTCCTGCCTCGCGGGCTTGCAGCTTCGACTCGGCGGTGTGCACGAGCTTCATGATGAACCGATTACCAACCAGCACACCCGGGATCTTGCGATCACTGCCCGGATCGTACACGTCCTCGGTGTCCTTGAATCCGTGCTTGCGCAGTTCGTCCCAGGCGTACTGCGACAGGTCCTGCGTCGTATCGAAGCCCTTCAGGCGATAAGGCTTGCCGGTTTTCTCCGCCACCTTGCCCAGCACGGCTTCTACGATCTGCGTAGCGTTCACCCGCGACACTAGACCTAGCGGATTGAGTAGCACCTCCAGCGGCCGGCCGTCCTCGCTGCGGGGCATGAGATGCGTGGGCACCACGACGGCAGAGATGCCTTTGTCACCAAACAACCCAGAAAATTTGTCACCTTCCTTGCTGATCTCTTCAGAGTCTACTACCACGGTCACATTGCCGTCTTCGCCTTTGTAAACGTGCGATACGGTGCCGGGCGAGTCGTGTTCCCAGACTTCGGAGTCGTCGACGAAGTTGCTCTGCCGGCCGCGGTGCAGCTGGTTGCGCGTGGGTTCGCGATATCTGACTGCCAGAATCAGCGGCGAGTCCTTGGTGACCTTGCTGCCCGGCTTGATGACTCCGTCGTCATCGAACTGGCTGAACGTTTCACGATCGTACTTGCTGGGAAAAATACCGGCAAACGCCGCCTTGCCGCGGCGGTGCTCGTCAGTGAACTCCTTGGTGTGCTGATAAGTGTGCTGCGAGGCAGTCCTGCGGGCAAAATCCTCGCTGATGACGATGGCGTCCTCGTAATTGCCGGGATAGGCCATGTAGCCCACGCGAGCATTGACGCCCATCGCGATCCGTCCCTGGTCGTCGGTGAAGTTGCTGCGCGCCAGCAGCTGACCCGGCTGGAACCGCTCTCCTGGCTTGACCATCGTCGTCTGATGGTACCTCGTCTTCCTGTTCAGAGGCAGCGAGTCGTAGAGCGGAATGGACTCTTCGCGTCCGTCTTCGTAGCGAACCTTGATCTCGTCACGTCCTGATAGCAACACGACTCCGCCCTGGGAGGCTCTTACGGCGCCGGCGCGAGCACCCAAAGCCTCCACGAAGCTGTTGCCGGCCGCATCCGCCGACTGCACCAGCGGCGCTTCGCCGCGAGCCAGCGGTAGTGCCTGCGTGAGCATACGAGAACCCATGCTCATCCGATGCGCTTTGCTAGCGCCTTTGCCGGGGATTAGATTGCCCAGCGGCGAAAATGCCTGCTCGAAATCGGCGACCGTATAGTCGATATCGGCTCGCGGATAGATGTCCAACTTGCCGTTTCGGACACCGATCACCCGCTTCGTCTTGCGCGACATCTGGTCAGGAAACGACAGCGTAAGACCTGCCAGGTCCTCAGGGGTTTTATACTCCACTTGCTGCGTGCGAACATTGAAAAACGGCGAGTAGAGCTTGCCATTGTGTGCACGGACTCCCTGTGTGAAATAGAGATCGATTCCTGCACGGAGATTTTCCGGCGTACGCACGGGATCCAGGAATCCGTACTGGGACGGATTGACTTCACGAGACTCCGCCGGAATCGCGTCGACGCCGGACAGCCCGCCCTCTCCCAGGCTGGTGACCTTGGTCATCTTGTCCAGAATCTCCAGTGGATTCACCTCTTCGGCCGCCTGCCCGAGTCCACTGCCGATGATCAGACTACGCAATTGACCGGTAAGCGCTCCGGCGGGTACGGCAGCCAGCGTCCCTTTTGCGGCTGCCTTGCGCAGCAGCTGTCGCTGGAACTTGCCGTGATCCCTGGTAAGCCGCTCCGCCATGAGCTCCGGCAGATGCAAAAAGCGACGATTTTCCAGGTTATCGCGGCTGTCCGGCTCAGCCTCTCCGCGGGAGACCGCCAGGATTCTCTTGGTGATCGCCAGGATGGCGTCTTTGTCCAGGCTGGCGTAGGGCGTGCCCAGATTGCGACGACTGATTTCGGGATCGACTTGCATCTTACGAAATGCTGCCAGCACGGCCTGCACGCGATCCTGCGACGGATCAGGCTGACCACGATTAGCCAGCAGCCGGTCGTAATACTTCCCCATGGCCATCTGCTCGTTGACTCTGCGATTGGCATCCAGGATCTGGTCGCCCCAGGCTTCTCGCAGCTCGCTGTCTGTTGCACCAAAAGCCCGCAGCAGCGGCAATAACGGCAGCTTGGCCTGGGACAACTTCACGTGAAACGTGCCCTTGGCAGGATCGAGAAAATAGCGGTGCCCCACACCACCGGAGACATTGGCGTGCGTCTCGATCTCTCCGTTTTGCTGTCGCCGCGTGTAGAGCCCGGGCTTGAGCCGGCTCTGCGAAACGGTCACGTAGTCCACGCCGCCCTCGATGATCGTGCCGCGGGGAGTCACGTAGGGCACACGAGCGATGGTCTTCTTTCTCTTGTCCAGGACCTGCCCGGTGGCGTTATCCGTCAGTTGCCAGGTGCCGGCCAGCTTGCGGGACAACCCTTGTCCCGACAGCAAGGCGTTTCTCTCGTCGACAGGCGTGAATTCGCCGGCATCGGCATAGTGCGGTTCGATCAGGGAGAGCGTGAACCTCTGGTTGGACCGCGGAGGCAAGGCTTTAGCGGCCGACAGCACCTGGTCGTAGACCTGCGTGCGCAGCTGCGATGGATCAGAAGGGTCGTAGAGATCCGCAGGCATTCGACGACGCATCCTCCCCGCCGTGTCAGCGACTGCCGGCCAGAGCACCGGCGCCTATGATGCTTTCTCGCTGCATACGACTCATGATCATCGGATCCGTGTAGTAGTCGTAGAGTGTGCTGCCCTCAGGACGGCGTCGCATTACCTCGTGCAGGTCCTTGTTGGCAAAGTAGCGACGTATGGCTTCACCTATGGCGCCTAGGCCGGCGCCCACGGGAGCACCGATAGCAGCGCCTGCCGGACCGCCGACAATCGCCCCGGCGCCGGCGCCACCCAAGACACCTAGCGCCCCGCCAATGATGGCCCCTCGCTCGGGACTGGACATGAGCTCCGGCAGTTGCGTGTCCGCAGTAGGCAGGAGCCGCGGCAGCCATCGCGATCTACCGGCCGCGATTGCCGCTTCCTCTTCCGGGGTCAGCTCACGGCGTTCGGCCACCTTCTCTTCCTCCAGCTCGTTCTGTGGCAGCGACAGCGTGATCGGCGTCGGACGCAATTGGTGGCTGAGCAGCCGATGCTCTCGCAGGGCCTGCTCCATCGTGCGGCTCTTAGTGGCCTTCTGCCGCTGCTTGTAAGCCGCCGCTCCGCTGAGTAGCGCCACCAGACCCGCCAGCGTCAGAGCGCCGCCGGTGATCACTCCCGGAGAAGCATAGGGCGCCACTGCCTGTTTTTCTGTCGGCACGTAAGGCTCAACCGCATCCAGCAGGTTCTCAATGGCCTGGCTGAGCTTGGTCCTGCGGTCAGCACGCAAAGCGCTCTCGAACTTCTGCTGCTCTTCCAGAAACTGATCCTTGAGCTCTTCTTTGCGCCGCTTGCGAGCCAGATAGTCCGCCAGCCTTACGCCGCCATAACCCCCCAGGCCAATGCCTCCGGCTACCAGCGGAATCGCCCAGGGCTGCTCATACCATTTTTCGGCGCTGCCGCCAGACAAGAAGCTGCCCAGCGAGTCCAGCCCTTCGCCAACGATACCGCCGGCGGCGTCGATGGCCGGACGGAATGCTACTGACGCCGCTGAAGATGCCGTACCGCCGGCTGCGCCGGCCATCTTGCCGGCCGGTAGCAATGGCAGCACGGGACGTCTTGCCGCTAGCAAACGACGACGATCCTTGTCCCGCTGCCTGGCCAGATAAATAGATCTCAGTAGTAGCGCTGCACCGCCTACCCCCAGAGTGCCCAGTCCGGCGGCAGCGATCGCCTGCTGCATGCGTCGCTGCCCGGCGCCTACCTCCTGTTGATGTGCCTGCGCGGCCAGGCCGGGGTCGAAACCGGTCACCGAATCCAGCAACGAGTCGGTCGACATCTGCGGTCCCTCACTTGCGTCCAGCAGTATTCTTCATGATCCGCTACGCTACTCAGACTACGCCCCTGGAAAGGCTTTGTGTTTCCGGCAGCAACTCATTCCGGCGTACCACGGTACATCATATACGGCTCGGACCACTCCACGTACCAGAGCACCGTCAGTCGTCCGGTTTTCCGCGAGACAGCCCACTTCCGTTCCTTAAACAGCAACTTGAACCAACCGCAGCAAGCGCCTTCGATTACCTCCCGATAGGTGCGGCCGAACCGCCGCTGGTTCG
>FRDC01003658.1_pt1 | contig 85993 bp, 98 predicted proteins | sample 1106171 | NCBI WGS metagenome assembly FRDC01 (sample SAMEA3930566, study PRJEB13176) | freshwater metagenome | biome: Drinking water system; feature: drinking water; material: water | place: Singapore | collected 2014-12-20
GCGGCTTGTTGCGTTCAAACTTCGCCTTGCCCATGATGCATCCTTGAGGGGTGTGAGAGGAATTTCGCGCGCCCGGTTAGGCGGTTTTTTAAGCGAGCGCAAGGGCTTTGCGCAAAGCTGGATGCAATCGGCCCTTTCGCGCGGCTAGGCGCCAGCGCTTTCCTCGGCGGTAAAGCGGCGATAGCCATCACCACGCAACTTGCAGGCCGGACAGGCGCCGCAGCCATAGCCCCAATCGTGGCGCTGCTTGCGATCACCAAGATAGCAACTGTGGGTGTCCTCGATGACGAGATCGAGCAGCCCCTGCCCGCCAAGCTCACGGGCAAGGCGGAAACTTGCCGCCTTGTCGATCCACATCAAGGGCGTCTCGATGACGAAACGGCGCTCCATGCCAAGATTAAGCGCCACCTGCATCGCTTTCATCGTGTCATCGCGGCAATCGGGGTAGCCGGAGTAATCAGTCTCACACACGCCTGTCACCAGCACAGTGAGCCCGCGCCGATAGGCAAGGGCTGCAGCAAAGGTCAGAAACAGAAGGTTGCGCCCTGGCACAAAGGTGTTTGGCAGGCCACCTGCTGCCATGTCGATGGCAATGTCGCGGGTCAACGACGTTTGCGATAATTCGCCCAGCGCCGCCAGATCGAGCGTATGGTCCTCGCCCAGTCGCTCGCCCCATAGCGGATCGAGCGCGGACATCTTGTCGCGCAGGATGGCGCGGCAGGCCAGTTCGACCACATGGCGCTGGCCATAATCAAAGCCCAACGTCTCGACACGGGGATAGCGTGCCAGCGCCCAGGCGAGGCAGGTGGTGGAATCCTGGCCGCCGGAAAACAGCACCAGTGCTCCGCTTGTGGATATCATCGACAGCTCTCGCGTAAGGAATCTGTTGCCAGGAACGGGGGCCCCTCCCTGCCGCTATTTTCTGCCCAGCATCTGGTTGGGCAGCCAGCTGACGAGATCAGGCACCGCATAGACGATCGCAACCATGACAATCATGCCTATGAAGAATGGCAGCGAGGCCAGCGCCACATAGCCCATGCTTTTCTGCGCCAGACTTTGCAGGACATAAAGGTTGAAACCCACAGGCGGCGTGATCTGCGCCATCTCGACCACCAGCACGACGAAGATGCCAAACCACAGCAGATCGATGCCGGCTGCCTTGACGGCTGGCAGGATGACGGCAGTCGTCAGCACGACCATCGAGATGCCATCGATGAAGCAACCCATGATCATGAAGACGATAGTGAGCGCAGCGATGAACCCGGCCTGACCAAGATTAAGGCCAACGATCCAGTCGGCAAACAGGCGCGGCAGGCCGGTAAATCCCATCGCCGTTGACAGGAAGGCCGCGCCCGACAGGATGAGCGCGATCATGCAATTGGTGCGGGTGGCACCAAGCGCGCTTTCCTTGAAAACGGACCATGAGATGCCGCCGACAGCAGCGGTATAGACCAGCAGGCCAACGACAAAGAGCGAGCCGACCTGATCCCACTGCGCCACGCCGCTGGCGCCCAGCACCACGGCAAGCGCCAGCGCTGCTGCCAGAACCGCCATATGACGGCGCTCCATCAGCGTGTCGATGCCTGACAGAACAAGTGCGCCCACCACCCCGAGCACCGCTGATTCCGTCGGTGTCGCCAATCCTCCATAGATGGAACCCAATACCAGAAAGATAAGCAGCACGGTTGGAATCAGCCGCCGGCTTTCCCACAGCTTCTCGCTGAGGCTCATCATCGCATCGCGCGGCGGAATTTTCTGCGGATAGAGGAGAGCGTAGGCGGCAACGATCACCGAGAAGATGAGCATCAGCAAAATGCCGGGAATGACACCGGCAATGAAGAGCCGCGCAATCGACACCTCTGCCGCCACGCCATAGACGATCATGATGATCGATGGCGGAATGAGAAGGCCAAGCGTGCCGCTGCCGGCGAGCGAGCCCACCAGCATGAAATCGTCATAGCCACGTTTGCGCAGCTCCGGGATGGTCATCTTGCCGATGGTGGCTGCGGTTGCAGCTGACGAACCGGAAATCGCCGCGAAGATGCCGCAGCCAAAGACATTGGTGTGCAGCAGCCGCCCCGGCAGCCCCTGCACCCAGGGCGCGAGGCCGCGGAACATGTCCTCGGCAAGCTTGGAGCGAAAGAGGATTTCGCCCATCCAGATGAACATCGGCAGCGCCGTCAACGTCCACGAATTGTTGGAACTCCACAGCGATGACGCAAAATTAAGCCCGATGGGCCGGGTCGTCATCAACTCCATCGCGATGAAACCGACGGCGGCGAGCGAAATCCCGATCCACACGCCCATGGTGAGGCTGAAAAACATGATCCCGAGGAGGATGAGGGCGGCAATCGACGGGGTCATGGGGTCTGACTTTCAGCGTTCGAAGGTAGGGAGTTCGGTCGCTGCCGCCGCATTCGCCATGTAACTTGGTGCCCGCCCCGTCGCCAGGCGCAGCAAATCCTCGGACAGCGCGATCAGCATCACGAAAATTCCGAAAAACATGAAGAACTGCGGCATCCACAGAGGGATCGCCAGCAAACCTTGGCTGACATCATTGAAGCGCCAGGAATCGTAGACGAAACGTCCCGTCCACCAGCTGGCCCAGCCAAGCGCCAGCACGCCAAATCCGAGGCACAACCCTTCAACCAGGCGCCGCGCTTTACCCGTGAGCCGCTCGATCAGCAGCCCGACGCGGATATGCTCCCCGCGCCGGTAGGTGGGCGCAAGCCCCAGCATACATGTGGCGACAAGCGCGTAGCCGGCGAAATCATCGGATGATTTGATCTGGCCACCGAATTGCCGCAGCGTCACATCAGCCAGAATAATGACAGCAATGGAAACCAGCGCCAGCACCGCCATCAGGGCCGTGAGGCGGTAGAGGGGGTCAAAGATGGAGCGCATCGACGGTCCTGCACAGGTTGCGAAAGCACGAAAAAGCCGGAACGCACCTTGATTGCGTTCCGGCCCTTCGGCTATCTGTCAATCACGAGCCTCAAGACAGCCCTTTCAAGATGGTCTCGCCATCCCCGCCGGCGCGCTTGGTCCATTCGGCTGCCATCGTCTCGCCGACTTTCTTCACGTCGGCGATCATTGCCGGCGGTGCCGGCTGCACCTTGATGCCTTTTTCGGCCATGGTCTTCTTGTAGCCTGCATCGAGCAGGGCCGAATTCGCCCAGCCCCTCTCTTCCGCGCTGGCAGCTGCCTTGCGCAAGATCGCCTGAACGGCTGCCGGCATGGCATCGAAGCTCGCCTTGTTCACCAAAACGACGTTTTGCGGCAGGAAGGCCGACAGATCATAATAATGGGTGAGATAATCCCAGGCTTGGGAATCAACCCCGGTGGCACCTGACGTGATCATCGCATCAATCACGCCGGTGCGGAACGCCTGGGCGATTTCAGCGGCCTGGATGGTGACCGGAGACGCGCCGATGAGCTCGGCAAAGCGCGCGGTTGCCGGATTATAGGCGCGGAATTTCGTACCCTTGAGATCGGCAAGCGATGCCAGATCCTTCTTGGCGTAGATGCCTTGCGGCGGCCACGCCACCGAGAACAGCATGACCATGCCCTGCTTTTCAAACCGCTTCTCGAGAAAGGGCCGCGCGGCCGTATAAAGCTTGCGCGATTGGGCATAGGAGGTGGCAACGCCTGGAATGGAATCAAAGCCGAAAATCGCATCCTCATTGGCGAGCGTCGATACCAGCGTCTCGCCTGCCTGCACCTGGCCCGTCTGTACGCCACGCTTGATTTCCGGCAGTTTCAGCAAAGAGCCATTGGAATGCACCGTGATATCGAGCGCACCACTGGTTTCCTTGGCAATCTCGGCCACGAATTCCCTGACATTGCGGGTATGGAAATTCCCGTCGGCATAAGGCGTCGGCATATCCCATTTGGCGCTCGCGCCCTGTGCGAACGCGATTTTACCCGAAACCGTGCTGCCAAGCGCGCTCAATGCCACCAGCTGCAAAGCGCGACGACGCGTGACCTTTGTCATGTTACCTATTCCTCTCGCTGCGATCATTCGGGCGTACGCCTGCGTGCACGCTTGCGGCAAGTGTTGACCATTTTTCCGAATTTGACAATTTAGCCGCAAATTGACGCGAAGGCCGATCCGAATGCCTCGTCATTTGATGAATGCCAGCGTCAGGATCGGAAACGCGATAATCAACCCCACTCGTATGAATTCCGCCGCCAGGAACGGCAGAATGCCCCGGAATGTCTCCATCATCGGCACATCCTTGGCGATCGTACTGATGACATAGACGTTGAGGCCGACGGGCGGATGGATGAGGCCCAGTTCGACCACAATCAACGCCAGAATGCCAAACCAGATGGCGGTGTGCTCAGCGCTCATGCCGAAATCAAGCCCCATGACGACGGGAAAGAAAATCGGAATGGTCAGGAGCAGCATGCTGAGGCTGTCCATCAGGCAGCCAAGCAGAATGTAGATCGCAACGATCACCACCATGATCAGATAGGGTGAAAAGCCGAGCGCTGCCACCCATTCAGCCATGATCTGCGGCATGTTGGTGCGCGCCAGAAACGCGTTGTACATCTCTGCGCCCAGAAGGATGAGAAAGATCATGCCAGTCTGCTCGCCGGTCGAGCGCACCGAGGCAAAAATCTCGCGCAGGCGGGCTTTGCCGATGAAGATGGCGGCAAGCGTCGCACACAGGGCGCCGACCGCTGCGCCCTCGGTTGGCGTGAAGAGGCTGGAGCCGACAAAGAAGTCGCCGTTCATGCCGACAAAAACGATGAGAAAGATCGATACCACCGGCCACGTGGCGATGATGTCCTTCAGGCGTTCGCTGAAGGGGCGTCTGGGTGTCGCCGGACCTGAGCCGGGATTGGCCCAGACGAAATAACGGATGGCGCAGAAGAAGCCAAAAATGGCGAGGGCTGCCGGAATGAAGGCGGCGAGGAAAAGCTTGGCGATGTTTTGCTGCGCCAGGATGGCGTAAATGACGAGCGGCACCGATGGTGGCACGAGAATGCCAAGCGTGCCACCCGCCGCAAGGGAGGCGGTCGACAGCGCGCCCGAATAGCCGTATTTCTTCATTTCCGGCAAGGCGACCTGCCCCATGGTGGCAGCCGTCGCCAGCGATGACCCGCAAATCGTTCCAAACGCCGCGCATGCGCCAACGGACGCCATCGCCATGCCCCCGCGATGATGGCCGAGAATGGCGCTGGCACCCTTGAAGAGCCGTGCCGACAGGCCGGAACGCGAAGCGACATTGCCCATCAGCAGAAAAAGCGGAATGACTGAAAATGAATAATTCGAGAAGGTTTCAAACGGCGTTGACTTGAGGAAGGCAAGGAGCGGCGTCAGCCCCGAGACATAGATGAAGCCACCAGCGCCCACCGCGAACATCGCCACCCCGATCGGCACCCTGATCGCAAGCAGTCCGAGCATAATGCAGAAGGACAGGATCCCGATCGAAAAATTCGACATCTCTCAATGATCTCCCGACGGCGCCGGGCCGATAACATGGTCGCGGGCGATCTCCTGACACGAGCGCACACAGCTATAGGCTACGACCAGCGTCCACAGCACCGCCGCAGCAAGCGCACCGACATAGGGATAGGCTTCGGGAAGGCGCAGCACCATGGTCGTATCCCAGTAGGAAATCTTCTCCTGCGCGCCGTGGCCAAGCTGCCAGGTTATCGTTGACGCAATAAGCAGAAATAGCAGGTTGGCCGCCAGATCAAACATCGAGCGATAGCGAACCGGCAGGTGCTGGGTGAAAAACTCGACCAGGACATTGGCGCGGCGATAATGGCAGAGTGGCAGGAAGCAGAAGATGGCGATACCACAGCCGAGCTGGACGATTTCGATGTCGCCGGGAATGGCAAGACGCGGCAGTTTCAGGCCGATGAACCCCAGCAATTCAGGCAGCGAGCGCCCGATCACGGAACCGCTTTGCACCAGCATGATCGCGATCATGACAAGCCCGCCGGCAAGCGCAAACATCTCGGTCATCCATGCAATGAGCCGACCGATAAATCCCTCCTCGGACGCGGCGGGAGCGGGCGCTGTCAACATCATCATGCTCGTTTCTGGCTGGGAACCCTGGCTGACACGATCAGCAGTGCGTCAATCCGGCCCTCGATGGCCGGATGACACACGATGCTGACCATAGGATCGGCGAGCGATCAGGCTGAATATTTGGCAATCAGCTTTTGCGCCTGCGCCAGCAGGTCCGCCCCGTTGTCGCCGGCCTTGGTGCGCGTCTCCACCCAAGCCTTGACAACGGGATCGGTTGCCTTTTTCCACGCATCAAGCTCGGCACCCGAAATGTGATGCTCCGGCATTTTTGCCTTTTCCACGGCCGCCTTGCCGATCTTGTCCCATTCGTCGAAATAGCGTCCAAGCTGACGCGAGAAATCGCCACCGGAATTATCATCAATGACCTTCTTCAGATCGGCCGGCAGACTGTCGTATTTGGGCTTGTTCATGGCGAAGAGGAAGACGATCGTATAAAGCGAGCGATCACCGTCAAAGATGCTGACCCGGTTGGTCAATTCATCAAGCTTGAGCGCGGGCACGATCTCATAGGGCATGACCACGCCGTCAACCACGCCCTTGGCCAGCGCTTCCGGCACGCCTGGCGCTGGAATCCCTTGCGGGCTCGCGCCGATGAGTTGCAGGCTGTCATTGATCGGGCGCGACGGCACCCGGATCTTCACGTTCTTCAGATCATCGGGCGTCTTGATGACCTTGTCCTTGGTGTAGATATTGCCCTTGCCATGGCAGAATACCGCAAGCGGCTTGATATCCTTCAACTCATCTTTCGAATTGGCTTCATAATAATCCCACACCGCCCGGCTTGATATCTCGCCCGTGGCGCCCGACACGAACGGCAGTTCGAAGACTTCCAGACGCGGAAAGCGGCCAGGCGTATTGCCGGCAAGCGTCCATACGATATCGACAACACCATCCTTGGCCTGATCGAAGAGTTGCGGCGGACGCCCGCCAAGCTGCATGGACGGGTAGACCTCAACCTTGATGCGTCCGGCTGATTCCTTGCCGACCTTTTCAGCCCATGGCAAAAACCAGTCTCGCTGCGCGTTGGAGGCCGCCGGCAGGAAATGGTGAAGTTTGAGGGTTACCTGCGCCTGCGCCCGGGCACTTGTAACCACGTGCGGCGCTGCCAGAGCGGCGCCAGCCCCCAAAAGAATGGTTCTGCGATTGATATGCATGCGATTTCCTCCTGAATTTTTTTCGAAGCTAGTCTTTTTGTTGAAACTTGTACAATTTAACGCACAGCGCCAACCCCACCATCCAGTCCGCTGCCGCCATAGAGCCATTGCAGGCTGTCATAAAAATCACCCGCCGACATCGAGCGCATAATTGTATTACGTAACGCCGCATGTCCATCCGCCGGATGATAAATATGGTCTCCGACAAGGCGTGACTGGATCTGGATGCGGGCTGTACGGTTCACGCGCTTCATCCGGTACGCCTCGAAGGCTCGGGAAAAATCGCCCGACGCGCCCTCAACTTCATGCGCCAGGCACACCGCATCCTCCATCGCCATACAGGCGCCCTGTGCCATATATTGCAACGTCGGATGGGCGGCGTCCCCGAGCAGGACGACGTGATCTTCGGCCCATTTGAGAATGGGGTCGCGATCACAGAGCACCCACATTTTCCAGTCATGGCCGCGATCGATGATCTGGCGGGCACGCGGATGGACATGGGCAAAGCCCGACGTCACATGCTCCTTACTCACCGGCTTGCCGGCAACCGGCTCGGGGGCGTCATTATGATAGGTGACCACCAGGTTGAACGTTTTCCAACCCGACAAGGGATAGTGAACGATGTGACATTTGGGACCGGCCCACAGCGTTGCCGCATTCCAGCGCAGGTCGTCGGGCATGTCGTGCGTGGGGATGACCGAGCGATATGTCGTATGCCCTGTCACCCGCGGCGCCCCGTCGCCGACCAACTGGCGGCGGATGGCCGACCACAGCCCGTCAGCACCGATGAGTGCCGCACCGTCAACCATGCTGCTATCGGCGAGCACGGCTATGACACCGCTCTCGTCCTGCGTGAAACCGGTAACGGCTGAGGAGGTGCGCAATTCAACCAGCGGATGCGCGAGGCACGCTTTCAGAAACACGCCATGAAGCTCGCCGCGATGAACCACCGCGTAAGGATTGCCGAAACGCTGACGGAACGGCTCATCAAGCGGAATCCGGGCGATCTCGTCTGCGGAGATGGCGTCCATCAGCACGAGCGCGTCGATATAAACCGCCATCCGACGCGCCGCGTCGCCAACGCCGAGTTGATCGAAGGCATGGAAGGCATTGGGACCAAGCTGGATACCCGCCCCGATTTCGCCAAGCTGAGGGGCTTTTTCAAGCACCAGACTGCGATAGCCTTTCTGCGCCAGGCCGATGGCAGCCGCCAGACCGCCGATACCGCCACCGGCAATGAGAACCGGTTTATCGCGCGCCATGATCGGCCTCGCCCATCTGCAATCGCCTCACATGTCGGCATCAGCCTGACGCGCGGGATGCGCGTCGGCAAAGGCCGGCAACGTGCCGCAATGCGCGGCGACGCGGTTGAGCGTGGCCAGTCTGCTCGTATCAGCACCAAAGCGGACGGCTGAAAACATCTGTGGTACCAGACAGATATCCGCCAGACCCGGCTCGTCGCCATATAGGAACCTGCCTGCCGTGCCGGCGCGGTTGACCATCTCCTCGAGCGAGGCAAGACCGCTCTCGATCCAGCGCCGGCACCATTGATCAACGCCTGTCTGATCGAGGCCATAGCTGTCGCGGACATGCTTGAGAACACGCAAATTCTGCAAGGGATGGATATCGCAGGCAATCGACAGCGCCAGCGAGCGCACATAGGCGCGGGCGAACGGATCACGCGGCAGCAATGCCGGCGCGGGATGCGTCTCCTCCAGCCATTCGATGATCGCCAGTGACTGGGTCAGAAAATGCCCCTGGCTCGCGACAGCCGGAACCATGCCATGGGGATTGAGCGCAAGGAAATCAGGGGCCTTCTGGGCGCCCTCACGCAGGTTGATGAACACCGTCTGCGGCGAGAGCCCTTTCAGATTGAAGGCGATGCGGCAGCGATAGGCGGCGGATGAGCGAAAATAGCCATAAAAGATCATGTCGCGGTCCATCTCGTGCCCTCTCACGCCCTTGGCCCTGGCTTTTGCCGTCAATTACCGGTTGCGCTCTTCGTAAAAGCCGAGCTTTTCCTGCAAAGGAGCATCATGGATGCGGATGAGGAAGGCGTCGTCCCCTTCGGCAACATGGTCGATGGCGGCGAAAACCGGCGCCGAGATCACATCCTTTGCGCTCCAGTCATGGCGTTTGCCATTGATCGTCGAATGACCCTTGCCGGCAATCACATGAAAGACCGCGCTGGCGGACCGGCGCACCGGCTTCACGCTTTTGCCCTGGCGCAGCATCATGGCGGTGAAGCCAAGCGTCGGCAGGCACGAGGCGCCCGTTTCCGGGTTGATGTAATCCAGCTCGACGATCCCGTTATCGCCATGGCGGGCGTATTCGCGCAGCGCCTGTTCGGTGCGCTTCCACGGAAAACGCATCATCGGATAGGAGGGCGGAGGGGCGATGTCACGGCGCCGGGCGGGCGCCAGACCGGCGGCGCGATACTCCACTTCCGACGGATCGGGACGATTGCGCGGCGTCTGCAAGGGCGCTTCCACGGCATAGGAGGCTTCGAGATAGTAGAACAACGGCAGATCGAGCGCATCGAGCCAGATCACCGGCTTGCTGCCACAATGGCCGTGATCATGCCAGCAACCGCCGGGCGTGAGAATGAGGTCACCCGCTTCCATCGGCAGCCGGTCGCCGTCGACCACGGTGTAGCCCCCCTCGCCTTCAACGACGATACGTGCGGCACTTGGCGTATGCTTGTGGGCGGGCGCCGTTTCTCCCGGCAGCAGGAGCTGCATGCCGACATAGATGGTGGAGGTTGCCTGCATGGCGCCTGCGCCCCGCCCCGGATCAACGAGGAACAGCACCCGGCGCTCAGCCTTTTCAACCGGCGTCAATTCGCCTGCCCTGAGCAGTAAGGGTCGAATATCGCTGAATGCCCAGCAATGAGCCTGTGTCACCGGCATCGGCGCGTCATGCGGCAGAACCTTGCGCATTTGCGGCCACAGCGGCGCCACGGCGATTTGGCTCATGGCGTCGCGGTACTCCTGCGGAAGCTCTTCCAACGTTCCAAGCTGCGTCGACATTTTGCACTCTCCCCGCTTATGCCGGTCGTGACCCAAAAACTGTCGCGCCGCGTTACCGAGCCACGCTATCAAGCCGCGCAACCACGACACCCGCCGATGTCTCGATCTGGCGCCGGCGGCCAGCGCGATGGCGAAATCAGCCACATGATCATCAAGTTTCAAGACGATATTCGCGCGATGCTATCGGCACAAGGCGCAACTTACCTTTGTTCGGCGTGGCGCAACCCGTAAAATGAGGGCGGCGGGTGACCCGCACCGGCCTATAAAAAGCGTACGCCCGAAGGAATTTGGAACAGGGCGATCTGGAGCGGGTGAAGGGAATCGAACCCTCGTATTCAGCTTGGAAGGCTGCTGCTCTACCATTGAGCTACACCCGCGTGATGGCGAAGGAGGACCACAGATCGCGGCGCCTGACAAGCCCTGCTTTGCCATCAGCCATTGCCAGACGACCGCTTCGCTCCCTAAGCTCCAAAAAGCAGGACGGGAGGCAAAACTGGAGTTTGATTTCATCATCGTCGGCGGCGGGTCGGCAGGCGCTGTTCTCGCCGCCCGCTTGAGCGAGGATATGCAGACAACCGTCTGTCTGATCGAGGCTGGCGGCACTGGCGATGGCATTCTCGTGCGCGCACCCGCTGGTACGGTTCTGATGCTTCCCGGCCGCCCCAAGATCAACAACTGGGCCTTCGAGACCGAGCCGCAGCGTGAACTCAACGGCCGGCGTGGATACCAGCCGCGCGGCAAGGCGCTGGGTGGCTCGAGTGCCATCAACGCCATGCTCTATGTGCGCGGGCATCCGAAGGACTATGACGAATGGGCCGGCCTCGGCTGCACGGGCTGGTCCTATGACGAGGTTCTGCCCTATTTCCGGCGTTGCGAGGGCAATCAGCGAGGCGCCGATGCCTGGCATGGCGGCGATGGCCCGCTGCAGGTCGGCAACCAGCGCACCCCGCATGGGGCAAGCAAGGCCTTTGTCGAGGCGGCAGGCGAAATGCAGATCAGCCGCAACGATGATTTCAACGGCCCCCGACAAGATGGCGCCGGCCTTTATCAGGTGACGCAATTCCATGCCGGTCCGCAGGCCGGCGAGCGCTGTTCGGCGGCGGCAGCCTATCTCCAGCCCCAACGCCGAAAGGCCAATCTCCACATCATCACCCGTGCCCTCGTCACCCGTATCGTGATCGAGAACAAGCGCGCCATCGGCATCACTTACAGCCAGGGCGGTGTGGCGCGACAGATTCGCGCCCGCCGCGAGGTGATCTTGAGCGCGGGGAGTTTCGGCTCGCCCCAGCTCCTGATGCTGTCGGGCGTCGGTCCGGGCGCGGCGTTGCGCCGCCATGGCATTGATGTCGTGCATGATTCACAGGAAATTGGACAGAATCTGCAAGATCACATCGATTTCATCCTGTGCTACCGCTCGCCCGACAAAACGCTGCTCGGCATCGGTCTTGGCGGCGCTGTTCACATGGTAAAATCCATTCTGCGCTGGCGCCGGACAGGCGATGGCCTGGTCGCATCGCCAGGCGCCGAGGGCGGCGCCTTCCTTTATTCAAAACCGGGGCTCGACCGCCCTGATGTGCAGCTCCATTTCGTCGTCGGCATCGTCGATGATCACGCCCGCTCGCTTCATCTTGGTCATGGCTATTCCTGCCATGTGTGTGTGCTGCGCCCCCATTCACGCGGCGAGGTCAGCCTTAAAGGCGCCGATCCCCGCCTGCCGCCGCTGATCAATCCGCGTTTCCTGAGCGATGAGCGTGATCAGGCAACCTTGATGGCAGGCGCGCGCCTCACCCGCGCCATCATGGAGGCCCCGGCCCTTGCGCCCTTCCGTGGGCCCGAACTCTATCCGCCGGCCGATGACAGCGATGCCGAACTTCTCGCCCATATCCGTGCCCGGGCCGATACCGTCTACCATCCCGTTGGCACGTGCCGGATGGGAAGCGACGACATGTCCGTCGTTGACCCCGCTTTGAAGCTGCGCGGTATTGCCGGCCTGCGCGTGGTTGATGCCTCCATCATGCCCCGCCTCATCGGCGGCAACACCAATGCGCCGACCATCATGATTGCCGAAAAAGCCGCTGATATGATCAGGCGGCAATGATTCATTCCATCAACCAACAAACGTAAGAGAATGATATGATTGACACTCTCCAGGGTGCCTGCGCCTGCGGTGCCATCCGCTATCGCCTGAACGACAAGCCGATGTTCGTCCATTGCTGTCATTGCCGCGACTGCCAGCGCCTGACCGGCAGTGCCTTCGTTGTGAACGCCATCATCGAGAACGATAACATCACCCTGCTGAGCGGCGCTCCGCGCCCCACCAGCGTGCCAACGGCAAGCGGGCGCCCTCACGACATCTACCGCTGCGAGACGTGCCAGACCGCCCTTTGGAGCGACTACGGGCATCGCCCCAATTACCGCTTTGTGCGCGGCGGCACCTTTGACGATCCAACCGCCATCACCCCCGATGTCCACATCTTTGCCCGCTCGAAACTTCCCTGGGTGCGCTTGCCGGACGGCGCCCGCGCCTTCGACGTCTTCTACGATCTCGAGGAGGAATGGCCGGCTGAGAGCCTCGCACGGAGAAAGGCGGCGCTGGGTGGTTAGTTACTTGTCCAACTTTACCCGTTATGTTCATTCAATGAGCAAAGAACCTTGAAACGAATTGCTATCACACCCGCGCTACTGCGCTGGGCGCGTGAGCGCGCCGGTGTGATGGCGGCTGGCGAGCTGACGGGTCGTTTTCCAAAGCTGCCGGAGTGGGAAGCCGGTAACATAAGGCCCACGCTGAAGCAGCTGGAGGACTTCGCGCGCGCCGTGCATGTACCAATTGGGTACCTCTTCCTTCCAGCCCCACCGGACGAGCCGCTGCCGATCCCCGACTTCCGCACCCATGACGGGCGGGGCGTGCGCCGCGCCAGCCCGAACCTGATCGACATGCTCTATGCCTGTCAGGAGCGGCAAGGCTGGTATCGCGAGTTCTCCCTCGCCAGCCGCATGCCCGAGGCTGACTTCGTGGCCAGCGTCACGGTCGACCAGCGCCCCGAGGAGGTCGCGGCGGCGATGGCCCAGCGTCTGGGCTTCGATCTTGCTGCCCGTGCCGCCTGCCGGACGTGGGAGGAGGCGTTGCGCCTCTTCATCGGCCAGGCCGAGAAGCTGGGCATCCTCGTGATGGTCAGTGGCATCGTGCTGTCCAACACTCACCGCGCGCTCGACCCGCAGGAGTTTCGTGGTTTTGCATTGGCAGACCGTCGCGCACCGCTCATCTTCATCAACAGGCAGGACAGCAAGTCCGGCCAGATGTTCACGCTTGCACATGAACTGGCGCATCTGTGGCTTGGCGCATCCGCGCTCTCCGATGCGACCGCTGCAACCCTGAACGGGCATCGCCGCGAGGAGGTATGGTGTAACGCCGTCGCAGCGGAGCTGCTGGTGCCGTTGGCAGCCTTCCGCTTGGCCGTGCAGCCCGGTGAAGCCATCGACGTGGCGATGCAGCGTCTCGCGCGTCAGTTCAAGGTCAGCACGCTGGTGATCCTGCGGCGGCTTCTGGATGCAGGCGTGCTCACGCGCGACGCCTTCGGGCAGGCATGGGCCATGGAGCGTGAACGTCTCCGTGCGCTGGCAGACGCGAGGCAATCCAGTGGTGGCAACCCGTACCGCAATGTTATCGCGCGGGTCGGAAAGCGCTTCACACGTGCAATCGTCGAGAGCACGCTTGAGGGGCAGACGCTCTACCGCGATGCCTTCCGGATGCTGGGCGTGGCCAAGACCGAGACCTTCAACACCATTGGCCGTGAGGTAGGGGCGATGCTGTGATGCGCTACCTGCTCGACACGAACATCTTCATCCAAGCACGCAACCTCCACTACGGCTTCGACTTCTGCCCGGCTTTCTGGGAATGGCTCATCGCCCAGAACGCGGCGGGCGTGGTTGGCCGCATCGACAAGGTGTCCGACGAGCTGGTTGCAGGTGGTGACGATCTCGCCGACTGGGCGAAGGCGCGTGGCGATGCCTTCTTCCTGCCCCCCGACGATCCGGTCGTGCCTGCGCTGGGGCGCGTGAGTGCTTGGGCGAATGGCCAGACCTATGAACGAGCAGCCATCGCGACCTTCCTCCAAGTTGCTGACTACTGGCTGGTATCGCACGCCCTCGCGCACCGTTGCACAGTGGTCACCCATGAGGTGCCCGCAGAGACGGTTCGCAAGATCAAGATACCCAACGCCTGCATCGGGCTAACTGTGCCCTGCATAAGCCCCTACGAGATGCTCCGGCGCGAGCGCGCCCGCTTCGTGCTCGCCCAGGCAAAATCACCATAAATGGCACATTCACAAACCGCCAGTAACAGGGCGCACTATTTACTAGCAGGACTATTCTGAGCAAAATTGGCTTTCAAGTCTGTTGATAATGAAAAATCAGGTCGCGTCAGTTCATCAAGGTATTATTTGTAGCCGCGGATCGCTGAAAAGGCGCCCGAACCCGGCGATCTGGTTCGGCGCCTCGCCGATCGCCATCAGCGCACCCCACAGCGTGATCGCCACTGAATCAAGAATAAGCGGGCCGGTTGCCGGCTCCATTTCAGCCGCCAGACGCGCGCCATTGAGATTGGTGCAGAAGATCGTCACCACGTCAGGATGTCCGGCGAGGCAAGCGGCAATCATCGGCCGCAGCGTATTCTCGTCGACCGTACCGAAGCTGAAATTGTCACGAAGGCTGAGATGGCGCTCGACCGGACAGGTGACGCCGGCCCGCGCGAAGGTGTCGATGATTGCTGCCTGCACGTCATCCGTGTAGGGGGTGACGAGCGCCTGCGTCCGCGCCCCAAGTCGCATCTGAATATCGCCCAGCGCCAGCACGCAGGTGCTCGCCCTGATGCCGGTCGCGGCCTCGATCCTGTCCTTGAGTTTCGCATCGCGCTCGATGCCGAGCCATCCCGCCGACGTCCCGTTCCAGGAAATGACGTCGACCTTGGCATGCGCCAGCAATTCGGCGGCGCGCAGGATTGCACTGTCATCAAATTGCGCCAGCGCCGGCGCATCAAGCGCAATCTCGGTGACCTTGAAGCGGCTGAAATGAGCGGTAAATCGCGGCGTGCCGGCCAGAAGCGACTGCGTCACCGGCTCAAGGACGGTATTGGATGACGGCGTCAGCATGCCGATGCGCCGGCGGCTGGTGGTGTCGATCATGTCGAAATGTCCTCTCCGGCAAAAATATGAAACAGGGCGTGCGGCGGGGCAACATAACGAAAGCCCGCCTCGGTCTCGAAACGCGCCGCGATCGCAAGCAGGGCAAGATCCGAGCCCGGCGGGCCGATGAGCTGAACGCCAAAGGGCAGACGATGCTGATGGAGGGGTGCTGGCAGCGTCACGACCGGACACCCGGCAAGCGAGACGATGAACGTGATCGCCAGATAATCGGCAATCGTCGCGAGCTGCTTGCCGTCGATCTCAGTGACGTCAGGAATAGTGTTCGGCCACGGCATCACGCTCGCGGCTGGGGCTATCAGTACGTCGAAGCGATCAAAAAAGGAGATAAACCGCCTTGTCAGAGCGGTCCGCGCCGCCTCGGCCTGCAGATAACTCTGCGCCGTGATCCCCTCGCCGCGCTGGATCCACCAGCGCACCGTTTTGCTCAACCGCTCGCCGAAGCGCTGCTCCGTTTCGCCAAATTCACGGTGGATGAGCGCCGGGCGCAGCACATTGAAGATGGCAAACGCATCCGCGCAATCGGGGTGGTCCCGGCGCACCTCGCCAAGGCTTGCGGGGAGGCCCGCGACGGCTTCAGCCAAACGCCCGCGCACTTCGTTTGCCACCGGCGCCACGCCGAAATCATCCGTCGCAGCGATCCGCAGCGCCATGCCGCTTTGCCCCCGCGGTGCCGGCTGGAATGTCCGCGACAGGGGGTCGCGCGCGTCAGGCCCGGCGCTCGCCAGCAGCGCCCGCGACAGCATGTCCACGTCACGCGCCAGAAAACCGGTGGTCGCCAGCATGTCATAGCCAAGCGCTCTTTTTGGATTGGGCAGGATGCCGGGCGTTGGCCGCAGCGAGGCGATGCCGCAGAAACTGGCCGGCGTGCGCACTGACCCGCCAAAATCCGTGCCGTGGCCAAGCTCGATCATGCCGCTTGCAACCGCAGCGGCTGATCCACCTGATGACCCGCCCGATGTGAGCGCCATATCCCACGGATTGGCCGTTGGTCCCCCCAGATCATTGCGGCAAAGAGCACCAAAGCCGAATTCGGGCGTCATGGTTTTGCCTAAAATTAAGGCACCAGCGCGCCGTAAACGGGCGACGATCAAATCGTCATGCTCTGGCACATGGTCAGCAAACAGAGCCGACCCATAACTTGTCCGCAGGCCAGCCGTATCGCTCAGATCCTTGATGGCGCACAGCGTGCCGGCAAGCTGCAACGGTGCGAGCGGCCTGTCCCCCAGTTGTCCAGCAGCCTGCCGTGCTCCTGCAGCATCTACCGTCAAAAAGGCTTTAAGTGCACGATCGCCAGCGGCAATCCGCGCCAAACCCGTCTCGACCGCAGCTAAGGCTTGCGTCATGTTGGCTGGAGCGACCATTATCAATCCCACTTGCCCTGATGTGTCATGAGGCCTTGTCGATGATTATCCACACCAGCATCAGAACCGACAAGGCACGATACTTGCTTGAGTTTTCCCGCGCCATGAACTCCAGCGCCATGGGCCGCCATATTTGTAAAGGGTCGATCATTTGACGGAAAGCCTGACCACGCAATCCCTGCTGCTGGATCGCATCACGCATCGCTACGGCTCGTCGCTTGCTGTCGACGATGTGACGCTTGATATCACAGGTGGCGAACTGGTGGCCCTCCTTGGCCCGTCAGGCTGCGGCAAGACGACCTTGCTGCGCATTATCGCCGGCTTCATCAATCAGGGCGAAGGCAGCGTCATCATCGGCGGCAAGGCGATTGATCATCTCCCCCCGCACCGGCGCACGATTGGCATCGTGTTTCAGAATTACGCGCTCTTTCCCCATATGACGGTCGCTGACAACGTCGCTTACGGACTGGCGGCGCGCGGCACCGATCGCGCCACGCAGTCAGCGCGCGTTGGCGAGATGCTGGATCTCGTCAAGCTCTCAGCCATGGCGGACCGTTATCCCCGCCAGCTGTCGGGCGGCCAGCAACAGCGCATCGCGCTTGCCCGCGCGCTTGCGGTGCGCCCCTCGATCCTGCTCCTGGATGAGCCCTTCGCCGCACTCGACAAGAATTTGCGCCTCGACATGCAAATCGAGATCAAGCGTATCCAGCGCATGGCCGGCACCACCACCATCATCGTCACGCATGATCAGGAGGAGGCGCTGTCGATGGCCGACCGCGTCGCTGTCCTCAGCCATGGACGGCTTGAACAATTCGCAGCCGCGACCGAGGTCTATGACAAGCCGCAATCCTATTTCGTCAACACCTTCGTCGGTGCCTCGAACGTTCTGACCGGCAAGCTGATGGACGTGAACGGGATGGAGGGAACGGTGTCGCTTCCCGGCGGCGGCCAATGGCAGGGCCAACTGGTCGGCGCGCTGAACCGCGGCGCCATGGTCCGGATCTGTATCCGCCCCGAGCATCTGGCTTTCAGCGCCGACGCCGACGCACTGCCCGGCAAGATCGAGATCGGCCTGCCACTCGGCGCGACCATCGTCCATGAAGTACGCCTCACCGGCGGGGCCAGCCTCAAGGTCGCCGGCCCGCGGGCGATGGGGGCTCTTGCTTTGCCGCCAGGCTCGGATATCGCCGTCAAACCGGCAATATCGGGGGCTGTTCGCATTTACCCCGAAATCTAGTGCCACCACCATCTTGTCAAGTTTGTCCCAGGGAGAAAACGATGATTGACCGCCGCCAGATGATGACCACCGCGCTAACGCTGGGCGCCATGCACGCCTTCCCGCAATTGACGCAGGCGCAGGCCCGCCGCCTGGTCTTTGCAACCTTTACCGGCAGCTGGGAAGAAGCGCATCGCGATGTGCTGGTGCCGGCGTTCCGCAAAGCCTCCAACAATGCCGATATCGCTCTTGACCCGCTGCTCTCGGTCGATCAGATCGCCAAGGTGACAGCAGCACGCGCCAATCCGCCCATCGACGTCATGCTGCATGATCCGGGCCCCGCGCTGGTTGCCATCGATCAGGATCTTGTCGATGATTATCCCGTCGCCCAATCGGCCCATTACAAGGATCTCATCGCCGACGCGCAAGGCGCCAAGGGGCCAGCCCCCTTCTTCCAGGTGGTCGGCATCACGTACAATCCCGACAAGATCAAAACCCCGCCCACCTCGTGGAACGACATCTGGAAGCCCGAGTACAAGGGACGCGTCGGCATCACCAACCTCAATTCGACACTCGGAACCGGCTTCCTCGTCGAGATCGCCCGCAGCCGCGGTGGCAGCGAGGCGAATGTGGATGCCGGCTTCAAGGCGATCGAGGAATTAAAGCCCAATCTCGGCGCCGTTGCCGCCAATCCCGGACAGCTGGCGACGCTTTATCAGCAGGGGCAGATCGACATCGGGCCTGGCAATTTCAACGCCATCCAGATCCTTAAAGCCCGCGGCGTGGCGGTCGAATTCGTGGCGCCGAAAGAAGGGGCCATCGCCTTCAAGACGACCATTCATCTGGTCAAGAATTCGCCCAACAAGGAACTGGCCTTCAAGCTGATCGAGGCATCGCTCTCGCCGGAAGTGCAGGCCAAGCTGATGGAAAGCCCCTACCTCATCGTTCCCACCAACACCAAGGTGAAGATCGGCGGCGAAGTGGCGAAGGCGCTGGCGAAGGACCATGACGAGATGAAGAAGAAATTCGTCTTCCAGGACTGGGCCGCCATCAACAAGCAGCGCTCGGCATGGATTGAGAAATTCAATCGCGACATCAAGATCTGAACGGGAGGAGCGCCGGCGCCTGACCACGGCGCCGGCCCGATATCATGCGATCAGCCCCCGTCACCGCCTATGATCTGAAACTGGCGCTGCCGCTCGCCGGCTTCTTCGCGCTGTTTTTTGTCGCTCCCCTGCTGATCCTGATTTTGGTGAGCTTTTATACTGATACCAGCCTGACACAGTTCGGGCTGGCCCAGTACGCCCGTTTCCTGCTCGACCCGTTCTCGCTCAGTGTGCTCGTTTCCACACTATGGCTCGGCGTGAAAGTTACCCTCCTCTGCCTGCTGCTGGGCTTTCCGCTCGCCTGGACGTTCGTACGCTCGCCCCGCTTGGCGCAGGGCGTGCTGATGCTCATCATCGTCCTGCCGCTCCTCACCAGCGTCGTCGTGCGCACCTTTGCCTGGATCGTCATTCTTGGCCGCCAGGGCATCGTCAACAATCTGCTGCTGAGCCTTGGCCTTGCCGATACACCGCTTCGCCTCCTCTACACTGATGGCGGCGTGGTGGTGGCGCTTGCCCAGGTGCAGATGCCGCTGATGGTGCTGCCGCTGATCACCGCACTCTCGCGCATCGACCCCAATCTGCGCGACGCCTCATCAGCCCTTGGCGCCGGCGCCTGGCGCAGCTTTGTCAAGGTCATCTTGCCGCTGACCCTGCCCGGCATCATGGCGGGCTGCCTGCTGACCTTCGCCGCCGCCATCACCGCCTTCATCACCCAGTCGCTGGTGGGCGGCGGGCAGATGCTGTTCATGCCCATGTATCTCTACCAGCAATCATCCACGCTCAGTAACTGGCCTTTTGCCGCCGCCATCTCGATCATCTTTCTGGTCGCAGTCCTCGGTGCTGTGACGCTTTTCAACCTTCTCGGCCGCCTGTCGCGCGGCTATGCGCAGGGGTAGGCGATGGCACGGCGAACCTTCGATCCTGATCAGGCAAGCTTCACCCTCGTCATGGGCGCACTCACCATCGCTGCCATCACCCTGCTGCTGGCGCCGACGCTGGTTGTCGTCATCGTTTCCTTTACTGACAGTTTCTCTCTGCGCTTTCCCCCGCCCGGCTACTCGTTCAAATGGTATGTGGCCCTGCTTGATGCCTGGCAGCTCCATTTCGCCGCCTGGAACAGTTTTGTCGTGGCGTTGTGGACAACCGTGATTTCCGTCGTTTTGGGGGTCGCCGCATCGCTCGCCATCGCCCGCTCTCCAACGCTGACGGCCCGCATCCTCGACAGCCTCTTCATGTCACCCCTGGTGCTGCCGGCGCTTGCCTTCGGGCTCGCCGCCCTCATGCTGTTCTCGCTTGTCGGCCTGCCGATTTCACCTCTGACACTCATCATCGGTCACACAGTGGTGTGCGTGCCCTATGTGGTGCGCACCACGGTCGCAGCCCTGGCGCAGCTTGACACCGTGCTTCTTGAAAGCTCGGCCAGCCTGGGCGCCTCGCGGCTTTACACCTTCCGGCGTATCACTTTGCCGCTTATCCGGCCGGGCATCATCGCCGGGGCCTTCCTCGCCTTCATGGCGTCCTTCGACAACGTGCCCGTATCGCTCTTCCTGCGCGATGCGCGCACCGACATGCTGCCCATCCGCATGTGGCAGGACCTTGAAGGCAAGCTTGACGTGACGATCGCCGCCGTCTCCGGCGTGATGATTTTTCTCACCATCCTCGCGCTCGTCGTCATGGAACGCATGGCCGGCCTGTCACGACGCCTCAGGTGACGCGCTCACGCCCCACGAAAGAGCGAGTAGCCAAACGGCGTGAACTTGAACGGCAGGTGGATGTGCGCACGCTCATCGACAATGACGAAGCGGAAGGGCACGATATCCAGAAACGGTTTTTCGATGCCCTGCGCCCGCAGATAATCGCCGATGGCAAAACGCACTTCGTAAAGGCCGGCGCTCACCCCTTCGCCACGGGCACTGGGATGGTCAAGCAGGCCATTTTCACCAATGATCCCCTCTGCTATCCGGTGCTCGCGATCACCAAGCGCGTAGATGTCAACCCTGAGACCACGCGCCGGATGGCCGCGTGCCACATCCACCGCATGCACCGATATCCCGCCTGCTGCCATACCCGTTCCTTTCAACATCAAGACCGACCCTAGGACATGAACAACCGCGCCGTGAAGAGCCTGCCGCCGCTTTATCCAGCGCTTGCCGCCATGACCGGATTGCAGGGCATGGTCGCCCTGGCACTTTTTGCACCCGGTGTGCTGGCGCCGGGCCTTGGCATTGATGAGCAAGCCATCGCCCTCTTCACCACGGGATGCTTTGGCGTTGGCATGGTGACTGCCCTCTTCGGCGGTGCGCTGATCGCTCGCTTTGGTTCGTTTGCCGTTGCTGCCGGCTGCATGGTCTTTGTCATCCTTTCCATGATGATATCATCGCTCGCAACGCCGATTGCCCTGGCGTTCGCTGGCGCTATCCTTGGCCTGGCTTTCGGGCCCGAGACGCCTGCAAGTTCAGCCCTGCTCGGTCATCTCGCCACTCCTCGTCAGGTGCCGATGGTGTTTTCGCTGCGCCAGACCGGGAACCAGCTCGGCGCCATCCTCGGCTCACTGACCCTGCCAGCTATCGCCCGCTTCCACCCCGAGCTTGGATTCGTGCTTATCGCCGCCCTGGCAGCCCTTGCCCTTGCTATCTTCGCGAGCCTGCGCCCGCGCTATGACGCGCTGACCCGCCAGAGCGCGCAAGCCGTGCCACCGCGTGCCGCACTGTCGCTGTTATGGAATGACGCGGCCACGCGCCGGCTTGCCCTCGCCTCGATTCCCCTGGCGGCGATGCAGCTCGGCCTTAACGCCTTCCTCGTGATCTATCTGGTGCGCGTGCTCGATCACAGCCATGGTACAGCCGGGTTAGTGCTGGCGATCGCCCAGGGAGGTGGCCTTGTCGGCCGTCTCGGCTGGGGATATGTCGCCAGTCGCTGGATGGACCCGCGTCAACTCATCGCAGCCCTTGCGATGGCGATGGCCTTGTGCGCGGCAAGCCTCGCCTGCCTACCGCCCCACGCAACATTGGCGCTTCTTGCAACCATCGCCTTTGCCTTCGGCCTCACCGCCAGTGGCTGGAACGGGGTGCTTCTTGCAGAGGTCGCCCGCGCTGCCCCTGACGGACAGGTAGGGGCTGCAACCGGCGCCGTACTTACCGCCAGCTATGGCGGGCTCGTCCTTGGTCCGCCGCTGATGTCGCTTGTCTCAAGCCTTGCCGATCTGCGCTTTGCCTACGGCGTGCTGGCGCTAGCCTGTCTGTTTGTCGGGCTGGCCATGATGCGACAGCCCTTGGTCAAACGCGGATAGGTCGACGCCCTCCCGCCATGTCGAATGACACTCAGGCAGCGTGCAGCGCTTCGTCATCTTCCAGCAGACAGTCGCGCGCGAATGCCTGCGCTTCATCACGCGCCGCCGCCGCAGCATAACGCCGCAACAGCAACAGCAGATGGTCGGATTCGCTGCTTACAAATCCTTCGTAGCGCGTCAAGATGCGCTCCAGGACCTGTCGCGAGAAATGATAATCGCCCGCAGCCCGATCCGGCATCGCCGTTTCCCTGATCGTCGACAGCGCCACCTCGAAGGCCGGCAAGGCATCGGCAGGCAAACGGCAACGACGATAGAGGGCGCGGAAACCATCGCCGCCGGCATCCTGCATCAGCGCGGCAACCTTGCGCTGCGGCAAACCGCTGAGGCGGACAAACACCGCCTCGTTGAATACAAAGCCACCGCTGCACAAGGCCCGCAGCATCAGAACCGGCGTCAACTGCCCGGTTTCCATCAGATGCGAGACGAGATCATCGACATATTCACCAGGAGGCGCGCGCGCGAGATCAATCGTTGCCTGATCCAGCGCATCGCGCGTCACATCATGGGCGCGGCTCGCCGAGAGCCACGAATTTTCGGCCAGAAACGATCCCAGCACGTTCGACAGATCGACAATCAGGCTCTGGCGCAAGCTGACGGGAAGATCATCACGCGCCAGCAGGAGATCGCGCACACTGCCATGTTCTCCATGGCGCCCTGCAAGACGCGCCAGCGAAAACGGCGCAATCTGGGCGGCGTCGTTTTCCAGAAGCGTCACACAGGCTTCCGCCATACCGATTTCTGCAATAGCCGCGCTCACGGCAGCCGACAATGGCCGCCTGCCGGCGATTGCCCGTTGCATACGCTCGTCACCGGCTGCGAGCATTTCAACAAGTTCGCTGTCAAGAAGAAGCGGGGAACGATGGGCGATAAGGGCTGCATTTGTGCCCTGATCGCTGGCAAGCGACAGGATGAGATGGCGCGGCGCATCGTGACGATGGCAGATGGCATCAGCCAAAGCCGCGCGCACGATATCCGAGGGATCGTCGATCACCAGCGTCAGCGCCGCCTCGGCACTGATACGATCTTCAGGCGAAATGTCGGCTTCGAAATAGACGCGGGCCAGCGCTTTGACCGCATAGGCACGTTCATGTGCTGCCGCGTGACGAAGGAAGCCGACGAATTTGCGAATGAGCCCGCCGGGCGCCAGCGCGTTATCCGCGATCTCGCCGCTATCAACCCAGCGCACAACCGCATTTTGTTCCATCGACATGGACGACTAGCCTCGCACTTTGATGAACTGGAGCAGATTGAACGGCCCGCCAGGGCGCGGCAGCGGAATCCCGGTTCGCGTCCCCCCGACAGCCTCACTGCTACGCGCCACCGCATCAGAAGGCAGGATTGCCGCCGGTTGGGTCGACGATGACGCTGACTGATTGCTGTTGGCGGCGGTCGTGAAATTCGGCCTGGTGAGGCTGGGGAAGAAACCTTGCGCTGACGGGCGCGCGGCAAAGCTCGTCACCCCGCCCGCCTGCCCCCACAATGATTGCACGAGCGTCGATACCGGGCCGCGACCATCGGTCTGGAAGAGCGACTGGAAAACGCCGCTGCCGTCCTGCCGGCTTCCCTGCCCGGTATTTTGGTTCTGCGATGATTCCTGCGCCGCGAGGATCGGGCTGACGGCGCTGACATAGCCCCGCGTCAATTGCTGCTGAACGTCGCGAAAACTGCGCGGCTGCCCGTTTGCCTGATAGAAAATGCCGGGGTTGGCTTCTGCTGCTTCGGCAAACGAGGCAGCAGCCGGAGCATCCGCATTCTTCTGCGCCAGAGCAAGAAAACGGCCGGCGCCGTTTGCTCCCAGCACATGGGCAAGATAGGCTTCGCCGGCATCAGGCGCACGGCCCAGATCACGCGACAGATGATCCACGTTGCGCTGGGTGAAAGCAGCGCCAAACACCGCACTGGCGCCCGGATCATTGCGCAGTGACAGGATGCGCTGTCTTTCCTTGCTGTCACTGACCGTCAGGCGCCCGTCCGGCTGCCGGTTGATGGCATCTGCTTCACGGCTGAAGCCAAATTTGGCGCCCGCCTCCTTGACGATCGAAAGCCATGTCTGCTCAATGAATTGAAAGAGGCCGGAGGCTGACGATGTTGTGGCCTTGGCGTCGGGATTGAGGCTCGATTCCTTGCTGGCAGTGCGCAGCAGATAATCGAAGCTGACACCCGTCTGCTGGCTCGCCTGACGCAGGGCGTCGGTGACCTGACCGGTTTGCCTTGAAGCGGAAGAAACGAGCGAGACCATCGACCCACGGCGTTGTTGCGACCTCACCCTTGAGGTCAGACACAGGCTGCGCTGTTATGGTAAAGAAAGCGTGTAGAACGGCGTTCGCCATGAGGGAGAGAAAGCGATGGCCAAGGGGCTTCACTTCGAGGAATTCACCATCGGGCAGGTGTTTGATCACCCCATCACCCGTTCAGTGACGGAGATGGATAATGTCCTCTTTTCCACCCTCACCATGAACCCGCAGCCCTTGCACATCGACTTTCACTTCGCCGCCACCCGCAGCGAATTCGGCAAACCTCTCGTGAATTCCCTGTTCACACTGGGATTGATGATCGGGATTTCCGTGCACGACACCACCTTTGCGACAACGATCGCCAATCTCGGCATGACCGATGTGCGCTTTCCCCACCCGCTCTTTCATGGCGATACGGTCAAAGTGCGCAGCGAGGTCATCGGCAAACGTGAATCGCGCTCGCGCCCCGAGGCGGGCCTCATCGAATTCGAGCATCAGGCGTTCAACCAGGACGGCACGCTGGTTGCCGCCTGCAAGCGTCAGGCCTTCATGCGTCGCCTGCCCAACTGAGGAACACATCCCGATGCGCTCGCTTCTCTTCGTGCCGGGAGACAGTCCGGGCAAGCTCGCCAAGGGGTTTGCCAGCGGCGCTGATGGCCTGATCCTCGACCTTGAAGATTCAGTCGCTGACGGCAATAAACAGCAGGCCCGCCAGACCATTGCCGCCTTCCTGTCCGACCACGCGAATGCTGACAACCGCCCGCGCCTCATCGTGCGCCTCAATCCGCTCGATGGCCCGCATCACGCAGCCGATATCGACGCGATCATCGCCGTAAAGCCCGACGCCGTGATGCTGCCCAAATCGCGCAACGGTAATGATGTGACGCTGCTGTCGTCACGGCTGTCGGTCGCCGAGGCGCGCGCCGGCCACGCTGACGGGGCCATCGCCATCATCGCCATCGCGACCGAGACCGCAGGCGCGCTCTTCGGCATGGGTACTTACCAGGACGCTTCACCACGACTGGACGGTTTGACCTGGGGCGCCGAAGATCTGTCCGCTGATCTCGGCGCAGAGACAGCGCGCGACAAAAACGGGCATTTCACCGACCCCTATCGTCTTGCCCGCGCGTTGACGCTCTTTGCCGCCAATGCCGCCTCGGTGCAGGCCATCGACACTGTTTTCACGAGTTTCCGTGACCTTGAAGGCTTGCGTCACGAAGCGGAATCAGCACGCCGCGACGGCTTTACCGGCAAAATGGCCATTCATCCGGCACAGGTACCGGTGATCAACGCCGTCTTCACGCCCACGCCAGAGGCGATTGCCCGCGCTCAGGCTGTTGTCGCGGCACTTGCCGGCGGCCAGGGCGTGGCGGGTATCGACGGCGAGATGATCGACCGTCCCCATCTGCTGCGCGCCGGGCGCCTGCTTGCCCGCGCCCGCGCGGCGGGGGTAGCGCTCGACTAACCAGTTCAGCCTGGTCTTGTCATGCGCAGCGCCTTGTCCATAACGCTGTATTCGTCATAACCGGCGCGCGCCAGAGGTTGCATGGCTGCGGTATCGACACGCCCCTCATGGATAAAGCGATCGGCAATGTGAATGCCGATAACCTCGCCCAACACCAGAAAATACCGCGCTTCACCGCGCGCCGGCGTCATCGGCACCGTACGCAGAAAGCGACATTCAAGCGCCCATGGCGCGTCGCGCACCCGCGGCGGCTTAACCAGCATGGAGGGGGCCGCGGCGATGTCCGCAAATTCCATTTCCGACTGGCCATAGGGCAAGGCCATCGATGACTGGTTCATCGCCTCGCGCAGATCATAGCTCGCCAGATTGCAGACGAACTCACCCGTTGCCTCGATGTTGCGGATGCTGTCTTTCATGCCAGCGCTTGAAAAGCCGACAATATGCGGGTCATCGGAAAAGGCGTTGAAGAAACTATAGGGGGCGAGATTGACCCGCCCCTCGGGATCGATGCTTGACACCCAGCCGATGGGGCGCGGTGCCACCAGCGCCTTGAACGGATCATGGGGCAAAACGGCGCGATCAAGCTTGGACGGCTCATAAAACATCAGCTCTGGTCTCCTGCTGGCCGGTCAATGGCCAGATTGTCAGAAATAGGTGACGATCTCCGCGAGCGCCGGGCGCGGGCGCTCCTGTGGTGGCTCAGCCGCCGTGCCGACATAGACGAAGCCGATGACGGTTTCATGTGCGCTGATGCCAAGCGAAGCCTTCGCAGCGTCGTCATAGGCAAACCAGTCAGTCAACCAATTGGCAGCAAAACCGCTGGCATGCGCTGCATGGCACAGGGTCATGGCCGCAGCCGCAGCCGACAATGTCTGCTCGATCACGGGAATCTTGGGATGTGCCTTCGCCGTTGAAATGACCGCAATCACCACCGGCGCGCGCTCGAAAGCGGACCGCGTGAACGCCAGATCCTCCTCGCGCACCGGCCCCTTGGCCTCATGCACGGCGACGAGCACCATACCGGCCCTCACGCGCGCCTCGCCTGCAAAAACAATGAAACGCCACGGTACCAGCTTGCCGTGGTCGGGTACCCGCGCCGCGATTGCCAGCATGTCACTTATTTGCTGTGCGCTCGGCCCCGGTTCCGTCATGTTTCTTGCTGAAACTGATCGTCTTGTCGATAAAAGCCGCAGCGCATCCATCGTGATCGTATCCGTGCGATGTGATAGGAGGCGGGTTTGAAGCATTTTTCCAAGGCGATGTCGATGAAGGTCAATCACAGCGCGCGGCGCGCCCATGCAGGCAAGGGACGAGGAGCAGGAGCGCGGCGGCGGATCGCGGCACTGCTCTTGGGTGGCCTGATGCTCGGCCCGCACGCGCTGCGGGCACAGGCACCATCCCCACCCGGCATCCTTGCCCCACCGCCTGCTGGTGCGCCGTCTCTGATCCCGGCCTCGCCGGCGCCGCCGGGAATCGTGCCACCTCCGGGCGGCTTCGTGCCGCGCATTTTTGCGCCCTCCCCTGGCCAGCCCGCACCACCCCCGGCAGCCTCCGTGCCCGCGCCCTCGCCGCCTCGTCCCGGTGCTGCACCCGCGCCAGCCGGCACATCGGTCCGCCTGCAGGCCACGCCGCGGCTGGGTAGCCCCCCGCTGACCCGCGGTCTCATCTGGCGCGTCTACGCTGACAAGCCGAGGCTCGACGGCAAGGTGGCGATCCTCACCCAATCAACGGAAGCCCAGCCACTCTTCCGCCTGCCGCCCGGCGCCTATCTGGTGAATGCCGCCTACGGCCGCGCCACCGTGACGCGGCGCCTTGAAGTCGGCCTCAATCCGGTGGCCGATACATTTGTGTTGACCGCCGGCGCTCTTCGCCTGCAGGCAACGGCGGGCGAGCGCATCATTCCTGACACCCGCGTCACCTACTCCGTGTCGGCCGGGCCCGGCCCTGGCGGCACGACGCTGGTTGAGAACGTCCGTGCCGGACGAATCCTGCGCCTGCCGGTCGGCGATTACTTCGTCAATTCGCGTTATGGCGAGGCCAATGCCTTCATGGCAGGCGACGTCAAGATCGAAAGCGGGCGCCTCACCGAGGTGACGATGAAACATCGCGCCGCCCAGATCACGCTGAAGCTTGTCTCGACGCCCGGCGGCGAGGCGCTTGCCAACACCGCCTGGACCGTGCTCACGCCCGGTGGCGATACGGTTCAGGAATCAATCGGCGCTTTCCCCATCATGGTGCTGGGAGCGGGCGATTACACGGTCATCGCCCGCAACGACCAGCGCATCTTCAATGCCCGCTTCTCAGTCGAAACCGGGCGCGATCGCGAGGTCGAGGTGGTCGCGAAATAGACCGTGCCTCAGCCCCGCCGCATATCGGGCGGCGTTGCCTCTGTCACAAGCGCCGCGATCGCCTCGTCAAGCGACATGCTGTGCTGGTCCTGTGAGCCCAGACGGCGCATATTGACCGCACCCGCTTCTGCTTCACGTTTGCCGACAACCAGCAGCACCGGCACCTTGGCCAGCGAATATTCCCGCACCTTGTAGTTGATCTTTTCATTGCGCAGATCAGACGACGCCCTCAAGCCCGCCTTGCGGCAGGCCGCTACCACCTTGCCGGCGTACTCATCGCCTTCGGAGGTGATGGTCAGCACCTTGATCTGGTCAGGCGCCAGCCACAGCGGGAAATGCCCGGCATGACTTTCGATGAGAATGCCAAGGAACCGCTCCAGCGAACCGACGATGGCACGATGGATCATCACCGGCTGCTTCTTTTCGCCATCCGCACCGATATAGAAGGCGCCGAAGCGCTCCGGCAGGTTGAAATCGACCTGTGTCGTCCCGCATTGCCAGTCGCGGCCGATGGCGTCCTTCAGTGTGTATTCGAATTTCGGGCCATAAAACGCCCCTTCTCCGGGATTGATACCGGTCTTGATCTTGCCGCCTGACTGCACCTCGATTTTTTTCAGAACATTCAGCAACACCGCTTCAGCGCGATCCCACAGCGCGTCCGATCCGACCCGCTTTTCCGGCCGTGTCGACAGCTTGACCACGAGTTCTTCAAAGCCGAAATCGCGATAGACCGAGAGCATCAATTCGTTGATGCGCAGGCACTCGCTTTCCATCTGCTCGTCGGTGCAGAAGACATGGGCGTCATCCTGCGTGAAGCCGCGCACCCGCATCAGCCCGTGGAGCGCGCCCGATGCCTCGTAGCGATGCACCAGTCCAAACTCGGCAAGGCGAACCGGCAGATCGCGGTAGCTCTTGAGCCCGTGCTTGAAAAGCTGCACGTGACCCGGGCAATTCATCGGCTTGAGTGCGAACACACGCTGGTCCGCGTCTGGATCATCGGGGTGCATGAAGGCATGGGCGGACTTCACCGCGAACATGTTCTCCTGATACCAGCCCCAATGCCCCGAGGTTTCCCATAGCGATTTGTCGAGCACCTGCGGCGCGTTCACCTCTTCATATGTATGAAGCAGGCGCCGGCGCATATAGGCGATCAGCTCCTGGAACATGGTCCAGCCCTTGGCGTGCCAGAAGACCGTTCCCGGCCCCTCCGGCTGGAAATGGAAGAGGTCCATCTCCTGGCCAAGCTTGCGATGGTCGCGCTTTTCCGCCTCTTCGAGCTGGCGCAGATAGGCGTCCAGTTCCTTGTCGCTGGCAAACGCCGTACCGTAGATGCGCGACAGCGTCGGATTGCGCGAATCCCCGCGCCAGTAGGCGCCGGCCACCTTCAGCAGCTTGAAGGCGTTTCCAACCTTCCCGACAGAGGGCATGTGCGGGCCCCGGCACAGATCGATCCACGCCCCCTGGCTGTAGAGCTTGACGTCCTCGCCCTGCGGGATCGCCTCCAGCAATTCAATTTTGAACGCCTCACCCTTGGCCTCGAACAGGGAGCGCGCCTCCTCGCGGCTCACTACTTTCTTGGTAAACGGCGCATCGCGCTGAATAATCTCGCGCATACGCTTTTCAATGGCAGCGAAATCTTCCAGCGAAAACGGCTCATTGCGGAAGAAATCGTAATAAAACCCGTTCTCGATCACCGGCCCGATGGTCACCTGCGTGCCGGGATAGAGATCCTGCACCGCCTCCGCGAGCACATGGGCGCAATCATGGCGGATCAGTTCAAGCGCGCGCGGCTCATCGCGCATGACGAATTCGATTTTGCTGTCGTGGGCGATGGGATCGGCGAGGTCGGCAATGACGCCGTCAAGCGCCATCGCCACGGCGCGCTTGGCGAGCGAGGGCGCAATCGAGCGCGCCACCTCAAGCCCGCTGCTTGCGGGAGGAAATTGCCGTTGCGCGCCATCGGGAAAGGTGAGTGTGATCATCTCATTATCCTCACTCCCGCCTACTGCGCGGGTAAGGGTTGAAACCAAGGGGAAAGAGTTTATCCGGCCTGCGAATCAGCCCGCGTCGAACGCCACAGGCCGTAGCTCCACGGCCTATACCAGCGACTTTTGCCGGGCAAGTGCGCGGCCACCACATCAAGCCCGGAGGTTCCCCCCGGGCGGCAACGGCTGATGCGGGCAGCCCCCATCCACCCGCCTGCCCACAGCCCGTGCCGGGCAATCGCCTCGTCGGTATATTCCGAGCAAGAGGGGAAATGGCGGCAGGTACGGCCGATGAAGGCTGACAGTGAATAGCGATAAACGAGGATGAGCCCGCGCGCTGCCAGCGCCGGCAGGCGAAGGATCACCTTCATGCCGCCGGTGTCGCCGCTCGTGCCTCGGCCTCATCGAGCGCCTTGACGACGGCGTCAAAGGTCAGAAGCGTCGAGGCATGGCGCGCTTTGTACTCGCGTACCGGAATAAGGCATTCAAGATCACTCCATCTGCCCTGCGGTGGCGGCCCGTTCTGCTTGAGCATGGCCGTGACGGTCTGGCGAAGCGCCCGCAATTCTTCACTCGTACTGCCGATGACATGGCGCGCCATGATGGACGACGACGCCTGGCCAAGGGCGCACGCTTTCACGTCATGAGCGAAATTGGTCACTTTGCCATCAACCAGATTGAGATCGACGCTGACAGTCGAGCCACACAGCTTGGAGTGCGCCACCGCCGATCCATCGGGCGTAGCCAGTCGCCCGATCGCCGGGATGTTGCCGGCAAAATCAAGAATTTTTCGATTGTAGATATCGTCGATCATCTGGCGTTCAGCTTTTGCCACATAAATATGGGTGGTGTCTGTTCCGGCCCGAATATGGTGATAAATTACCAGAAACGGAAGAGGGGCAGACTTGATAGGTCGAAAATCACGACATTATGACCGACGTCTTGGCGTCTGCCATAATATTCCTATATTCCGGATGTAGGAACCAGGTTTAATAAATTCGGCTGCCTGGATGGAACCGGTGACACCCCAATCTCGTTTGAGGTTGGTCGAACGGAGAATGAGAATGGATGCCGTCGTGAAGTCTTTCCCTGCCCGCGCTGACCAGGCGGATATCGTCCGTCGACGTCCTTCGCGCGAGGAAGCGGAAGCGGCTGTGCGTACACTGATCGAATGGGTGGGCGATGATCCTGATCGCGAGGGTCTGCTTGATACCCCCCGGCGGATGGTCAAGGCCTGGGAAGATCTCTTCCGTGGCTACAAATTGTCCGCAGGCGAAGAACTCGATACCGTTTTCGAGGAAGTCGGCGGTTATGGCGACATCGTTCTGGTTCGCGACATCCCCTTCTTCTCGCATTGCGAGCACCACATCGTTCCGATCACTGGCAAGGCTCACATTGCTTATTATCCGCGCGATGGCGTTGTCGGCCTGTCGAAGCTGGCGCGTGTTGTTGATATCTTTGCCCGTCGCCTGCAGACGCAGGAAAACCTGACGGCCGAGATCTCCAACTCTATTGATGAGCATTTGAAACCGCGTGGTCTCGCTATCCTGCTCGAAGCCGAGCATATGTGCATGTCGATGCGTGGTGTGCAGAAGCATGGCGTGTCCACCGTCACCACCGGCTTCACCGGCGTCTTCCGCGACGATCCGAGCGAGCAGGCCCGCTTCATGATGCTCATCCGCGGCTTCAAGAGCTGAGCACAGAGCCAGACGGGTTTTCCGCTATGGTGACCCCAGATATGAGCGCCGTGACCCTGCGGGAGCAAGGCACGGCGTTTCTGCCGCGTTTTGATGCTGACGGATTGATCACCGCCATCACCCTTGACGCAGCGCGCGGCGATGTACTGATGGTCGCCCACATGAATGACGAGGCACTGCGCCTCACATTGACGACCGGCATCGCCCATTACTGGTCGCGCTCGCGCCGGCAATTGTGGAAAAAGGGCGAAACATCAGGCCAGCTACAGACGATTGTCGATATTGCGGTTGACTGCGATCAGGACGCGCTTTTGCTGCGCGTCGCCGTGGGCGGCGATGGTGGCGCCTGCCATACCGGCGCCCGCAGCTGTTTTTACCGCCGACTTGTGATCGATGACAGCGGCACCCCTCACCTCACACGCTTGCCCGACGCTGATTCACAACGCTAGATTTTTGCCGTAACAAACTGACAAGTCTCGTATTTGCTGACAACAAGCGGCGCAGGATACAATGATGACACCCTCTCCCCTCATCCGTGCCATCACCCCGCAGGATCGCACCGCGTGGGACGGGCTGTGGCAGGGATATCTGTCATTCTACGAGGTTCATCTGGCCACCGACATCACCGACGCCACGTTCGCGCGGGTGAGCCAGGGGAACGGCATCAACGGATTTATAGCGCTGTCACCCGAGGGGACGCCGCTTGGCCTCGTCCATTACACGTTCCACCCGTCAACCTGGAGCAAGGGCGGCTATTGTTATCTTGAGGATCTGTTCGTCAAACCTGAAGCGCGCGGCCTGCGGCTTGGCCGGGCACTCATCACCGCCACCGAAACCGCGGCACGGGACTACGGCGCCACCCGCCTTTACTGGAACACGGAAGAGTTCAACGGCACGGCAAGGCGGCTCTACGAGCGCCTTGCCAAACGCGCTCCGTTCGTGCGCTACCAGATCGCCCTGTAGACGGCTCACGCCGTGGCGATGTAATCGCGCATGGTGTTGGTCTCATGCTCAAGTTCGCTCAGCCGATACTTGACCACATCGCCAATCGAAATAATCCCCGCGAGCGTGCTGCCCACGACAACCGGCAGATGGCGGAATTTGCCCTCCGTCATCTGACGCATAAGGTCAGCGATCGATGCCTCCTGCGAACAGGTGGCAACGGTGCGCGTCATGATGGTCGACACCGGCAGATCGAGTACCGATGGCCCCTCGCCGTCAAGCGCCCGCACGACGTCCCGTTCTGACGCGATCCCGACGATCCGATCATCGGGGCCGGTGATGACAACCGCACCGATACGGCGCTTGGCCAGCATCGCCACGACGTGAGCAATGGTTGCGCTTGGAGCTGCGGTCGCGACGTCGCCCCCTTTGGCTTCCAGGATCTGCTTGACGATCATAGCCTTCCCCCTCTCGCCGTGGTCTTGCTGCCGACGGTTTCCTCAGCCTAGCACGATGCCCGCCAACCACAATTGCCGCAATCGCCCCGAGACAAAATGTGATTAATCAGCCAACCTTCGCGGCAAAATGGGATCAAACAGGGGAAAAAGGGCCAAGCCGGCAAGAAATCCACCCAGATGAGCTTCCCAGGCAATACTGGTCCCTTCTTCAAGACCACTTGGTATGATGCCGGACCCGAAGACAATTGTCAGGGCAAACCACAGGGCGACGAAGCCGAAGATGCGCGGGTTCGACAGCGACTGAAGCAAGGGCGGCGCCGGCCGCTGAAAGGCCAGCGCCCCTGATCCACGCAGGCCGCCGAGCGGCGCTCCTGCTTCGAAAACAAACCGGCAGGCGGCAGCCGTCAGACCAGAGATGGCAGCGGATGCGCCAACAACAGGCACGGCCTCGCCCACATGCGTCATGAAATGGGCGGCTGCGCCCCCAACCGAACACAGCAAGGAAAACAAAAGAAAGCGCCCTGGCCCGAACCGCCAGGCGACCGCGCTGCCAAAAACCACCAGCCACAGCGTATTGACCAAAACATGCTGCCAGTCGCCATGCAGCAACCCGTAGGTGATCGGGGACCACAACCGTGCCCATTGATCATCGGCGAACAATACGCGCGCAAACCCCTGATCGCTGTAGCGCAGCGGGATGAAGGAAAAGCGCAGGATGAGGTCTTCATCCCTTTCCGTTGCGATCCATTGACGCCAGCCATGAAGGCCGATCATCACGCCGGATAGGGCCACAATCACGCCGGGAAGATTGAAAAACGGCTCGTTTGCGGGGCCGGCTGGCGGCGTCTTGATCATATCATCCATGCCCCACGCTTAGGCATTCGCAAGCAGTCTGGCAATCGCAACGCGCGCTTCGCCGCGCCGCCCGCACCAGTTCACGCAGGCTGGCCTGATCCATCATGGTTAACAAAACATGGCACGGCGCATGCAGCGTGAGCCTGCCGACGACGTTCGACACGGTCAAACTGTGCCGAAATGGGATTGCGGGGATGGCGTTTCACAGCCAGGGCAGGCACCGGGGTAACGGAGTGATAAGACTATGATGCAGCGCAAGCCGCGTTTCGCGCACCAATCAACTGAACAACTATATGAATATTGGAACCAGCGCCGTGGTACACGTCCGGCACCGACGCGGGCAGAAATTGAGCCAAGTGATATCCGCAACATTCTCCCTGATACTTTTATTCTGTCGGTTGATGAGGGTCGCATTTCCTGGCGACTGGCGGGCATGCGCATCTGTACGCTTCACTGCCGTGAACTGAAGGAGCGTGACTTTCTCGCCGACTGGCTGGGGCGCGAGCGCGATACCATCGATTCTCTGCTCCGGGCGATCATTGCCGAGGCCGCTGTCACGGTTTTGCAGTTTCAGGGAAGCGCTGGCAAGGGGGCGCTGCTCAATGTCGAAATGGTCCTTATGCCTCTGTCGACATTCGGCCGCGCCAATCGCATATTAGGCGCCATGGGGACGCTGAACGATCCATACTGGATTGGCATCCAGCCACCGTCAAACCGAAAGATCGGTAATACGCGTCTGCTGTGGCCATCGGGCGCCCCAGACAATTTCTACGGTGAAACTCCCTCTCTCGCCTCGGCGCAGTCCCGTTTTACTCAGCTGATGACACCCGAAATCGAACTGGCGGCCGACCGTGCGCGCCGTTATCGCCATTTGACAGTGATGGATGGCGGTAAAAGCTGATGAGCGATCCAAGCGCGAAAAGCGGAGATAATTTTCGTGTGATCGTCCTGGTAGCCTTAGACTAACCGGTTCTTAAGGTTAAGCGGGGTAGTTTGTTGCCAAGTGATAACGCTTGAAGGCAAGCACGCACGACGATGAATGTAGCGCTCGCTCAAAATCGCCCGGGACAGACGCCGAAGCCACGCGAAAAGCGTCGCTTTCAGCGCGTCAGCATCTCCTTGCTCGGTCGCTATATGCTGCCAACCAAGCAGGAATATCCCTGCCAGGTTCTGGACATCTCGCCAGGCGGCGTTTCATTCCTCGCCCCTGAAACCTCGCTCGTCGGCGATATGGTGATTGCCTATATCGACCATGTGGGCCGGGTCGAGGGACGCATCGCACGCCTTATTCCCAATGGCTTTGCCATGACGATCGAGGCGACGGCGCGCAAACGCGACAAACTCGCCTCCCAGCTGACATGGCTCGCAAATCGTCATGTTCTGGGCCTGCCGGAAGATCGTCGCCATGAGCGCATTCTGCCGCGCAATCCCATGTCGCGCCTGACCTTGCCCGACGGCAGCGTGCAGGCATGCCGCCTCATCGACCTGTCCCTGTCAGGCGCTGCCATCAGCCTGCAGAACCGCCCGACTGTCGGAACACCCGTGCTGCTTGGCCGTATCCGCGCTCGCATCGTGCGTCATCTTGAAGCCGGTATCGCGCTCGAATTCGCCAGCATCCAGGACCCCGAGCACATCGAGCAGCAACTGCATTGACAGCCGGCTTCGTGCTGAGATGTGACGGTATAGGCCTCACTTTGTAAAAATTGTCGCTGCCGTTCATGGCGTCCACACGTCGAGTTCACCGATAATCGATACAATGACAGACCACAGGGCGCCGTGATGGCGCCCTTATTGTTTGTGCCCGCCTGCAGTCGCATGTGTTGGGGCAACATAGAGAGGCAAGGCTGAACGCACAGGCGTGCTCGCGCTCGAGGCGATCGCCTGGCCGCAACGCAGCGCTTTGTGGCGCACCACCTATCGCCCCGCTCATCCAGACCATTCCCCGACCAGCCTACGACGCGTCAGCGCAGCGCTGCCAGTTCGTTCGAATTTGAGACAAATTTGCGTCAATCTGGGATCGTATCTTGTGGTGGAGCAGCGTCTTCCATGGCTAATATTGTATTAAAGTAATCATTAAAATTAGACATAAATAATACTAAAACAATCATAAAACATACATAAAATACACGAATATTACTTAGCGTGACTGCAAATATTGTGTGTCATCTTCCCAATACTAACGGGGAGACACAGAACATGCAAAAACTAATCGCAACAGTAGGCGTCCTGGTGATGATCTTCAGCCTGTCACAGGCCATGGCCCGCGACGCCTTCACCCTGCCGGCCGAACCAGCGTCGGCGACAACATCGAATTACATCTCGATCAACGGCGAGACACGCCCGCCGTCGGGCTGGGTGCAGTTCTGCCGCAATTTTCCGGCTGAATGCGTTGAGAGCAACACCCCGCCGCGCGACGCCAAGATGTCCAAGGCCGCCTGGGCGCAGCTTGATGCGATCAACCGCCAGGTCAACAACGACATCATTCCAATCACCGACTGGGATCACTACGGCGTTGAGGATTACTGGACATACCCGGATGATGGAAAGGGTGATTGCGAGAAATATGTGCTCGAGAAGCGTCGGCGTCTCCACTCACTGGGCTGGCCGGAGAGTGCGCTGCTGATCACGGTCGTGCGTGACACGAAAAACGAGGGTCACGCTGTCCTGATGGTGCGCACCAGCGAAGGCGACGTCATCCTCGACAACCTGAACAATGACATCCGCCACTGGAGCAAAGTTCCTTACCGCTACGTCAAGCGTCAGTCGCAGTGGAGTGCGAATATCTGGGTATCGCTTGCCCCCCACGCAGGTGGATCCGACCTCGCGACCGCCACGCGCCGCTAACGTCAACCTATTGGATCCTCGGTCTCCCTGCCTCCCCGTCCCCGACCAGGATCCCAGAGCCGGTCCTCCCCCCAAGGACCGGCTCTTCTTTTTTAGCCGACGCGCTTCAAACCTTTGTTGAATCGTCTGAAATTGGCCTGATACCCTTTTGTCAGGCGAGCGATGTTCGCGATTGCCGCCTCGTCCAGCAGGCGGACAGCCTTGGCTGGCGCACCAAGGATCAGCGATCCTTCGGGAAAACTCTTGCCTTCGCCGACAAACGAATGAGCACCAACCAGGCTGTTGCGCCTGATGAGCGCGCCGTTCAGCACCACCGCACCCATGCCAACGAGCGAATTGGTCTCCATCGTGCATCCGTGCAGGATCGCCTGATGGCCGACCGTACAGCCGGCGGCGATCATCATCGGAAAGCCGATGTCGGTATGCAGGATCGAGCCATCCTGGATGTTGGACCCCTCGCCGATTTCGATCCACTCATTGTCGCCGCGCAAGACCGCCCCGAACCAGATACTGGCGCCCGGCTTCAGCCGCACCTTGCCGATGACGGCAGCGTTTTCAGCGATGAAGTAATCGCCATTGGCGGGAAGATCGGGACCAACCCCGTCTAGTTCATAGATGGCCATGTCTGCATGCTCCGTGATCGCGTGCGCCTCAAGACAAGCACAGCATCGCCTCAGGCAAAAAGCGCAATGTGCAGGCGAATGACGACATCAAGCACATAGACGCCGATAATAAAGCTCCACACTGAGACAAGGACGAGCGAGGCAGCCATCCATCCCCAGGCCCTGCCCTTGATCGTCCGCCCGCGCCACGCATTGCGGGCAATCACGGCCGGTCCCGTCACCGCCAGAAGCGGGAGAGCCACCAGGGAGCCTGCAGGCCCGCCCTCGGTCAGCAGCTTGAAAGACATGGGCTGGGTGGTGATGAGGCGATAACAGCTCGCCAGTATTCCCGCCGTTACAAAGCCAAGAGCGATCGCCCACAGCAGGACGCTGATAGTTGTCGACATGTTAACGCCTCACTCGCATTCCGTATCATTTTGATACGGCAGTCCCCCATATTCACTGAACCGCGCAAGCATCATACCGTTGCCGCAGCGGCACATGATTCGTCGCATGCGCTCTTGTCGGCTCATTTGGATTTCTGCACCCTTGGCAAACCGCATCCCTCTCTGGCCTTTTGCCGCCGTCAGCGTGCTGGCGGCCCTGGCTACGAGCGGGCTGGTGGTCCGGCCATCGATCGAAGCCTGGTGGTACAGCGAACGCGCGCCATTGCCGCCTGACCAGGTCCCGCGCCCGTTCCGCGTCACCGTCGGGACCGTGCCTCTGTCTGTGCCCTATGATCTGGTGCGCTTTCCCGGCCAGCGCCGGGACGCGGCCGTTGATCGTCTGGAGCTGGTTTTGCGCTGGCCGCCATCCAACGCATCCGGCGCCGATCAGGCGACAGGCACCACGGGAGATACCGATGTGTTCATTTCACTCAGCCCGCCTGATGACAGCCTCGACCCTACCCGCCGGCTGGGTGCCATCTATAACCGGCTGCTTGATCCGGCAACACTGAATGCGCCGCAAGGGCTGACCGGCCGGCGGTTCGTATCGGATTCAGGATATGTGGGTGAGGAGCTTTTCTATGACCCGGCGAGCCCCGCTTCCTATTTTGTGCGATGCGCCCCGCCCGTCACCGATCAACCCGGAACGTGTCTGCGCGAAATCCGACTGACCGAGCGGCTCGATGTCGTCTATCGCTTTCCCCGCAGCCTGCTGGGGCAATGGCGGCGGCTTGACGAGACCATATCAGCGCTCCTCGCCGCGATCAGCATAGCAGACCGCTGAGCGCCAGGCCGTTCAATCCTCGAGGTCGATTTCGAGAATTGCCATCTGGAAATTATAGGATGTCTCTCCGTCTTCCTTGTCCTCAAACATCACGCCAAGGAATTCATCGCCGACATACACTTCAGCCGAATCCGTTTTACGAGGGCGCGCGCGAACCGTAATCCCCTGATTATCAAATGTACGGCGCATGAAACGCTCGATCTTCTTCAGCTCTTCACCCGTCATCGGCAGTCCCTTTCGGCTTGCGCCGTTGCATCGTTACAAATTCGGCAGCGACCTGGCGCATCCCCGTCACGCCATGGAGGCGCCAGACCAGCGCCTCCACATCACCCTGATTTACGACCGCGACATGTGCCGCAATTCACCGGCAAGGACAAGCCGGCGGCGCGATCAAATGCTGAAAGTGAAATTCTGATCCATCTGCCGCGAGGGCTGGTCACAGCCCGATGTCCCGACAACCTTGGCGGGCACGCCGGCAACCGTCGTGCAGCGGGGCACATTGTCCAAAACCACCGAGCCGGCGCCAACGCGCGCGCATTCGCCAACTTCGATATTGCCAAGGATCTTGGCACCGCTGCCGATCAGCACGCCCCGGCGGATTTTGGGATGCCGGTCGCCGCTTTCCTTACCCGTGCCCCCAAGCGTGACGCTCTGCAGAATGGATACATCATCTTCAATCACCGTCGTCTCGCCCACTACCAGACCCGTCGCGTGATCAAGCAGAATACCGCGCCCGAGCCGAGCGGCGGGATGAATGTCAACACCGTAGGATGACGATGCCCTGCTCTGCAGATAGAGCGCAAAATCACGGCGCCCGCGCTGCCACATAAAATGTGCAAAGCGATGGGTCTGAATGGCAGAAAACCCTTTGAAATAGAGAATCGGCTCGATCATGCGCTTGCACGCAGCGTCGCGATCTATCACTGCCGAAATATCCGCCCGGAAGCTGTCGCCGATCGTCTCGTCCTGCTCAACCGCCATTTCAAACACCCGTCGCAGCAATTCGCCGGGCACGTCGGAATGATCAAGTCGCTGCGCCAGGCGGTGGATCACCGCATCCTCAAGCGTCGCATGCGACAGAACGGTGGCATAAACGAAGGAGGCGAGTGCCGGCTCCTCAGCAACGATCGCCTCAGCCTCGCCGCGTATCCGGTCCCAGACGGGATCGAGCAGCCGCAGCGTTCCTGGATTCCGCGTCGGCTGTGACGCCTGGTTGGTATTGGATGGCTGCATGGAAGGCTCCCCGCATTGAACTCAGCGATGTCTATATAGTTTGCTTTGTCGTCCACCGCGAGGGTTGCGCGCACATTCCCGCAATGTCAGTGCACTCGTACCTCGACCCAAGGATGATTCAAATGTTTAAAACATTATGTTATTTCATTGATCTGATGACGTATTTATCAATTTTATAGTAACTGACAGCATGTCACGGACGTTCGTCCAGGAAGGCGAGAACCGCTGCCTTGTGGCTCTTGTCGCCGACTGCCGACATATGATCGCGCTCGACAATCATGAACACCCCGGCCCCCGGAATAAGCGCCGCAAGCCCCTCGGGGCTTCCAACCCCAAGATCACGCGTGCCAACCGCAACCAGGGTTGGCACGCTGATTGCGCTCAGCGTTTCCGGCGCGACCGGCACCCGCATTGATGCAACACATGCCGCCAGCGCCAAACGATCGCTTTTCGTTTGATCGGCGAAGCTGCGATAGGCTTTGCCGGTGGGATCGGTCACACTGGCCGGATCCTCAGCGGTGAGCGCTTGAGCAATCGCGGCGCTGTGCGCCATGCCTTCGACAAGCCCGAGCCCGACGCCACCAAGAACCAGCGACCGCACGCGCTGCGGAGCGATTCCCGCGAGGCACAGAGCAAGCCGCGCGCCCATCGAATAGCCAATGATATCGGCGCGTTTGATCGCCAGATGATCGAGCAACGCCAGCGCATCGCCTGCCATCAGCTTCTGCTCATAATGCCCACTGTCATGCGGCTTGGCCGATTGCCCATGGCCACGATTATCAAGCGCGATCACCCGGTAGCCGCTCGCCGTCAATGTCTTGACCCAGCCCGGTGCAACCCAGTTCGTCTCCTTGTTGGAGGCAAAGCCATGGATAAGGATTATCGCCTCGCCCTCGCCCTCATCGAGATAGGCAATCTGCATGTCGCCATTTTTGAAGTCCGGCACGGGGGTCTCCTGTCGCTGTGCATTCTGTTCGAGACAAGCCAAATCGAACGCTGGCCTCATTCTGTCAATCACAGTATGGTCCCGCCATCGTTTGAGGATCGATCATGACAGACCACGCAGTCGCACATTTTCATAACAGCCCGGGCAAGTCCCTCATCAAGGTCGGCGCGCGCGAACTCATGTGCATGGGCGCCCTGCCGCCCTACGACCATCCCCATGTGTTCCTTGACATGGGAGCGGAGGGGGAAATCATCTGTCCCTATTGCTCGACGCTCTATCGCCATGACAGCAAGCTTGCCCCACGCCAGGCCGATCCGGCCGAATGCGCCTACAGCGCCGCGGCCTGACAACATCACCCTATGAACGGCCTCGACCGGCCCATCATCATCGCCGGCGCCGGCATTTCCGGGCTGAGTGCGGCATTGTGCCTGACGCGCGCCGGTTTTGACGTTCATCTGATCGAGCGCGCCGGCACGTTCGACGAGGTCGGCGCCGGCCTTCAGTTGTCGCCCAACGCCTCGCGCATCCTCATCACGCTTGGCCTTGACCGCCTGCTTGACCACCTGGTCGGCAAACCGCAATCATTGATGGTACGCAACGCTCATTCAGGACGCGTCCTGATCGATATGCCGTTTGGCGCCGAAGCCGTGCGCCGCTGGGGGGCGCCGATGTGGGTGGCGCACCGCGCCGATCTGCAGGCAGCACTCCTCACGCTGGTGCGGCAGGAGACGCGGCTACGTCTGTCACCTGGTCGAGAGGTAAGCGCGGTCACGGAAATGGCGACAAGCGTCAGCGCCGTCCTGCGTGGCGGTCCGCAGGATGAAGACGTGTCCACACCTCTTTTTCTGGCAGCCGACGGGCTGTGGTCGACATTGCGCAGCCCGATGGAAGGTGGCGCACCACCACGCTTTGCCGGGCGCTCGGCCTATCGCGCGACCGTTCCTGTGGACGGCGTTCCAGCACCTCTGCGCCGTAACGCCACCGGCTTGTGGCTCGGCCATCGCGCCCATCTCGTCCATTATCCGCTGCGCGGCGGCACGCTGGTGAATATCGTTGCCATTATTTCCGACGACCATCCCGAGGAAAGCTGGGCGGCGCAGGCTGATACCAATGACGTCCAGCAGCGCTTCGCCGATTTTGCCCCGCCCGCCCGGGAATTGCTGGCGCTGGCACCGGAATGGAAGCGGTGGCCGCTTTATATCCGCCCGCCGCTGCGCCGCTGGCCGGGCACGCGCCTGCTGCCCATCGGCGATGCCGCTCACCCCATGGTGCCCTTTCTTGCCCAAGGGGCCTCGATGGCGATAGAGGACGCCTGGGTACTCACAAGCTGCCTGAGCGAGGAGCCCGACATCAACAACGCTCTCGCCCGCTTCAAGCGCGAGCGCACCGCCCGCGTCACGCGCGTTCAGGCCGAAGCCATCCGCAACGGCCACGTCTTTCACCTGGGCGGGATCGCCGCGCTTGCCCGCGATATGGCACTCAGCGCATTAGGGCCCAAAGGCCTCGCCGCCAGATATGACTGGCTTTACGGCTTTCAAGCTTGATACCCCCCTCAGTGGATATTCTCGATCGCCAGCGCGATCCCCTGCCCGCCGCCAATGCACATGGTGATCAGCCCATACCGGCCATTGATACGCTTCAGCTCATACATCGCCTTGATGGTGATGACGGCTCCCGTCGCGCCGATCGGGTGGCCAAGCGCGATCGCTCCGCCATTGACGTTGACCTTGTCGGCGGGAAAACCAAGCTCGCGAGACACCGCGCAGGCTTGCGATGCAAAGGCCTCGTTCGATTCGATCACATCGAAATCCTTGATGGTAAGACCGGTCTTGTGCATGAGGCTGCGCACGGCATCGACCGGGCCGATGCCCATCACTTCCGGCGCCACGCCCGCATGGCCATAGCCGATGATGCGCGCCATCGGCTTGCGCTTGTCCGCCTCGGCGCGTTTGCCTGACATCAGCACCAGCGCCGCTGCGCCGTCATTGATGCCCGACGCATTGCCCGCCGTCACACTGCCCTCCTTGCTGAAGACCGGCTTCAATCCGGCAAGGATATCAGCCGTTGTATCGCCCTTGACGTGCTCATCACTGGCAAAATCGACCATGTCGCGGCCTTTCTTGACCTTGACCGCCATGATCTGTTCCTTGAAACGCCCTTCTTTGATGGCGTGTGCCGCACGCCGCTGGCTTTCGAGAGCAAACGCATCCTGATCAGCGCGCGAAATCTGCCAGCGCGCCGCAACGTTTTCTGCCGTCACCCCCATATGACCGTGGCCGAACGGGTCATGCAGGGCTCCCAGCATCATATCCACGAATTTGGCATCCCCCATGCGCTGACCCTGTCGCAGCCAGGGCGCGGCAAACGGCGCCCGCGACATCGTCTCAACCCCGCCGGCGACCGCCACCTCGGCATCCTCCAGCATGATCGTCTGGGCGGCCGAGATAATTGCCTGTACCCCCGACCCGCACAGCCGGTTCAGCGTCAGAGCCGGCACCTCCTGCGGGATACCGCCCTCCATGGCCGCCACGCGCGCCTGATACATGTCTTTGGGCTCGGTATGGATGACATTACCGAACACCACATGGCCGACCATCTCCGGCTTGACGTCAGCGCGCTGCAGCGCCTCGCGCGTCACCAGGGCGCCGAGCTGGGTTGGCGGCGAATCCTTGAGGCTGCCGGCGAATGTACCGATGCCTGTCCGCACACCTGAAAGGATCACCACATCTTGCGTCTTGCTCATCATGCTCTCCTGCTTGTTTTCATGAAAGCTAGACGAGGCGCGCACGAATGGCGAGACATCACGCGCGCTCAACAGGCGGTGATTTGGTCGAATACGAAAGAAAAGCGCAAAGATATCTTATTTTTCGGCGGCTATAAGCATTTATACGCGTTGATCAAGACGACCCTGATCCGCTCGGGAGGCTGGCATGTCTGTTGAAACAATCCTTTTTCTGTGCCCCGGCAATTTCGTTCGCTCCATTCTCGCCGAAGCCATCATGAACAAGCTGGGCGCGGGTCGCTTCCGTGCCTTCAGCGCCGGCATGAATCCGCACCGCTGCATTCATCGCGAGGTCCGCCATCTGCTCAAGGAGAGAGGCTTTGGCATCGAAGGACTGGCGTCAAAACCGGTTGAGCTGTTCATCGGGCCGAATGCGCCCCACCTCGATTATGTCATTACCCTGTGCGAAGCCTCCCAGGAAAAAGGCTGCCCGACATTCGCCGGTCAGCCGCAGCGCGCCCGCTGGTCGTTGCGTGACCCCTGCCAGGGCACCGCCAAGGGCGCCTCCCGCCAGGCAGTCGAAAGCGCCTTCCGCGATATTCATATGCTGATTGGCCTGTTTTTGCAGGCGCCCGATGCTGTCCACCGCCTGCTGCATCTGCCTGAAGGACATGTCGCATGCATGCCCCGAGCGCAGGCAGCCTGAGCGGTCACACCATCGCGATCGACAGAAGCCGACGCTCGCGCGGGTCCGAACTGTCGCGGATTTCGCGTGGCGCGCCCTCGTAGATGACGCCAACCTCGCCGGGCTTGCGCCAGCTCACGCGCACCGAGCGCATCGTCTGGGTATCGGGAAAATAAAGGAGAAACCCCTCGGGCAAAGTCACCGACGCCGACATCTTGAGGCGTACACCGGTTTCGGAAACATCGCGAATGGTGCAATCAACCACAAAGGAATAACCGCCATAGACGGCCTTCGCGCCCTTCAGGACGCGCTTTCTGGTCGCAACTCGCCGATTTTCCATAGGCAGTTCCTCTACGGCCGCTTCTGCGGCGTGTCCGTGATTAACACGCATCTGGTTACCAGCTTATTGAGACAGCGCCCCTCATTGACTAACCCGATAATCCTGACCAAAAGGAAGTACTCGACGTCCGCCTTCGTATTTTGTATCATGAATGCATGCGCAATTTTGAATCAGCCATTGGCATTACCCGCCGCTACCTGCATGACGAAGTAGCTGATCGGCTACGTGATCTCATTCTGAGTGGTGAACTCATCCCTACCTCCCGCATCAATGAGGCGGAGCTGTGTACGCGGTTCGGCACCTCGCGGACACCTTTACGCGAAGCGATCAAGATATTGGCAACAGAAGGTTTTCTTGATCTTTTGCCTAATCGTGGCGCCCGTGTTGCCACCATTTCGCTCGCCGAAATCGAGGAAATGGTGGAGGTCGTTGCGGGCCTTGAGGCAACCGCCGCTGAACTCGCCTGCCGGCGGATCACCGAAAAGGAGATTGCCGCCATCCAGGTCGACCACAACGCGATGCTGGCTGCATGGAAAGCGCGCGATGAAATTGCCTATTTCGAACTCAATCGCGCCATTCACGAGGCGGTGATGGCGGCAAGCCGCAACACCACGCTGATCCAGATCTATGCCGGCATTTCCAAGCGCATCCAGACCATGCGTTATCGCGCCCACAAGACCGAAGCGCAGTGGATCCGCGCCATTGGCGAGCATGAACGCATGCTGGCCCTCCTCATCGCCCGCGATGGTGACAAATTGGCGCAATTGATGAAGGATCACCTCCGCGGCAAGAAAGAGCCCATCGCCGCCGCCTATGGCGAAGCGTTGGAGATTGCGTGATAACGATGCATTGACGGCGAACTCTTTGCCGGTCCGATCGTCGCCGGCGGTGACAAGGTCGCCTTGCGCTCTCGCCGATGCCGCGCGTCACAGCCCTTTGAAAACATGGCATTTGAAAAAATCTGGTGCGGGCGGCCGGACTTGAACCGGCACAGACCTTTCGGTCCGACGGATTTTAAGTCCGTTGCGTCTACCGATTTCGCCACGCCCGCTTGAGAAGTGTTATAGGGCGGCAAACGCCAGCCGCAAAGGGCGAAAGGTTCACGCCTGTGCCCCCTTGGCAATCGGCGGCTGGAAGGAGAGCCCGGTATCCCACGGGAAGAAAATCCACGTATCCTGCGACACTTCGGTGACAAACGTGTCGACCAGCGGACGCCCGAGCGGCTTGGCGTACACGGTGGCGAAATGCGCCTTCGGCAGGAGCGCGCGCACCACTTGCGCCGTCTTGCCGGTATCGACCAGATCATCGACGATGAGAACGCTGCCGCCTCCCCCCTTGCCGATCTCGATGATATGGGGTGCGACCCCTTTCAGGACCTTGAGCTCACCCTGCTTGTTGCTGTCGTGATAGCTCGCCACGCTGATTGTCTCGATGACGCGGATATCAAGCTCGCGGGCGATGATCGCCGCCGGCACCAGCCCGCCGCGCGTCACGCAGACGATGGCTTCCCAGCTTCCAACGCCCGACAACCGCCACGCAAGCGCGCGCGAATCACGGTGGAACTGGTCCCAGGAGACCGGGAAGGCTTTGTTGGCTTCAGACATGGGTGTGTCTCGCATCTTGCGTTGGCGTAGGGTGAAACGAGGTTAGATCGGAGCGCTGTCAGCCTGCAACCGGGCGATCATCGCCCCGACCTCGCTCACGGCGCGCTCCAGGGCCTCTTCCTCCTTGCCGCGCACCACGATCTGGTTGCGAAAGCCCCCGGCCTGAAACGACGGATAGCTGCCAATCGACACCGCCGTATGGCGCAGGGCAAGCTCGCCAAGGCTCGCCGCATAGCGCCCTTCCGGCAGGCCGGCGGCATCGATTGTGCGGGCAATCATCTTCTGCCCGGTTTTGAGCCGGCCCGAGACGTCATCCAGCATTGCCTGCATGATGTTTGGCACACCCGCCATGACGATGACATTGCCCAGCATGAAGCCTGGCGCCTTGGAAATGGGGTTGGCGATGAGGTCAGCGCCAGCGGGAATGCGCGCCATGCGCAGGCGCGCCGGATTGAGATCCTCGCGCTTGTAGCGCTCGAGCATCACGTTGACCGCCCGCTCATCGATATCAATCCCAACCCCGAAAGCCTTGGCGATGCAGTCAGCCGTGATGTCGTCGTGGGTCGGACCGATGCCCCCGGTGGTGAAGAGGTAGGTGAAGCGCGATCGCAGCGCATTCACCGCCGCCACGATCTCCGCCTCGATATCCGGCACCACCCTGACCTCGCGAAGGTCGATGCCGATGGCCGTCAGATACTCAGCGATATACCCGATATTCTTGTCCTTGGTGCGCCCCGACAAGATTTCATCGCCGATCACCAGGACAGCTGCCGTTATCGTCTGCCCGTCATGTGCCATGCATCGCCCTCACTGCATGCCCATAGACGAAGGTGGGCGATGTCTCAAGCGCCCTGCTCCGCCACGGCGCCGATGGCGACAACGAAACCCAAGCCTTGCATCCGACCTGCAAATTGCGCCATACAGTCCTATCTTCACCCGAGCACGCGATTTGCGATGACCTTCATCGACGCCGGCCTGTCGCCCGCACGCAATACCGGGCGCATCAAGATCCATACGCAGGACGCCTTTCTTGCCATGCATGAGGCTGGCAGGCTGACGGCTCTTGCGCTCGACATGATGACGAACGAGGTGAGGCCGGGCATCACCACCGAGTATCTGGACAAGCTGCTGCATCAGTTCGCGCTCGACCATGGGGCCTTCCCTGCGCCGCTCAACTATCGAGGATACACGAAGTCGATCTGCACCTCGCTCAACCACGTTGTCTGCCACGGCATTCCCAACGACAAACCGCTGCGCGAGGGTGATATCCTGAATATCGATGTCACACTCATCTATCATGGCTGGCATGGCGACAGTTCCCGCATGTATGCGGTGGGCGGGATTTCGCGGAAGGCCGAGCGCCTCATCGACGTCACTTACGAAGCGCTGCTGCGCGGGCTGGCAGCGATCCGCCCCGGCGCCACCACTGGCGATATCGGCGCGGCGATCCAGGATTTTGCCGAAAAGGAGCGCTGTTCGGTGGTACGGGATTTCTGTGGCCATGGTATCGGCCAGCTTTTTCACGACGCCCCCAACATCCTGCATTACGGGCGTAGCGGAGAAGGCGTCGTGCTGCAGCCAGGCATGATGTTCACGGTCGAGCCGATGATCAATCTCGGACGCCCCCATGTGAAGATCCTGTCGGATGGGTGGACGGCGGTCACCCGCGACCGCTCCCTGTCCGCCCAGTTCGAGCACACTGTCGGCATAACCGAGACGGGGGTGGATATTTTCACACTGTCGCCGGCTGGCCTGCACCGGCCGACCTTTGCGCGCGCCGGCTGATTGCATTCCATGAGTGATGACAGCGAACAACCCGCTGGCATGGCAGATGGACCGCATTGGCTTGGCCATCGTGAACGCTTGCGTCACCGCTTCCGCGAAGGCGGCCCCGACGCAATTGCCGATTATGAATTGCTGGAATTGCTGCTCTTTCGCGCCATGCCCCGGCGCGATGTGAAGCCGATTGCCAAGGAGCTTTTGCGCAAATTCGGCAGTTTCGCCGAAGTGATCGCCGCGCCCGAGGCAAGGCTGTGCGAGGTGAGCGGCATCGGCGCCTCGGCGGTCATTGAATTCAAGATCGTACTGGCCGCCGCCAACCGCCTGACCAAAGGCAAGGTCAAGGGGCGCACCGTCCTGCAGTCATGGAGCACGGTGCTCGACTATTGCCGCTCGACCATGGCATTCGGGGCGATTGAGCAGTTCCGCGTGCTCTTTCTCGACAAGAAGAACGGTCTCATCGCCGACGAGGTCCAGCAGTCCGGAACGGTCGATCATACGCCGGTTTATCCACGTGAAGTGGTGAAACGGGCGCTTGAACTCTCGGCAAGTGCCCTCGTCCTCGTGCACAATCACCCCTCGGGCGATCCAACCCCCTCCCAGGCCGATATCACCATGACCCGCCAGATCATCGATATCGCCAAACCGCTCGGCATCGACATCCATGATCACATCATTGTCGGAAAGGCAGGGCATATCAGCTTCCGCGCCGCCCGTTTATTGTAGCGCAGGCTGTCGCAGCTGTTATTTGCTGCACCGGCCTGATGCAGACAGACCACGCTGACCAGCCGCAGGTACGCACCCAGACTGCTCCGTTATCGTTCTCTGAAAGGAATAAACATGCCCCATATCACTCCCCTTGCCCACGCTGATAGCACTGGCGACGTCAAGACGACGCTCGATACCATCAAAAACAGGATCGGCATGGTGCCCAATCTCTACGCGACGCTTGCCAAGGCACCCGCTGCCCTCAATGGCTTGCTGGCGCTCGGTGGCGCCCTCGAGAAAGGCCATCTGAGCAAACCGGAAGCGGAACTCATCGCCCTCATCGTTGGCCAGTTGAACGATTGCTCCTATTGCATCTCCGCCCATTCGATGATCGCCAAGGGCGCAGGTATCAGCCCGGCCGACATTCTGGCTGCGCGCGCCGGCACGCTGACAGGCGGGCGCAATGGCGCCATCGTCGCGCTTGCCAAAGCCATCGTCGAGAAGAAGGGCCATGTTGCCGCCGCCGATATCAAGGCTGCCAAGACCGGCGGGCTCAGCGAGGCGGATATCCTTGAAGTAACCGCGCATGTGGTGAAGAACATCTTCACCAATTACGCCAACCACGTCGCTGACACAGACGTTGATTTTCCCAAGGTCGACCTCAAGCTGACGGCCTGATCCCTCGCACTCCCGGTGACATCTGTGAAGGCCGCCTTCCGGGGCGGCCTTTTCTATTGCCCGTTTTTTAAGCGATGATGCCCTGCACGCGCCATTGCACCTTTCTCAGGCACGTGCACAATTCTTCCTGGCGGCGATTGGCTGACGTCGCAGCGTGAGGACGATCAAGGGTGACCATGCCTTTCGATGAAATGCATTCCGATCCTGCGGGAATTCGTTCCCCCTATCGCGATATCCAGTCATGGCTTGAATCAGCCCCCCTTGAGATGCTGGCACGCAAGCGTCATGAAGCCGAACTGTTCTTCCGCCGCATCGGCATCACCTTCGCCGTATACGGCGACAAGGAAGGCTCTGAACGTCTTATTCCCTTTGATATCGTGCCGCGTATTCTCTCACGCCAGGAATGGCAGCGCCTGTCGCGCGGCCTTGAACAGCGCGTCAAGGCTCTGAACGCCTTCATCAAGGACGTTTACGGTGCCCGCGACTGTCTGAATGCCGGCATCATTCCAGCCGAGCTGGTGCTGCAAAATCCGTCGTTCAGACCGGAAATGACCCGCATCCGCACCGCCCACGACATCTACGTGATGATTGCCGGCATCGACATCGTCCGCGTTGATGCTGAGACCTTCTACGTGCTTGAGGATAATGCGCGCACCCCCTCGGGCGTCAGCTATATGCTGGAAAACCGCGAAGTCATGCTGCGCATGTTTCCCGAGCTGTTTCAAAACAACCGCGTGCTGCCGGTCGAGAACTACACCGACGATCTGCTTGCCACCCTGAAATCGATCGCGCCCCGCTCGGCCACCGCCGACCCCAATGTCGTGCTGCTGACACCGGGCGTCTATAATTCGGCCTATTACGAACACTCGTTTCTGGCCGACAAGCTCGGCATCGAGCTGGTTGAGGGCAGCGACCTCATCGTCAACGGCGATATCGTCTACATGCGCACCACCGAGGGATTGAAGCGCGTCGACGTCATCTATCGCCGCGTCGATGATGAATTCCTCGATCCGCTGGCCTTCAATCCGCACTCCATGCTGGGTGTTGCCGGGTTAATGGGCGCTTACAAGGCCGGCAACGTCTCGCTCACCAATGCGGTTGGCACCGGCGTTGCCGACGACAAAGCCGTTTACAGCTACATGCCCGAGATCATCCGCTTCTATCTTGGCGAGGAGGCGATCCTCAAGAATGTCCCGACCTGGCGGTGCCGTGAACCGGACGCGCTTGCCTATGTGCTGGAACACATCAGCGAGCTTGTCGTCAAAGAAGTTCACGGCTCAGGCGGCTACGGCATGCTGGTTGGTCCCAAGGCCGACAAGGCGACACGTGAGGCTTTTGCAGAAAAGCTGCGCGCCAACCCGGAAAATTACATCGCCCAGCCAACCCTCGCCCTCTCAACCGTGCCCACCCTGGTCGACGAAGGCATCGCGCCGCGCCATGTCGATCTGCGTCCCTTCGTCCTGTCAGGCGCTGACAAGATCCGCATCGTTCCAGGCGGCCTCACCCGCGTGGCGCTTCGCGAGGGATCACTGGTCGTCAATTCCTCGCAAGGCGGCGGCACCAAGGACACCTGGGTCGTTGATCAGTAAGGATACACCTGATGCTTTCCCGCACCGCCGATAATCTGTTCTGGCTGTCGCGCTATATAGAGCGGGCGGAAAACCTTGCCCGCATTCTCGATGTCGCCTCGCGCCTTGCCAATCTGCCATCGGCCTATGCCGGCACATCGAATGAATGGGAAAGCGCGGTGGCGACCGCTGCCTGCGTCGATACCTTCCATGACGCGTTTGACGAGGTAACCCCCGAGAACGTCATCGAATTTCTTGCCTTCTCGCCAACCAACCCCGGCTCGATCCGCAATTGCATCGAAACCGCTCGGCACAATGCCCGCGCTGTACGCACCGCGCTGACGGTCGAGATGTGGGAGATTATCAACAGCGCCTGGCTCGAATTGCAATCCCTGTCCGCCGAGCGCCTGCGCTCGGGGCCAGAGCTCGCGCGCTTTCTTGCCTGGGTGAAGGAAATGACGCTGCGCTTTGACGGCATCGCCTACCGGACGATGCTGCGCAATGACGCCTATTATTTCTCGCGCCTTGGCTTCCAGATCGAGCGGGCTGACAACACGGCCCGCATTCTTGACGTGAAATACCATGTCCTGCTGCCACAGACAGAACCGGTGGGCGGTGGGCTTGATTATTTCCAGTGGGCCGCCGTGCTGCGTTCGGTCTCGGCGCTGACCTCATATAACTGGATTTACCGCGACAGCGTCAAACCCTGGCTGGTCGCCGATTTTCTCATTCTGCGTGAGGAGATGCCGCGCTCGCTCGCCTGCTGCTACGGCAACATTGTCCGCTTTCTGGATGAGCTGGCTGTTTCCTATGGCCGGCAGGGCGACGCGCAACGCCTGTCACGGCGTGTCTCGTCGGATCTGCGCAACGCCACCATTGAAGGTATTTTTCAGGGCGGCCTCCATGAATTCATCTCGCAATTCATCGTTGGCAACAATCATGTCGCCCAGGCGATCACCAAACAATTCCTGACCTGAGGCGGCGATGCATATTCACGTGACTCACGAGACGATTTATACTTATCGCTCGCCCGTCAATCACCTCATCCAGATCCTCCGCCTCACCCCGCGTGGCCATGTGGGTCAATATGTCGGGAATTGGCGCCTTGAGATTGGCGCTGAATGCCGCGTCATCCGCGATGAGGATTCGTTCGGCAACATCACCCATGCCTTTTCCATCGACCGCGAGACCGAGAGCCTTCGTGTCATCGCCGAAGGCGATATTGAAACCGAGGACACAAACGGCGTTGTCCAAGGAGCGGTCGAACGCCTTCCCCGCGAATTCTACCTGCGCTCGAGCGCGCTCACCGAAGCCGACGCCGCGCTGCGCCATCTCGCCATCAGCCATGCCGACGCAGCCAGCCGCGATCAGCTCGCCGCCCTCCATGCGCTGATGCTCGATCTCCACCAGACGATCACTTTCAACACCAGCGCAACGACACCGGCCACGAGCGCCCGCGAGGCTTTCGCCGCCCGTCAGGGTGTGTGTCAGGATTTCGCCCAGATTTTTGTCACCATCAGCCGGGCGCTGGGCATCCCGGCGCGTTTCGTTGGTGGCTATCTCCTGCGCACAGATGACAAGGCGCAGCAGACAGCAGGACATGCCTGGGCCGAGGCCTATGTCAGCGGCCTTGGCTGGGTTGGCTTTGACGCCGCCAACTGCGTTTGCGTCACCGGGGACTATGTGCGGGTGGCGGCTGGGCTTGATTCACTGGATGCCACCCCCGTGCGCGGGGCACAGCGCGGCGGTGATGGCGAAGCGATGAGCGTCCGGGTAAAGGTCGAACCACTGCAGGCCGTGCGCACCCCCCGCCCTATCCCGGCAACCCAATCGCAATCGCAGGGATCATTTCCACCATCCCTGTCCTGACCAAGTTGTACAACCCGCTTCCCATTGCTAAGGCCAGCGCTGTGCCCTGCATCCGCGGGCAAGGTGCCTTGGGCAAGCAGCAAGGGAGAGCAAACGATGACCTATTGCGTCGGCATTCTGGTGAAGGACGGCATCGTGCTCATCGCCGACACCCGCACCAATGCCGGTTTCGATGACGTTTCGACCTATCGCAAGCTCCATGTCTTCTCGCGCCCCGGCGAAAAGCTGATCGCGCTTGCCACCGCCGGCAATCTGGCGGTGACGCAATCGGTCATTTCCATGGTGAGCGAGGGCATCAAGAACGAGGAAGGGACGATCGAAACCCTGCTCGATCAGCCCACCATGTTCAAGGCCGCCCAGTTTGTCGGGCGTGCCATTCGCGCCGTTTATGACGTGGACGGCCAGATGCTGTCGCAGACCGGCGCCAGCTTTGATGTCAGCATGCTGATGGCAGGCGAGATCAAGGGCGAGGCCATGCGCCTTTTCATGATCTACCGCGCCGGCAATTTCATCGAAGCCACCGCCGACACCTGTTATCTGCAGATCGGCGAGCACAAATACGGCAAGCCCATTCTCGACCGTGCTGTCAAATTCGACACCGAAATCTACGACGCGCTGAAGCTTGGCCTCATCTCGATGGATTCAACCATGCGCTCCAACCTCAGCGTCGGCCTGCCCATCGACATGCTGGTGGCGCGCCGTGGCGCCTGCGCTCCCGAACTTGCCACCCGGATCGAAGCGGGAGAGCCTTATTTTCACGATCTGCGCGAGCGCTGGTCAGCCGCCCTCCGCGCTGCCCATCTGGCGATCCCACGCCCGCCCTACAAACAGGCGGCGCAGAAATAAGAAAGCCCGCGCCATTCAATCCCGCCGACCGGAACGCCCATGCGCATCATCGATATCCGCGAGATAACGAAGCCCATCGCCTCGCCCATCCGCAACGCCTATATCGATTTTTCGAAAATGACGACGAGCCTGGTTGCCGTCATCACCGATGTGGTGCGGGGCGGCGAGCGCGTCGTCGGCTACGGGTTTAATTCCAATGGCCGTTACGGCCAGGGCGGGCTCATCCGCGAGCGCTTCCGCAATCGCCTTTTGGAGGCAGAGCCCGCGAGCCTCATCAATGAGGAAAATGACAATCTCTGCCCGCACAGGATCTGGGCAGCGATGATGGCCAATGAAAAGCCCGGCGGCCATGGCGAGCGCTCGGTGGCGGTGGGCACGATCGACATGGCGGTATGGGATGCGGTGGCAAAAATCGCCGAAAAACCGCTCTTTCGCCTGCTGGCCGACGGCAAGAAGCGCGACGCCAACCCCCGCGTCTTCGTCTATGCTGCCGGCGGATATTATTACCCCGGCAAAGACGATAGCGCGCTCTGCGCCGAGATGCGCTCTTACGTTGAGCGCGGCTACAATGTCGTCAAGATGAAGATCGGCGGCGCCAGCCTCGCTGAGGATCAGCGGCGCATCGAGGCAGTACTGCGCGAAATCGACGGCAAGGCGCAACTGGCGGTCGATGCCAATGGTCGTTTCGATCTGGAAACCGCCATCGCTTACGCCAAAATGCTGCGCGCCTACAGGCTCTTCTGGTTCGAGGAAGCGGGCGACCCGCTCGATTACGCCCTGCAGGCCGCAATCAGCGAATTCTATCCAGGAGCGATGGCAACCGGCGAAAACCTCTTCTCGCATCAGGATGCCCGCAACCTGCTGCGCCATGGCGGCATGCGCCCTGACCGCGACTGGCTGCAATTTGATTGCGCGCTTTCCTATGGGCTTGTTGAATATCTGCGCACGCTTGATGTCGTCCACCAGGCCGGCTGGTCACCCTCTCGCTTGATCCCCCATGGTGGCCACCAGATGTCGCTCAACATCGCCGCCGGCCTTGGCCTGGGGGGCAATGAAAGCTATCCCGATCTCTTCCAGCCCTATGGCGGCTTCCCCGATGGCGTGAATGTCTTCGACGGCCATATCACCATGCCAGACCTTCCCGGCATCGGCTTTGAGGGCAAGGCGGACCTGATCAAGGTGATGCGCGACCTGGCCGCGTGAGGGGACAGACTGAAACAGTCCTGGCAGAACCTGAAACAGCCTTGGCATAACCGGCCAAAGCCATTATGGGTTCCGCCCCTTCCCAACAGGCCGTCAGGGCGGACCATGCCGAGCACCGCGCCCCTTGTCTCGATCGGCATCGATTTCGGCACCAGCAATACCGTCATTGCGGTTGCGACTGCTGATGGGCGGGTCGAGGCCATCCGCTTCGATCATGGCGGAAAAAAACACAGCGTCTACGTCTCGGCGCTGTGCTTTTGGGAAGAGCAGCCGGGCAGCTCCGCCCAGACCGAGGGTGGGCCGTGGGCGATCGAGCAGTTTCTCGAAGGCCACCACGCCCATCGCTTCATCCAGTCGTTCAAGACCTTCGCGGCGAGCGCCAGCTTCAATTCCACCATTATTTTCCGGCAGCGCTACCGCTTCGAGGATCTTCTCGCAGCTTTCCTGCGCACGCTTGCCCGCCATGGCGGAGAAGCGTTCAGCTTCACAGCACCCGCCATCAACGTCGGCCGCCCGGTGCGGTTTGCCGGCAACAATCCCGACGAGGCGCTGGCGATACAGCGCTATCAGGCGGCTTTCGAGCGCCTCGGCGCCACGCATGTGCGCTATGTCTACGAGCCGGTCGGCGCGGCCTTCTCCTTCGCTCGCCATCTCGACCATGACGCGACCGTGCTGGTCGCCGATTTCGGCGGTGGCACCAGCGATTTTTCCCTGATGCGTTTCTCGCGCGCTGGTGACCGGCAGCGCGCCGAGGCGCTTGGCCATGGCGGCATCGGCATCGCCGGCGACACCTTCGATTATCGCATCGTCGACCACATCATCGCGCCGCGACTGGGAAAGGGCAGTTCCTACCGCTCCTTCGACAAGGTTCTGGAGATCCCCAACCATTATTATGCCAGTCTGGCGCGCTGGCATCATCTGGCGATGATGAAGAGCAATGGCGATCTGCGCGAATTGCGCAAGCTCGCCCATCTGGCGCTGCAGCCTGCCCTCTTGCGCGATTTCATCACCCTCGTCGACCTCGACCTCGGCTTTTTGCTCTACCGTGCCGTATCCGACACCAAAATCGCCTTGTCGGCCGGGGACGAGGTCGATTTCCATTTCGCCAGCAACGGCCTCGACATCCGCTCAACCATCACCAGGCGCGACTTTGAAACGTGGATCGCAGACGATATCGCCCGGCTCGGTGCCACCATCGACAAGGTGCTGAATGAGGCAGAAATTGCCGCCGGCGCGGTCGAAAAAGTCTTCCTGACCGGCGGCACCTCCTTCGTGCCGGCGGTGCGCCGCCTGTTCACCGAGCGTTTCGGCAGCGAGCGCCTGATATCGGCCGACCAGTTCACTTCAATCGCCTATGGCCTTGCCCTGATCGGCACCAGCCCGGAAGCGGAGCCGGCGGGGACCACGCCGCAGGGATGACGGCAGGAAGCAGGCTTATGAAAGCGAGCCCGCCGGCAAATCTTACGGAGGCATGAATGAAGACATTTCTTGGCGCAGAGAATGAATAAGCATTATCAGCTGGTAAAAATAGTCGCGCTTGAACTGGCCGGTGCGCTCAATCTCCCTCACGCAGGTCGTCCATCATGGCATCAATGGTCTTGAAGCGCAGCAGTTTTTCCGCCCGCGCTTCGCGCATGGCGGCGATGGTGGTTTCGTTGGGCACCAGCGGCTCGAACGGAAGGGTCTTCTCAACCGCAATACGCATCATCATCATGCGAAAGGCATCTGATGCGGTCAGGCCCATCGCATCGAGCACGGCGCTCGCCTCGTCCTTTACGCGCTGATTGATCCGCGCCCGTATCACTGCATTTTCGGCCATGTTCCGCCTGTGAGCTACAATGTAGCACAGATGGATATGACCGCAAAATTGTCAAGTAACGCCGCCTCCCCCACCTTGACACTTGCGCGCGTTCGGCAAGTCTGTAGCCAAACGCGCCTTCTGCCGCGCGCATAACAACAACACACTTCCGGGAGACCTGCCCATGTCCACCACCCCCAAAGTCGCCATCGTCACGGGTGCCGGCAGCGGCATCGGCAAGGCGGCGAGCCTGGCGCTGGCGAGAGCTGGCTTCGCGGTGGGGCTGGCTGGCAGGCGCAAGGACGCGCTAGCAGCGGTTGCGAAAGCAGCCCCCAACCCTGCCCTCATGCTGGCGCACCCCACTGATGTGGCCGATCCCGCCTCGGTTGCTTCGCTCTTTGCGGCGGTGAAGGCGAAATTCGGCCGGCTTGACCTTCTGTTCAACAATGCTGGCATCGGCGCTCCGGCGATCCCGATGGAAGACCTCACTTTTGAGCAATGGAAGGCGGTGGTTGATATCAACCTCACCGGTTCCTTCCTGTGCACGCAGGCAGCCATCCGTATCATGAAGGATCAGTCGCCACGCGGCGGGCGCATCATCAATAATGGCTCGATCTCGGCGCACGCCCCGCGCCCGAACTCCGTGCCCTATACCGCCACCAAACACGCCATCACCGGGCTCACCAAATCAACCTCGCTTGACGGGCGCCGCTACGATATTGCCTGCGGCCAGATCGACATCGGCAATGCCGCAACCGATATGGCCATGCGCATGGCCTCCGGCGTGCCGCAGGCCAATGGCGAGATCGCAATCGAGCCGTTGATGGACCCCGAACACGTTGCTGACACCATCGTTCACATGGCCTCGCTGCCGCTGGCGTCCAACGTGCAGTTCGTCACCATCATGGCGACCAAAATGCCTTTTGTTGGCAGGGGTTAACGGCGACAACTGAATCGTCAGTTGAGCGCCCACATGCCCGCCACCGGCTTGAGTTCGGCCGGCTTGATCAACCGCGAATGGGCAACCGCCACTGAAAACAACCTGCCCTCGATCTCGCGCTGCCAGAAGCTGAGGAATTTGTTGAGGATGGGAAAGCGCGGCGCCTCGTCATAATCCTGCCAGATGAAGGTTTGCAGCAGATGGGGATGATCGGGCATGCAGTAGAGAATATGCGCGGTGGTGAGGCCCGAGCCGCGCAATTGCGCCAGCAGATCTTTGTCCATCACAGATAGGTCGGTCATGGCTTGCTCCTCGATGAAGTTATCCTTCCTCGAATGCAGCCCCTCGCCGATCAAGCCCGACGCCTCCGCGCGTCTTTCGAACTCGTTCAGTGCCTCAATTCGACGCCCGAAAGATTAAGAAAGCATGACGTCATGATGCGGTGAAACGCGGTTCAAGCCCAACACTTATCCTCACGAACGCGTGGATGGAGGCGTGCTGGCCGCAATACTGACACAATCGGCAGTCGCAACGGGCAGGTCTTACTGCCGCGATCTCCTGGAGCCAGACATGACGCAAGAGATGATCTCACGCCGCTCGCTGATGGGGGCAGCGCTGGTACTGACCGCCTTACCAAAGCGCGCAGCAAGTGCAGCTGACGGTGATGCGCTGTTTGCTGAGCTGCTGAGAAAATACGTCGCGAACGGGCGCGATGGTATCAACCGCGTCGATTACCGGCGCTGGCACGCTGACGCCCAGGACCGGATGGCGCTTGGCGCCTACATCGCCATGTTGGCACGCGCGCGCCCCTCGCAGATGGCGCGCCCGCAAGCCCTGGTCTTCTGGGCAAACCTCTACAATGCGCTCACGCTGAAGGTGATCCTTGATCATTATCCGGTGAAATCGATCCGCGACATCCGCAGCCAGTCCAGCCTGCTCGACCTCAAGGCGCTGATTGGTCCGTGGCGCACCCAGCTGGTGAGCATCGAGGGAAAAAGCCTGTCTCTGGACGACATCGAGCATGGCATCATGCGCCCGACATTCGCCGATCCGCGAGTCCACTATGCGGTCAATTGCGCCTCTATCGGCTGCCCCAACCTGCAACCGGCGCCCTGGCGCGCGGCAAGCCTCGATGGCGATCTTGATGCCGCCGCCCGTGCCTATGTCAACCACCCGCGCGCGGTGACGGTGAAAGCCGATGGATCGCTGAAGATATCCAGCATCTATCGCTGGTTCATCGAGGATTTCGGCGGCAATGATGCGGGCATCCTGCGCCATCTGCGCCAGTTCGCCAATGCTGATCTGGCGGAGCGCCTGGCAGGCACGCCGCGCATCAGCGAAGATGGTTATGACTGGACGCTCAATGCGCCCGGCACAGGCGCCGGTTGACAGGCGTGCTCCTGAACGCCCGCCGTCCTGTCCGGTGGTGCACCGCAGGCGTGCTTGCTGTGATGGCGATGTCAGCAGCCATCTCAGCGGAGACAACACAGGGCATAACGCCACCGCGTATCAGCGTCGATTATGATGCCGCCGCTCAAACTGTTCGTGTCCTTGCCTCGATCGACATTCCCGCTCCTCGCCCTGTGGTGTGGCGGGTGATGAATGATTGCACCTACGCGTTTCGGATTGTTTCCGGCCTCAAAACCTGCCGTATCCTCGAGATGACACGCAGCGGCGATATCCGCGAGCATGTCATCAATCCGGCCTTCCCCCTGCCTGAAATCCGTAGTGTCTTCCGCTCCGACTATATTGAGCCACGGCTCATCCGCTTCCGCCAGATCACCGGCGACTATGTTCATTCCAATGGCGAATGGCGCCTGGAGTTGCTGGGGACGGGCACGCGCGTGGTCTATGATGCAGCGCTCGCCCTCACCATTCCCCTGCCGGCCATGTTGATCCGTGCGAAAATCCGCAGCGATTTTCTTGTGACCTTGCGTGCGCTGCGCCGGGAAGCGGTTGCGGCCGCCGCCAAATGACGGCCGGCCTACCCCCGTTGCGCATTTCGCTCATCATCCCTGCACGTAATGAGGCGGAGAACCTTTCCTCCCTGCTGCAAACACGCGCTTTGGCGGATTTCGCCGAGATCATCGTCGTTGATAATGGCAGCAGCGATGACACCCCGCATATCGTTGCTGCAAGCCCCGGCGTCGTTCTGGCGCGCAGCGCGCCTGGACGCGGACAGGCGATGAATGCGGGTGCGGCGGTGAGCAAAGGCGACGTCCTGTTCTTCCTCCACGCCGACAGTCGCTTGCCCGCGCAGGCACAAGCCGCCATCCGCGCCGCCTTGTCGGACGCCCGTGTCATCGCCGGCTGCTTTCGGCTGGCGTTTGATCGCAGCAGCGCCACCCTGTCGCTCTCCGCCTGGATGACGCGCTTCGATACCTGCGTCACCACCTTTGGTGACCAGGGTTATTTCATCCGCCGCAGCGCCTTTGAGCGTCTCGGTGGTTTTGCCGCATGGCCCATTCTGGAAGATGTTGACATGCGCCAGCGGCTGCGGGGCTTGGGAATATTTCGCAAGCTTGACCTCGCCATCACCACCTCCGCGCGCCGCTTTGCCCGCCATGGCCCGCTGCGCCAGCAATTGCGCAATTGCCTGATCCTCTCCCTCTACGGGCTGGGGGTGTCGCCGCATCGTCTGGCACGGCTCTATCGCCCGCAAGCTTGAGCCATTGGTGATGAAGGGATGCGGCATCAAAGGGTGCCAGCCACTGTGGCACCATCACCCGTTAACCCAAGCTCGGCCAAATCCCGCACGCGTGGCGCCGGCAAAATGCTGCAACAGCCCAATTTTATCGGGGATAACGACAGAGCTCATGGCCGTTTGCGGCCAGAAGCACTAATCATGGAGCTTCGCACGATGGCGGCAGGGGATGGTGGAACATGCGCGTTTGCGCTCTCATTAGGACCTTTATCCTCGCTCTGGCGACCCTCCAGCCTGTCGCAGCCCAACCCTCGCCAGCACAGAAGGATGCCAGCGGCCAGTCCTGCGGCCGCATCCAGTCGATATGCGCGGCCCGCTGCAAGACGCGCGCGCCCACCGACACCAATTGCCTCGCCGATCACTGCACGCCCAAACTCGAGGAATGCCTGACGACCGGTTGCTGGCAGGAAGGCAGGCTCTACGGCGGCAAGCTTACCTGCAATCTGGTGAAATCACGGCGCTGAGCCCGGCGCCAGACGCTTCTCGAACCAGTGGTGGGCATAGGGATTGTCGTTGAAGCGGGCGATCTCGCGATAACCCTCGCGGCGGTAAAGCGCCTGCGCCTCGTGAAGCGTACGATTGGTATCGAGCCTGAGGACCTCAAGGCCGCGCTCGCCCGCGATCACTTCGAGCCGGTCGAGCAGCCGCTTGGCAATGCCAAGACCGCGCGCGCCGGGCGCCGTGCACACCCGCTTGATCTCACCCGACACGCCATCGGCCCCGCACACCAGTACGCCGCAGCCCACAGCCTCTCCTTCAAGCGTTGCCAGCACGAAATAGCCCCGCGGAGGGCGCATATCAGCGTCATTCGCCGGATTTGCCGCCGGATCAAAACCAGCCTCGAAGCGGGTCGCAAGCTCACGGTAATACGCTTCAAGACAGGCGCGTGCCGCAATATCGTCAGGCGCCACGACCGCAAAGGTTACGGCGCCGACCCGCTGCTGGTTGAAGCGAGGAACAGGCTGGAGCGTTTTCGGGCTCATGAGCTGACTTTAGCCGGACAATGCCCGCAGGCAAGCCCGTATCACGCGCCTCGCCTGCCGATATGCTCTTTCAGAAAATCGACCATCGCCCGCACCTTGCGCGGCAGGAAGGCGCGGCTCGGGTAAACGATCCACGCGGCGGTGGTGAAGCTGGTGGGGGTAACGTTCAGGCCGGGAAAGAGGTCGATCAGCCGCCCATCCGCCAGCGGATCGGCCACCAGCCAGTCAGCGAGCATGGCCGGGCCAAGACCGGCCAGAACCGCACCGCGCAGCGCCAGCGGCGTTGATACGAGAATATCACCGGCAATATCGACAGCCTTTTCCGCGCCTGTCGCACTGCGATAGCGAAATCCACTGCGAAAGCCCGGCAGGTCGAGCAGCAGGCAGCGCTCGCTTGACAAGGCTTCCGGCGTTGGCGGCGCGCGATGGGTGGTGAGCCAGCCGGGACTTGCCACCAGCTTGTAATGCGTATCGACGAGCTTGGAAGCGATGACATCCCCTTGAAGCGCCGCCCCCAGCCGGATCGCCAGGTCGATGCGTTCGCCGACGAGATCGAGATTGCTGTCGGTAAACACCAGATCAAGTTTCAGATCGGGATAAAGCCGGCGGAATTCACCAACCAGCGGCATCACGCAGATTTCGCCATACGCAACCGACGCCGTCAGGCGCAACGTCCCGCTGACGGTTTCCGTCATATCGAGCGCTTCGCTGCGCGCGCGGCGCAACTCCTCAAGAATGGCATCGAGGCGCTTGACAAACGCGTCACCCGCTTCGGTCAGCGTCAGCCGCCTTGTGCTGCGCTGGAAAAGGCGCAGCCCCAACTCCTCTTCGAGCCGGGCAATCACACGCGACACCGAGGAGGGATCAATCGCACGTTCCTTGGCTGCCGCAGCGAAACTGCCGCGCTGCGCCACATCGAGCAGGAGCGAGAGGTTTTCAATATCCATTCGTGCAAGATACGCATTTCAATCGTGGATGACTACCTATTTTTGACAGCCACTTGCACGAATATACCAGCCGCATCGCCGCTGAAGCGGCATGCATGCAGGAGACGCCCGTGACGAATTTCACCGTACATACCCTTGACTCAGCCCCCGCCGCTTCCCGCCCGCTGCTGGAAAAGACGCAGGCGGATTGGAGTTTCGTGCCAACCCTCCACGCCACGCTGGCCGAAAGTCCGGCGACCTTGCAGGGCTATCGCGATCTCTTCGCACTTGTTCAGCAATCATCCTTCGCGCCGGCTGAACAGCAGGTCGCCTATCTCGCCGTCAACGTTATGCACGGTTGCGAATACTGCACCGCCGGCCATACCTTTCTTGCGCGCCAGGTCGGGCTTGCCGAGGACGCCATCCAGGCGCTGCGCAACCAGAAACCGATCGCCGATGCCCGCCTTGAAGCTCTGCGCCGCTTCACCGAGACGGTCGTTGCCAGCCGCGGACACGCCGGTGATCAGGTCGTTGATGCCTTCATCGCTGCCGGCTTCACCCGCGCCCAGGTCCTCGAAGTGGTGCTGATCATCGCCACCAAGACCATCTCGAATTACGTCAACCACCTCACCCATACCCCCAAGGAAAGCTTCATGAGCGATCCGTCACTGGGTTGGTCAGCCCCCAAAGCAGCCTGACGACGCCAATCGAGGAGAAGATAATGGCAAAGATAGCTTTTCTCGGCCTTGGCGCCATGGGGTCACGCATGGCGCGCAGCCTCATCGCTGCCGGGCACGAGATGACAGTATGGAACCGGTCCGCAGCCCTTGCCCGCGCGCTTGCCGATCACGGGGCGATGATTGCTTCGAGCCCACGCGCCGCTGCGACCGGCGCCGACATCGTCATCGCCATGCTGCGCGATGATCAGGCCTCGCGCAGTGTCTGGCTTGATGACGACGATGGCGCGCTTGCCGGCATGTCCGCTGGCGCGCTCGCCATCGAATGCTCGACGCTGACGGTTGCCTGGGCACGTGAACTGGCCGGAGCCGTCCACAAGGCTGGTCACAGCTTCCTTGATGCTCCGGTCGTCGGGTCCCGTCCCCAGGCCGAGGGCCGCCAGTTGATCTTCCTCGCCGGCGGAGCAGCAAGCGATGTCGAGCGGGCAACACCGTTCTTCAGCGCCATGGGCCAGGCAACCCATCACGTTGGCGGCAATGGCTGCGGTTCAGCGGTGAAGCTGGCGGTCAACGCCCTCTTCGCTATTCAGGTCGCGGGCATGGCCGAGTTGATCACCATGCTCAAGGCCGACGGCGTCGATATCACCCGCGCGGTCGAGGTCATCGGCGCGACACCGGTCGCCAGCGTGGCCGCCAAGGGTGCGGCAGCCTCCATGCTTGCCGGCAATTTCGCCCCGATGTTTCCGGTCGAACTGGTGGCAAAAGACCTTGACTATGTCGCCAGCGCCGTTGCCGCTGGACGAAACCGCGCGCCCCTCTCGGCTGCAACCCGCCTTGCCATGGGAGAAGCCATCGCCAAGGGGTTTGGCAATGACAACCTGACCGGCGTGGTGCGCATTTACAACTGAGGCATGACGACAGCCCGGCTTGCCAAGCCGGGCTGTCTGCGCCATCACGGACGCCATGATCCCAGCCGCTCCGCCACCTCTATCACCAGGCTTCCACGCCGTCCCTGCCGGCCATCTGGCGGCCATCGTCACCGCACTCGACATGCACGCGCCGCGCGGCACCCCTCCTCGTCCGTTGCCGGAGGGCTATGTCCTTAATCAGCAGAAATCCCCGTCAAACGAGTGGTATCTCGCGCTTTTTCGTGCCATTGGCGCACCCTGGCTGTGGACCTCGCGGTTGCGCCTGTCGCCCCCTGCCCTGACAGCCATCCTGACCTCGCCCGACGTCGACATCTACGCCCTTCACGAGGGCAGCGCCGATGGCGATCCGGTTGGCCTGCTTGAGCTTGATTTTTCGACGACCGGCCAATGCGAGGTGGCCTTCTTCGGTCTGGTTGATCGCTGCCGGCGCCGCGGCCTTGGTCACCCGATGATGGATTTCGCGCTCCATCATGCCTGGTCGCGGCCGGGCGTGGAGTGTGTATGGATCCATACATGCTCGCTCGATGATCCGGCAGCCTTGCGCTTTTATCAGTCCTGCGGCTTCAAGCCTTACGCCCGTCAGGTCGAAATCCTGGCCGATCCACGCCTTGCCGGCATCCTGCCGGCCGATTGCGCCCCCCTGCACCCGCTTCTTTAGCCTCATCGTCCCTTGTAACGCGATGCGGCAACGGCAATCAGGATCAGCGCCGCACCAATGCCCTGAACGGCACTGATGGGTTCAAGCAGGATAAGAAGCGCCAGAAGCGCAGTCATCACCGGCTGGGCCAGAACCGCGAGCGCAACTGGCGCCACCGACAGACGCCCGATGGCAAAGGCGGTCAGGCCTTGTCCGAGCGCGTGTGAGATCAGACCAAGACCTATCAACGGCAGCCAGCCAGCCGGTGAGCGCGGCCACATCGCGCCGCCATCCACAAGTGCCAGAACGAACAAGGCGAGGGCTGCGACCAGGCTGGAGCGCCACATGACGAGCGCGCTTGATAGGCGCGCCTGCGCCCGTTTGAGAAAGATGAAATAAGCGCCGTAGGCAACAGCCGCACCGAGCGCCATCACATCGCCGAAGCCAAGCGCGGCAAGGCTCGCCTTGGCGCCACCCATCAGCCAGGCGCCGAAGAGGGCGATGCCAAGCGCCACCCAGACGATTGGTCCGATGCGCTCCTTGAGGATGAGCGCGCTTGCCGCCACCGCCAGGATCGACGCCATATTGGCAATGAACGACGCGTTGGTGACCGAGGTCGTTGCAATCGCCAGATGAAAAAACGCCAGGTCAGCTGCAAAGCACAGACCGGCGGCAAGCGAATCAAACCAGCCGCCAGCCGTCGGCCTGTCGCCCTTTCCGGGCGCAGCAAAGCGCGTCCACACATAGAGCGCCGGCATGGCAATTGCCATGCGCCAGAAGGCGCTTTCGAGCGGCCCGACATCGGAAAAGCGCACAAAAAGCGCCGACCACGAGATGGTGAACACCGACAGGCCAAGGGCGATCCAGCCGGCTGCCTCCGGGCTCAGAGGTGACCGATGCCCCTTTCCGCTTGTCTGCATGTCCTTCACCATCCCCACTTCCGCCGCGCCAAGCTTAGCGACTGAACGGAAGGGCGAATAATCAAACTCGGTGACGGATTGGCGCCAGCGCGCTTATCAATCGCGGGGCGCCGGATTGGCGGCGAAGAGCCAGCCGGCAAAGATGCCAGCACAGCCCGCGCCGATCATCTGGGCGATCACAAAGGGCAGGACATCACCAAGGCGTATGCCGGCGAAGGTGGCGGTAAAGGAGCGGGCAAGTGTCACGGCAGGGTTTGCAAACGAGGTCGAGGCGGTAAACCAATAGGCGGCCGTGATCGTCAGTCCCACCAATACCGGCGTTGCCTCCGGGCGATAGCGCAGACTGCCGAGGATGGCAAACAGCAGACAGAAACTCGCCACACCCTCCGCCAGCCATTGCGCCGGGCCGCTGCGCACCGCAATGCCCGCCTGCAGCAATGGCACGTCGAACATGGCATGCGCCATGATCGTTCCGCCCACACCGCCGATACATTGAGCAAGGATATAAGGCACGACCTCGCGTCGCGGTGACACGCCGCGTGCCGCCTGCACCAGGGTGACCAGCGGATTGAAATGCGCTCCCGACAAGGGGCCGATGATCGAAATCAGCACCACGAGGATAGCCCCGGTCGCAATCGTATTGGCGAGAAGGGCGATGGCGACGTTGCCACCGGCAAGCCGCTCGCCCATGATTCCAGAACCGACCACGGTGGCGACCAGAATGGCTGTGCCGATCCCCTCACCGGCAAGACGACGGCTGATATCAGACGGTGACATTGACGTCCCCTTCCTGCTTCAGCGCTTCCTCGTGGATTGATTGCAGCGCCGCGCGGATCGTCATCGGCTCCATGGTATGAAGCGGCAGGGCGACCAGCGCTTCGATCCGCCGGCGCAAGCAATGATACGTCGTTTCGAAGGCTGCCAGCTTGTCAGCCTGCTCGCCCTCCGCGTCCGAGGGATCAGCAAGCCCCCAATGGGCCGACACCGGATGCCCCGGCCATACCGGACAGGCCTCCCCCGCCGCCTGATCGCACACCGTTATAATGATATCGACGGGAGGAGCGCCGGGAACGGCAAATTCATCCCATGATTTCGAACGCAGCCCGTCGACATCATGCCCATTAGCGCGCAAAGTGGCGACCGCGAGCGGGTTTGGCATGCCTTTGGGCGAGGAGCCGGCGCTAAGGCCGATGAATGTGCCATCGCCGAGCGACGACACAAGTCGCTCGCCAAGGACGGAGCGGGCGGAATAGCCGGTGCACAGCACCAGCACGCGGTAGGGAGGGGTCAGCATCGCATGATCCTGGGGATGGGCGGGGACATCAGGGAGAGACGAAAATGCGGCAAGCCCTGCACAGCAATCGCGTTGCAGGAAGGCGGCGAGTTTGCCGCCAATCGACAGATCGGCGCGGTAGATGATACGCCGCCCGACGCGACGCGGACACACAAGACCCGCCGCCTCCATATCCTTGAGATGAAACGAGAGGGCGGACGGATTAATCGCCAGACGCTGTGCCAGATCGCCCGCGGCGAGCCCGTCAACCCCGCAACGCATGAGCAGACGAAACGCCGTCAGGCGCTGGGGATGGGCCAGAGCCGCAAAAAGAGCAATTGCCGCAGCTTCATTCATCATCTACCCTTACAACATTTCAATAATACTTGAAAGATTGAAATGAAAGAAATTATCTCATCGCCCGAAGTCACGGCGCCTGCACGCCAATTTGCCCCGGCAAGCGCCATGGTGATTGCCCTTTCCATCGGCCAGGTGGTCTCCTGGGGCACGCTATTCTACGCGTTCACCCTGTTCATCGTCCCCATGGAAGCCGAATTCGGCTGGAGCCGTACCGAACTCAACGGCGCCCTGTCGCTCGGCCTGTTGGCTTCCGCCATCATGGCCCTTCCCGCCGGTACGCTGATCGACCGTTTTGGTGGACGCTGGATCATGGGCATCTGCGCTGTTTTGGGCGCGGCATGCCTGGCGCTGTGGTCGATGATCAGCGATCTCACGAGCTTTTACTTGCTGTGGATCGTCATCGGCATGCTGCATGCCGGCACATTGTACGAACCAGCCTTCGCCGTCCTGACCGCCAATGTCCGCGACTACAAGCGCGCCATCACGTTCATGACCTTTTTCGGCGGCTTTGCCTCGACCGTCTTCATTCCGCTCACCCATCTTCTCATTGATCATTTCGGCTGGCGCCAGGCGCTGTTAGCGCTCGCAATCATCCAGCTTACCATCCCCGGTATCTTCAACATCCTCATGCTGTCGGGAACACGCGGCAGCATGAGTGGCGAAGCCGTCACCCCTTCCACGACGCAGGAACACTCACCCTTGACCGGCGCGCTGCGCCAACCCGCCTTCTGGGGTCTGTCGCTGGCATTGACAGCCTATGCGCTCCTCTTCTCCGGGCTCACCTTTCATATGATCCCCCTGCTGAGTGAACGCGGTGTCAGTCTTGATCAGACCGTGGCCGCTGTTGCCCTCATCGGCCCGTCCCAGGTTGGCGGGCGGCTGATCCTCTTCTTTTTCGCCACCAACGTCTCGGCCCGCGCCCTTGGCAAAGTCGTCTTCCTCATGCCGATCGTCGCCATGATCTTGCTGATCGCCGCTCCGCCTTTCGGCTTTCCGGGACTGGTCGCATTCGCCTTCGTCTACGGCCTTGGCAATGGCATGATCACCATCGTGCGCGGCGCCGGTGTCGCAGAAATCTTCGGCACGCGCGGCTATGGTGCCATTTCAGGCGCCTTGACCCTGGTCACCAACCTCGCCAAGGCCATCGCCCCCCTGCTCCTCGCCTTCCTGTGGCAGATCGGCGAGAATTACCAGACGCCGCTGCATATTTTCCTGGTCATTACCTGCATCGGTGCCGCCGCCTTCTGGTTTGCAGCGAGCGCTTCAAAAAATAGAGAAATACAAAAATAATAAAAAACATATTTAATTAAAATTGTAACAATAACCATATCTGGTTATTATACTTGTTGCATTGTGTTGCAAATTTTGGATTGTCCGTGCCATGTTTTATTTAACAAGCGGCAAGGACAATACGATGACACGCAGATATTTCAGCGCAACCCTCCTGGCAGTCGGTCTGGCCATGGGCCCGGCAATGGCCAATGACCATTCGAGTTACCATCTCTTTGGTTTCGGCGCGCCGTGCCCCGATTGTTACGTGAAGCAGGCGACACCGGCGCTCAACCATTATGTCCCGACCGAGCTGTCCGTTCGCCAACCCCGCCCTGTCGTGCGCCGCGAGCGGGCCCGCTATGACACCATCGTCGAGAATGTCCTGGTCCAGCCCGAGCGTGTCGTCGCCCGCCATGTGCCAGCCACAGTCAAAACGCGCCACGAGCGCGTCATGACGTCACCCGCGCGCCGCGAATGGCGCCACCAGCGGGATGCGCGCGGGCGTGACGTTTTGTGCGAGATTGATGTTCCAGCCCAATACGCCACCATCGCCCATCAGGTTGAGGTGGCGCCCGCGCGTATCGAACATGTGACGCTTCCCGCCACCTACCGCCAGCGCACCCGCCGGGTTCTGGTCGCCCCTGCCCGCACCATCGTGCAGCATGTGCCAGCAGAAGTGCACTCCATCCCCGTGCTCAGCCCCTACGCGCCCGCAACCGAGCGCTGGGTGCCGTCAACACATGTCGACTACCAACCGCGCTCCGCCTATTCCGGGCGGCTTTAATCCTGCCCTCGCCCCGCAAGCGCCGCCAGCGCCTGCGGGGTATCGACGTCGAGCAGTATGCTGTCATCACGCCACGCTACATCATCGACCGCCTCGTGATGAACACCCAGCAGATGGCGAGCGCCGGTGTCCCCGGCAATCGCTGCTAATTCGTCGAAATAGCGCCGCGCCCACAACACCGGATGGCCGCGCTTTCCCGAAAACACAGGCGCTATGATCGCCCTGCCCTCGTCAGGCGAAAAACGCGCCGCGAGCTGCCTGACAAGATCAGCACTGATCGCCGGCATATCGCCCAGGACAATGAAAGCGCCATCGCAGGACGCTTCGAGCGCACCGATGCCACAGCGCAGCGAGCCTGCCATGCCGTCGGCATAATTGGCATTTTCGACGAAGGTCACCGCCAAACCATCAAGCGCATCGCGCACCGCCTTCGCCTGATGGCCGACAACAACGACCACCGGCAGGGCAGCTGCCGCCAGCGCCTCGATGACATGACGCACCACCGGCTTGCCGGCATGACTGGCGACGAGCTTGTTGTCGGCACCAAAGCGCGTCGAGCGGCCAGCCGCCAGCACCACCGCCGCCAGATGCGGTGACGTCTTTGCGGCAAGGTTGCCCGCGCGCGGCTGCGGCCGGCTGGAAATTTCCATCAGCAATCCGCCCACACCGAGCCCGGCGATGGTCGAGCTGTCGACCGGGATACCAGCCATCAGGCGGGATAACACCATGTCAAAGCCATTCTCCTTCGGCGAGCGCGCGCAACCTGGCGCGCCGATCACCGCCTTGCCGGCAATATGGCCAAGCAACAGCAGATTACCCGGATCAACCGGCATGCCGAGATGAGCAATCTTTCCACCGGCTGCCGCTATCGCCGCTGGAATGACATCCCGCCGGTCGGATATGGCCGAGGCACCAAAGACGATGATCAGATCGTACAGGGCGCCAGCCTGCCGCAAGGTGTCCGCCAGCGTCGTTTCCTCATGAGCAATCCGCCACTCACGGCTGATCCGCGCGCCCATGGCGGCAAGCCGCGCTTCGGTGACGCGCGTTGTCTTGTCGAGGATTTTTGCCGCAAACCCTGGCGTAATCGTCTGCACCAGCGCGACCTCCCTTCGCCGGAACGGCGCCAGCGACATGCCGCCGCCGGCCGCCGCCATTTCAGCTGCCGCCACCTGCGCCCCGGCAATTCCGTAGGGAATGATCTTGACGGTGCCGACCATGCGCCCGGCTTCCACCGCGCTGAAGGCCGGCAGGGTCGCCACCGTTATCCCTTCATCGATGGCGTTCATCGCGGCGATGACAGCGCTGTCGATACGTAACACGCCCGCCGTCTCGGTGAAGAGATTGACCCTGCCGGTGAACGCCTCCTCACACCGCAATCCCGCTCCGGCGAGCGCCCGCGCCAGCCGCGCCGCTGCCTCGTTCTCGCCAATGTCGCCCGCCTCCAGCCGTGCCACGACGAGCGAGGCGATGCCAGCGCGTTCCAGCGCGTCGATATCGCCGGCTGCGAGAACGCCACCCTTGCGGATGACGTGATCGCCAGCCTTGAGGGTATGCGCGGCAATGGCACCAAGTGCGTCGCCGAGCGCGACCGGGCCGAATTTCATCGCCCCGCCTCATCGCCCCGCCGCAAGGTGCGGATCACTTCCGCCAGCACCGCCACCGCGATTTCAGCTGGCGCCCGCCCGCCCAGATCAAGGCCAATCGGCGCATGGATGCGGCTGAAGCGTGTGTCATCGATACCGGCAGCCTCAAGCCGCGCACGGCGTGCGCCATGGGTTTTGCGTGAGCCCAGCGCACCCACATAAAAGCACTCGGCGTTGAGGGCGGCGATAAGGGCAGGATCGTCGATCTTCGGGTCGTGCGTCAGCGTCGCCACGCCCGTATAGCGGTCAAGTCCGAGGCGTGGCAACGCATCCTGCGGCCACTGCGCCTCAACCGCGATACCAGGAAAACGCTCCGGCGTTGCAAAAGCGCTGCGCGGATCGATGATGGTGACGTTATAGCCTGCCATCTTCGCCATTGGCGCCAGCGACTGCGTGACATGAACGGCACCGATGATGACCAGGCGCGGCGCTGGCACGAAGACGTTGAGAAAGCGCGGGCCGTCCCTCGTCTCGACCATGCCACTCATTCCTGAGCGAAAGCGCGCAACCGCGTCGTCATAAAGCGGATCGTTGCGCTCAAGCCTCGCCTCGTCAATAAAGCGTTCGCTGCCGCCAGCCAGATCCTGCACCAGCAGGCCGGCACGCCGCCCGGCACGCGCCGCATTGAGCGCGGCAAGATCGCTAAGGCGCATCCCTCAACTCCGCTCGAACGCCAATCGGATGCCAAGCCCGGCCATGAGTGCGCCGCCGATCCACCTGAACCAGCGTTGCGCCCCTTCAGCGCGGCGCAGACCGCCGACGACGTGCGAGGTCAGGATAACGGTGAACACATCGGCAAGGCCGAACATGGCGTTAACAACGACACCGAGAATGAGGAACTGCGTCCATACGGGAAAATTGGCGGACGGATCGACAAATTGCGGCAGGAAGGCGACGTAAAACAGGGCAGCCTTCGGATTGAGCACTTCAACCAGCATACTTTCCGCAAACACTCGCTGGCTGCTTTTGATACTGGCCGGCGCCTGCCCGGCATCATCATTACCGCGCCGGATCAGGCCAATACCAACCCAGATCAGATAAAGGGCACCGAAAATCTTCAGCACGATATAGAGCGTCGGGATAAGGGCAAAGAGCGCCGCCAGCCCCATCGCCGCCGCCGTCACATGAACGTAACCGCCAAGATGGATCCCGAGAGCAGCAAGCAGCCCACCCCTCGCGCCACGCGCCATCGTCTGCGCGGCGGTATAGAGGATCGCCGGACCCGGAACGGCAGCAAAAAGAAATGTCGCGATCGCAAAGGCAATGAGAATATCGGACGATGCCATCACTCCACCCTTTCAACCAGAACTCTGATGCGCCCGCCACAGGAAAGCCCCACCCGCCACGCCGTCTCATCCGCCACCCCGAATTCAAGAAGGCGCGGCCGGCCATCAGCGATCACATCCATGGCGCCTGCCACCACCTCGCCTTCGACGCAACCGCCCGATACCGAGCCAAGAAAATGGCCGTTCTCATCGATTGCCAGTTGCGCGCCGGCACCACGCGGCGCCGAACCCCATGTCTCGACCACGGTAGCAATCGCCACCCCCTTGCCGGCCTGGCGCCAGGAAGCCGCAGCATCGAGCAGATCAGGCTGATCCATCATACTCTCCTTTTCAGGCGGCGCGCTGGCGCCAGACACGCATATCGGTTGTTTGATCAATCGGCCGCGACAGAGCCTGCACCAGATCGGCAATGCTGGTTAGATCATGAACCGGCCGGAATTCGTCCACATGCGGCAGCATGGCACGGATGCCCCGCGCGCGCGGCTCGAAACCATCATAGCGCAGCAGAGGATTAAGCCAGATGAGGCGCCGGCATGAGCGATGAAGCCGCGCCATTTCATCCTCAAGCCCGTGATCGTCGCGCTCAAGCCCATCGCTCACCAGAAGCACAATCGCCCCTTGCCCCAGCACACGGCGCGACCAATGGCGATTAAACTGATGAAGGGAAGTGGCGATACGCGTCCCGCCTGACCAGTCGGGCACGGCCGCCGAACAGGCGGCAATCGCCTCATCCACATCCTTGTGGCGCAGCGTGCGGGTGATGTTTGTCAGCCGGGTGCCGAAGAGGAAGCTATGCACCTGCCCGCGCTCAGCCGACAGCGCATGAAGAAAATGCAGGAAGATTCGCGTGTACTGGCTCATCGAGCCGGAGATGTCGCATAAAGCCACAATCGGTGGCCGGCGGATGCCGTGATCACGGCGCTTGAGGTCGATAAGCGCCCCGCCTGCCCGAAGCGACGCGCGCAAGGTGCGGCGTGGATCAATCAGCCGTCCGCGAATGGCAGGCTTGAGACGGCGCGTTACCTGCTCATCAACCGACAGACGCAGCCGGGCAATCGCCTTGGCCGCCAGCGCCAGTTCCTCGGCGCTCATCTGTTCGAAATCCTTGCGCTGCAGGATTTCCGCGTCCGACACCGTAAAGGTCGCGTCGATATCGAGCCTCGGCTTTTTTGGCTTCTTCTGATCGCGGATGGCCGAGAACAGCGCCTCCTGCACACGACGCATCGCCGTCTCGGCCTTGCGCTGGCGCGGATCCTCCATCGCCGGCAGCATCATCGACATCAGCCGCTCAAGATAGCCGCGCTTCTTCCAGAAGAGGCGGAATGCCTGGTCAAAGAGCGGCGTATGCTCATGCTTGCGCACGAGGAGGGCGTGGAGCGTCCAGTAAAAATCCTGCTTGTCGCCGATCCCTGAGGCTTCAACGCCCCTGACCGCATCGATCACCATCCCAGGCCCGATCGGCAGGCCGGCAACGCGCAGCGCACGGGCGAAATAAGCAATGTTTTCGCCAAGCCTGCCGTCCTCGCCCTCGATGGTCTCGGGCGCCTTCACGCCTTCAGTTCCGCCCGCACATCATCAAGCAGCTGGGCCGCCCGCGACCCCGCGATCTTGCTGATGTCATCCTGATATTTGAGGATAACTCCGAGCGTGTCCGACACCAGGGCCGGATCGAGCGCCACTTTGTCGAGTTCAACCAGCGCGGATGCCCAGTCAAGCGTCTCGGCAACGCCAGGCACCTTGAAGAGATCTTCCTTGCGGATCGCCTGCACGAAAGCGACGATTTCACGCGACAATCGTTTGGGCACACCCGGCACTTTCGCCGACAGGATCGCCAGTTCGCGTGCCGCATCGGGGTAATCGACCCAGTGGTAAAGGCAGCGGCGTTTCAGCGCGTCGTGGATTTCACGGGTGCGGTTGGAGGTGAGAATGACAATCGGCGCGGCGGCCGCCTTGATGGTCCCAAGCTCGGGGATCGTCACCTGAAAATCGGCCAGAATTTCCAGAAGAAACGCTTCAAACGCTTCGTCGGTACGGTCAAGCTCATCTATCAGCAGCACCGGAGGGCCGGCGGGGTCCGCCTTCAGCGCCTGGAGCAGCGGCCGCTCGATGAGAAAGCGCTGCGAGAAGACATCGCTTGTGAGCTTGTCGCGGCTCGTCGCGCCCCCCGCTTCGGCAAGCCTGATCTCGATCATCTGTGCCGCATAATTCCATTCATACACAGCCGAGGCGACATCAAGCCCCTCATAGCATTGCAGGCGGATGAGGCGCCGCCCGAGCCCCTGCGCCAGCACCTTGGCGATTTCCGTCTTGCCCACACCCGCCTCCCCTTCGAGAAGAAGCGGACGGCCAAGCTTGAGCGCCAGAAAAATGACGGTGGCAAGCGAGCGGTCGGCGACGTAATCGGCGTTGCCGAGCAGCGCCAGCGTATCGTCGATGGATTGAGGCAAGGCAATCTGTGTCATGTCGCTTATCTTAGCTTTGTTGGCGCTGAATCAAAGCGCTCTTACAAATTTTATACCGTGCGCGATTTCCAGAAAAACCACAGGGCCACCAACGCCAGCAGGCAAGCCGCGATCCGCCGCACTCCCCTCTCATTGCCTGGCGTGAGCGCGACACGATGCAGCCCGGCGGCGGCAATGACAATTGCCAGATGAACAAGCGTGGCAATCGCAACATAGACGCCGACATGGATCGCCAGCCCCGCCCGATCGGCCATGCCCGCTGCCTCGGCAAAGGGCGGCAACACGGTGAGGTAGAACAGCGCCGCCTTGGGATTGAGAAGATTGGTAACCAGCCCCTGGCGGAAATTTCGCCCGCCTTCCGCTGCCTGTTGCGGGGAAGGATCGCGCCAGGCGTCATAGGCAAGATAAAGAAGAAAAGCCGCGCCGCCATAACGAAGCCCTGTCGCCACAGCGGGCACCTGATCAACCAAAGTTGCCAGCCCCGAAATGGCCAGCAACCCGATCATCGCCAGGCCGATCATCACGCCCGCCACTGCAAACAGGCCAGCCCGCATGCCGCGCGCCATCACCAGCGCCACGAGATATCCCATATTGGGACCCGGCGTCAGTTCGATGAGCAGTGAAACAAAAGCAAATTCGAGCACGACACCTCGACATTTGGAGCGAAGGCGCGCAACCCTTCCGCTTACCCCATGGAATAGAAGAAGCGTTCCTCAGTAATTTTGCCGTCCTTTACAGTGTAAAGGCCGATTTCGTCCATCTCCATGCGCTTGCCGCTCTCTTTCGCCGTCACATCTATAGAAAAGTGCACAGCAAAAGCAGACCCATTGATATAAGGGCCCCGCGCTTCCGATTTATGCATCTCGTGATTGGCATACCACCAATCGCTCTTCGCCTTGACGGCCGCCGTCCCCTTGCACACCGCCATGTCGCCATCCATCGCTTCATAGCTGACGATCTCAGGCGAATTATATTTGGCGGCCGCGCCGTGATGATCGCCTGCCTTGAGGAGTGCAACAAAATCCTGGGCCAGTGCGTGGATATCCATGGCAGGTTCCTTTGATTGTTACGAAAGCGGCTATCAAAATCATCAAAATGAAGAGGTGATGACGGACCTGCCATCACCTCCTCAGCTCACGCTGCCGCAACCGCCCGCGCCGTCATGACGGCGATCAGATGAGCCCTGTATTCGGGCGAAGCATGGATATCACCATTAAGACCGCTGGCGCTGATCGACAGCCCTTCGAGTGATTTCACCGAAAAACGCTTCGACAGCGCTGCCTCCGCCGCGCTCCAGCGAAAGACGCCGTTTGAGCCGGCACCCGTGACGGTAACGCGGATATCGCGCCCGCGCTTGGCCACGAACACGCCGACAAGCGCGTAGCGCGAGGCGGGGTTGCGGAATTTCTGGTAGGCGGCGCGCGAGGGCATGGGGAAGGTGATTTTGGTGATCACCTCATCCTCTTCAAGCGCGGTCGTGAACAGGCCGGCGAAGAACTCGTCAGCCGCGATCTTGCGCTTGTTGGTGTGGATGGTGGCACCCAGCGCCAGCACCGCTGCAGGATAATCAGCGGCTGGATCATTATTGGCGACCGATCCACCGATGGTGCCGCGATGGCGCACCGCCGGATCGCCGATGCCACCGGCGAGAGCCGCAAGCGCCGGGATATTGTCGCGGACAAGCGCCGATGAAGCTACGGAAGCATGCGTTGCCATGGCGCCGATGACGATGCGCCGGCCCTTCTGTTCAATGTTTTTCAGATCATCAATCTGGCTGAGATCAACGATATGGTCGGGTGAAGCAAGCCTCTGCTTCATGGTCGGTAACAGCGTCTGGCCGCCGGCAAGCAGCTTGGCGTTTTCCTTTGTGGCAAGCGCCTTGGACGCGCCCCTGACGGAGCCGGGACGAAGATAGGTGAATGCGTACATGGTGATCTCCTGGGATCGGAATTCCGAAATGTCTTCAAGGCTGACTTATTCAGCAGCCGCCAATTTCTGCTGGCTTTGTGCCACTTTCCACACCGCCTGCGGGGTTGCCGGCATGGTCACGGCTTCCGTGCCGAGTGCATCCGTCATCGCATTCATGACGGCGGCTGGCGCGGCAATGGCGCCGGCCTCGCCGCACCCCTTGATGCCAAGCGGATTGGACGGGCATCTTGTCTCGGTGAAGCCAAGTTTGAATGACGGCAGATTATCAGCCCGCGGCATGCAGTAATCCATATAGCTTGCCGTCAGAAGCTGGCCACTGGCGTCATAGACGGCACCTTCCGTGAGCGCCTGCCCGATCCCCTGGGCGATGCCGCCATGAACCTGGCCCTCGACGATCATCGGATTGATGAGAACACCGAAATCATCGACCGCCGTATAGTTGGCGATCTCGGTAACGCCCGTTTCCGGGTCGATTTCAACCTCGCAGATATGGCAGCCGGCGGGAAATGTGAAATTGGTCGGGTCGTAGAAAGCCCCCTCTTTCAGCCCCGGCTCGATTTCCGAGGTGGGAAATTTGTGAGCGACATAGGCGTTGAGCGCGACATCGGCGAACGCCACTGATTTGTCGGTGCCCTTGACGGTGAACTTGCCATCCTTGAAGTCGATATCGGCTTCAGATGCTTCCAGAAGATGAGCCGCCACCTTCTTTGCCTTCGCCTCGACCTTGTCGAGCGCCTTGACGATGGCCGACATGCCGACCGCGCCGGAACGCGAGCCATAGGTGCCCATGCCGAACTGAACCTTGTCGGTATCGCCATGAACGATGTTGATGCTCTCCATCGGCACGCCGAGGCGCTCCGACACCAATTGCGCAAACGTCGTCTCATGGCCCTGGCCATGGGCATGCGAACCGGTCAACACCTCGACCGAGCCGGTGGGGTTGACGCGCACCTCGGCTGATTCCCACAGGCCGACGCCGGCGCCAAGCGATCCTACGGCCTGTGAAGGAGCAATGCCGCACGCCTCGATATAGGTCGAATAGCCAAGGCCGCGCAGCCTGCCGCGCCGCGCCGCTTCACGCTTGCGCTTGCCGAAGCCCTTGACGTCGGCGATCTCCATCGCCTTGTCGAGCGACGCGCGGTAATCGCCAGCGTCATACATCATGATGACCGGCGTCTGATGCGGGAATTTGCGCACGAAATTGCGCTTGCGCAGATCGGCCGGATCAAGACCCATCTGGCGGGCGGCCGTCTCGATGATGCGCTCCACCACGAACGTCGCTTCCGGTCGCCCGGCACCGCGATAGGCATCAACCGGCGCGGTGTTGGTATAGACAGCATCGACTTCGGCGTAGATCGCCGGAATATCATACTGGCCCGACAGCAGTGTTGCGTAGAGATAGGTCGGCACCGAGGATGAAAAGGTCGAGAGATAAGCGCCAAGATTGGCAATAGTCTTGACCCTGAGGCCGAGAATTTTGCCCTTGGCGTCCATCGCCAGCTCGGCATGGGTGACATGATCACGCCCATGCGCATCCGACAGAAAGGCTTCCGTACGGTCGCTTACCCATTTGACCGGACGCCCCACCTTCTTGGACGCCCAGACCGCAACCGTTTCCTCCGCATAGATGAATATCTTCGAGCCGAAACCACCGCCGACATCCGGCGCGATCACCCTGAGCTTGTTTTCCGGCGCGATACCGATGAACGCCGACAGCACGAGGCGTGCCACATGCGGATTTTGCGAGGTTGTCCACAGCGTGTAGGCGCCCTGTCCCGGGTCGTATTCGCCGATCGCCGCCCGTGGCTCCATGGCGTTGGGCACCAGACGGTTGTTGACGAGATCGATCTTGGTCACGTGATGGGCCGCACCGAAAGCGGCTTCGGTCGCCGCCTTGTCGCCGATTGCCCATTCAAACACCGTATTGCGCGGGGCAACGTCATGGAGCTGGGTTTTCGCCGCCTGTGCGCCCGCCGTATCGATAACCGCCGGCAACACCTCGTAATCAACGATGATCTTTTCAGCCCCGTCGCGCGCTTCGGCGAGCGTTTCGGCAATGACGACCGCCACATGATCGCCGACATAGCGCACCTTGCCCTGCGCCAGTGCCGGATGCGCGCCTGCCTTCATCGCTGACCCATCCTTGGAATGGATCATCCAGCCGCAGATCAGGCCGCCGATCTTGTCAGCCGCCAGATCATCACCTGTAAATACCCCGAGCACGCCGGGCGCCCCTTTCGCCGCCGCGATATCCAGACGCCTGATGACGGCGTGCGCATGGGGCGAGCGCAGGAAATAGGCGTGAACATGCCCCGGCCGGCTGACATCATCCGTATATTGTCCATTGCCCGTGATAAAACGCTGGTCTTCCTTGCGCTTAACCGAAGCGCCGATCCCTGTCTTGGTCATGGATTTTCTCCCGCAACATATTTTTTAATTTTTATTCAGCAGCCTGACGATGTTGGCCCTTCGCCATTTCCTGGCAGCCGGCATCAATCGCCTTGACGATATTATGGTAGCCCGTGCAGCGACAGATATTGCCCTCAAGCTCCTCGCGGATGGTGTGCTCGTCAGGCGTGCCCAGACGCTGCGCTATATCAACCGCCGTCATGATCATACCCGGCGTGCAGAAGCCGCATTGAAGGCCGTGATGTTCGCGAAACGCCTCCTGCATGGGATGGAGCTTGTCGCCATGGGCGAGCCCCTCGATCGTCATCACCTGCGCGCCCTCGCATTGACTGGCCAGGATCGTGCATGATTTCACCGCCTTGCCGTCGACATGAACGACACAGGCGCCGCACTGGCTGGTGTCACAGCCGACATGGGTGCCGGTCAGCCGCAGCCCCTCGCGCAGATACTGCACCAGCAGCGTGCGTGCTTCGAGCCTTGCCGAAACATCCTGTCCATTGACCGTCATGGCGACGGCGATTTTCGGTGTCTGCGCCATAGTCTCCCTCCTGCGATATCATTGACACCGGTGACGAAAAATCCGCCGCGGTGTTGAATTTTTGGGCGTGGCGGTTGCCGGCGCCTTGCGTCATGGTTTCACGCGCAAGCCAAGTGTGGTCCCATCCCCAAACCGGGTCAAGTGTCGAGAAAACGGAAATCAAAATTTCCGCACTGCAAAAATAATCACAAAAATCAGTGTTTTTCGAAATTTCTGTAATGGCTGACCTGGTCAGTTATCGCTCTCCGCCGCGCCGCGCGACACGCATGATTGACGCAACGGTATCGCGATTAACCACGAGGCAGCGCCGACCAACAATCAAGCTTGGCAGATACTTAACAATCAGCGTAGCATGGCAGTGTTGCAATGATGGCGGGCCAACCGTCGCTGGGACAGGGACAGGGTATCGTGGAGTATTTTGCACAGCAATTAATCAACGGCGTCACCCTTGGCTCCATCTATGGTCTGATCGCTATCGGCTACACCATGGTCTTCGGCATCATCGGCATGGTGAACTTTGCCCATGGCGACCTGTTCATGGTCTCGTCCTTCATCGCGCTGCTGGTCTTTTTGTTTGTGACCACCATTGTCGGCATCACCTCATTGTTCATCACCCTGACCATCGTCCTTCTGGCATCGATGTTTCTGACCTCTCTGATCAACTGGGTGATCGAAAAATCGGCCTATCGCCCGCTGCGGGGTTCATTCCGTCTGGCGCCACTGATTTCCGCCATCGGCATGTCGATTCTCCTGATGAATTTCATCCAGGTGGCGCAGGGCGCACGCAACAAGCCGCTGGCACCCATGCTGACCGACGTCATCAAGATCGCCGGCGAGGGTAATTTCGTTGTAGCCATCTCCTATAAGCAGATCGTCATCGTCGCGGTGACGGCCCTGCTGCTGGCGGTGTTCTGGTATCTGGTGCAGCGCACACCGCTTGGCCGTGCGCAACGCGCCTGCGAGCAGGATAGCCGCATGGCGGCCCTCCTCGGCATTAATGTCGACCGCACGATTTCCATCACCTTCGTCATGGGCGCGGCCCTCGCCGCCGTCGCCGGCACGATGTATCTCGTCTATTATGGCGTGGTGAATTTCGCCGATGGCTTCGTACCCGGCGTCAAAGCTTTCACCGCCGCTGTTCTGGGCGGCATCGGCTCCCTTCCCGGCGCGGTTGTCGGCGGCCTGCTCATCGGCCTGATCGAAACCTTCTGGTCAGCCTACTTTTCCATTGAATACAAGGATGTCGCGGCCTTCTCTATTCTCGCCGTGGTGTTGATTTTCATGCCGCAAGGCCTGCTTGGCAAACCTGAAGTCGAGAAGGTCTGAGCGATGGCCACGATGCAATCCCCCGCGGCCGACCCGGCGATGAAGCCTGGACTGGACTATGGCGCGGCCTTCAAGGATGCCTGTCTCGCCGGCATCATCGCTTTTCTCATCTTCGGCCTGCTTCTGGGCTACGAGACCCAGCAAACGCTGACAAATCAGATCATTCTCGTCCCGCGCACGATGTTGCTGGCAGGCGTCGTCGCTATTGTCGTCATCGGCCGTTTTCTGATCAATCTGTGGTCTGCTCATCGCGCGCAAACGCTCAAAACCGCGCCGACGAAGACAACCAACCCCTTGCTTTTGAAGCTTGAAGCGCAGGCCGGCCCCGCCTTTCTGATCGCCGCCGTCCTCTTTCCGGCGATTGTCATCATCGCTAATGGCGAATTGCAGTCATCGCGCTATCTCGTCGATCTTGGGATCCTGCTGCTCACCTATGTGATGCTCGGCTGGGGGCTCAACGTCGTTGTGGGCCTCGCCGGCCTTCTTGATCTGGGTTATGTCGCTTTCTACGCGGTTGGCGCCTATACCTATGCGCTGCTCGCAACCACACTCGTCAAACTGCCGGGCCTTGAATGGCTGGCCCCGTGGATGTTCTGGATCTGCCTGCCGGTCTCGGGGCTTCTGGCAGCTTTATGGGGCGTCATTCTGGGCTTTCCCGTATTGCGTCTGCGCGGTGATTATCTGGCCATTGTCACGCTCGCCTTCGGCGAAATCATTCGCCTCGTTCTGATCAACTGGGTCGATGTGACCAATGGCGGAGCGGGCATTTCCTCCATCCCGCGTCCGACCTTTTTCGGTCTGCCGTTCAGCGCCGCCGATAATGGCTTTGCCGCAACCTTCGGCATCACCTTTGATCCGATGCACCGCATCATCTTTCTCTATTATGTCATTGTGGCTCTTGCAGCTGTCACCTTCATCGTGACGCTGCGCCTGCGCCGGCTGCCTATCGGGCGCGCCTGGGAAGCGCTGCGCGAGGACGAGATCGCCTGCCGCTCGCTTGGCATCAACACCACCAACACCAAGCTCACCGCCTTTTCCATCGGCGCCATGTTCGGTGGCTTTGCCGGCTGCTTCTTTGCGGCAAGGCAGGGGTTCATCTCGCCCGAAAGCTTCGTCTTCATGGAATCGGCGATCATCCTGGCCATCGTCGTTCTGGGCGGTCTGGGCTCGATGCTGGGCGTCATCATTGCCACCATGGTGCTCATCGGCGGGCCGGAAATGCTGCGCAATGTCGAAAGCCTGCGCCTGGTGTTCGGCAGCGATTTCGACCCCACCAAATACCGCATGCTGATCCTTGGCATTGGCATGGTGCTCATCATGATCTGGAAGCCGCGCGGCCTTATTTCGACGCGAGAACCAACGGTGACGCTGGGTAAAAAAGCGCAAGCCATCTCCGGCGATTTCGTCAAGGAGGGTCACGGCTGATGCAAGTCCCTCTCTGGGAACACGACACGATCCTCAGTGTCGAACGCCTGACGATGCGCTTTGGCGGCCTCATTGCGATCAACGAACTCTCGTTCAAGGCGGCACGCGGACATATCACTGCTGTTATCGGCCCCAATGGCGCCGGCAAGACCACTGTCTTCAACTGCATCACCGGCTTCTATAAGCCAACCGAAGGCCGCCTGGTTCTTTATCACGGCAAGCCGGGGAGCGATCTCCTCACCCCCCTCACCGACGGTGCGACGCCTGATATCAGCGACCAGCAAGGCCGGGTTTTCCTGCTCGAGCGTCTGCCCGACTATCTGGTGGCGCAAAAGGCGCGCGTTGCCCGCACCTTCCAGAATATCCGTCTGTTTTCCGGGATGACGGTTCTGGAAAACCTGCTGGTTGCCCAGCATAACCATCTGATGCGGGCCTCAGGCTGGACACTCAAGGGCATCCTGGGGCTCAAAAGCTATCGCCAGGCGGAGGCAGCAGCCATCGCCAAGGCGCGGCAATGGCTTGAGCGCATCCATCTCACCGCGCGCGCCGATGATGCCGCCGGCGCCCTCCCCTATGGCGATCAGCGCCGGCTGGAAATTGCCCGCGCCATGTGCTCGGACCCGCAACTGCTCTGCCTTGATGAACCAGCCGCCGGCCTCAACCCGAAGGAAAGCGGCGAATTGAACGCCCTGCTGCGTGGCATCCGGGCCGAGGGCCTGACCTCGATCCTGCTGATCGAGCACGATATGTCGGTAGTGATGGAAATTTCCGACCACGTCGTGGTTCTTGATTATGGCACCAAGATTTCCGATGGCACGCCCGATTTCGTGCGCAACGACCCCAAGGTCATTGCCGCTTATCTGGGCGCCGAGGACGAAGGCGAGGTCAAGGCCATTGAAGCGGAGGTGGGCGTATGACCACCCTCCTCTCGGTTCGCGGCGTCAAGACCTATTACGGCTCGATCATCGCTCTCAAAGGCGTTGATATTGATGTCGAGGAAGGGAAGATCACGACGCTCATCGGCGCCAATGGCGCGGGCAAATCGACGCTGATGATGACGATCTGCGGCACGCCGCGCGCCCGCGAAGGCAAGATCACGTTTGACGGCAAGGACATCACCGCCTTGCCGACGCACGAGATCATGAGCCTGTCGATCGCCCAATCGCCCGAGGGCCGGCGCATTTTCCCGCGCATGACGGTGTATGAAAACCTCCAGATGGGCGCGGCCATCAACCAGCTCGCTTATTTCAAGGAAGACCTGGAGCGTGTCTGCGATCTCTTTCCGCGCCTCAGGGAAAGGCTTCAGCAGCGAGGCGGCACGCTGTCGGGCGGCGAACAACAGATGCTGGCTATTGCCCGCGCCCTGATGAGCCGGCCGCGCCTGCTGCTGCTCGACGAGCCCTCGCTCGGCCTTGCGCCCTTGATCGTCAAGCAGATCTTCGAGATCATCGCCGCCCTCAACAAGCGGGATGGATTAAGCGTCTTTCTGGTGGAGCAGAACGCCTATCATGCGCTCAAGCTCGCCCATCGCGGCTATGTGATGGTGAATGGGGTCATCACCCTGTCGGGCTCGGGCGCCGAATTGCTCGAGCGGCCTGAGGTGCGTGCCGCCTATCTCGAAGGCGGGAGGCACTGATGGAGCGCGCAGTCAACGCCAATGGCGGTACCACTGTCATCCTCTTGCCCTTCATCGCCCTCACCTTGATGTTGCTGGCAGCGATTGTGCGCCCGACGCTTGTCATCGAGGCCGGCATCGGCGACTTCCTGGTGATCACCTGCGCCATTGCCGCATGGGCGGCATGGCGCTTCGGATCGGCGATTGCCGCCACATGGCGCCCTTACACCCAGGTCGTGCTCTACGCTCTTCCGTTCGCCCTTGTCGTGCGCTGGGTTCACTATGCGCTGTTCAACGGCACCCTGCTGTCGCTTCATTATTATCTGATCGACCTCGTTGTCGTGCTGTCTCTGGCAACACTTGGCTATTTTCGCGTGAGGGCCAGCCAGATGGTGCGGCAATATCACTGGCTTTATACCAAGAAGGGTCTTTTTTCCTGGATACGCGCTGTGCCAGCGGAGGACGAATGATCTCTGCCTCCAGCCCTTTCCTTACGTTAGCGCCTTTCGCTTTACTCTCTCCCGGGGCATTCGCCCCTGAAGTCGCTGCCGCCGCAGCGCAGAATCGGCCCCTCAGGGGCAAGATTTCGGCGAAACCATGGACGGACAGCCAAAGCCGGGCTAAAACCCCGGCAGCTGGGCCGTTGAAGTGCCACAGTGTTCATTGAATAGAGAGACTACCATGTCCATCAAGCTGACCAAACGTCAGGTCTTGCTCGGCGGTGCGGCAGCCGGCGTCGGTTTGACGCTCGGCACCGAAGCCACCTTCGCGCAGGCCGCCCTCAAATTCGGTTGCGGCGGGCCGCTCACCGGCCCGAACGCCTCGTTCGGTGAACAGCTGCGCCGCGGCACCGAGGCCGCTGTTGATGCCGTCAATGCCGCCGGCGGCATGAACGGCGCCAAGATCGCCCTGCAATTTGGCGATGACCGCTCCGACCCGAAGGAAGGCGTCTCGGTCGCCAATAAATTTGTGTCCGACGGTGTCAAATTCGTCGTTGGTCACTTCAATTCGGGCGTCACCATCCCCGCTTCCGAAGTCTACGCTGAAGCGGGCGCGGCGATGATGACACCGTCTGCCACCAACCCCACCATCACCGAGCGCGGTCTGTGGAACGTCGCGCGCACCTGCGGTCGTGACGACCAGCAAGGCGTGATCGCCGGCGAATACATCGTCAAGAACAAGAAGACCGCCAAGGTCGCCGTCGTTCATGACAAGACGCCTTACGGCAAGGGTCTCGCCGACTTCACCAAGGCGACCATGAACAAGGGTGGCGTTACCGAAGTGATGTATGAAGGCATCAATGTCGGCGAGAAGGATTTCTCGGCGCTCGTCTCCAAGATGAAGCAGGCCAATGTCGACCTCATCTACTGGGGCGGCCTGCACACCGAAGGCGGCCTCATTGTCCGCCAGATGCGCGACCAGGGCCTCAACGCGGTCATGATGGCGGCTGACGGCATCACCACCAAGGAGTTCTGGACCGTTGCCGGTCCCGGCGCCGAAGGCACGCTGATGACCTTCCCGTCCGATCCGCGCAACAACCCGGCCGCGAAGGAAGCCGTCGCCAAGTTCAAGGCTGCCGGCTACGATCCGGAAGCCTACACGCTCTATTCTTACGCTGCGGTGCAGATCTTCGCCGCCGCCGCCGCCGAAGCCAAGACCAACGATCCGAAGAAGGTCATGGAAACCATCCGCAACGGCAAGGCGTGGCCAACCGTTATCGGCCCGATCGCCTATGACAAGAAGGGCGATATCACCCGCCCTGACTACGTCATGTATGTGTGGAAGGCCGGCAATTACATCGAACTCTGAGATGTGATCTCTAAATGAGAGCGGAACGCCCGCCCCTTGAAA
>FRDC01000052.1_pt1 | contig 85792 bp, 78 predicted proteins | sample 1106171 | NCBI WGS metagenome assembly FRDC01 (sample SAMEA3930566, study PRJEB13176) | freshwater metagenome | biome: Drinking water system; feature: drinking water; material: water | place: Singapore | collected 2014-12-20
TTCACTTGAGGAACATTGTGGTAGACCAGTTTATCTTGACTTCATACTCTATTATCAATATGACATCGGTGTATTAACTATTTAATTAAGGGGTGGTTTTTATGAAGCGTTTGTGGGGTTATGTATCTCTTTTTTCATTATTATTTGTAACAGTTTTAGTGCTCTCTTCTGAATCAGTTCTGGCTCAACCGCAAGGTCCTCTTTTAGATGACAAATCTGGAAGCAATCCAAATGTGTCTCCTTACGAAGCTCTTATGGCACTTTATCTTTCTGGTGATGAGCCGGCGAGTCTGGATGATTTTGATGAAGGCGCTAGTCCATTAACTTGGGAGTGTGCCGGTGTTTTAAAGTCAGCCCCACAAACTCTTGCGCAGTCCGCAGTGTTTGTTCAGTACAAGCTTAAGTTTTCAGGCGAGCCTTCTCATGGTCCACTGTTTCCAGGAACTCCAGATCGATTTGTCACGAAGCTGGTCGGCTCTTCTCTTATTGGCGGAACTCATGCACAGGATTGGGCAGAAAAAGAAGAACTGAGGATTCTAGATAAAGATTTATCTGTAGAGGTTTCAGAAGTTCGTGGATTTGATCCTCGGTATTTTCCGCTGTCAGCGAAAATTCGTAAAGTAGGTAAATATTTGAGCTTTATGTTAACTCGTGGATCAGTAGACGAAGGTTATTATTATTGTTGGAAAAAATAATAGTGAGGCTGGGTGGTGCGAAGGGAGGCGCGCACGAGTTGTTTGCCTTAGCTCATTAGATGAATCGAGTTTTATTGACTCAATAATTTTGAGTCAGAAATCATTTAGCTATTTTTGTTCGCTTCCAGTGCTCTAAGGTGGAGTTTTTTTGCGAGCGCTAAGAATGCAATTATTACGCTGGTGTTGCTATCAGCGTCATTGATTTGATTTTTAGGAGTGAACCTCTTATGATCTAAGTCATACAAGAAAAACGACATTTGATGCGAGAATGTTTTTAAATGACCAAGACTCAAGCGGTTCGCATTGAAAAATGTGATCCCAGAGAAATCGCACTCAAAAGTTTTTTTCTGGGACCTCAGGCTGAAAACTCGCCTTGGGTGTCAGCACTACTGCACGAAATTTTTGACCGGTGGGTGAGATGGCGAAAATCTCTTTTTCCTCAAGATGGGAAAGCCATTACCGAAAATGATCAAAATTCACTCGAGTTTTTAAATCGAAAGGAGAAGTTTGAAAAAGTCGCGCTAGATTTGGTAGCGCGTTTTGAAAGCGAAGTGCCTAAATTTTCTCCACGATACGTGGGTCATATGTTTTCTGAAATATCTTTACCGGCTCTGATCGGCCATATACTTACTCTTCTCCACAATCCTAATAATATTTCAGGCGATTCTTCTCGAGTGGGGATAAAAATCGAAGAAGAGGCCGTGCACTTCCTTCTTTCGATGCTAGGTTTTTCAACTGAGCAATCGACGGGCCATTTTACTTCCGGTGGAACGGTCGCAAACCTAGAGGCCCTAACACGGGCTTATGCTCGTTATTCTCTGTGGCTTGCGGCAGGGGCTGCGTTTGAAGCTAAAAATAGCAGTGGTTCATTTGATCCAGTGCTTGCGTCTCATGTGGGATGGAAAAGATTTGATGTGACAAATGATGCAAATAAACAAAGTGGACGGAGTCCTGCAGAATTGGCGAAATGGAACTTCACTCTTTCTAACCCTCTAGCTCTTGCTAGAAAAATTGGGGCCTTGAGCGGACAAGAGTTTTTTGGTCCAGTTATTCTTGTTCCAGAAAATATGCATTATTCTTGGAAGAAGGGCTGTCAATTGTTGGGGCTTGGTCGAGACTCACTATGGTCGATCCCACTAGATATTCATGGAAAATTGTCGATTTCCCATTTGAGGCAGCTTCTTGACGTCGCAGTAGCCAAGGGGCGTCCGATTTTGTTAGTTGTTTCGGTTGTAGGTACCACGGAGTTAGGTGGAATTGATCCTGTAGATGCAGTTCAAAATGTTTTAGATACTTGGGAAAAAGACAGCGGCATTCATATTTGGCACCATGTAGACGGGGCTTATGGTGGTCTATTCAGAACTTTAGATTTAGACAAAACAAATGTACTTACTCCAGAGAGTTTAAATGCCCTTGCAGCGATTTCTCGAGTTACCTCAATTACTCTAGATCCGCATAAGTTGGGTTACGTACCCTACACATCTGGTGCATTTCTTGCGCGAAACAAGCGTGATTACTATTTCAGTGCATTTGAGGATGCTCCCTATATTAACTTTGATGAAACGATTGATCGAGGACCGTACACGATTGAAGGTTCACGCTCTGCTGCCGGTGCTGTAGCCACTTGGATGACAGCAAAGACTATGGGCTTGCATCCCGAAGGTTATGGACTCCTGCTTGAAAGGACAACAAGGATTCGCAGAGATTTAGAGTCAAAAATGCGAGATGCTGGCTTGCCCATTCAGATTGCACCAGGTTGTGATACGAACGTTTTATGTTTTACTTGTGCAAGACCAGGAGAATCACTTGTGGCCTCGAATCAAAGAACGCTAGAGATATTTGAAACATTTTCTCCAAAGAACAATGGAGCCTTTATGGTGTCCAAAACAAGCCTTCGTTGGAAATCGTACCAAGATTATTTAGATCATTGGACATCAGGATGGTCGGCCTCTCGAGACGCCGACGAAGTTGTTCTCATTCGCATGTGTATGATGAATCCATTTTTTGGATCGGTTGAAACCAATGTCAATTATTCGGAGCTATTTATTGAAACTCTTCGAAAATTTATAAGGTAGCCTCTAAGACGGAAACACATCGATGTTCAATCCTTCTCTTTTAAGAATGGCTGCGTAATCTTCCAGCTCTTGTTTGGAAACAGGTCGAATTTGAGAAAGTGCAGGATTTCGCGCTATTGTGGTCATGTGGATTTTTCGTGGTTTTAATTTTAAATACGCCTCAAGAAGGGCTATTTTATTGCTTTCGGTCCAGTTCGAGATCTCAGGGGTAGATGGACAAGTCCAAACAAGGGTTTGAATAAAAACGTGTTGAAGGCTTCCAATTTTTTTTAGATGTTGAGTAATGCTGCCAATGCGCGCAAGCGGGCGGTTGAGACGACGAAACATTTCATCGATCGCGCAGTCTAACTTTATCCAAGTTTCGTCGAGAAGATCGCACCCTTGTCTGATGTTGACTTGATTCAATTCTGAGCCATTAGAAAGGCAGTTAAGAATCCATTGAGCCTTAAGCTCCTTGCGTAGATTAAGTAGACCCTTAACAATGGTTAGAAATTCAGGATGTTTGGTGGGTTCACTATTTCCAGCAATGGTGACTGAATCTAGCGCACCAGCATTGGACACGGCATGCCGAGTAAGATCTAAAATACTTTTTGCGTCAAGAACTCGTTCGTTAAGTTGAAGTTCTCTTCTTTCTCCCATTCCGCACTGACAATAAACACAACCCCATGTACAGACCTTTGTGTCGGCCAGCCCCAGATTGATACCTAGAGATTGCCCGTGGCGACGACTTTTCACCGGACCGTAGACGGTTGGACAGTTTGAGTTTGGAAACATAGAAGTCATATGATTCCTCGAAGCATCTTCGGCAAAAAAAGGCTCCCCCAAGCAATCAAAGCGACAATCCAAATTGCAGCCGCGTAAGCAAAGTGTTGGAAGATCGATGGGGTCCACTGTGCCGTGAAGCGGGTTGTAGCGGTCATGAGAATGAGAATACCTATAACGGCATAGATTCTGGACTTCGATTCAAGATCGAGCGGATACCTACCGTGCGCTAGGATCACTCTAGATGCAACGAGAAGTGTCATCAACCCAAAACCGCTTATGAAAATCAAGTGAGCTGCATGAATATCAAGAACCGGAAAAAGTGCATGTATCCAAAGCCCAATCAAAAGTACCCATGCAGAAATCCAGATCCAAAAGGGTAGTCTGGCGTACAATTTGGGCAGCCGATACAAACGCCAATTTTGCATTCCTATCCAGGTAGCGCATATAGCTCTCAATCCTCGTCCGATAGAAGGATCAAGGTTCAGTTCAGCCGCAAATCCGAGAAGAAAAATCCCAGCTTGAAGACTGGGGATAATCCAGTTCCTTAAAGAAGACTTTCGAGTGTGTGTGGTGCTTTTTACTGATTCGATGTGATGAGTGGGAGGGGCTGCCCACCCCAGCAGTGCTGAAATAAGGGTTGCTCCGATCCCCAATAAAAATGCTAGCATCGTTCCGTGGTAGAGAAACACTTTGCCTGGGATAGTGTATGTCGCCGCAATTGTCTGTGATTGCACCAATATCAACAGTATTGATCCCGTGATTCCGAGGATTAATCCGATAGGCAGAAACAAGAAGTGCGGTGGTAGAGCAAAAAATTTTGAAAGAAAACGTCTCACGAAGAAAGTCGAGATAAAAAGTAGCATTCCTAAAACGGCTAGTGGAGTAGGAGTGAAGAGAGCGCTTAACGAAAGAATAGCCGCTAATAATAGCTCTAGCTTAGAGCTACGTGCTGTTCCGGTAAACCTTGGGATAGCAGTCATCATAAAGCCAGTAGCAAAAGAAAATAAAAAACCACCCATCATACGGTGTGGATGAGTTAGGCCAGGGTACGTTGAAAGGTCTAGAGAAAACAAAATCCAGACAACGGTGCCCACGATGGCATGAACAAGTCCAAGGGGAAACAGAATTCGATAAGGATCGATTGATGGATTATATAATTTTTTCATTTTAATTTTTTATTCTTAGATAAATTTTTTTCTAGCAGCGTAAGGTTCTCGATGCGAATCCCGCTTTCCTTCCATGCGATCAATCTTTGTTTTTGCCAGCGACTGATGAGTCGAATGATCGTTTCGACTCGAACATCGATCAGTTTTGCGATTTGAGCGCGGGTCAACCGAATAGGAATGAAATATTGTAAGTGGGATTCTTGCTGTCCAAAGCGTCGAATGAGATGGTTCAATAGCTCAAAAACTCGATTTTCTACATTCCCCGCATTAAGCATATCGATTTTATCGCGAAGTATTTGCTCGTGGTGAAGAACCATTTCTCGAATCCAAGTCTGTAGCTCTGTGACTTGTATTCCTCTACCTTGAAGTAAGGGACGCAAGTAGAGTTTGATCACCTCAGATCCTTTTATGAGCGCTCTTGCGCTCCCCGGGTATGTCGTTTTTTTTATGACAGCGGAGAGGCCGACGACGTCTGATGGACCAAAAACCCCAATTGTCATTTCCTCGTCAGCGTTAGTGTATCGAGAGATTTCTACCAGCCCAGAAACAATGATGGCAATAAATTCCCCAGGGTCACCCATTTCCCAAATAAATTCATTAGATGAGAATTTTTGTTTCACAGCAACTGACGCGAGTTGCGTCTGTGCTTCCGATGATAATTTTGCGGTGCATCTCAGGCTTCTTAGATCGGTAATGATGGTCTTTAGAGATTTTTCATCATGTGTGCTCATAAATAGTCGCTTCCAAGAGTGCTTGAAAAAAGTCCATACCGGTATGATCTAGATCATATCCCAAATAATGACTCGAGAGTAACTTGAGTCCATTCCGAATAAAATGGGGTTCATGCTATTTGCAGAAAATTTTTTGTTTTTCCTGCAAAGGTCGAATGAGTTAATGGTCGAATTTTTCTACTTATTATATTGAAAACATTTTTCAGGTAGCGCATGGGTTTAAACGGAAGTAAAAAGAATTGATCTTGACAGCAGTTATAGAGTTCTATTATAGAGTTTTTCCATATTAAAGGAAGGCCCTATGAAGAATTTTTTCTTAATTTTATTGATCTTAGCTTCTCCAGCGCTTTCATCTGCTGATGTAGATACTAGCTGCTATCCATTTCGCTGTGACTGTTATTCTTTGGCTGAAAAAATGGATCAAATCAAGCAAAGAATTTTTAAAATAGAGCAAGAAGAGCAAAGTGTAAAAAGTTTAAATGATATTATTTCTAGTTATCAAGAATTAAAAGAGATTCAAAATATTAACATATCGTATTATGAATAACTCAAACGCCCAAAGCCAAATTCCCAAAGGCTTAATACTGATCTAAAATAAGTAGAGTCCTACTTTCACGGCTTTAGGCAGCGCTGTGAATCTCAATATGTGGAGTAAGCAATCGAAAATTGGTTGCGGGGCTAGGATTTGAACCTAGGACCTTTGGGTTATGAGCCCAACGAGCTACCAGACTGCTCCACCCCGCGACATGAAAATTTGTGCTAATCTAATTCTTCGATGGCCCTTCAGTCAATGAGAAAAAAGACTTTTTTAGTCCTATTTGGAGTTTTAGCTATTTTTGCACTTGGATACCAGAGCTGGAAAACCTTTTTCCCCTTAGAAGCCTCAGAGTTGGCTCAGAAGTGGGAGTTCTGGAGGGAAGGAGTCCAGTCTGTAGAACTCAGCAATTCACAGACAAGTGTTTATGGGTATCTTCAAGATCATTGCGAGAAAAACTCCAGAAGCTGTTCCTGCGTCCTTCTTCTTCATGGACTTGCAGATAACGCCTTAACATGGAAAAGACTTCTTCTTTGGCCTAAAACCGGGTGGCCTGAGCCCGTAAAACTTCTAGCTTTGGATTTGCCCGGCTCAGGAAAGTCTCCTTTTCCTCAAGATCTGACTGAACTCCAAGTTCGAAAAATGTCTCTAAAATTGAAGTCCGTTTTGTCCCCCCTCTGTCCTTACTGGACTGTGGTTGGTAATAGCATGGGAGGATGGGTCGCGTCTTGGTTGGCGATCGAATGGCCTGAGGGAGTAAACAAAATGCTTTTGCTGAGTTCAGCAGGGCTAAAAAAGCTGGAACAACCTTCAGCTGTTTCCGCTTTCTCTGAGCCAACGATCGACAGTCTTAAGGAATTTCAAAAAAAGGCATACTATAAATCACGTGAAATCCCAGACTCTGTTTGGAAGGCGATTGTCGAAAGAATGAAAGAATCCCATGCAAGGCAAATTCGTCTTGCTCAGGTTCCAGAAGATGATCTGGAAGGTAAGCTTCATCGAGTTAAAGCTCCTACGATGGTGTTCTGGGGGATGGCTGATCAGATTATCCCCATGACTATTGGGAAAATACTTCAATCTCAAATCCCAGGATCCATCTGGAGAGAAGTTCCTGAGTGCGGGCACCTTCCACAAAAAGAATGTCCGTTGCAAGTGATTCAGGCGATTTCGCAGATGATTCAGCTAGGCGCGATGTAAGTTAGCTTAAGAGAGCTTTCACTTGTGGTGCTCGAAGATATTTAAACTCGCCGGGTTTAAGATCATCGATGTGGAGATCGCCAAGAGAAACTCGAACCATTTTTTCGATGATAAATCCTTTGCGTGTGAGGAAAGTTTTGATGTCTACTGCGCTGGATCCGCCTAGTTCAATTTCTAAAAGTGATTTTTGTGAAAACTCTTGAATCACTTCTGCAGATTGGATGTGGATAATCTTGCCGTTAATACGTCTTTCTTGAGTGAGTGGTCTAAGCTGCTCGGGGGTTGGGTGGCCTTGAACTTTGATGTGATAAACTTTAGTGAGATGGTCGTTCTGAAGAATTTTTTGGTTAAAGTCTCCGTCGTTAGTTAACAAGAGAAGTCCTTCTGTATTGAAATCGAGACGACCGACAGGAAAAACTCGAGCTTTAACTTTCCCTAAATACCCAGCCAGAGTGGGGCGACCTTGAGGGTCGCTGAGCATAGAGATCACTCCACGCGGTTTATAGAAAACAATGTACACAGGTGATTCAACTCGGGTCAGCAGTTTTCCGCCAACTTTGATTGCGTCTTTTCCGTAAATCGCTTTATCACCTAATTTGGCAATTTTGCCATTGACTGTTACTTCTCCTAAAGAAATCAGTTGTTCTGCTTTACGTCGGGAAGCTAGACCGGCTTGAGCTAGGATCTTTTGAATTCGTTCCGCTTTATTAGGTTGCATCTAAGTTCTGTATCGTTTCTCCGCCCCCGGATAAGGTTTCAGTTGGTAATGCTTCAGTTGGTAATGCTTCAGAAACAAAAAGATCTTCCGCAGGTTGCCGTGATAAAGCAGCCTCTGCTGGATGTTTCGATTTTGCTGCCTCAGCCGCTTGTTTTTCTAACTCCTTTTGTTGTTCTAAGTAAGGTGTAGTTGTTGGAATTGATTTCACATGTTCTTGGATTTCTTTTAAGATTTTTTCATCTTCCTTAGGGTCATAGCCTAACGTAGAAGAACCCTCAGTGTTCATTTGTTCCACCATCTGTCTCATGGCTTTAATTTTAGGATCTTCCTCATCCTTCTTTTCTGCAGAAAGCTGTGGAATCATGCTTTCAATTTCTCGAAGTGCGGGCATCGAAGTTAAATCTTTTAGGCTGAAAAGCTCCAAGAACTCATCAGTCGTGCCATAAAGCATGGGTCTCCCGGGAAGTTCAGAACGACCTATGATCTTGACTAGCTTTTTCTCTAGAAGGCCGTGAATAAAGTAAGAGGAATCTACTCCTCGAACTCGATCGATGTCTTCTTTCATCATCGGTTGTCGGTATGCGACTAGTGCAAGGGTTTCCATCGCTCCGGTAGAGAGTCTTTGGGTTTGGATCCTAGAAAGTTGTTTTGCGAGATGGGCCCGGCCAGGTTTCGTTCTAAATTGGTATCCTCCTGCGACTTCTGTGATTTCAATCCCATGGTGAGAGGTTTGATACCGAGTGGCTAGAGATTCCATCGCTTGCTTGAAGAGTTTTTTATTTGCTGAGTTTCCTAAGAGTTCAAGGAGTTTTTTCTCCGAAACTGGTTTATCTAACATGAAAAGCAATGCTTCGATGCAAGACTCCATTTCAGGGAGATCAAGTGCAGAGACGGTTTCTTCATGTGCTTCTTGTTCTGCTTGAATTTCTTTTTGAATTTCTTCGGCTAGTTTTTTGTCTTCCTCTATTTCTTTTGCAAGTTGTGCCTGCGAGTCGAAGGACTCAAGTTCTTGCATGACTTCATCTTCAACATTGGCTATGGCTGTAGCAAGATTTTTGAGGTCTTCGTTAAATTGTTTTTCTTGTTTTTTCTTTTTGGTGTTTGATTTCATTTTTTTTCCTTATTTTTCTCTAAGAGACCGGCGCTGGAGGGGGCAGAGTAGGGGAAGTGGGAGCATCAAAACCCGAAGCTTGTGAAACATCAAACTGACCCAGACTTTCTAAAAGTTCTACAAAAATTGGCTCAAATGTTCCTTCTTGGTAAACTTTCAACTTCTTTAAGCGAGCAAGTTCGAGTGCTGCTAAAAAGGTGACGACAGTCTCAGGGCGTTTGAATTGTGGAAAAAGTGGATCGAGAGCCATGAGAGATTCCAGTTTATTCATAACGCCCACTTTGAGTTTGTGAGCGAATTCAATAATTTTGTCAGAAAGAGAGACAGTTTCTTTACGTAAAACCTTAACCCGTTTGTTGGCGCGAACCAGAATGTCTTGATACGTTGTAGTTAAGGTGGAAACATCCATTGTTTTCCATACTTTTTCTATCGGAGGCTTAAGGTTCGGACGAGTAAAAACATCTTCACCCAGTTTAGGGAGTTGAGCGAGATCTTGTCCTGCAGCTAAGAAACGCTGATGTTCTAAAAGTTGTCTGACCAGATCCTCTTGCGACATGATCTCTTCTGCATCAGTATTTGTTGCGGTATCGGTATTCTCTTGTGGCAGGAGCGCTTTGCTTTTCCAGAGCAAAAGTGTGGAAGCCATGACTAAAAATTCGCTGGCGAAATCAAAATTGAGTTCCTGCATGAGCCGGATGTAGGCCAAGTATTGATCAGTGACTTTCCCGATAGAAACCTTGGAAATATCCATTTCGTGGGTCTGAATCAGATAAAGTAAAAGATCGAGAGGGCCTTCGAAACTTTCAAGTCTAACGGTAATTGGAATTCTGTGCACCATTGCCCCCCTTATAGCACGGAAACAGTCTAGTATCTTCCTCGAATAAATCCAACCCTTTCGTAGACTTTTTCTAAGGTTGGGCGTGCGAGGGCTCGGGCTTGCTCAGCTCCACTTTTTAAAACATTGTCTAAGTAGCTAATATTTTTAAGTAATTCAGATGTTTTTTCACGTATAGGTTGAAGGGCTTGGGTGATAATTTCTGCAGTTTCAATCTTTAGGTGACCGTATTGTTTTCCAGCATACGTAGCGACTAGCTCATCTGGCTTTTTACCTGTGATGGCTGATTGAATTTCTAAGAGATTTTTAATGCCAGGTTTATTGTCTTCGTAGGAGATTTCTGAACCAGAATCTGTGACTGCTTTTTTGAGTTTCTTTAGAATAGTTTCATTTGAGTCATTTAAAAAAACGCTCGCATGAGGGTCCGGATCAGACTTAGACATTTTTTGTTCTGGGTTTTGCAGGCTCATAATTCTTGCGCCCACAGGGGGGATAAAAACTTCAGGCACGATAAAAAGATCTTTACCGTAAAGATTATTCATTCGAATTGCAATGTCTCGAGTCAGCTCGACATGTTGTTTTTGATCTTGGCCGACAGGAACTAAATGAGTTTGATAAAGAAGGATGTCGGTGGCCATGAGAATCGGATAGTTGAAGAGCCCGGCAGGAATGTTCTGACCTTGTTTGGAGCTTTTGTCTTTGAATTGGGTCATGCGATTGAGTTCACCCATGTAGGTGAAACAGTTGAGGATCCACGTGAGTTCGGCATGTTCTGGAACATGTGACTGAACAAAAAGCACCGCTGTTTTAGGGTCGATTCCACAAGCGAGATAAGTAGCGATTGCATAATAGGTTTGCTTTCTCAGTTCTGCGGGATCTTGTCGGACGGTGATGGCGTGAAGATCAACAGCAAAGAAAATACATCGATAGTTTTTTTGAAGCTGAACCCAGTTTTTCATAGCCCCCAGATAATTTCCTAAGGTGAGTTGGTTCGAGGGTTGAACTGCTGAGAGGAGAGTTTTCTGCGTAGACATGTTTTTATCCAGCTCCTAAAAACTGAAAAATATAAGCTACTCCATAAAGAGTCAGGCCTGTTAAAATTTTAATCGGAATAGCCAAAACAGAGAGCGCTCCTGTCCAGAGAAGCGCGAGTAGAATAAAAAAGCTGTATTGGTTGATCATTTCAAATTTACGAGTGGCTTCATAGGATAAAAACGATTCGATGATTTTACTGCCATCCAGAGGCGGGAGAGGAAGAAGGTTAAAAACCGCCAAGGCATAGTTAAGAGAAACCGAGATCATGGTCATTCCTACAAGGGGTTCATAAAGGTAAAAAGACTTGGGGACCCAAATATTAAGCGCCATAAAAATAACCGCGGATAAAATCGCTAAAATCACATTCATCGCAGGGCCCGCTACAGAAACCCAGAACAATCCGGGACGGTATTTTCTAAATCGATTAGGATTGATGGGGACAGGTTTAGCCCAGCCAAATAAGAAATTCACACCACTGAACATCATCATGAGCGGAAATAAAACTGTTCCAAGAGGGTCCATGTGAGGAACGGGATTTAAAGTGAGTCTGCCCGCAGCTTCGGCTGTGTTGTCACCCCATTTATTGGCAATGTAGCCGTGCGCGTATTCGTGAAAAATCACGGCCATCACAAACGGCGGGAATTGAAGAGAGAGTCTTTGTATACCTTCAGCAAAAGAAGAGTCCATAGTGTTATTTCAGAATTATCACACTCTTGACGACTATTCTCCCCCTCTTGGGTGAAATTTTTTATGTGCTGATTTGAGATGCTCCGGGCTGATATGCGTATAAATCTGTGTTGTGGATAAGTCAGAGTGGCCTAATAGGGTTTGTAAGGATCTTAAACCCATCCCGGATTGTAAAAGGTGAGTAGCAAATGAATGTCTAAGAACGTGAGGTGAGAGATTCTCCGGGATCCCTGCTTTTTGAGCAAAGGCTTGAAGAATCTTCCAAAAGGCTTGGCGAGTCATAGCCATTCCGTTGCGATTGAGAAAGAGATGATTCGTGGCAGGTTCAAAGAGAGGTCGAATTTGTTGTATATATGAATCTAGAATGGATCCCGCTACCTCGGCAAACGGGACGATTCTTTGTTTCCCTCCTTTTCCGTTCACTCGAAGATAAGACATGGACAGGTCGATTTCATGAGTGCTTAAGCTGACGAGTTCAGAAACTCGTAGCCCTGTGGCGTATAGAAGATAAATCATTGTACGGTCTCTGGCTTGGAGTGCGAGTTTGATCTTTGAGTCTGAATAATCCAAACCCCGGTCGACTTCTTCTAGAAGTCGAGTGATAGATTGTTCTGAAAGATATTTAGGAAGATTTTTTGGAAGATTAGGGGTTTTTAATTGTTCTGCTGGATTATGTTTGAGGTTTTGCTCTAGGCAGCAATATCTGAAGAATTGTCTGATGGAGCTGATTTTGCGAGCCAGTGAGGTGGATTTGTGTTTGGCTTCGTAAAGTTTGACGATGTGTCGGTCAATGTCTTGAGTTTCAACTTTTTCGAGTGGGATGTCTTTTCTGAGTCCTTCAGCGAATTGATCTAGATCTCGTTGATAGGCTTCGAGAGTGAGATCGGCTGAACCGTGATCGATCCTACGGGATTCGATAAAAGCGTGAATGGCTTCTTTGAGGCTAGTCAATGTTCTTAAATTATAAATGAAAAAGGACCGAAGTCCAATTTCTTGTCCCTCGGTCCTTTTTCTGTCCTTACGATTCTGCCCAATCGTAAGATTTGCGGGATTCTGCTGTTACTTTTTTACTTCCTTTTTAGATAGACCTCGGGCGTATGTCTTAGAGCTCGACTCTACTTCCACTGACCCAAGCTGTTTCTGCATCACTTCTACTTCTACTTTCGCAACCCGCATGGAGGAAAATTAGAATACTAACTTGATTCCATGGTTAGTGTTGTTCAAGAAGACATACACGTCGTTGTAAACTCTTTGTTGTCCAGGATAGATACTTAAATCTAATCCGATGCCGCTGATACAAGCTTGAGGCGCTGCGTATGGAGTTCCATACGGAGAACCGTAAGGAGTGCCACCATAAGGATAGCCTGTGTTTGGGTAAGGGCTGTAAGGCATAGGAGCATAACCGGTACCGTAGCCTGTGCCATAACCTGAAGAGAGGTAAGCTTGGTTCATGAGATCGCTGACTGCAGTTGGGCTCATGACCACGCTACCACTGACTTGAACGTTTCCAGTTCCATAACCTGTACCGTAGCTAGGACCATACATTCCTGGAGCTGCGCTGCCTGGGTACATTCCGGGGTAGACTCCACCCGCATAGTTATTGATGATGCTCATTTGTAAAGTTCCGTCTGCGCTGTTTCCAACATAAGAGTTGTATCCAGCTACAGGAGGAACTGCGAGTGCTCCACCAGCGGTAACACCGAATCCTAATTGAGAAACGACTCCTTGATAAGGAAGCATTCCCCCTTGAAGTTGGATCGATGTCACTTGGTAAGCTCCACCGTTAAATGTAATTGAAAGGGCTGTGCCGTAAGCACCTGCATAGCCACCGGTGAGGGGAAGAGGAGAACAGCCTCCTGCTCCAACCATGCCGCCTAAACCTGCTCCCACACCAAATGGGGGAACAACAGGGGCTCCGTTACCACAACCGACAAATAAAGTTGAAAGACCTGCAACGATCAGGGCGGTGATCGTCTGCATTTTCTGGCGCTTTTGATTCACGCTCGACATAAATAGTACCTCCACTACTTCTCTTCTTCTACGTTTTCTACAGTGCGATGAGGTTTCAACAAACCATCGCGTTCACTCTCTCAGGGGGAGATAAAGCAATTGTGATGCCAGATGGGTCATTTTTGACGCAGTTTTGGAAAATTTTTTAATTATATGAAAATAAAGGGTTATTTAGACTATCACTCAAATTGAAAACAGGATGTTGGTCTGAGTGAGCTTTCTTAGAGTGTTAATTGATTTTACAGTTGTTGAGAGTATTCCTGGCAAACTGGGTGCCGCGGTCATGTTTAAATTGCTCTACAGCACGAGCAATCGCACGACTGATCAGCCTCTGTCCTTGCGTATTTAGAAGGCTGGCTCGATCTTTAGGGTTACTCAGGAAGCCTGCTTCGATTAAGGCACTGGGCATATCCGCCCCTAGTAAAACATGGAAGAGTGCTTGCTTGACTCCGCGGTTTTTTGAATGGATCCGACGAGAAGAAAAATCGACTAATTTTTTTTGAAGTGCACAGGCTAGTCTTTTGCTTTCAGAAATATTTTTATCTAGTCTGAGATCTTTCAAAATAAGCGCAATGTCTTTTTGCGGAGCGTTTTCTTCATCGACAGAACTTAATACGGAGTTTTCCAATTGAGCCAGTCTTCGTGAAGACGCGTCGGTTGTGTTGTTGAGAATGTAAGTTTCGATTCCTTCAGCTGTATTTTTTGAATTGGGTCGATCGGTGGAGTTTAAATGAATGGAGAGAAAAATATCGGCTTTGAGTCGATTAGCAAGTGCGGTGCGATTTTTAAGTGCAACTTCTCGATCATCGGAGCGAGTCAGAATGACAGAAATTCCGCTTTCTCTGAGCTCTTGAGCGACTTGTCGTGAGAGTTGGAGCGTGATGTTTTTTTCAGCGATTTGTTTTTTTCCAGATTTGTAGACCGTGCCTAAGTCATTGCCGCCATGGCCTGGGTCTATGACAACTCGAAAGGCGTGTGCAGAGGTACTTTGGAGTGAAATGAAAAATAAAAATAGATATTTTCTCAGGAACAAAACCCTTGCCTCCTTCTTCTAGCTTATGGGAGAACGGGGGGGTGAATCAAGACGTGAAAATTTTACACGAATTTAGTTTATGGTTTGAGCGTCAAAAACGTGTTTTGCCATGGAGAAGCAAACCTACCGTTTATCGTGTTTGGATTTCTGAAATCATGCTGCAGCAGACCCAAGTCATAACTGTGATTCCCTATTTCGAAAAATTCATCGCCAAATTTCCGACAGTGCAGAAGTTAGCTCGTGCGTCTGAAGATCAAGTGATGAAGTATTGGGCTGGGCTAGGATATTACTCTCGTGCCAGAAATTTACACCGCGGAGCGAAGATGATTGTTGCTCAAAAAGGTCAGTTCCCTCAGACACGCGAGCAGTGGCTAGAGATCCCAGGTGTCGGAAACTATACTGCAGGAGCTATTCTTTCGATTGCCTATGATCAACCTGAGGCGATTTTAGATGGAAATGTGGAGAGGGTTTTGGCTCGCTTAGGAAAAATTGAAAATGATAAACATCTTTTATGGAGAATTTCAGAAAAATCAGTTCAGTTTGCATATTCTCAAGGGGTAAGGCCAAGTGTTTTTAATCAAGCGATGATGGAGCTAGGTGCAACAGTTTGTACACCTAAAAATCCAAAGTGCCAGATTTGTCCTTTCGCATCAGTTTGCAAATCAAAAAAAGATTCTTGCCAGGATCAATACCCACAAAAGAAGAAGTCTAAGAAGTGGATTGAAGTGAGAGAAGAGATTTGTTTTTATTTTGATCGTACGGGAAGAGTTCTGCTTCAAAAATGCGAAAATCAGAAATGGCGAAAAGGACTTTGGGATGGATTACCTCAGAAACTAAAAGCGGAAGGGAAAAAATTTAAAAAATTAGGTAGCGTACAGACTCGACACATTGTGACTCGTCATAAAATCCAAAGAATCAGTCATGTTTTTCAGCTGAAAACTTCAGGTTGGCAAGTGAGTGAGGAAGGTTTTTTATTTGCTCAATGGGTTTCGGCTCACGATTTGAGTGAAGTTCCAACGGGATCAGCTTTTAAGAAGACTTGGGCTCAGATTCGCGAGAAATTTCCTGGAGTCTTACGACAAAGTTGAGAGCCTGAACAGGAGTGAGGCTGTTGACGTCTGTTTTTTTGAGTTCTTCTATAATAGGGTTAGGAACTGGATTGGGAGCTTCTACTGCGATGATGGGTGAAGTGCGCATCATGGGTGTTTTCATGGGTGTTTGAGTCACAGGAGCTGTAAATAACGACATTTGGCCAGCTTTGACTAGGTCGAATTCAGTCGCAGGTTTTTTAGCCTCGAGTTCTTCTAGTACCTTCCAAGCTCTTTGGATTACAGCTGATGGCAACCCCGCTAGCTGAGCAACGTGAATCCCAAAACTTTCATTCGTTGGGCCTTCTTTTAAAAGGTATAAGAACCTGAGTTTTTCGTCTTTTTCGGTTTCTGCTCGAGCCACAGCCATATGAGCATTGGCGAGTGAAGGAAGGCACGAACTGAGATGCGTGAGTTCATGATAATGAGTCGCAAAAAGAGTGCGTGCACGAATTTGTTTGCAGATCCACTCCAATGTCGCCCAGGCAACGCTCATTCCGTCATAGGTACTGGTACCGCGACCGATTTCATCTAGGATAATAAGAGAATGTTGATCTGCATGATGAAGGATATAGGCTAATTCTGTCATCTCAACCATAAAGGTGCTTTGGCCTCGAGCAATCGCGTCTTGTGCGCCAATACGAGTATATAAGGAAGAAACTGTTCCCCAATGTGCAGCTTTTGCGGGGACTGCGCTTCCCATCTGCCCTAGCAATACAATGAGAGCGGTTTGCCTCATCACCGTAGATTTTCCCCCCATATTAGGTCCTGTGATCATGAGGGTTAATCTAGTGCTGGGTGAAAGCTGCATGTCGTTGGGAACAAAGCTACCAGAGCTCGATTGATCGACCAGAGGGTGGCGTCCAGCTTCGATTTTCATTTCAAGAGATTCATCAATAGTTGGAAAACACCAGCCTGCTTGTTGAGAAACCTGAGCGAGTGAGTGAAGAGTGTCAATTTCTGCTAAAATTTGTGCAGCTTCCATAATGGTAAGGGTTTGAGATCGGATTGTTTCTAGAAGATTTTCAAAAAGATCAGCTTCAAGGGTTTTTTGTCTGAAGGCAGCATTGATGATTTCGTCTTCGAATTTTTTGAGTTCTTCTGTAAAAAATCGCTCAGCCCCGACCATGGTCTGTTTGCGTTGATAGTGAGAGGGAACGTTCTTTAGATGAGCCTGAGTGATTTCGATGTAATAACCAAAAACTCGGTTGTAGCGGACTTTCAGTGAAGAGATTCCGGTGCTTTCTCTTTCTTTCGTTTCCAAATCAACTAACCACTGCTGACCTTTTTCGTTGATGGTGATGAGTCGATCTAAATCCGAATCAGTTCCCAGGTTGAAAATCCCGCCGTCTTTGGTAGTCAGAGGAGGTTCGGGCTTTTGTTTTTTTAGAATTTCTTGAGTGAGGGGACTCAGTTTTTGAGCAAGTTGCTCTAGTCGGTTTTTTATTTCATAAATATACGAAGTATTTTGTGAAAGAGTCTGAGAAAGAATGTTTTGAACAGCCGACAGGGTATGAAGCGAACTTCCTAGAGCAAAGGTATCTCTCGGGTTAGCTAATCCTGTGTTGACTCGTCCCATGATTCTTTCGATATCGTAAATTTCGGATAAAAGCGGGGTTAACTTGGAGTGAAGTGGAGTAATCGCTTGAACAGCATTTTGGATTTTTTGAATTTCCGAAGGTAAGCACGATGGAGACAGTAATCGCCGTTTGAGCTCTCGTGCACCCATTGAAGTTTTGGTTCGATTGATGAGAATATAAAGATCTTCTAGGTCTAAATGCTGAGCTGTGTGGGGGCCTAAAACTAAAGACTGAGGACGGTGTAAGGCTTGTGGCAGCTTCAGATGAGGAAGTCTTTTGAGCTGTTGAGTTTTCAGAACATATTGCACCAGTGTTGCAAGAGCTTGAATAGCAATAGGGTGTGGGAGAAAATTTTCAAGGTGGGCAAGTTCATATTGTTGTTTGAGTAGATCGTTGGCCTGAGTGATAGAAATCAGATACGAGGGAAGTTTTTCGACTAAAACAGAGGAAGCGAGAGTGAGTTCTTCTTGAGTTTTTTCTGAAATTTTTTCGGATAGTAAAAGATGTCGGATGGGTAAGGCTTCAAGTTCCATTCTGAGTTTTTCAGATTCCATGGGTTCGCTAACGAGGACTTCGCCAGTGGAGGCGTCCAGACAAGCTAAGATCCATTGTTGATCAGTTTTATCTAAAGCAAGCGCTGTTGCTAGAAAGTTAGAGGAAAACCCTTCGACATCAAAATGAACTCCGGGTGTAAAGACGCGAGTGATCTCTCTCCTGACTATGGCCTTGCCGGTTGTGGGGGGTTCTAACTGCTCTCCAATCGCTACTTTTTTTCCTGCTTTGAGAAGTTTCTGAATATATCCTTGAACGCTGTGATGTGGAACGCCGGCCATGGGAGTTGGATTGGCTTTGTTTTTGTCTCGGCTAGTGAGTGTGATCTCTAAGATCCGGGAAGCCTCGACAGCGTCCTGACCAAAAAGTTCGTAAAAATCTCCCATGCGGAAAAATAATAATGAATCTGAAACTTGGGATTTGAGATCCCAGTATTGTTTCATGAGAGGAGTCTGGTTTTCATCTGCTTGCTTGGACACTGTGGAGAGGATTTAACAGTGAGAATGAAAGAGGTCTAGGGGGATTCTTAATTCTATCTCTGATGCTGCACACCAATGCGGTGGACTTTAACCATATTCGTCGTGCCGCGTCGCAATGTAGGAACTCCAGCTGTAACCACGACTAAGTCCTTGGGCTCAGCCCAACCCTCTTTTTGCAAAACTTTCTCAACCATAGAGAAAAGATCGTCTGTAGCCACGATTTTAGGGATCAGCACGCATCTTACACCCCAGACGAATTGAAGTCGTCTGAGCATCGATTCATTATCTAATATGGCTACAATAGGAGTAGGGGGGCGATATTTTGCTAAAGTCTTAGCAGCCATCCCAGAGTGGGTCAGACACGCAATTGCAACAGCCCCAACCTGCTCTGCCATTTGTGCTGCACTGTGTTCAATTGCATCTACAACAGAGCCTGGAAGAGGAGGTGTGGAATGGTGCCTGGAGTACTGTTGTGTCGCACGTTCAGCTTCGAGAATGATTCTCACCATCGTTTGCACCGCTTCGATAGGATATTGTCCTGAAGCGGTTTCGCCAGAAAGCATGACCGCGTCGGTTCCATCAAAAACAGCATTCGCTACATCGCTCGCTTCTGCGCGAGTTGGGGTAGGTGCGGAGATCATGGACTCAAGCATTTGTGTAGCTGTGATAATGGGAACGCCCAGAGCATTACACGAATGGATCAACTGTTTTTGAACCACGGGTACTCGCTCCGCTCCGAGTTCTACCGCCATATCTCCTCGAGCTACAAGTAAGCCATCTGAAACCTCCACGATGGCATCTGCATGCTCAATTGCTTCTTCTCTCTCAATTTTAGAAATCAGCAGTGGGATGTCGTTAGAAGTTTTTTTAATTTTTTTTCTCAAAATTTCAATGTCTTCTTCAGATCGAACAAAGGAAAGAGCTACAGCGTCGACTCCTTGAGAAATTCCGAATTTTAAGTCTTCAAGATCTTTCTCTGTTAAGCAAGGAATGGTTAACGGAGTCCCCGGCAGGTTCATCCCTTTGTGGTCTTTAAGAATGCCGCCTACTTCAACTTCAACGGTGATCTCAGGAACGCTTACCTGGGTAGTTTTTGTAATAATTTTTCCATCATCAAACAGAATGCGGCTGCCTTTGCGGACTTCTTGAGCAATAGCTTCCGCGATTTCTGCAGAAATGGGAACAGCTATTTTACCTGTGATAGAAGCTTTGGGTGAAGCCCCTTCGGGGTGAAGAAGGAGAGTGTCTCCAGCCTTTAGAGTTAAACTCCCTTTCGGAAGTTTTCCGACTCGAATTTTAGGACCTTGCAGATCCTGCATAATGGCAATGTTTTTGCCAGATTTTTTACTCGCTTCTCGAATAGTGGAAATTAAATTTTTATGAAAAGCATGATCTCCATGGCTGAAGTTCAGGCGTGCTACATCCATTCCTGCTTCGATCAGATCGTAGAGAGTTTTAGAGTTGTGGGAGGAGGGTCCCAGCGTACAGACGATTTTAACTCTTCTTCTGGAGGTTGAATGCATGAGCGCGTTTTAGCCTTTCGAGTTCTTCTTCGTGATTTTGATTAAGGTACCGCTCACGTTCTTTGTATTGTGCTTCAGTTTGTGAAATTCGTTGTTCATAGGCTTTAGCTTGTTCATCTAATAATTGTTTGTTCTTTCGGTCATTTTCACGAATCATCTTATCTGCTTGAGCCTTCATATCATCTTGTAAGGTTTGAGCATCGACTTTTTGATCCGCTAACTTCTTATTATATGTTCTCACTATCTCATTTTCTCGGGCAGTGGAATCTCTTTGTTTCATTCTAGCTTGAAAATCTGCCTCTTGTCTTTGAAGAGCTGTTTTAGCATTAAAGTCATCTCTTAAATTCTGTAAGACTTCTTCATAACTTCTTCGTTGTTTCTCCAACATTGTGCTGTAAGAGCGGGTGAGGTTTTGTTGCTGACGATTCATCTCTTCGTCTTTATTACGAAGGGTCAAATCTTTCATAAAGTCGATGTCAGTAATATGTTCTAATAGCTGATTGCGCTCTTGATTGGTTTGATTAGCAAATTGTCTTTGCATTTTTGCATCCTGAGTGTCTCGTTCAGCGATCGTGTCTTGAACGAGATTGGAATAGGTTCTGACGACAGAATCAGTCGCTTCCTTGTTGCGAGTCTGTTCCGCATCAAATGCCTTGCCGTATTCGTTAATGACTTTTTTTCTCACAGCTTCTTCAGCAGCAGGGGAGATAGCAGAGGTGTCAGAAGAAGTGGATTTATAAAGGAGTTCTTTTTCTAAAGCTCGGATTTTGTCTTGATCATTGATTCGCTGATTGTTGAGAGTTTTTTGAAATTGTTGAGCTTGGTTTTCCATCGCCTTGTTGCGGGCTTCGGCGGCTTGTTGGAGTTGGGACTCGCGAGCTTGCTCAGCAAGTTGGTTGTCTTTTTGTCGTTGGAGTTCCAATTGAGAACGATCGCGCATAAATGTGTTTTGCAAATCACGATTGGTTTCATGGTGGTCCTGCGTGAGAATTTGGATTTCTTTAGTAAAGTGTTTATCCTTCTCAGCTAGGCTACGGTTATGAATGTAATTGTTATATCGATCGGTTTCTTTGGCCTGTTGTTTAAGTTTAGCGATTTCGCCTTCGTAGCCTTCTTCCATGAGTTTGAGTTTAAGGTTGTTTTCATCATCAAACTCTTTTCGAGCTTCATAGGTGCCCTGAGCTTTTTCTTTTTTATATTTTTGATCGGTGGAGGCCAGTTCATCGATGGTGGCACGAAGTTGAGCGGTTTCATTGGCTCTGCTTTCGCGAGAATCTTGTACGGCATCATAAAGTTTTTTCTCGTAAGCTTTTCTTTGTGTTTCAATCAATTTGTTGTCCGCACGTTCTTGAGTGCTCAGTTTTTTACCATAAACGTATTCCGTCTCAGAGATAGCTTCTTCCGCACGACGGCGTTGAAAATTCATATCATCCATACGATCTTTGTTGAGCCGCTCATAGTTTGCAGCCGCTTCTGATTTGAAACTATTAAATTGTTCTCGTTCATCGCCTGCTGCGCGCTGGTAGTCTTTGGATGCTGAGTCATGTGCGGCTTGGACTGCTTTTTCCATGCGCAATTCTTGTTCACGATTGAGCTGTTCTATTTTTTTAGAAAAGCCTTCTCGAGCGTCACTGATATCAGCTTGGTCTTTTTTTCTTTGAGCGTCCGTAGCTTCTTTGAGACCTTTGAGTTGAGTTTTTATGACATCGGCATCATTGCCTTGAAAACGTCCATACTTGTCATAGGTTTGTGCTTTAATACGATCGACTTCTGCTTTTTGGTAAGCGCGATCGTTTTCAATTGCATCATTGGATTTTTGGCGAGCGTTTTCTATAGTTCGGGCAGAGTCTTCTTCGTTTTTACGTACAGCTTCTTGGTATTTGTCTTCTAGATTTTTGATTTGAGCTTCGCGTTTTTCTTCATTACGCTTATGCTCTTTGATCAACTCGTCTTCAAGATCGCTGATCGTTTTCTGGTAGTAATTATATCCGCCGTCTGAGGGGGGTGATACGCCGGGCATTCCGTTGCCTCCAAGCTTAATTATAAACAAAGGGTGAAGAAGCCGTATAGAGGAAAAATTTGCAGGGGTGGACGCTGATTTTAGCGTTAGAATTTTGTCTCTTCGATCGCTTTTTTGGTCTTTTCTTCCTCTAAAGCTACCAGTTTCATTCTCATAGAGATCAATCGACCAATTCGGTATAAAAGTGTGTTTTCATCGATGGTGTCTGAGTCTACAGTGCGCCATCCTTCTAGAACATCTCGCTGAACAAGTTGTTCTTTTTTGACGGTCACCTTGATCGCGGGCACCCCATTATAGAAGGCTTTGGCTACGCTAATAGAAACACGATACTGGGCCTTGAGAAATGAGTCCTGGTCTCCAAACGAATCTGCAAAACTTTTTTCAGCTGTATTATTGGTCCAACGAGTTTGAACAAATCCCGCATCCCGGTTGGATACATCTAAGTTGTTTTTCTTCAAACTATCTAAGACAGATTGCCAAGCTGTATTGAAATCGGTGAGAAAAAGTCGAGAGTATGTATTTTCTGCATTTGCTCCAACACTCTGTTTGTAAGCGGTCATGCAGGCTGTTTGAGAGCCAATCAGAATCAAGCAAAGAACCCGAGCGGCAACTTGTCTAAGGCTGTAAGATAGAGGCATCTTCTTCTATTGTGACGCTGGGTTGAGCTTCAGGCAAGAGTTCTTGTAAGTTATGAATAGAAGCCGCAAATCGAGAGAGTTTTTCAATCACTCTGACTCCATCGATTTCACCAGGATTAAATTGAGACCCAAACTCCAATTGAACAGTAGAAGTCGTTGCGGCTTGAAACTGATCAATAGCCAGTTTTTTGGGGACTTTCACTTTTTGTGCTGCAGGCAGTGCGTAAACCATCCAAACGGGTTGAGTAGTGTCAAATACAAGAGCGCCAATCCCACGTGTGGGTGCTTGGATTTCGTAGTAGTCGTCTTTTGGGTTTGTAACAGTATTGAGAGGGTAAAAAGGTAAGTACTCCCCTGGCTTAATCAGGTCTCCATTTGGGTCATTGGTTAAAATCCCTGTGGCGATTTTTGGATTCTTGCTGACGGCTACGGTGAGAATATGTTCAGACTTCCCTAGTTTATTTTCCGAAGAGTTTAAGTCTACTGATTTGACTTCGCCTGGTTTGGCAGCAAAAACAGGAACCTTAATGTCTGTTGGGACTAGAGTTTTTCGATTTCCGTCCAAATCGCTGATGGCTGCTACGAAAACATCCGAGCGAAACGGAGGAGGATTAACTGTGACTTTAAATTTAGGCTTGAGTGGAATAGAAAGCTGAGCGTTCATCTTAAAGTCTTGTGAGGTTTGTATGGTGTCGGTCATACCTAGATGCGTGATTTTAAGTTGATTGATGAGGTCTAAGTTAGCACCACTCCCTCCCCCTGTAATAATAGAAAGCGCATCTCGAACTTGAAGTTGTCCTTGAAGGCCGATGAGTTTTACGCTTCGGTTAGAGAGGACGGGTAAGCGGTAATCGGGTTTATCCAAGTGAACTTTGCCCACAATAACGTTGATGTCTTGTGCGGGAAAAGTGAGATTGGATGGAATATTTCTAGGGCCGTAAACATCAATCACATCGCGAAGAGGAGAAACAAAAAGAGAAGCATTAAATCTAAAAAAATCATAGGCATTGATATTTGGGAAAACCACACCCGCATAAATCAGTTTACCGAGCTCAGGGGTTTTCCAATCCTGAACAGATCCACTAGCTAAAACAGTCATAGAAGAATCCGATGCGGGTTTGAGATAGATTTGAATTTTTTTATTTAAAATCCCCGCAACGGAAAGAGTAACGTAACCTTTTTTACTGACAGTCAAAGTTTTGGGTGCATTGAATTTGTATGGATGGGTATTCCATATGCCTTGTTCATTACTATCACCTTGAAGTTCTGCAGGATCAGAAAAGCTCGTTTGAAATACAAGATGAGCTCCAGATACAGGAAGTTGGCTAGTATCATCGTAAACTGTAACTTTGACTGCGCTTGTGCTTCCTAAGGGAGTAGGGTCACTTACACTAAAACCTAAGGTTTCGGAATAAGCTGTCCTGCTGGATAGCCCACTGGATAGCGTGATGAAAAATAAAAGCCCTGAAAGATATAAGTAGTTCAAATGAATCCCCCCCCTTTATTCAGGCGCTAACCCTATAGAAAGGCATTGCATTCTGTCAACAGGGTATGCAATGTATGATGAACTATGGTGCAGCATCAGACTCAAGATAAAGTCGACGAAATGATTCGTGTGTTGAGTGTTGAAGCACAAGCGATAGCTCAGTGCGCTGAACGTTTTAGAGATCCACAGCACCGTGAAACCCTCTCTCGTGTTTTAGATTTGGTTAAAAAGAAACTCGAGCAAGGCGGTAAGATTATTGTTTCTGGTGTGGGAAAGTCTGGAAAAATTGGGCAGAAAATTGCCGCGACTCTTTGCAGTACAGGAAATCTTTCTGTTTTTCTTCATCCCACAGAAGGGTTGCATGGAGATTTAGGAGTGGTAAGGGCTCAAGATATCATCCTTGCCTTAAGCAATACTGGAAATACAGATGAACTGGTTCAGCTTCTTCCTTCTCTCAAAAAGGAAGGGATATCTGTGATCGCAATTTGTGGAAATCCTCATTCTAAACTGGTTGAGCACAGTGATCTTTGGATCGATGCTTCTGTTGAGCAAGAAGCTTGTCCTCATGACTTAGTTCCGACTTCAAGCACTACGCTGACTTTAGCTATTGGCGATGCTCTTGCAATAGCTTTGATGCAGATGCGCGGTTTTGATTCTAGATCTTTTGCAAAACTTCATCCTGGCGGCACCTTGGGTAGACGGCTTCACCTGAAAGTATCAGACTTGATGCATCAGGGTTCTGCTGTTGCGACTTTAGGTCCACAAGCGTCTATGGATGAGGTGGTTATGGCTGCCACTGAAAAGAAGCTTGGAGCAGTCTTGATTGTCGATGGTACAAAGTTGCTGGGTTTGATTACAGACGGAGATATTCGTCGTGCTCTTAAACATAAAGAGAAGTTTTTTAAAATGACTGCAGCAGAAGTTATGACAACAAAGCCTTTTACGATTGGATTAGAGAGTATGGCTCAAGATGCGTTAGAGCAAATGGAAAACCGTCCCAGCCAGATCAATGTGCTTCCAGTGGTGGATTCAAATGGTAATTGGAAAGGCCTAATTCGACTCCATGATCTCGTCAGAACTCTCTAGCCATTCTACTCATTCTACGCATTGTCCGCGTCCGCAGTGTAATGGGGTTTTAGTTCAAAAGCCCAAATATCCCTATCCGATTTGGAGCCAGCTGGCTTTTGGAGTGAGTTTTATTACTTTTGTTTTTGCCGTGGATCGTTATCCTTTAACTCGAGTAGGGCTCGCTTTTTGGTTTGCTTTGCAAGTGGTATTAGGCATCATTTTAGTCCGTCAAAGGATAAGAACAAAAATAAGAATTTTACGTTGTATCCGCTGCGGCAAGGATTTATGATAATGATCTGTTTAAAACTTAGTTAAAAAAAGGATGGAGGCTACTTTCGTGCACCCAATTAATAAGAATAAAAAATATGCGACTTTTACTTTAGCAACCAGTTTACTTACTTTAGGCGTTTTTGTTGTGATTGCAGCTTGTACGGACCAACAAGCTAAAGCCAAAGTGAACTTCATCTATAAGTCTGCTCCCAAAGACGGGGTAGTCGCTAAAATTGGAAGTGAAGAGATCACTGAAGATGCCTTAGTTGGAGAAGCAAAGCTCGATTTCTTAGAAATCAAAAAAAATGAGTATGACTTGAAAATGGAAAGACTCAATCAGTTGATGATCGAGAAGCTTTTGGGTGAAGAAGCAAAAAAATCCAACATGAGTTTGGATGAGTATATTGATAAAAAAGTAATCGGAGCTGGAGCGGCAGTTTCTGACGCTGAGTATGGCAAATTTTTGGATAAGCTGATCAAAGATGGTCGTCTCAAAGACAAGAACGTCGATGAGAAAATCAAAGAACAGATCATGGCTTTTCTTGGTGCAAATAAGAAAAAAGAAAAGGTTCAAGCTTATTTAGCTAAGCTTTCTAAGTCTAGCCCAGTCGAAGTTTACTTCAAAGCTCCTCGACTTAAGGAAGTTCAAGTAGGAGAGTCTCCAACCGCAGGCGGCCAGAGTGCAAAGGTGACGATTGTGGAATTTTCTGATTTCCAGTGTCCTTTCTGTAAAATTGCTGCTGAAACAGTGGGAGAGCTTAAGACAAAGTATGGAAGCAAGATCAAGTTAGCTTTTAGACATTTTCCTCTTAATATTCACCCTCAGGCTCGTCCTACATCAGAAGCTTCGATGTGTGTGCATGAACAGGGTTCTTCTAAGTTTTGGAAATTTCACGACCTTGCGTTTCAGAATCAGAAGAGCTTGGATTCAGCCAGTTTGGAGAAATATGCAAAAGAAGTTGGAGCTAACGTAGAGAAATTCAAAGAATGCGTAAACTCTAAAAAGTATGCACAAGCGGTTCAAGGAGATATGGCTTACGGTGAAAAGCTTGGGTTGAAGTCAACTCCAACATTTTTTATCAATGGTCGTTTGGTCAGTGGTGCTCTTCCTTTAGATAAGTTTAGTGAGATCATTGACGAAGAGTTATCTTCAGCTACGAATTAACGGATGAGTGTTTTTTTCCAAACTTGAATGCGTTGATGAATGGGAAGCTCTCGACCGGTTTTTCGGTTTGTGAGCTTCTCTAGCGCATGAATGGTTTTGATCTGAAATTCCCGGTCGGGGATTTGATCTAATACCGCCGCAATTTGAGGGGTATAGGCCGTCGCATTGAGCTCAACCAGGGTTTGAAGTGCTTTTTCTGGCACCCAAGTTGTTTTTCCAGCGTGATAATTATCAGAGTTTTTCAGGGATTTGACTAAAGCCGCTTCAAAGCCTTTGGGCTTAAGGATTTTAAGTGTTTCTACGGCTTCGAGACGAACCACGAGAGCTGGATCTTCGATCAAGGGGATTGCCAAGGAATTTGCTGTAGACGAATTGAGCAGGGTTAATGCGCGAAGTGCACCTGTTCGAATCATCCAAGAAGAGTCCTTTAGGTAAGGAGCTAAGAGGCGAGCTGTAGGTTTGCCTCCGAGTTTAGTTGCGCCCATCAGAGCGATGTAGCGGTCTGGGTCATTTTGCTTGATATCGGATGCAAATTTGAGAAGAGCAGGAACTGCGGCTGTTCCATAATCTTTTTCCCAGCTTTTAATTAGGTCTTCGAAATTTTTTTTCTTTTGGTTATTTTTTAAATCAGATTGAATAAGTCCATAAAATGCAGCAGTAGGAATGGGAGCCGCTAAAGAGGAGCAACTCAAAAGTAAGCTGAGTCCAACCCAAGATCGTGTTTTAACCATTGAGCATTTTCTCAAACTCTGCAACCAGATCAGCATCGGTTTTTTCAGCGGCCTGAGCTTCTGTCGATGTGGGTGCAGCGACTAGATCTGGTGTTGTAGGAGATGCAACAGCTGTAGTGGGAACAGCAGTGGGGACTTCTTGAATACTCTTTTCAACTTGATCCACTAAGCCTTCAAATTGGGCATCACCAGTAGCAGCAGCCACAGGAGATGTCTCTGCGGCTGCTGTTGTGTTTTTCGGAGAAGGAACTGGTGCAGGAGCGGTGGCTTGGGCTACATCGCCACCTTTTGCAGCGAGTGCGGCTCTCAATTGCTGATTTTCCTGTTGGAGTCTTTTTAAATTTGCAAGGTCGTCTTCAATAATGCTGTATTCAGCAAGTTTGCCTTCGAGGTCTGAAACTTTTGTTTGAAGTGCAGTGACAACAGTAGGGTCCCCAGCACCACTGGCTGCAGGGGAGGAGGAGGCTGAAGTCGATTGTGTTTTTGCAGTGGCCAGCTCTTTTTCTATTCTGGCTTTATCAGCGAGCATCGCTTCCATCGAGCGAGTTTGTTCTAAAATTTTTGCTTCCAAAGCAGTCATCTTCACGTCTACGCTTCCTGTATGGGCCATGGCTTGAGGATCGAGCTGTATACCTGCTGCTGAAAGGAGTCCAAAAAGTTGCGAGCGAAGTTCTTGAGCGTCTAAGATGAGTTGATTGAGATAATTTTTTACAACAGGGCCAGGCACTTCTTTTTCAATCACTCCTTTTTTGCGTTTATGGAGAACCCAAAAGGCAGTGTAACCTGTGCAGATTAAACTGATCATCAGCGCTTCGATCAAAAGTGCTTCAGGAGTAAAACGTGAAAAAACATATACAAACGACGACATAAGCCCCCAGTCCTACCCCTATTGTAGAAGGCCTAGAAATTCCATGTCAAATCGGACAATAAGCGGGTGCGATGGTTTGTGAGAGCGAAGAGTGCAGAATGGAGTTAGAAGCTAAGAGCTCAGGGTGCTCAATATTGAGCATTTTTCCTTTAAAATCAGTAACTTTACCACCCGCTTCTAGCACTAAAAGAGCTCCTGCTGCAACGTCCCAAGGTGAGAGATTCCTCTCCCAAAAACCGTCAAAAACTCCACGAGCAGTATAGGCAAGATCTAACGCAGCGCTGCCGGGACGGCGAACAGCCCGTGCAATTCCGCTGAGGCGCTCAAAAGCATTCATCTCTGCATGGAGCAACTCATCTTTGCGATATGTGAAACCGGTAGTGAGCAAAGAGTCTTTGAGCTCTTTAGTTTTTGAAACATGAATTTTTTTTCCGTTCACTGTGGCGCCTTGCCCACGAATAGCTAAGTAAAGATCTTTTAGGATGGGATGGTAAATGGCACCCGCAATCAGCTCTCCTTCCCATTCAGCTGCAATTGAAACGCAAAACATCGGGAAGCGATGAACAAAGTTAGTGGTTCCATCTAGAGGATCGATGATCCATCTTCCAGAGTTTTTTCGAGTAGCATGAGGCTGAGATTCTTCTGCGAGAATGTCAAATTCAGGAAAATTTTTTTTCAGAATTTTAAGTGCAGCCGCTTCTGAAGCCAAGTCTACTTGTGTGACTAGTCCCGCCCCTTTTTTCTCACTGACTTGAAGTTTTTTTTCAAAATACTTGGCCAGAATTGCGCCAGAAGCCAGTGCTGCTTCAATAATGGTTTTTTTTAACTTAGGGGAGGGTTGCACGATAAGCCTCCGCAAGTTTTCGAGTGAGGGGGCCTGGTTTTCCTCCATGAATGACGGCGTCGTCAACTTGAGAGACGGGATAAACTTCTCTCAATGAGCTTGAAACGAAAACTTCGTCAGCTTCTTTGAGTTTTTCTGGGGGGAAACGGGTCTCACGAACTTCAATACCCAGCTTTTGCGCTAGCGTTAATGTATGTCTGCGAGTAATTCCATCTAAAATACCGATATCTAAAGGTGGGGTAACAAGGATATTTTTTTTAATGTAAAAAATATTAAATGTAGTTCCTTCAGTCAAATGTCCTTCTGAGTTACAGAGTAAGGCATCGTCGAAGTTTTCTTCGCTGGCTTCTAAGTAAGATAATAAATTGTTCAAATAGTTCCCTGATTTCATTGCAGGATCTAAAGCTCTTGCATCGTTTCGGATACGACTCACGATTTTGAGTTTCATACCTTTTTCTTTTTGCTCAGAGGTATAGATTTCAACGGGTTGGATAATGATGACAAAAGTAGGTGGAGTGAGTAGGTTTTTCAACCCAAAGCCAATTTTGCTTACGCCGCGTGTAATGATAATGCGCATATAAGCTTCAGTATTTTGCCTACCTTCTTTTTTCTGAAACTGGTGAAAGGTTTTGTAGATCTCGTTTTTATATATTTCTGTGGTTTTATCGAGTTCCATTTTGCAAAGTTCCGCTGATTTCTCTAGTCTGACCATATGGTCGTCGATCATAAAGAACTTGCCCCGATAGGAGCGGGCAACTTCATAAAGACTATCTCCATAGAGGAATCCACGGTCAAAAACACTGACTTTGGCTTGAGAAGGGTCTTCAAAGATGGTCCCGTTGATGTTTACAATGGCATCTTTCATCTTGAGATGGTGATATATGCTATTGTTAAAAAAGGCCAATAGAAATGCTTGAGAATACTGAGTCCTTATTGGGAGTGCCCCCACGATCGGGAAACCTTCGGGTGATTACAGCTGGATTCGAGAAAGAATCACTCGATGAATTGGATCGACTTTTAAAGACGCTTAACGTGGACTCTGTTGCGCGGCATCAGATGACAGCAAGAACGATTACCCCAGCGACTTATATTGGACGTGGAAAAGTGGATGAACTAAAGCTTTCTTTAGAGCAGACCCAAGCGGATGCTGTCATTATTGATGTGGAGCTTTCTCCCAATCAACTAAGAAATTTAGAGAAAATTTTATCTAAACCTATTTTAGATCGTCCAGGAGTTATCATTGAAATTTTTTCCCGTCATGCCAGAACAAAAGAAGCTAAAACTCAAGTGAGTTTAGCGAGACTTCAATATCTTCTTCCGCGATTAGCTCACTTTTGGACACACTTTGAAAGACAACGTGGAGGCGCAAAGGGTAGTCGAGGGATGGGGGAGAAGCAAATTGAAGTAGATCGAAGGTTGGTCAAAACTAAAATTGGATTTTTAAGAAATCAGCTCAAAGACATTGAAAGAGAAAGAAAGATCCGCCGACAGGGACGGCAAGACATTCTTAAAGTCGCTATTGTAGGATATACAAACGCTGGTAAGTCGACTTTGCTTAATCACATGACTCGAAGTCATGTTTTAGCTGAAGATAAACTTTTTGCGACACTAGATGCGAGCGTGAGGCTTCTAGATCCAAATAGTCATCCTCCTATTGTGGCGATCGACACGGTGGGGTTTATCAGCAATCTCCCTGTCTCATTGATTGCGTCTTTTCGATCTACTCTTGAAGAATTAAAGGATGCAGACCTTTTGGTTCATGTGGTGGATGCCAGCTCTGCTCAGGCTCGAGAACAAATGGAAGTCACTGAAAATATTTTGAAGCAACTTGAAGTGGGCGATAAACCTAGAATAGTTGTACTGAATAAAGCAGACCTTGTGCAATCTCAAGGTCGTCTCAACCAAGCTCGCGTGGTTGCACCTGGTGCAATGCGAATATCTGCGCTCAATACTGATGATGTGCGTCGATTGAGAGATAAGATTTTAGAACACTTTCGTAGTACTCTTGAGGTTTGGGAAATTATGTTACCTTATGCAGAAAGCAAACTCGAGAGTCAGCTTCATGCTCATGGAAGTGTCGAGCTTTCGCGTCCGATGGAAAAAGGAGCTTTTTATCGCGTAAGAATAGCTGGAGAATGGGCAAAGAAATTGGGTTTGAGCAGGTATAAGCTATGAGACAAGTTTTTATATTTCTATTGCTTTCATTAGAGGCTTTCGCACAAGCATCTGGAGTTGCAGAACTTCCTTTACGTTCTGTTTATCAGACAAAAGATGATTTGCTGACAACTGAAAAGGTGGGGCAGCTTGACCCAGAAGAGTTGAATCCTCACCGTCAGCGATGGATCTTACATCGCCAGGTAGAACTCAGATCTCTTCAGCCTGTTGAATTAGAAAAAGGGCGATATGGTATTACAGCTATGGATTTGGACTCAGTCACGCATCTTTATTTGAGAGGTCCAGGACCTTGGTTTCAACAAATTGAGGATTTTCAATGTGAACCGGAGTTTCATTCTTATTTTTCAACTCCAGAAGGTGCAAAAGTTGCTGCGGATGTAGCAGCCAAACTTTGGGATGAGACGCTTAAAGTTCAAAAGCTCAAATTGGCTTTAGCCATGCGGCAGATTTCATCTCAGTATCCAAATATAGCACTGATTATGGGAAAGCTTTTATTTCATGAGTGGCTGAAAGACACCGAAACAGAGTGGCGAGCTAAAGCTCGAAGACAGTCGCAGACGTCTGAATGGCGTTTTTATACTCAAAAAGCAGTTCAACTGGGGATCTGTAAGACAGGAGCCTCTGGACTTGTCCCTAAAAGTAGAAAAAAGCTAACTCACGCTTGGGAAAACCTCATGGAAGGGGTGAAAGCTGAAGACCCTCAGAAGACGCTGTTGACCCGTGCTCCTGCAAGACGTTGGAATGGATTATTTTCAGTTCGTGTGAGTATGAGGATTCGTGGAGTGCAGCTGAATGGTCAGTTTTTAATTGATTCTGCTTCAGGTTCGAGTCTGATTTCACCGGATTGGTTGAAGAGTCAGGGGATTGATCCAGCTTGGATTACCGTTCGTGGTGCTCACCCTCAGCGAGTGGTTTGGGCAGGAGGGAATAGTGGTTTAGCTGAGAAGGCCCATGTTTCAGATATTGAAGTGAGCAGCCTCAAGCTTCCTATTCAGGATTTTCTTTTATTAAATACTGATATTTTTGGGCCTCCGGAAAATATTTCTCGTTGTTGTGATGGGATTTTAGGAAATGACTTTCTAAGAAGATACGTTGTTGAAATGCGACCTACTTTGCCTGCTGAGGTGAACATTTATGATCCCAATGGGTTTAGTCTCGCCCGAGAAACACCCTGGGTTGAAGTGAGTGTGACGCCTCGTGGAGATTTAATCAGTGACTGTCAGGTTGCTCCTCTGAGCAGAAAGGGCAATTTGGCGCTCTTGGGTTTACGATGGGATACAGGTAATGACAGCGTTTTAGATATCAGCGAGCCATGGCATAAAGCTGTGCGCTCACAGGGGCTAGTGGGGGATGCAAAATGGAGTGTGCAGTGTGGAAACGTCAAGATAGGAGAGGGGTTTCAGGCAAGTTTAGCTTCTGGGGGTGTATTTTCTGAGAAATCCATTCCTGCAACTTTTGGGATGGGGACATTAGGGAGAGGAGATATTGTTTTTGATCTTCCTCATGGAAAAGTATGGTTGAACGAGGCTTCATTGAAAAAAAATGTTCACCGCACTCGGTCAGGTCTTAAAGTGGAGTATGTAATGAAAGCTGGGGAGCGAGCCTTGCGTATTAAAGAAATAGGGACTGGTCCTGCACGCGATCTTTTACGATTTGGCTTAAAACCAGGAATGTTTATTACCCATGTTGATTCTATGCCAGTTGAGGATTTGGACCTATGGGAAGTGGAGCAGAGGCTTTCTGGAATGAAGGGAGATGTTGTATCTTTGGAATGGCAGACGGCTGAGAAAAATATCAAATTGGCGCCATTGAAGTTAAGATGAGTTTGCATTTTCGTGAGAAATTTTGCTTGGGCGAATTTCAGCTTTCATTCGATTTCACTTCCGACGCAGAAACCAACTCAAGTGATCAGAAATCGTCTGAATTTCAGACTATAAGAATTTAGCAGATTACATAGAGTCATTTTATGCTAGGTCTTTTTTGACACATTTGGCTACTACTTTATGCAAAGATTTTTACACTATGGTAAAATAGTAAATGTCCTACACGGACAGAAAAGGAGGTGGTGAGATGGCAAACATTGAAAGTCATAAATCCAAGGTGGAGGTGTTCAACCTCTAGTCGGAACCGTAGATCCGACTTGGATGGTCTCACCGACCACCAGGATAGTTTTACGAGGGGACGGTCGAAAGGCTGTCCCCTTTTTTATTATCCCGATCTTAGAAATACTCGCTCAAGCCCCCATCGATCATCAGTGCGGCTTGCAACAGCAACTAAAGATTCTTTGCAATAAATAGCTACATAAGAATCTTGGCCAGGAGGGATGACACCAAGAACTTCAGAGCGACCAATGACTTGATTGAGAATATCTTGTTTTCCATTCCCAATGGCCATAGATTCTTGGTCATTTACTTCTGTGCGTTTATAACCATCTAACAGTCGGTTAAAAGGAATCCAGCAAGGAAGTTCGTCCCATGTTGTTCCGGCTTGTACATTTTTTTGAATTTCCGCAACAGTCATTGCGTTTTCTAAACGAAAAACCCCAGATCCGCTTCGTTCTAATTTTGAAAGTAATGCAACAGTGTTCATAATTCGACCTAAGTCCTGAGCGAGTGTTCTGACGTAAGTGCCCGAACTACAGACTAATCGAAAATGTGCGACAGGGGCTTCGTAACTTAAAATTTTAAACTGATGTAATTGACAAATTTTAGGCTCGCGCTCGACTTCAAGGCCTTGTCTAGCGAGTTCATAAAGGGGTTTCCCATCAATTTTTTTTGCTGAATGCATGGGGGGAGTCTGAAGGTAGTTTTGGAGAGACATCTTTCGGGCGATTTCTTGAATTTCCTCTAAAGAAGAAGGGATGTTCTCTGAAGTTTCAATGACTTTACCTGTTGGATCTCCAGAGTCTGTCATCTGGCCAAAAATGATTTCGCCTTCATAAGATTTGGTAGCTCCTAAAAAGTAACGGGCTAACTTTACCGCTCGTCCCATAAGAATCACCAATAGTCCTGTTGCAAATGGGTCGAGAGTACCTCCATGGCCGATTTTAGGAATTTGATGGCGTTTGAGTCCAGTTTGTTTTTTTAAAATATCCTGAAAAACTTCGACTACCCCAAAGGAGGTGATTCCGACATGTTTGTGAACAAGTAATGCGCCATCCATTTTTACTGTTGTATTTCTTTGAGTAGTTCGTGAACTCGTTGAGTATTAAAAAAACCTTTGTCTTGGCGAAATAGCAAATCAGGAACGTATTTGGTGTTTAAAACAGTAGCAATGTGTCGTCTTAAAAAGCCTTTTGCTGAAGCCAGACCTTCTATACAAGTTTTGATTTTCATCGGATCGGTATCAGGGTCTAAGCCGTTGAAGAGAGTAAAATACACTGTGGCGTGACTTCCATCAGGGCTCATCTCTACTTGAGTAATGGTGAGATCAGTGACTCTGGGGTCTTTTACCCGAGAAGGGATAATGACAGAGAGTTCTTCTTGAATCACAGCTTGCATTCTTGCTAATCGAGTCGGGTGCACTACTTATTTCCCTTTCTAAAATCTCTTATTAACTTGCATCGAGTGAAGTTTGAGCTTGAAGTTCGATTTGGTAAGCTTCGATGATATCTCCGGCTTTCAGGTCATTGTAGTTTTCAATTCCGATACCGCATTCAAATCCAGTGGCAACTTCTTTTGCGTCTTCTTTGAATCTCTTAAGAGAAGACATTTTACCTTCGTAGACAATTTTACTGTCACGTAAGAGCCTAACATTAGCACCACGTAAAATTTTTCCATCAATGACGGCAGACCCTGCAATAACTCCAAATTTTGGAATTGAAAAAACCTGCCTGACTTCTGCTCGACCTAAGAAAGTTTCAATTTTTTTCTTATCCAGCAGACCTGTCATTGCGTTTTTAATGGTATCAATGACTTCGTAAATAATATTGCCAGTGATAATTTCTACTTGCTCCGATTCAGCTAATTGACGGGCTTTGGTTTCAGGTCTGACATTGAATCCAATAATAATTGCATTCGATGCCTTTGCTAAATGAACGTCAGTTTCCGTGATCCCGCCGGGAGCAAAATGAATTACAGTTGTTTTAACTTTTGGGGTGCTGAGTTTTTCTAAGCTATGTTTTAGCGCCTCGACGGATCCGTAAACATCTGCTTTAACAATGACTTTTAGTTCTTTGGGCTCATTTCCCGTTTGAGTTTTTGCAAATAGATCTTCCAAACTCACTTTGGGGCCTGTTGATGTGTTTTTCATGCGAAGCTGGTCCATGCGATGCTGGATCACTTTTCTAGCGTCTGCTTCCTGAGCAGCAACGTAGAATTTTTCACCTGCATGAGGGACCCCTTCAAAGCCTAAAACTTCTACGGGTGTGCCTGGAGTAACTTCTTTCATCATCTGACCTTTGTCATTGGTCATGGCTTTGACTCGTCCCATGTAAACTCCAGAAAGGATAGAGTCACCTACTTTTAAAGTTCCGCGAGATACGAGTACATTTACGACAGGACCACGGCCTTTCTCCAATCTAGCTTCAAGCACCGTTCCACTTGCTAGTGCATTAGGATTGCCTTTGAGGTCTAAAACTTCTGCTTGAAGTAATATAGCTTCAAGCAGCTTGTCTAAATTTGTTTTTTTGAGTGCCGACACAGGCACAAACATCGTGTCGCCTCCCCAGTCTTCTGCAAGTAAGTTCAATTCGGAAAGCCCTTGTTTGACCTTCTCTGGATTAGCTCCTGGTTTATCGATTTTATTGACAGCTACAATGATGGGAACTTTTGCAGCCTGAGCATGGCTTGCTGCTTCGCGTGTTTGTGGCATCACACCATCATCGGCTGAAACTACAAGAACGACGATATCAGTTAGATTAGCTCCACGAGCTCTCATCATCGAGAAAGCCTCGTGTCCTGGGGTATCTAAGAAGGTGATGGGTTTGCCGTTGCTCACGACAGTGTAAGCACCAATATGTTGTGTAATCCCACCGGCTTCTCCTTCTGCTACTTTCGCGGATCGGATGGAGTCCAGTAAAGTTGTTTTGCCATGGTCAACGTGTCCCATGATTGTAACCACAGGAGGTCTAGGTACTAGGCTTTCTGGTGAATCTTCTGTAATGCCTAAAGATGCAGCCTCATTGAAGGCAATATTTTTAATTTCAAATTGATATTCAGAGGCAACAAGAGTGGCAGTGTCGAAATCTAGCGCTTGATTAACTGTGGCCATCTGACCCATCGACATCAGCTTTTTAATGACATCTCCAGTTTTGATGTGAAGTTGGTTAGCTAGGTCTTGAACAGTGATCATCTCTTGCATTTCGACTACTCGCTTTTGGGCGCTAGGCATAGTGATTTGAGTTCTTTTGAGTTCTTTACCGAGAGGGATTTTCTTCTTTTTGGGTAAGAAAACCATTTCCTTTTTACGATAGTCAGCAAAACGAACGTCTTCTGGACGGATATCTACTTCTGAGCGAGATGCGCGCTTCTTAGCTGCTTCTTCTTCCACCATCTGATCGATGGATTCTTTCGTCATTCTAAAAACACGGTATCCGTCTTTTTCTGTGGGGGTTGCCTTATTGGCAGCAGTAGCACCCGCGGGTGTAGAAGTTTTTACTGCTGGCTTAATGACGGGTTTGGGTGGAATAGGTTTGGATTCGACTACTGTAAGAATGTTTTTTCTGGGCGCGTGTCGAATAACGGGGGCAGAGGTTGCAGGAGGAGGGGGAGTGTCGACTTCTTGTTGAGCTTGCTCCTGAGTTATTTGTTCAACAGCAGCTGACTTAACTGCTGAAGAGGTTTCTATAGCCTTTTCTTGTTCTGTAGCTTCTTGAAGTTTTTGTTGTGTTGTTGCTTCTGGGGATGGTGCGGAAAGTCCTTGAGTGTAAGTCTCAGTGGCTCCATCGGCTTTTGTTCTGCGTCGAATAATGGGTGAAGAAGCTTTTTTTTCTGCGGACTCTGCTGTTGCTGTGGCTTTCGAAGTCGTTTTAGTTCCTGTTTTAATTAAACCTGTTTTTGGAGCAGTGGGCGTAGAGGTAACTTCCGTCGTAGCAGCCGCTTTTTTTCTAACTTTAGGTGCCGCTGTTTTCTTTTCCGCTGCGGGAGTCTCAGTGGCTTTCTTGAGTGCCGTTCGAGCTACTTGAAGGTCTGCTTCAGCTAGCTCGCTCATATGATTTTTGACTTTGATGTTTAAGGTTTTGAGTTTGTCTAAAAGAGAGATCGAGTCGATCCCTAATTCCTTTGCAAGTTCATAGACCTTAGTGTTTTCTTGTTCGGTCATTTAGACTCCTCTTCTTTTTTGGTGCCTTCTTTACCGCTGTCTTTGGAAGCTTCCTTCATCATCTCACGGAGTCGTTCTTCAGCCATTGATTTTGCATCGTTCATAGGCGTTGCTGAGAAGCTACCTTTTGCATCTTCTTTACCTGCTCCAACAGTGAGAAGATCTCCTGCTTTTTCGACTACTGCAGCGGCTGTTTCTTTTAGTTTTTGAGCGTTTTCAGCGGATTCATACCCAGGAATTTTTTGTAAGTTCTCCACTGCAGCTTCAGCGACTTGTCTCACATTCAAGTAACCTGCCTGGTAAATCGCTTGAGCCATGGTTTCGTTAACACCTTCAATATGCTGTAAATTAAATGTTGCTTCAGAGGTGCGTTTTTGAAGTTTGGATTTAGAAATAATATCGAGTCTCCAGCCTGTCAGTTGGGCTGCTAGGCGAACGTTTTGTCCTTTTTTGCCAATGGCTAATGAAAGCTGGTCGTCTTCTACCATGATCTCCATAGCGCGATTTCTTTCATCAATACGGATAGAAGAAATCTCTGCTGGAGCTAAAGCAGAACGGACAAACATCACTGGATTATCTGACCATGGGATAATATCGATTTTTTCGCCTTTGAGTTCTTGAATTACATTTTGTACGCGAATTCCTTTCATCCCTACACATGCACCCACTGGATCTACGTCACGGTCTTTTGAGGTAACAGCGATTTTAGAGCGAGCTCCTGGTTCGCGCGCCGCAGTTTTGATTTCAACAATCTCTTCTCTGATCTCAGGAACTTCTGTTTCAAAAAGCTTAATTAAATACTTAGGTGAAGTCCTGGTGAGATAAAGCTGTGGTCCACGTGTAGTGGATACAACATCGGACAAATAAGCTTGTACTCGATCACCTGGTTTAAAGACTTCTCCAGGAATAATTTCAGATCGAGGGAGAAGAGCGTCTGTCTTACCTAGGTCAATCACTAAGCTGCCTCGTTCAGTTCTTCTTGCTATTCCTGTAATGATTTCACCTTTTCGGTGTATGTATTCGTTAAATACGATTTCGCGCTCAGCATCTCGGACTTTTTGAAAGATGACTTGTTTTGCGGTTTGCGCGTCGATTCTGCCAAAGTCAGGAGCTTCGACTTTAATTCCAATTTCGTCGCCGATCTCGGCATTAGGATCAAGCTTGTGAGCTTCTTCAATCAAAATTTCTTCTGCTTCATCCAACATCTCAGGTTCGCTTTCTACGACCTTCTTGAATTGAAATAGGTCAATTTCCCCTGTGTCATTGTTGTAGTGGGCTTCTAATACCGCGGTGATACCGTATTTTTTTTGCGCAGCCATCAGAACCGCTTGCTCAAGTGCGTTGATGATGATTTCTTTTTTAATTCCTCTATCTTTTCCTACGGCTTCGATCACGCGTGTGAGTTCTGTTGAATTCATTTTTTACTCCTAATGTTTCGTTTGTATGTTCTCAAATTTGGGTTCGAGATTTGCTTTAGTAATCAGCTCAAATGGGATTCCAATCGTCATTTTGGAGATATCCAAATAGACTTTTTTGTTTTGAAGCCCTTTGAGCAGGCCGATAAAATTTTTCTGTTTAGGATTTTTAATTTGGTAATCCGTGTTTTCAATTTCTTCTGAGGTTAAAGGACGGAAAGTGTGAATGCGAACTTCCTGACCTGAAAAGCGACTGTAGTCTTCAGGTTTTCTAAGAGGCCGATCGACTCCAGGAGATGAGACTTCGAGTTCATAGGGGCCTTTGAAGATTTGATCCACTAGAGGAGCGTTTTCTAAAGGTTCATCTAGGAGGTGCGAAACCTTTGCACAATCTTCAACCCCAATACGTTGTCCTGGTGCTCCGCGAGAAAAATCGATAAAGACACGAAGGGTCTTTTGACGTTGGGTGACTGCATCTAAATGAACGACTTCGTAACCGTGAGGTTCAATCAGTTGAGTAATTAAATCTATGAGTTGGTGAGTCGCCTCTGCCATTTCATTTCCTTTATATTTTGTTCATAAGTCATACAATCTCTTCAGGCCTTTAGGGCTTTGGGCAAAAAAAAAGCGGGCTTTTGGCCCACTTTCTGTGTGACCTATGAAACTACGGCTTTATTACCATATAAGGAAGGGCTAGCCAAGGCGATTATAACCCAGATGGGTGCACTTAGATCAAAAGATTGCTGACTTGACAGAAGCAAAAACCACTGATGAAATCAATACTTATGGCTACTTGGTTTTTTGCATGGGTAATGACCCTGATGGGGTTTTCTAGAGTTTTATTGGCTGCGGATCCATTAGCACACCTTCAGATGAGTTGGTTAGGAGTGGGGGGGAAGGCTGCTCAAACACTGCTGATTCCTAAGCATCTGAAGTCAGTGACTTCGACAGAAAAGGATCCTACTTCAGGAGGTTCAGTCCAATGGAAAGGGGTGCTACTTTCTGAGTTAGTTGAAAAGGCCATAGATGGATTAGCGGCAGATGATAAGGCACAAGTTGATCTGATTATTGCAAAAAACTCAAAGGGAGTTGAAGTTTTGATTCCACGAGCATTAGTGGTTAGGTATCCACTTCTTTTGGGATCCACTGCAGAGAAAAGCACAACTATAGTGGTACCATGGACCTCTAAACCTAAAATCATGGAAGAAGCTTTGCCGCTTGAAACCTATTTTATCTCAGATGTGACTCAGCTGGATTTGGCCAATTATAAATCTCGCTTTGGAAGTTATTTTCTAAAAAAAAGAACCGATCCCGCAGCGATCCGTGGAGAGAAGTTTTTCGTCCAGACATGTATTGCTTGTCATAGTCATTCGAACCCTCAGTTTGAAACTAGGGCTAGAACTATTGCTTCCTCAGAGCATCCTTCTGTAAAAGGGATTGTTAAACTCAATGACAAAAACCGTAAATCTCTTTTGAGTTACCTGGATGCGTATACAGGTGAAAAGGGGAGCTCTCACTAGATTCTGCTTGCCGCAGGACTTGCGCTGATTTAACTCTAACTTCATGTCAGTCCGAGTTCGATTTGCTCCATCTCCCACAGGATTTTTGCATATAGGCGGTGTAAGAACTGCTTTGTTTAATTGGCTTTATGCGAAAAGACATCAAGGTCAGTTTTTACTCCGGATTGAAGATACAGATCTCGAGCGTTCAGAACAGCAGTACACAGACGACATTATGGCCAGTATGAAGTGGCTGGGGTTGACGTGGGACGAAGATCCAATTTTTCAATCCAAGCGACTAGAGATTTATCGTCAAAGTGCAGAAGAGTTGATTGCAAAAGGCCATGCCTACCGTTGTTATTGTACAGAAGAAGAAGTTGAGAAAATGCGAGAAAAAGCTCAAGCAGAAGGCAAAAAGCCGCAGTATGATCGCAGGTGTCGAGACAAAATGCATCCTCACCAAAATCAGCCTTATGTAATTCGTGCAAAAATCCCTTTGACGGGATCTGTAGAGTTTAAAGATTTGATCCGCGGAGATATTCGATTTGAAAATTTAGATATCGATGACTTTGTTTTGATTCGTTCCAATGGCGCTCCAACTTATAATCTCTCTGTAGTGGTGGATGATGTGTACTCTAAGATGACTCATATCATTCGAGGAGATGATCATATCAATAACACCCCTAAACAGATGCATCTGTATCAGTTTTTTCAGTATCCTGTTCCTCAGTTTGCGCATTTACCAATGATTTTAGGTCCTGATAAAAAGAAGCTTTCGAAGCGCCATGGAGCAGTATCTGCAAATATTTATCGTTCAGATGGCTATTTGCCCGAAGCACTTTTAAATTTCTTAGCTCGCTTAGGCTGGAGCCATGGAGATCAGGAAGTATTTTCTATTGAGGAGATGATTCAGTTTTTTAGTTTTGATCATGTTCAGAAGAGTTCTGCTGTTTTTAATATGGAAAAATTACTTTGGACCAATGGGGTTCATATTCGAAACGCCAAGCCCGATCGTTTGAGAGATATTGCGCTGACTGATTTTAAGTCGCAGTTTCCAAATGAAAAATCTCTTACTCGAGCGAAGACAGATCTAGGTACAAGACTTGTTGCTTTAATTCAGCCTAAAGTAAAAACGATGAAAGAATTAGCTGAGCAGTTAATTCCTCTTTGTGATCCAGAGATTCCTTTAGCAGATGCAGCGAGTTTAAAGTGGGGAAAAGATGGGTCACAAAAAACTGCACTCCAGGCGGCTGTGAAAGAGGCCAGTGAGATATTTCAAAAAAAGATTGCAGGAGTAGTTCCCAAAAACCGCAGTGCATTAGACTTGTCCGCATGGGGACATGACGCTGCGCTGTCTGATGCTGGCTTAACGCATACGGATGTAGATGGTGTGCTGAGGCAGATTTGTGAAAAAAACAGCTTAAAGTTAGGAGATTTAGCTCAACCGATGCGTTTGGCTGTGACGGGAAAGTTAGTGAGTCCAGGACTTTTTGACCTGATGGAAGTTCTGCCGTGGCGAATTCTTGAAGAACGTCTGGTGAAGGTTCAAAGTTTCTAGTTTTTCTTCTTGATTGCGCGATTTATCAGAGATTATGTCTACCTTGAATTTATTCTATTCATTAAGGGGGAAAAATGAAATCCATTCATGTTTTGATCTTAAGTGTAGTGACCGCATTTAGTTTATCTGCTTGCGGAAGAGGGAAACTGACCGATGAGCAAAAGGCAATTTTGCGGTCGGATACAGAATCTATGGGTCGTGCAGAAAAGGCATCAAAGCAATATCAAGCGCAGGTTCCTGTTCAAGCTTATGCAGATTTTTCTCCAAGCAGTTCTCAATCGGCTCGTCCAGATGAGGGGATGATGTCCGATTACTTGAGAAGTGCTCACTGTGATTTTAAAATGGATCATTTTGATAATAATGATTGGATGAAGGCTCCTCCAGGTTCTGCACCTGCTCGTCAGCGTATTGGGTTTGGTTTGAATATGACAGGGGCTTCTTGTCCTGCAAATTTGGTCATGAATAATGATATGGTTTTAGATTTTTCAAATCCATCGGATATCCGTATAAGCTGGGATTTTTCTGTCGATTATAAAGTTCAAGATGAAAGATACCGTCGCATGAACGACGTGGATTTTATGAAAATGGCAGGTGGAATGAAAGGCGGCGGTAGTAGCAATCAAGTTGAAGCTAAGATTGAAGTTCGTGGGAGTGCGCATTCTCAAAGCCACGGTGATATCGGTATTTTCGTTCACGGTAACATGAAAGGCAATCAGCAGGGCAAGGGAGAGGCTGTGGTTGAGTTTGAGTTTAAGTATGAAAAATTCACAGCTGTGCTTAAGCAGGAAACTCGTGATCAGAAGAATAAATATTTTATTAATGACGAGGAGGTCTCTTCTCAGGAGTTCAGTACTTATATGAGTAATATGGGTTCTCTGAGCTCTGGAGTAGGCACTGGAGCTGCTAGCTGAGTTTGAAAATATTCTAGGCTAGGGGACTTGAGTTTAGCGATCTCTCTGTTAAAAAGAGGCAGCACATCAGGCTGATGGGAGATCGTCTAATGGTAGGACAACGGACTCTGACTCCGTTTATCTTGGTTCGAATCCAGGTCTCCCAGCCAAATTCTTTTTAACCCGTTGATTTGATTAAAAATAATTTTCTCTGTGGGACAAGTGGGGGACACAGGGGGACATCTCCCTCTGTGTCATATTTTTTGGGTTCAGAATTTTCCCCAGCCCTTTTTTCTAAAACCGAGTTGAGTGCGTCTGCGACCTTTCGTTTTTGGTCGCTGACTTCCTCTACATATTTCAGAGTAATGTTAGGCGAGGAGTGATCCATGAGCTTAGAAACAGCATAAAAATCCCCCGTGACACGATTTGCTTGCGTTGCCGCTGTTTTTCTCATCATATGGGTTCCACTCACATGCGTGATTCCCAATCGCTTCAGCTCACGGTTGTAAGCATTTGCGATGGTTTTGCGAATGAGAGGTATTCCATTTTTATGGAAAATCAGCGACACACTTGGATCACGTTTGGCCTTGAGGCCTTTTAGCTCAGTGGCCAAGATCTTTGGAATCGAGAGTGCCCTTTCATTTCCGTTTTTGGGACGTTCCTTGATTGTCGCTTCCCAACTGTACTGGTCCCAATCCACGGTTTTATTGATGTGAGCAATACGATTTTCAAGATCCAGATCGTCCCAATAGATTGCAAGAGCCTCTCCGATCCGAAGTCCTAGACAGAACTGTGTAAGCGCCACAAAGTAATATTGTGGAGAGCGTCCAGTTCTCAGTGCTTCAAGGAATCGACCGAGGTCATCAGCGGAGAGACTTTTGACTGAAGTCTTAGCTCTCTTTACGATATCCACAGCCTGATGATGATCCTCAAAGATCGGAATCAGAAAAGCGGGATTTTTCCGCCGCCGATAGTAACCCAAGATAGTTTTTAAAAGATCTAGCTCAGCATTAAAACTATTTCGGCGTTTGCTTTTAGGATGTTCCGTGACCCAATAGTGAATGAGCTTATCTATGACTGAGATATCGATTGTTTCAACTGGATATTTTTTTAAAAAATCCAAATGAGGCAATAGTTTGTCATAGGTTTGCTGTGTGCTTCGCTCTAGTTTCAAATAATGAAAAGGTTTCCATTCTTGAATCAGAGCTTCAAAAGTGAAGTGACTTTTCGAATCATTTAAATTATTTCGATGAAGCGACTTTGGGTCAGCTGTTTTGTTAGCCTCTTTAGATCTAAAGGCCCAAGCTTCCTCAAAGCTGTTGAAAACGGCTTGCTCCTTCCTGGAGAAGCCGTTTTCAATAATTCTTCGTATTGATCTAAACTTTCCTGTGTCAACCCACTTATTTATTTTCGAATCGTAACGGAATCGTTTATAGATCCCGCTACGATTCTTAACTGGTTTTTCCATTCTCATTGTTTTCATCGAGTGCCTCCTTGTTTGAGCCACTCGCAAACCTTCGATGGAGAGAACCGCACCAATCTTCCCACTTTTGAGTAAGGAATTCTGTCACTAGAAATTAGCTTGTAGACGTGCCTCACTGAACAACCTAGTTCATGTGCGACATCGTCTACTGTCCATACCGATTTTTCAAAGAACGACTCTGAATCATCAGAGTGATACTCTGAATGATCAGAGTAATTGTCTAAAACCATATCTTAAAATCTATTGAAATTCAGCATAAATCAGCTGTTTTTTGCTGAAAATCTATATTAGAAGCAATACATTTCCTTTCAATTTTTGCTTCAAATTTCGCAATGTCAGAGTCATCCGCTTTTTCTAATAATTTTTTCAATTGTTCGAGTTTATGCTTCCGTTTTATTCGATCTGAGGTGAGCTGAGCTGCAAGCTCTGACCACTGCTCCTTTGTGAGAATCTGTTCTACTGCTATTAGAAAACGAAGTAAAAATGGACTCAGAGCTTTCTCAATATTTGGATTAAATTCTTTACAGAGAGCTTGGATGCGCGTCACTGTGGCTTTTACTTGATCGTTTTGAGTCAACTTCATTTCAACTTCCTCAATGACTTTGGAATTCCCAAAATGGTAACGTCGCCTTCTAGTGCCCATTCTCGGTGAGCCTCAATCAGGCGACCATTCTCTTGGTGTTCAGGAACCCATGTTGCACGTAACCGTGGTGCAGAAAGATCAGGTACGATTGCTCCATCTTTCGCACCAGATTCGTACACAACCGTCTCCTTTACGAGAGCACGATCTATACGAGCTGCCTCTTCTGCGGGAACTAAGTTCATCGGGTTATGTGCACACCCAATAAAACTCATCGTGGTGGTAACAACTGAAATTTTGATAAAATGATTCATAAAAAATCTCCAATCATAGTTACTGTCCCAGCCCATAATCTATGGGGTTTGACAGGACGTTTGTGATAAAAAAACATTTGTTTTCATAGGAGTGTATGAGAGCTCTCCCATGGAAGTTGTCCGAATTAAATCTAAGCAACTCGATAAAGCCTTGACCTTTAGACCATAGGCTTCAGGGCGAATTCCAAGAAGTCCCGCTCCCTGAACAAGACGTACACGCGCTTGAAATTCATCGGGCCGAAGTTGAATTGCTTTTGAGTACATCCCGAAAATCGTTGCATCCATCGCGACGACGAGGAGGCCTGAGCATGGCATACCGAATTTGAATGTTTGCCAGTAACGCTCAAGGACATGGGTTATTCGCTCCATATTTCTCACTGTAGATTCAACCTCTAACGCCAGCTCGTAGTGTTGACCTGCTTGAGTCAGCCTAAAAACTCCGTCAGGAATACGTTCGTGGCAAAAATGTTTTACTTCATCTGCGCTCATTTCAAAGTGTGTTGAGATCCCCGTGACGTTTTCATATTGACTTAACTCCATGAGTATCTCAGCACAGAGTATTGTGTGATCCAGTTCTCGCGTACGAACGCCTGTGGTGAGGGGTTCGTGTTTACCAAGAATGTACTCGCGTCCTTCTTGGGTAGCGTAGTAAGCTCGAGTCCGACTTGCTGGGTTTAGGATCGGGTAAACATAATCACCCTTTACAAGCTCAGAGAGGGTCCGATACATAGTACTTTTACGGCACTTTCCCTCGCAGATTCGAAGTATTTGAGGAACGGTGAGAGCGCCGAAGCGGGCCATCTGATAAAGAAGATAAGATCGGTAGTTTTTCATTGTTTGGGTGCTTTCATAAAATGTGTCACGCCTGTTTTTAGGTCCTTCCCAAGGCCGCGGTTGTAGCCGAGTTCGCTAAGGCGTTCCGAATGCTTGTCCATCATCTCTTTGAGTTCTTGGTTTTCAATGAGAGGAGTCTGCAAGATCTTACTACCACTGAGCTGGAAGATCGCTCGTCCTGGAATATTTCCCAAAGTTGATGCGGACATGTCACCTATCACTAGGGTAGAGGCCGTGACAGAAGGCACGGAGAAACAAATTCGGGTTGGCAAGTTGTCCTTGCTTTGCATGTCCAGTGTGCCCTTATCTGGACGCTGAGTACCTAAGACCAAGTGAATCCCTGTAAATCGAGCAAGTCGTGCCAAGGTTGCAAGTTTTTCTTGGAGAGGTGACTTCGATGATCGTTCGGTGGCCTTCTTGGAAAGCTCAGCTAGTTCATCAATCACAACGACAACTGGACCAATAGGCCAACCTTTCATGGACGGATCATGCTCCAGCTCCTTAAGCATCAGTTCAGACCAGTTAGTTTTCTTTTTGAGAAGCAGTAGTTCTTTTCTTGCCTCAAATAAAGAAATGACTTCTGCTAGCATTGCTTCAGCATCAGAGTACTTCGAGACCAATTTAAAGTTGGGTACATCCAAGAATGCTTGGAAATCGATACCGCCCTTCATATCAATCAGTGTCACAAATGATTCGCGACTATGACTTAAAACTGAAGCTATGAATTGTTTCAAAAATTGGGTTTTTCCGGATCCTGTTTGGCCGGCAACCAACATGTGAACCATTTGCTTTAAGCTAAGTGTTTCAAAGGAATTGTCAGTCTTTCCTAAAAAGAATTCACCCGATCGCAACTCTCGAATGGGTAGATCAGAATAACGTAGGATATCTGGAAGATGACTGTGTTTCAGAACTACTTCGAGTATGGATTTGTTAAAGGTGGGCTTACGGATTTCTTTTATGGGTCGATTGAGTCTTGCAGCAATATGACTAAGGTATTTTTCATAATCAGCAGGACCGTAACCAGCGTCCTGGATTCTGATAATATCTTGATTTGCTGGGTATTTGCCATCAATGATCCAGCGAGGTGTACCGTATCCTATGTCATAATCCAATCCCAGGGTTTCAAATGCTTTCTCGACTTTTCTTACGACAGATCCAATTGCAGAGAGTCCGATGAGTAAATTCAAGAGTGCGATTAAGATCCACCCCCACGGTTTTACGACTGTCATAAGTGTAATATCGACAACAATTGCGATTGAAAGGAAGTATGCGTACTCCCGATTTTGTATGAATTGATTGAGGAATATAGAAAAATAACGTCCTAGCCTTATAATCCCTTCCCATGTTGGATTTTTCTTCTTGATCATAGGTGATTGCCTTGTTGCTTAGCCTGGAGACGTACGAAAAAGATAGATCCTGCGGGAAGTGTGATTTCAGCTTTGGTTTCCCGAAGTCTCTTTGTCGTCTCGGCTGAGATATTCTGCGAGGCCTGCTGGGCTGCATCCATAGCCGCGGATCGTAATTGTTGTGTGCCAGTTCCGTTAGGTCCAATCGCAGAGAATAAATAAGCAGTTCCAGCCTGATCTGCAGCCATGATGGCACGATCGATTGCAACACCAAATAGTCGCGTAGAAAGCCCTGACGAATAATTGCCATCAATTCCTGTGCTCAAGTTTTCTGAATCAACAGCTTGGCCTTGAATAGTATAACTTCGTCCTTCAACAGAGATTAACTCAGTAAAACTGATGTAAAGACGTTTTGTAGAGAAATTGGGTAGAGCTGTACCTATGAGTTTTGCACGAATTGCGGGACTAAAATCAGTTTCAGATGAATTATGGGTCGCAGACTCAATCACCTGTACTTCAACTGATTGGCTCATATCATTTGATGAGAACGGATTAAGTGATCGAACCTTGACTATCACTGACTGTCCATCAAAGAGGGGACGCTCTAAAACCGAAGAATGATTGCCTCCTGTTTGTGCAACATGAGTCATTCCTCTGATCTGTTGTGGTGCCTTGACTGTGTTTTCTTTATAAGATGTCATGAAGTTAAGCCCTAACTGATTGAGAATTGTTTTCGGAATTGAGGGCGTTGTTTGTATTTTGTTATAAACTGCACTTTGATGCTGAGTCTGATAGTAGGGGGCAAGTTTTGCAGTTAAGATCACACAGAATGCTAGGAGTATAATTATGAAAGCTAGGTCACGATTACTGCCTCCATTTGAAGTCCATTTGAATTGATCGAGTTTACCTAGCATCGTTTGGCTCTCGTCCACTATTACGTTTAAGGGTGTATTGGGATCCATTCATCTGGCACTCCAGAATGGAGATAGGATTGCTGCACACTAACTCACTTCCAATAGGATGTTTTCTAAGGAAACAGCCTTTGCACTTGAGGTCTGGAGGTAGTGAGTCACTTTGAAGATATCGTTCTTGGTGACTGATCATAGCAGTTATTGATGTTTTAGTTTTTCTTACCAGGTTATGAAGTTTGACTTGCTCAATAACAAATGTATCGTGAGTGAGTCGAAGTGATCTATTGTTGGAAGAAAAAGTATTTACTGAAACAGCATCGTCATAAGAAGTTTCAGAAACAACCTGAAGTAGAATTACATAACGATTATTTTTTGTGTAAACAATCAGGTTACCGGGTCGGGATGCAAGTGGTCGTATGGTGAGGTCATGATTTAGAAAATTGATTTCAATAGCCTGAGGATTTCCTGGGACAACTTTTTCTGGATGAGTCGCAAAGGAGATTACAGTCGTTCGACCTATAGCGAGATTAACTTTGAGTGGACGTTCAGAAGAAAGCTCAGCATGTCTGATGATTCCTGCTTTTGCTTCATAATCGTGTCCAGAAGTGACGAAAAAAATAATTGGAAGTAGAAATCCAATCAGAAAAGGATAGATGAGATACGCCATTCTCTTCCAATTCATCGTGATCCCTCAAGCACTTGTGGAGTTTCGCCTTCTTCAATTGCTTTCACGCGTAAGCCGTAAGGATTCGCATTTGAAATAGTTGTTTCCTCATAGATCAAGCGAAGTCGGAGTGGGGTAACAACGCCTGTGGTGCTGAGTCGAATAATTCGGCTAACTTGTGCTTCGATCACATGTTGCTGGTTCGCGAGTCGAAAGTCCTCTAGTACGTAGAATCCACGGGCATCCTGAAACTTAGCTATAGATCCATAGTTTGCAACTGAGTCCTTTAACTTGTTGAAGACTGAATCTGAGACTATCGTCTTGAGTATTTCTCTCTTTTGTTCGAAGTTTTCTTTCGACCACTCGAAACGCGAATTTAAAAAGAGTCGTAAAAACCCCTGAATTCTAGCTACTGTAATCTTCCATGGTTCAGATACTATCACCGTAGAGACAGTTTCGGTTTCTTGAATAATATACGGGCCTGATTTCAGGGAGGACGGTACGATAACCGCTAAAATACCAAGCACTGAGATCAGTGCCAGACAAGATAACTGGTAAAATTTTATTTGAGATCGATGTGAGTCGATTATGTTTTTAAAATCCATAAAATACCTCATTTCTTTTGGTTCTGGGTGTAGTTACTTTGTGTCGCTCTAAAGCGGGAAGTCGATCTGGAAAATGTGCTTTTTGTGCTTCGAGAAGCTGCATTTGAAACCCATGAAGCCCCTCCTTGTATGACCCGTATTGGTTGAGCAGTTAAAACGGCACCTGCTCCTGAGGCCATGGTTTGAATGACAGAACCTCCCATCGAGGCCAAAGATCCGCTTAGGAACGAATGAATAAGAATTGGTGTTGAGGCCATAAGACCTGCAACTGTAAAATTGAGAACAGCAGTATCAAACCACTCGCTCATGTCCTTTGGCGCTGAACCAAATCCTGCTGCAATGAGAAGACGTGCCATGATGATCCAGAGAGGTTTCCAGAGTGCGATTTCAAAAAGACTAGTAAAGATTCCTTTGGGTATTTGCACAAAACTTGGAAAAAGACACCCAAGTAACGACAGAGGAGCTAAGACCTGCAATAAGTTCCATAGAATCAAGTGCAGCATATCCAGAAAATGTCGTATCAGAGCAAGAATTAAGAACGAAAGTGTTGTAATAATGTTCAGTCCTATCTGTCCAAACTTAAGCCAATTTAGTTCACCTTCTTGCTTAATCTCTCCTGCTCGTTCTCCTAATTTTAAAAAAACATCTGTTAATGCATTTTCGCCACCGAACGCTTCGATGAGAGCTGTTTCAATACCACTTATGGTATGACTGATTTGTGGGAATGCTACTATAAGAATGACGGCAATGAGTAGACGACGGAAGAGAGACCCTAGTTTTTCACCTGTTATTTCTCCTCCAAAATAAAGCAGCAGCAGTGATAGAAGAAGCATCGCTGGCAACATTAACCAGAAAATCTCAATACTTTTTTGATAAAGAAGGCTTGTTATTTCACTTAAGCCTTGAAGATGCGTTGAGTTCATTTTGTCCTCTCAAATATGATCTCATTGAGTGACGAAATGGATTTCTCTTTCAGGATGTTTTCTATATGTTGTTGAGTATTAAGAAAGGAGTCAAAACGAGCTCCTTCCTGAGCAGAGTGCTCAATACGATCTGATGAGGCCATTTCCAATGACTTGGCTTGAAGTCGGTGAGTTTGGCTGACAGCGTGAAGAAGTACGCCCAATGTTTCAGCAGTGAGACGAGTCGCAGAGGCTTGGTTTGCTAGAACAGCTGAGCGTTTAATACTTTCACCTTGCACATCAAGAAACGTCGAATAATCAAAAGCGTCTTGACTCAAGCTCAGTCCTTCTGTTCCGCTTTGGTAATGAATTCGGGTGTGAGATGGGATTTTTTCGGACAGATCTCCGTAGATTTTGCGTGCTTCCGATACGGCTTGATCGATCGTTTTAGCTTGAGCGTAAACTCCCGAAGGAATGGGAATATGAGCTGTTTCTGAGAGGCGCAGAACCTCTTTTACACCTCGGTTCATATCTTCAAGAATGCTGACTGTTTGTTGTGCTTTTCCAATAATTTGCTGGAGCTTGAAGACTTGATCGATGGCTTGAGTTAGGATTTGTGACAAAACAACAACATCGCCTCCAAATAAGTCCGCACGGACAGTCTGCAAGGGAGTACTCATAATAAAAAGAAAAAACCATCCAATGACCATATATTGAATCTTAAGAGATGCTGTTTTCATGGTGTCCTCCTTCTGATCCCTTAGGGTGTGTTGTCGCCATATATGTCATCAGCTCCGTAAGGTTCCAATTCGGATTTTCCTTATGTACTTTTTCGATTAGTTCTAAGTCTGGCGGATGAGTTGTGGATAGCCACAGCTCAAGAGCTGTTGGGCAATAAAGTAGAACACCTTTCACTGTTTCAGATTGTAGAAAGAATTCAGAATAATCACCTCTCACCTGTTTCAGTGAAAAAACGCTCGAGAGTTCGTGTTCATTGAGCTTCAAACATTCTTTGAGCGATTTTTCGTCGCCTCTCTGACGTAATATGAACCTATTCGGAGCATTGGCGACAATTCCGTCTCCGATATCTTTGTTTAGAAGATCACTGACAGTTTGAGAAATCGCAATTGCACTGCTTCCAAACTTTCTCATTTGTCGAAAACAGTCCTCGACCCATCTAGCTGTAGAGTTTCCTCTCCCATCGCCTGCAGAACGGAGCATTGTGTGAGCTTCATCGATGATAATGAGTGATCGTTTAGGAAATCGCTTTTGGATTTCTCTCCAAATGGAGTCCATCACGACAAGCATTGCAGCTCGAAGGAGGTCTGGGTATCTTTGGCACCCTTTCATTTCGAAATGAAGATGTGGAGCTACAAGATCAACATTTGTATCTCCATCAAAAAGAAGGCCAAATGGATGAGGTTTGCACCAAAGTGAAAGTAAAGTTGCCATTCGAGTTAACTCTGGTTTTCCTCGACTAGACAGATACTCATGAAATCCACTTAATGTTTTTGGTAAAATACTTTCGTAAAAATGCAGAAGTTGATCTTCAAGAAGAGATTTTTCTAGTTTATTGAGACTACCATTTTCTCCCAAAATCTCTTCAAAAAGTGTTGTTAAAAATTTAATTTTCTCCGGATCTGCCACATTATGGCCACATGGAAGATCAAAGGGATTAATAATGGTTCCTTTTTCTGGAGACATTTCAAGCGATGATCCTCCTAAGAATTCTAACGTGCGTTTGAAGCTGTTGCCTACGTCGATTACGAATGCTGATGGTGACGCATCATTTCGGCCCGCCACCATTCCAAGAATAATTCCACATGCGAGTGTGCTCTTGCCAGAGCCTGTCGATCCAATAAGTATTGCGTTTGCACTGGGGGTCTTTTCAAAAAGTGAGTACCCTAGAAGGCTCCCTGAAACAGTTTCAAAAAGTATCTCTGCGTTTTCATGGCCTGGACCTTGACCAAAAATGGGTAATAAATCAGCTACTGTGCTCGAGAGAACTCGCTTAGGACGGGTCAAGTGTGTTGGTGCAAAAGGTAGAGTTCCAAAGAAGACAGGTAAGGCACCCACCGTTTCTTCAAACCATTGACACCCGGGTCCGATGTGCTCAGCTTCTTCAATTAGTTTGGATACTCTCATACCGTCTCCTTAGAGCCTGTCATTTGAAAGGAAACCGCGAAGAGCTTTTCTCCAGATGAAATTAATGCACCCAGTGTGTCTTCAATATCTCTCAGTTGTGCTTCTGCTAGAAGATTTCGAACGGTGTTGCCAGACGCCATTCCATGTGCAAGTCGCTGTTTTCGTAAAAGTCGTTCTCTCTCTTGAGTTTGCGGAAGTACATAAATGGTGAGCGACATAGAAAATGGAATATTTGCACATGCTAATTCTTGCATTGCAGCAGGGATGGAAAATTCCGGTAGCGATTTGAGAGAAGCAATTCCAAGCTCAGTTCTGCCTAGTGACAGACCTGACCGATTTTCGACGAGATCTGTAAGTCCTATTTGATCAGAAAGTGTTGTTGAATCGTTCGTAACAGGTGCAGGCAATACTTGTGAGCGCTCAGGATTTAGCCACTCATAGAGAACCTCCATTCGTTCTTCATGGGAAACATGAATTGCTTCAAATCCGAGTGAGGAAAGACCAGTATTTAATGCTGTCAGTGCAGAGTTGAGATCTACCAAAATCTGATCACGTGTTCGTCGCGCTGTTTTTTTCTGTGTAAACCAAAACCCTAAGTGTGAAAATGACCCTATTGTTTTGTTCTTGCTCGGATTGAAGGCGGGGAGAACTCTTAAGGTCAAATAGCAGCGAGTTTGAAAAATCATTCCTAGATTGAATTTTTGTTCTGTAGCGGTTTTTTTCGCTTCAAAGAGAAGGTCCTTCGCCGTGTCGGAGGAAATATCTTTTGAATGGTTTGTAATCCAACGCTGATAAGCTTCGTTTCGGATACATTTAGATCGCTCACGTATCATCAAAGCTTGAAGTACTGAGTCTTCTGGCAAATGATTGAGGACGTGAGTCAGGCCAATTCGTAGTCTCTCTAGTTCTTCATCTGTCAGTTGTGAGCAGTCCTTAGGCACAATTTTAAGAGAGAGTGTTGCACTGCCGTCTTTAAGCCAAATGGCTTGAGTTTTTGGGTCAAATCCAAAGTATGGTAAGTGATCTGAAAGTGTCTCTTGTTTTTGTTTTATGATGCTCATTCATTATTATCCTTTTCAAACGGCATAACCGGTAAAATCGGTTGCCTGAGTTTCTGCAAGCACCAGAAGACGCCGTGTTGTGGCGGACGAGTGCGATTTAATATGAGAAGAATTGCGGCGAGTCCTAAACCCATTCCTAAGGAGAGGAGCGCTGAAAATGGCACTCCTCTCAGAAGAGCACTAGCTGCTGCGTATATTAGGGCACATGAAGCTAGTTCCATTGGGGTCAAACCTAAGATACGCGCAGGATCTTCAAGATTTCTTGGAATTGATTTTGCAACAGACATTGTATTTCCGAGCAGGTTGATCATTTGTGCTCAAGATGCAACCCTCGTTTGTAGAAACAAGAGAATACTGGGTGCAGTGAAGGAAATAACGGTGCCGATGCAACTCCAAAAAAGCATACGCTTTGCGCTTTCATCACCCATGGCAAGTTTGAATCCCGCAAAAATAATTCCTCCTACGCAAATAGCAGGAGCAAGCACGTTCAGAATTGCAGATTGTAGGTTACTCATCATGCCTTCGACGCTCGCAAACGCAAATGCTGATGAAAAAAATATGTTAAAACAAATAGACAAAAAATATTTTTTCATTAATTATGTTCTCCTTTCAAATTAGTCTTATGATAGGCCTCGTGGTGTTCTAGACGAAGTTCACGAAGCCATTCTTTCAAGTTTTCAAAATTCATTTTTCTGGATTGAACCAGGATAAAACTCTCCTTTCTATCTGCTGATAAAAATAACTACGCATGGCGAGTCTCCCAGAACGCTGGTAGACGAAATCGCAAATGCTGGTCTAGTGTGGGACTGTAATTACAGCTCACACAGTAAAAATGGGTTTCTAAGCAATCTATGGCCTGCAAGCCGCATCGTGGGCATAATTCAAAATGCATCAGGCACCTCCTTTTGATGTGATTATGTTGGTTTGAGTACTGTTCGGTTTCGAAGAATTTTCCTGCGTGGAATTAAGTAGGAAATAGTGTGGAAAATGTGCGGACGCTGTCCACAAAAGTTTGAGTTTCATGCTGAGTGTAAGCCTCGGGCTGAAAGCTCAGCATCTAGACTGAGCAAGATACTGTCCCAGTGACAATAATTGCAGAATAGATCGTCGTTGAATTTAAGCAGATTCGATCTTTCGCATCGAGGGCAGTGTTTAAAGACATGTCCAGGTTTCTTTATTAGTGCTGTTTTTAATCTAAAACTCTTCTTCATATACTTTCTCTTTCATTCAATATATTTTTATCGAACAAAGATATCTAAAGCAGTATTCGTGCCAGATGGTATTGTTGCTATGTTTTCTTTTAACTATTTGTAATATTTTATATTTTTAGAATTGAATGTTTATGGAATTTTCTGGATCTCTGTTGATAATTTAAAATTATAAACATCATGTGTTTATAAATATAAATGCTAAATTTAAAATATATAATAAATCATTTGCTTAAAATAACGCTATGAATTATAAATTTCTTTTTTAAAGGATGGTACGCATGAAATCTGAAACCGCATTTGATCAGATTCCACTCGATAAAGACCCCGGACCAACTGTTTTGATTGCTGATAATTTAGAGAGTGCCAGTAAGGCTATGGAAGTTGCAGTGAAGACCGCCATAAATGGCGCTGTTTTGAATATTAATAGTGCGGACAGCCTTCAGAAAATAATGGAAATCGTTTCAAGTATGAGACTAGATGTTATTTTATTAGATAAGGACTTCGGTGATAGTAGCAATGTCCATTCATCCCAAAATGGTCTCGACCTAATCCCAGAGATCCTCAAGTATCAGCCCCATGTTCAGATTCTTGTCGTAACAGCAAGTAAAGACATTCAAGACGCGGTGATCGCTGTTAAACATGGAGCTTTTGGTTTTATCACGAAAGAAGATCCAGTAGAGCTACTGATCTGGCAGATTAATAAGGCAATCGCAATTGCGAAACTGACTCTTGACAAAATTCGTGCTGAACGAGTGTTGTCGCATTTTGCAATAGCGTCTATAGGAGGCAGTTCAATCGCAATCAGAGATTGTATGAATCAAGCCAGAGCAGTTGCTGAGAGCAATCGCCCAGTTCTTCTGTTGGGAGAAACAGGTGTTGGTAAAACTACATTGGCCAGACTGATTCATGATCACAGACTGTCCTTTTTAAAAGAGCAGAAACGTCCGTTTTTTGCACTCAATATGGCAGCGCTATCGTCTGAACTAGCTGAGCGTGAACTTTTTGGAAATGAAAAGGGCGCTTATACTGATGCAAAAGAGCAAAAATTAGGTTTTTTCGAGCTTGCAAACAATGGGACTATCTTTCTTGATGAGATCGGTGACGCTACGATGGAACTTCAAGCAAAGATTTTGAAGGTGATTGACGAAGGAAAATTTTACCGCCTAGGAGGAAAGACAGAGATTCATAGTCGATTCAAACTGGTTTGTGCCACTCATCGGAACCTAGAAGAGATGATCCGACTAGGAAAGTTTCGTGAAGATCTATATTATAGAATCTCCACATTCAAGATTAGAGTTCCATCGCTTATTGAACGAAGAGAAGATATCCCTGAGATTATTCAAGCAGCTCTTCCCAAGTGGTGCCAAGAGAACCGTGTTTTGATTGCCTATAGCGAGCTCCCAAAGGATTTTATTGAGTACTTAGTTAATTATCCACCTAAGGGAAATATTCGAGGTATCGAGCAACAGATTTCTAGACTTTTAGTCCTCTCTCCAAGAGATAAAGATGGTCGTCCAATTTTTAAAAATTGGAAGTCTACATTAGGCTTTCAGACACGAGGGAGTGAAACGAAAAGAAATGGTGGGCCGTTGACACTGAATGAGCTTCTGCAGTCGCCACTTGATGTAGTGAATAGCGATTTTCCGGGTTTGACGACATTTATTGATAGCATTACTGAGCGTGTTTTTCTTGATGCGAAGGCTAAACACAAAGGTAATAATGCAATCGCTCGTGCATTGAAAGTTTCTCCAGCTAAAGTATCAATCAAGATGCGAGAATACATTGCTCGGCACCCAAAGATATTTGAAACAACTCATTTAGTAGGAAACTAGTAATGAGCTGGTTTGAGTTTTCAATACCATTAGTTTCATTTCTGATTTTGACGGTTTTAAATAGCACAAGTCAGAGCTTTGGTGTGCCTTCCGGGACATTGACAACTTTAGGAGAAGTAGCTTTTTCAATTTATATCGCGTTACGTCTGAGGTTTCGATTGTTTGATTCTATGAAATATTTGATTTGGGCTCCTATTGGATTTGCCATGGGCGACCTAGCTTATGGTTTCAATCATTACATCGTAAAGCAAGTATATCTTGGGTCTATAGGACCCCTTTCATATGCGATTCCTTATGTGGTAGGCCTGAGTGTAGCACTTTTCTTTCTGCATCGACTTTGCAGGAGATCCAGTGAATCACGGGCTGTTTTAATTCTTGGCTATGGTGTAGCTACAGTTGTATTTATTTTAAACATGCAGGCCATTGTTATTCCATCACTCTTTCAGAAGTCTCCTCCTCTGCCGATTGTTATAGCAGTACTTACTGTGATGTTCTCAGTATTGGAAAGCTGCTTGGTAGGTTTATCAGCTGTTCTGTTGGTGTTATCGAGTAGTGTAGCTGTTCAAATTCTACTTTTTGGACTACTAGCAATTTCAATCTCTGATATAGCGCTTCGATATCAAAGTGTTTATATGAATCTTCTAGGAATGACGATTTTTGAGAATGGTTGGTTTTTTGGATTAGCATTGATGGCAACAGGAGTGAATCTATTATTCAAACTCAATGATTCTGATGTACGTAAGCAGTTTAGCCAATTCATGCGGTTCTATAGTATTCGGGCTATGACAGCAGGTTATGTGCTGCTCGGCTTATGTTTAGTGTGGTTTGCATTGAGTTATTATTTCAAGTCGCTTCATATCGCAGATGAAGTTTCAGGTTCGTTGCTAATCGCTCTTGGTATTTTTGGATTTGCAATTTTGGTTGCAGATTTTGTGGACAAGAATTTAAGTTTGATTATCTTTAAATTAGCAGAAGAGCGACCGCTACAAAGACAACAGTTTCCGGAAAGTCTCCCACAGGAAATTCGTGCTATTGTCGAATATTTTCAAAAATTGAATGGAAAGATTACTTCTGAGCGAGACCACACCTTGTCCTTATCTTCAAAGATTGCGCATAATATCAAGTCTCCTATTCAAGCTCTAAAGATTGTAAAATACTCACTCTTTCAACATATGAATAGCGGGTGTACTTGCTGTATGGATTTAAAGGATCAGCTTAACTTATTGGATATTTCATCTCAGACTATTACAGATATCGCGAATCATGTCCTGGCAGAAAAGAAGCGTTTAATTGGTCTCGAAACGGTTTCTAGCTCTATCAAGAAGGCTGTCGCTTTAGCTAGTGTCAACTTCCCGAGATATAAAATTAGTGTTGAAGTTTCGCCGGAGGCAGATATTACTCCTGTATCTGGTCTTACTGAAAATATTATAAATTTGATTTATAACGCAGCGGAAGCCTCTGAGCCTAACAGGCCGATCTTTGTCAGAGGATTTGTCGAGGGAGAAAAGTTGACAGTCAGTGTTATTGATCAAGGAAAAGGAATCCCTCACGCTACATTACAGCAACTTCGATTAGGTAGATCTTTTACAACGAAGAGTTATGGGCATGGAATTGGTGTTTCTTCTATGTTCGCATGGGCCAAGGATCGAGGTTATGAAGTGGATATCAAGTCAAAGACTACTGCATCCAACTCTGGTACTATGGTTTCAATTCGTATCCCTGCAGCTCTTTGGATGGATGAACCATCTTTGACTGTCTCACAGTGAGGAAAATATTGATATGGAACCAGATTTTTGGAAAAAGAAATGGGAAGCTGGTGATATTGGGTTTCATCAAGCTCAGGTAGAACCCTTTCTTATAAAGTATTTTTCAGATCTTACTCCTGGTATTGTTTTTGTTCCTCTCTGTGGAAAAAGTAAAGATTTGATTTGGTTAGTACAAAATGGCTGGACAGTAGTGGGTGTCGAAGCAAGTTCTATTGCATGTCAGGCTTTTTTTGAAGAGAACAAAATTTCTTATCAAAAAGAGAAGAAAGATAACTTTACAGTTTATCAAGGGGTTACTCAGATTACGATCTGGTGTGGTGACTATTTCAAGCTACCCAAAGAAGCGGTGTTAGGAGTCACAGCGATCTATGATCGAGCTGCTTTGATCGCGTTACCTCGGGAAGTACGCCTAAAATATGTCGATCAAAATAAGATTCTATTTCCTCGTGCCAGATTTCAAACAATGCAAATACTTTTATTGGCGATTGAATATCCTCAAGAACATGCACAGGGTCCACCGTTTTCTGTAGATACAAAAGAAATTCAGCAACTTTATGGTGATTTGTTTAGTATTCGTGAGCTTGAGAAAGAAGAAGATAAGATTCTTCCCGAGAGAAGTGATAAATTTCATGGTGTACAGATATTTGAAACCGTTTATTGGTTGAGTAGGGAGAGTAGTTAGTCCATTCGAAACAAAGATATGCCTACACCGCTAACGCTTGAACAGCTTTCCAAACTCATCGAATCCAAAGCTGGAGAGTGTTTAACTGATGAACAGACTTTTAGACGACTGCAGACGATCCATCTTCGCTGCAAGAATGGTCATGTCTGGCAGACCACACCAACAAACTTGTTTTCAGGTAAATGGTGTTCTGTGTGTGAACGGGAGACTCGGGCTGCTATGCGATTGGCTGAAATTCATCAAATTGCCATCGCACATGAGGGCAAATGTCTCTCTGATCAGTACTTTCGCGGCAATTTAAGACTCACATTTCAGTGTAAAAAGGGTCATGTTTGGAAAGCAACCTCCGCTAATATTAAAAAGGGAACATGGTGTCGCAAATGTTATGTTGTGAGCCAGCGTCTCACGATTCAGGATATGGTCGAACTAGCTAAAAAGAGGAATTGGAAATGTTTATCTACGAATTACGATGGCGCAAATTCTAATCTTTTATGGGAATGTAGTTTGGGACATCGCTGGGAAGCTAGACCGTCTAATATCACTGGAAGCAATTCGGGCTGTCCACACTGCGCAGGACAGGTATTAACGATTGAGGATATGCATGACTTGGCTCGCCGAAATAAAGGGAAATGCATTTCAAGTCGGTATGTCAATTCAAAGAGTAAACTCAAATGGGAATGTCAATATGGTCACAGTTTTGAAATGAAGCCGAATCAGGTTCAGCAAGGACAATGGTGCGTCGTTTGTGCCCATAAGATCCCAATAACAATTCAAGATATGCGGAATCTTGCGCGAGATCGTAAAGGAACCTGCCTCTCAAGCAAATACAGTGGTGATGGGAAAAAACTAAACTGGCGTTGTAAACAAGGTCATCTTTTTTGGATGACCCCGAATGACGTAAAACGGAATCACTGGTGCCGGCTTTGTTACAATGAACGAGTTCGTTTACGTCATCTGAGAAATCGTGTTTTAATGAAGAAGTAGTATAAAAAATTTTATTTGTATTGGTAGAGTTTAACCTAAAAAAATTAAAAACTGACAAACCGAATGTTTTAAGAAGGAGTAAAATTATTCTTTTTTTGTGGTTTATTTGATGTGCTTACTTGTTGTATTTTTTTTATTAATTGACACAGCAGGTTTGTCGAGGCGCTTAGGTATACAACGAGATCTAATGCATTTGACTGTAATCATGTTTGGGTCCTTTGGCCAATCTGCTGCGACTAGACCTTGGCACAGAATAGCCTGAGACATATTCTCACGGAATTTATTGTATTCGTCCAATAAGTCTTTTCGAATTCCCGTAGGACTGCCGCAATGATCATGATGAAGAACGCAATCACTGTCTATTTTACAATCATTCCACCGCTTTGATATCGGAGTTGCGTCCGATTTTGTTGTCGATATGCATGCGGTTGAAATTAAGATGCTGACAGAAAAAGAGTAAGCTAACCAGCGAGAAACCATTGATGTATCCTTTCTATTCTATTTCTTAAAAACTGGGATCAACGAACCTATGCCAGCAACGGTGTATCCTACAGCAATAGCATCCCATGCAAAGTCGTAATTTACCACACGAATGCCATAGGGCGCAGCTTTATCTTCAAATCCAAAAGTAAGTTCCCCATAATGCCAGTGTAAAGCAAAACGAGTGATTGCATTGGCGATATTCCCTACAGCACCTGCTATCGAAAATCCAGATGTATAAGCTTTAATCCAGTCAGGTGCATTAGGATCAAACAAACCGACTGCGGCAGGAAGTGATAATACACTGGCTGCAATATACGCTGTTGTGCCTGGGTTAAGTAAACCCACCAAAGCTCCTCCACCAGTGGTAAGAGCTCCCGGACTAATAGCACCAGCAATTGCTCCAAAAATGGAGGCAACACCTGCAATGGCGGCACCAAGTGCGAGCCCCTTTAATCCACCTGTAAACAAATTACTGAGGGACCAATCACCAGTAGAAATCCCCTGAAGTAGCGATCCACCAATAAAAAACCCAATGAGAAACCAAATAAATTCTCCCTTTGGATCGATGAGATTCATTGAATTATTCATCACATATGAAAATTTATTGATTGTAGTTCCTGGCGTATCTATTTTTCCAGGATGAGGATCAGCCTGCACAAAACGACCTAATTCCGGATCATAATACCTTGCACGGTAGTAGTAGAAGCCCGACTCCTTGTCCTGCTCACGTCCGGTGTAGGTGTAGCTGGTGTTGAGCGGTGGATTCTCAGTCACATCATTCGCACTGGCATCCTTAATGCCCAGTAGTATTCCAAACGCTGAGTACACGTAGTGTTGCAGTTTGTTGCCGCTGTTGTCTGCAACATCAGTAATCGTACCTTGATGGTCTTTTAGATACTGATAGCTTCCACTGTTCTGCGCAAGCTTTGCACTTACTCCAGCAGATGTCACATCTACAGCAAGAACATCGTCTGTTCTCAATGAACTATGCGTGTATCTCGCCAAGAGTTGATTTGATCCATCATACTCAAGCAAAATCTCCTGCCCATCGTAAGCATAACGTCTGGTAAATGACTTCGTGTTATCCACGTGATCAACAACCTGCTTCTGCACTCGTCTCCCTAAAGCGTCATAAGCGTAAGACACTTCCTTCACTGGATTTGAGTTTCCAGGGACGTAGACTCTAAAACTAATCAACTGATTCTCAGATGTGTAAGAGTAATTCGTGACCTCTCCTGTGATGTTCTTATCCGTCTTAGTGATGAGGTTTCCATTGTTGTCATAGAGGTAGAGGAATTTATAATCTTCAATCAGGCGTTGGGATTTCTGGTCGTAGTTATAACTTCCACCCTGATCTTGTGTTCTGTTATAGACCGAGTCGTAACTGAATGTTTCTGCTTGGTAGCTACTCGATCCGCTTGCTTCAGGATTGGATGAACTCACTAATTGGTTGTTGTTATCGTAGGAGAAGTTCTTGGTAGAGAGCAAGCTTGCAATCTGAGTGATATTACCGATGTTATTTCTTTGATAGTTAAACGTCGCTATGCTGCCTACGTTTCCTGAATGAACAATCGACGTTAAGAAGTTCGCATCATCGAATGCAAATGCACTGCTGCTTCCCGGTCTGCTCAAGCTAGTCAGACGGTTTCCGACGTCATAACTAAAAGCAAAGTCTTCAGACTTAGGGTTTCTTAAACTCGTCAATCTATCCGCCGCATCATATTGATAACTCGTTTGCCCAACTGGGTCATTCATGACAATTCTATTGCCGTTTTGATCGTACTGAAAGCTTAAACTGACGGCAGGCAAACTTGAGAAACCACCCAAGCCCTGTGTCTGATAAGAAAGTAGTTTACCAGAGGCATCATAATCAAAATCAGCCTGAGATTGTGAATTCTTTGCTTGGATGAGATTGCCTCTCACGTCGTAAGCCAGATTGTAGGTGTTATCAGGGAGTGACTTTTGCACAAGCTGGTTGAGAGTGTCATAGACAAAGTTTTTCACATTTCCATTGGGATCGACTTCCTGGATCACGTTTCCGTTTTCATCATATTGTCGAGTAATCGAAAAGCCCAGCGCGTCTGTTTTCTTAGTCATTCTTCCTAAAAAGTCATATTCAAACGTACTGATATTACCTTTAGGGTCTTTGATCTGAGAAAGTTCTCCTGAAGCTAAGTATGCATACTCCGTTCTCTCATTCTTAGGTGTCACCACGGCTGTGAGACGATTAAATGCATCATACTCATAGTGCGTGGTTTGATTCTGAGCATTGGTTGTGGAGATGACATTTCCGGCCAAATCTCTTACATAGCTTGTCGCTTTTCCCAGTGGATCAGTGACTGAAGAAAGATTTCCGGCTGAATCGTACTGCGATACGGTTGTTTTTCCTAAACTGTTGGTCACATGAGTCACAAGCTTTAAACTATTGTTATACTGATAACTCGTCGCATGCCCCAGTGGATCTGTTTTTGAGAGTAATAACTCAGTGACAGGATCGTACTGATTACTCGATGTAAATCCACGCCCATTGGTTTGAGCCAGTAAATTCCCAAACCCATCAAAGCTCTGAGAGGTCGTGGTATTTGTAGCCGTATCCGTTTGTGAGAGTAGATCATCGGTCACTGGATCATAAACAAACGTCACAGTCGAAAGATCAGGTCTTGTAATGAGAGTTGGCTTGCCTTTGATGTCGCGTCTGATCTGAGTCTGCCTCCCTGTACCATCCGTGACAGTCGTCACATAGCCCTGAACGTCCTTCACAAATTTTGTCTCTACAGACTTAGCGTCTTTGATTCCATCATAGACTTGATTCGCTCCTGTGCCCATGGACTTAAGAGTGCCTACATTGCCGCCGGTGTAATTATTGGCAGCAGTCGCAGAGCCTGAGTCATTAATCGTAATCGACTTCCCATCCGCACGAGTCACAGAGGCCAGTCTGTTCCACTCATTATAAGTGTACTGCGTAGCAATCCCACGTTCGTTGGTTTCTGAGAGCATAAGCCCACTTGCATCGTACGTAAAACCACGGGATGTCCCGTCCGGGAAAACGACCTGAAGTAAATTCCCAGAACCATCATAACTAAAATTCGTCGTACGACTTGCAGGATCAGTAATCGAAGAAAGAAGTGCTCCTGAGTAGTTGTACGTAATCTGTCTTCCTGCAGGGTCCACAATCGAAGTGAGCCTGCCTTGAGCGTCGTAACTGAAAGCCGTAACCCTTCCTGCTTTATCCACCGAAGCAGTCTGTCTGCCACTTGCGTCAAAGAATATTTGCGTCCCGTTTCTAAAACTTCTTGTAAAGCTGCCGTCTGCGTTTCTGACTAGGCTTGTGTGATCCTGAGCTGTAGGTTTATAAGCCAGTATCCCTGTGCCAGTATTTTGAAACGCCACTCGTCTAATCCTTTGATTGCCTGAGTCTACGATGATGAGATTCTTCTGGTCATCTAAACCTAAAAACTTGGGAGAGGACAAGCTAGCATTGAGTGCTGGGATGCCATCACCGTTATAACCGGGCACTCCACTTCCTGCGACAGTGACAGCGGTGCGCGTCTGAAAGTCAATGCGTCTGACTAAATGAGAATCTTGCTCAGCCACATAAAGATAGCCGTTATCGTTATCAATAGCCATCCCGTACGGACGGCGTAAGACCACCTGAGAGGCAGGGAGTGAGTCCCCAGCTGTGCCATTGACGTTTCCTGCAAAAGTTGTGATTCTTCCTGTGAGATCGACCTTACGAATGAGGCCATTTTCAGTTGAGATATAAAGATTACCGACAGAGTCATAGATCACCCCACGAGGATGAAAGATCCCAGCGCTTGTTGCAGGGCCTCCATCTCCATCATCAAATGTAGTTCCGTTACCGACGATTGTTGTAACTGAATTGGTATTGTAATCAATAATTCTCACGCGGTTATTGCCGGTATCAGCTACGACTGCAGTGTTAGCTCTTGGACCTGCTGAAATCCCCATCGGACGATTGAGCTGAATACCGGTTGCAGGAGATCCATCGCCGTTAAGACCAGGGAAAGGATATTCGCCTGTACTGAATTGTGGGCCACCAAAACAAAATAAATCAGGATCTTGTCCTGGAAAACCTTGGAGTAAGTTTTCTACTCCAAAAAAAGGAGTACAGCTCACCCCAGGTGTACTTGAGCAAAAATTAAGAACACTGGCGGTGTGATTTAAAGCAGGATCGTGAAATGCAAACCGAGGAGGAGAACTCGTCAAACCTACAGTTCTTGTTCCAACAAAACTTCCTGATGTAGGATAGCTATATCTAAAGATCGTACTTCTTGTGGAATCTGTACTTTGAATACTTCCGTCTGCAAAAGGTAAGATCGCTTCTGGTAGTCCTGAAGTTGAAGCATATTTATAAAACTGAAACAGGGCTCCACAGAAATAAAATACATTTCTTCCGATAGTCGTTTCATAACTATTGGTCCCTGCAATTTGCCCAGACCATTCTGGAGTGGAACCCATGAATTGATCGACCGTGGGATTGGTCTTTGACAAATCAGTACGATAAAAATCGTTAAACCCTGCTCTTAAATAATAAGCATAAGGCCATTGTGAGACATCAGCTGCACGAGAAACGTCATAACCCATCGAACCTGGATCTAATAAAGTCTGGATCGTGTTATCCAGTGCATAAGTCGATGTACTTCCATCTGCTTCTTCGATCATGACTCTGTTTCGATCGGGATTTAAAATCTTTTGTGCTCCAGAAATTGCCCAACCCCGCCCGGCTTCAGAGGCTGTTTTGTTTTGAATCAAAACTGTTCCACCTAAGTCTTGAGGGAAAACTCTGTTGAGAGTAGGTGTTTCAGGATCTATATCTTGAGTGACTACTGGGTGGCTTATATTAGACCAAGATGTCACCTTACGCGTTGTAATCACCGTTTCTTTCAAGTGAACTTCATAATGAGAGTCATAAGCATAGATCCCAGAGTTGACGTAATTGCCTGTAGAAGGATCTTTGAGATCTAAAGCAAATGAAATCGCCGCACGATTGGGCATTCCGGTAAAAGTAAGTGGGTCACTTACGAGATTTTCACTCAAAAATTGAGCGACGATTTTTTGCGGCTGATACCAAGCAGTCGCTTGTCTTTCAACTTTATTGTAGTATTCTACGTCTGAGCAGAAAAACAGAAAACAATCTTTGATTGTACGAACAATTGTAAAATTTGTATCAAGCAGTATCTCTTTCTCAGGTATATCAAACATATTCGTTACTAACACCGTAGGCTTTGCCCAAGCACTTTTGTAGATCAAAGAAGGCGAAATATCCTGACCCAAGGACTTATAACTGGGTAGCTTAATACTCGTCGTCAGAGCCCCATCAAACGCATTGGCGCCTGGCTTATCTTGCGCACCGATTTGTTTGACTGTTGGGCCAATCGGAGCCGCATACACTGTACTAAAATGCGTGATCCCCATCCCAGGCTTCGTGACAACTGACTGACCGTCTTGGCTAACTTTCGCAGCTCCATCGACTGTCCAAATCCCTTTCTTACTATCCATCGATAGGATCACGACTTCCACTCCTGCAGGCAATTCGTCTACGTTAGGCAATGTTAGTTCCACAGGTTCTGAAAAACTCATCCCGGAGGGCTCAAGTGCTACGACATGTTTAGGCTGAGCAATCGCAAGTGGCTCAATCGTAGAAAACTTGGCCTCGATCGTTTTTAAAGAAACTTGGCCTGACTGACTCCCATCCGGAAACTGCGCCACACCGGCTGGGATATTGAGACTCACTCCAGGTGCATCAGGATGAGTGACGCTTGAGTTCCCACTGTTGATATCTAGAATCGTTGCTGAACCATCAAGTGGAATAGCAGCCAGATAAATCGGACGCTGCAAGACATTGCTTTGTGAAAGACCGATGCTAATGGAAACTGCAGTTTTCGAAAATTTCCTCTGAGGTGCTGGAGGTAAAGCTGCAACAACGGTCGATCCATCGACAATCAAAGTCTGATCGCCTGTCACAGGTTGGCTAAACATAAACACACCACTGCCATCGGTATAAACAGGCACAACATCCGTGTTCGCAAGCGAAACCAAGACATGAGAAAGAGGAGCGCCATCTGTGTCTTTCACCACCCCTGAGAGCATCGTACCGGATTGTGAACCAAAGCTGACAGTGACTGTATCGGTTCTTCCAATAGAAGGGTCTGTGGCACTGACGGTAGCAGAACTAAAGGCTGGCATCGTAATCGAAAAACTTCCATCGGCTGCACCGATTGCAGAACCATTGTTAAAGAATCCTGATGTCGCTGTGACCGTCAGTCCCGGACGAGTTGCTCCAGGAGCACCTCGAATGATGAGATGATTATTCGGAGCAGGAACCACACTTAAAAGATCTCCGTTTAAAACTTTCAAGATAATCTGCACGGAAGAATCCACTGTTGTCAGGTTACCTACCAGGTCTGCAGCCTCCCAATGGAGTGAAAGTGATCCTTCGATCGATGCAGAATAAATCCCTGAGAAAGACATCTTATCTTGTGACAAGGTGAGACTCTGGCCGTTTAACTTGGCATATGACAATGCTTCGTTAGAGCGGCCTGAGACATTAAAAGACAAAGTGTTTAAAACCGCGCCATTTGAAGGCGAAAGCTGCGAGAGCATTGGAGGAGTCGTGTCTAAAAACAAATTGATTTTGCTCGAATCAGAAACATTGCCAGCAGCATCCGTACTTTGTACTTCAACAAAGTTCATCCCTTCGGAAAGCACAAGACTCTGCGTAAAAGTAAACTGAGAACTTTGAACAACGACCTGGTCGTTTAACTTCACCACCGTTTGAACAGGAGAAGCATCCAGTACGGTCACAGACAAATCGATCGGTGAGTGACTAAAAACCGTTCCGTCTTGCAACCCAAGCGTGATCATAGGCTTGGTTCGGTCAATGTGAAAACTTTTTGAGAGAGGATTGGGTAGAGCAAAATTATCTGCCAGGTCTTTTGCTTTAAGACTGATCGTATAATCACCTTCGGGAAGAGGATTAAGATCCCCTTGTACTTGATAACTCTGACCTTGATCGATTTTGATGAATTGCAGCTGTGCTGAAATGTCAGCGCTATTTAACTTTGCTTCAAACCCCTGCAGATCGATCAACCCGAAATCATCTTTCACCACAGCAGAGACTTGATTCATGTTCTTGACATATAAAGGTTGTAACTCAATCGAAGATCCAGCTAACCAAACAGGCGAAGCATTATCAGGAGAGACTGGATGAAACTTCTTAAGCTTTCCCCATCTGGTTTTATTCGTGTAGCCGTTACCGTTTGATTTAAGTCTATTTCTAAATAGATCAAACTGAATGAGATTAGGATTGCCTGCACTTTCAGGTGAGAGCGCTTCAGTGGAGAAGGAGTAAGCTAAACTTTGTCCATCAGGCAAAGTTTGAGGTGCAAACGCTTTGATTTTAGATCCCTGCCAATAAAGATCTGCTGACCAGTGGTAAAAACTACGATCTTCGTCAGAGTCTCGATCTCCGTCTTCGTCATCATCTAAGTCGTCTCCATTTAATAAAGACGAAGGCGGCTGGTTCAAAAGATTCGTGATGCTTGCGGTGACCCACGCTTTGTCGCCTTCGATCGAGTGACCTGGATCAAACTTAAAATCAAATCGAAAGCCCCCTAAATCACTAAAATAATGCGAAGGAGACACCCTCTGGTTATCGACCTGAAGAGGGATATCATACTGCGCAATAATCTCAGGCCTGGAAGCCAATTTAAGAGCAATCTTGGCAACGACTGAAGAAAGATTAGATTTTAATTTTTGTAAATCTGAAATGAGATGAGCATGCCCACCTTGGCTCTGTAACTCTGTGATTCTCTCTGAGATAGCCTGGATTCTTTTTTCAAGCTTGGCTTTGGTTTTCATGAGTCCCAGAGTGCTATCCCTAAAATAGCCCACTAAGACTGTGAAGGTAGGTGATCCTGAAACAGCCGCAATATTATAATTGAACTTGATCTTACGGTCTTGCTTGTCTAATCCAACTTGAGATGAAATTTCTCTTGTAAAATCTGGGTAGAAAAAATGGACTTCTAAATTCTTGTCTTTAATTTTTAAGCAGCTTGGGGAAGATGACGAAGACCCGATCCACACGCGGCAGATCTCTCCTGAGATACTATGCGGTTCTCCAGATTTTTTAGCTTGGAAGCTTGAAGCGCTGGGAGTAATCCAGATTCCTGTCTTGGGTGTATTCCAAGAACTTCCATTGTCATGATCGTTATCCGCATACGCCTGCAAGGGAACCAGAAGACTCAGTAAGGCAATAAAAATTTTCATAAAGCACCTCAAACGTTCAACAAATGAGAGTCTAGTTTTTTACAAATAACCCAAGCGAAGCTAATTCTGCGTCTGATAAGCCTGCCTCTGATTTAAGCAGTGCGATGTCATCCGGACTGAGTAGATATTGCGGCAAAGAATTAAAGCTTTGATTGATCGAGAAAAGAGTGGAATTCAGTAGAATAGTTTCACTGGGTGCTGAGACTGATGTAATAGAGCTGCCTGACACAGAACCGCCTGACGCATTGCTGATGACCGCGTTCTTACTCTCTTTTGGCGCATCCGATGGCTGATTACAACCCGATCCTAAAATAGACCCTAAAACAAATAATACGACCCAAGCAGACTTAAAAACGATTTTCCCTGTTTGCATACGTGCCTCCAAAAAACTAAGGGACTGTTAAATCACTGGTTCAATAATCAAACTATAAATGACATTATGAGTCAAAATGGAATCAAGGTCAATGAGATATTCTGATATGAATTCTGTTTCGAACTTAAAAAATATTCTTTAATGAATAAACCTTCAAACCGACAAGAAAAATCAAATCTGCATTTTCAATACATCTCGAATGTCAGAACTGACACAGTTGACAGGGAACTGAGAAAAGGAAAATTCAGTTACACAGCTTTTTTCAATCCGTGAATTTCTAACTCTTGTTCAATTAGCTTTTCTTCGAAATTTTCACGGCTTCTAACATAGAGAGGCTTATCCACTTTAATCCCTAATAAAGTCATTCGATTGTTCATTAATTGATAGTGAGCGACTCCAGTGACTTTTTGCGAAATAGATTGAATAAACGCCTGAGCTGCTTCTCTTAAAGGATTAAACCATCTTCCCTCGACTGCTTCTCTGACCCAGATTTGTTCTAAGCACATTTTTTCCCTAATGACTTCGGAGCTAAAAATTCCCGATTCCAAGCGCTTATAAGCATCCAGTAAAACGTAAGCTCCTGGCATTTCTCTTACTTCCTGAACTTTGATTCCACTTTCTAATTCTTCAAGTCCAATGTATCGACCTAAGCCATATGGCCCAGCAAGTTTATGTAGATGATTGATGAGAAAAACAAATTCCATCTTTTCTTGATTAACGGAAGTAGGAATTCCATTCTCAAACTCTACAAAAAGAGATGTATCTTTAGGATGAGAGTCCGATCGTGACCATTTAAAATATTCTTCTTTGAGAGGAATGTTCTCGGGATCATCCATATCTCCTGACTCAAACTCGCGGCACCAAATGTTTGAGTCTACACTATGAAGTCTTGTCTGATAGTTCGTGATACCAAACTGTTTTAAGACGCTTTGCTTTTCAGCGCGAGTGATGGCTGTGTTTTCATAAGGAGTTCCAAAAATTCCTTGAAATTCTAATCCTGTCAGGGCTCCGTTGAAACGTCTTAAACTATTTTGTGATCGATTTGCTGTATGAATGATCACTGAGAATCCATTTTTAATCGCATAATCGTAGCCACACTTGGCAAGAAGTGGGCGACTAAGCGACGCAGAGATGGGATGAGTTCCAAGATAAGTGGATTGCGACCAAAGAGCAGGCAATACAAACTCTTGTGCAAATTGGAGTCTTTTATCTAAAATCACTGATTCCACCCCAATCTTGTCACAAACCTGCTTGGCTTGCTGTGTATCTTCATCACCCCCTACATTAATAGTGAGGGCAGTGGGAGAGAGTCCCAACTGATGCTTCATATAATAAAGTAAGTACGCACCATCTAATCCACCACTAAATAAGACTAATATCCTGGGACGAGTATCTTTAAAGTGATTGAGATCTTCGATAGAATGAATTTTTGGGTAAATAGACATGAATATCCCTTTCGTTTAGGCGGCTTTGGGCAATAGTGTGGGTTTAGAGTCTAAAGTATTCGAATCTAAGATGATGCGATTATCCCAGAGAGACATATATTTTTGAGTCAGTTCGATGAGACGTTCATTAAATTTTGTGGTCGATAAAAAGCGGACTTTTTCACCTGCTAGATAGGGAGAGATCATATCAGGAAGTTGGCCTTCGGCATCTGTAAGTGGAATGAATCCAAACTTTTCAAACGTCTCATGAACCTTAAAACGCATGACTCCAACAGTAAAAATCTCATGAGGGTTTGTATCTTCCATCATATAAAATTGGTGCATCACCATCATGAGGTCTTGCAGAGTTTTCACAAGATCCTTATTTCCACGCAAGTCCGGCGTAATTGTAAAACAGGAGGTATAAGAAAGTTTTGAGCGCTTGTCTTTAGAATGATTCATTGCACTTTGAATTAATGAAATATGTCTGGGAGAGTTGACCATCTGAGCCAGTCCTAAAAGAGGGAAAGACCAAAAGTGCTCATAGCATTGTTGGAGAGAGAGTGCTCGATATCCCATGATAGGCTTTAGTTCGCCTTTTGTAGTATCTGCGACAACATAATGCCTGGCTATGAAATCTGTTCCATCAATTGGAACTACACCCTGAGGATATTTGTCGCGATAGCCAGAAAGTTTGAGATCCATGGTATCGATAAAGAATTTTCTGACAGACGGAAACATCGAGATTTTTGTGAAATCATCTAAAACTACAAGTTTGAGGTTTTTTAATATATCCATAGTTAATATTCCAGTCGGAATATTTTTAAAGTAATTAAGAAGAATTTATTAAATAATTTCAGGTAAAATCGTTATATTTCATTATTTATCTTCCGAAATATATTCTAATAGGAATGTTTCAAATATGGATCTAAAATCTACATTAAAAAATAGCTCTGCGCATAAAATTGCAAACATAGAAACAATCAGTATCCCTCAAACTCAAAGCGAGTATTACAAAGAACTCACCACTCGAAACCACCATTTTATTAAAAAAGAAACTCAAGAACGCTTAAGTAAAATTAGAGTTTTAGTTGCTGGGTGTGGCGCTACAGGGGGTGCATGTATCGAGCCTTTGGCAAGAGTAGGGGTTCAGAATTTTATATTAGCAGATCAAGGATTTTATGAACTCAATAATTTGAATCGCCAACATGCTCTCATTCGAGATTTGGGTAAGAACAAGGCAGAGTTTCATAAAGAACAAGTTTTAGAAATTAATCCTTTTGCACAAGTTAAAACATTTTCTAAAGGTATTGATTTTTCTAATGTCGTTGAAGTAGTACGTTCAGTCGACTTTATTATCGATGCTGTGGATATTACCAATTCCAATTCTATGTCTAAAAAATTTGAGATGCATCGAATTGCAAAAGATGAAAAGAAGCCAATCATTACGGGAATGGATCTTGGATTTTGTCAGTGGGGCGTGAGTTTTGACTATAGGGTGGCTTCTACTCCGATTTTAGGAGGTTATTATGAAAAGGCGATAAAATGTAAGCATCCTGTCAAAGCATGGCTTTCTTATGTTCCTCTTTCTGCTATGCCAGATCATTGTTTAGAGTTGGTTTACGATATGGCCACACGAAGTGATCTTCCCGCTTCTCAGCTGGGATGTGCATCGGATCTTCTTTCCTCAATTGTAGTTGCAACAGTTGTTCGCTATGTAGAAACAGGTGAGCTTGTATCGGGCTGGAATGTGAATTTAGAGTACATTGCATTATCTTGGAAAGAAAGATTGAGACTTAAGATGAAAGCGCCTCTTCTCAGAAGAAAGATCAAAAAGATTTTAGATCAGCTCGAGTAATCACAGATCCTGAATGAGATAAGAAACAAGTCCTGCAAACCTTGCCTTAAGAAAATCAGTGTCATGTTTCATGCCGGAAACTGTTTCGAAAAAGTGAGGAATATCTTTTTTCATGAGAGATTCATGAAAAATTTCACAACCTTCAAACAAACCAAACTCATCTAAACTTCCAACATCAAAATAAATTCTTTTTCCGTAAAGTTCGGGTAATCCCAAGAACTGAATTTGTTCCAAAGGATTGTATTTAGAAAATGTTACGAGATCAGGAAAAACGGATTGAAAGCATTGAGTGGCTATCTTGAGATAGTTAGGATCAGCTCCAGTTCTGTTTTGGTAGGTGTTCATACTATCAGATGAAAGGAAATCATAATGAATCAATGCTGGAAAATGAACACCGACTCCACGGTAATTCTGTGGGGTGGCTAAGAAGTTATTAAGTGCCGCCTGACCTCCTGTTGAGTATCCCATTAAGAATCGAGTCTGATGATTGGTTTGCGTTTCTTTTTCAAATTCAGGAATAATTTGCTCTTTAAAGTATCTGAGATAAGATTGTTTGGGATCAATGTGATCGTACAGAAAACTTGCCCCAATATAAGGCATGATAAACTGAACGCCGAGTGTTTCAAGTTTTTTTACTAGCTGTTCCGGTAATGTTTCAAATAAGCCTGCCTCGATCGGTTGTAAATCATCGCCATTGCCTCCATGAAGAAGATAGAAAGTATGCTTGATTTGAGGTGACGTTTGATTTTGAAATCGAAGCATTCCTGCTTTAAGTTCTGTTCCGTTGATGTAAAGTCCTAATGAATGTCTTTGATATTGAAAGCGTCCAATTGTTTTTTGATTAATGACTGCCGTCTTCATATTTGCTAGAATTAATACACTAATAAAGTTTAAAAGTCGAACTGATTTTTACGGATATTTAATGAGTCTTATTCCAGCGTTTGTTAGCAAGTTCTATATTTACTTCAAAAATACAGGAAGGGTCCCCATAATGCGCGCATTTGATTTCTTTAACGGAAACAGAGGGTAGGTCAATATAGGATGTACCTCTTGAAAAAAATCCGGCTTTATATTGGCAGACAAAAGGATTTCCCAAATGAGACAGCTTTAAAGCTTGAGCAGTGTCAGGGTTGTCTTTCGATTCGATTTCAATCGTGGTTGGAGTTTGTCTGAGTATTCTATAATGGCTGTTAGATTCAATATGATTTTTTAGCTCGTAACAGAGACGATCATAGGCGTCAGTGGGGTTGGCAGAGATTTCTAATTTTTTTGAAAATTCAGAATTCTTGTTCATTTCGTAAGAGTGTGCACCGATTTGATAGAAATTGCTGCTCTCAAGTCCTCGCTTAGAAAGTAACTCTGTTATGTCCTTAAAAAAGTTAATATTGATGAGAGTATTTGGATCTTCTATTGCTTTGTGAGTTATTTGAAATTTTCGCATCAGAGATTGAAGAACCCACCATCCTAATCTCTGTTCAATAAAATGAAAGTAAACCAAAGCAGAACGAATTCGACTTTGACCTGCTTGGGTGTATCGTTCCGGAATGTAATCCAGCTGTCCTTTAGAATGTTTTTCAATAGCTACAAGATCAAGATCACCTAGGACGAAAGATTCTATTGAAAGAGAAAGTGCATCAGTCAGTGAAGCAAGTTCAGTGACTTTCAATTTTCTTGTTTTTTTAAATATTCTTTTGAGTTCATTCTCCTTCACTTGAAGGAGTTCAGAGAGTTGTTTATCTGAGTAAAGAAGAGTGTGCTGGATTTTAAGAATATTCTCTAAAATTTTAGCGTCGATCTGAGCAGTGGAATTTATGCCGCGTGGAACTGATAAATCCATTGTAAATCCTCAAGACGTGAGCTTTTAGGTTTTTTAAGCTCTGTAATCTTTGTAGAAAATGAGCCATAGGCTTTAAGAAAAGTCTCAAAATATAGTTTTTGATAAGTATTGTGAATATTTTGAAACTCCAAATGGTCTGCAAAATTAAACTGAGAAAAGTGTTCTGCTGCATGAATCCTAAGAACTGTCTTATTCTTGAGTGTCTCAAGTTCGTAATTAAAATCACATCCATAGTAGGTTGAATTGTCAATTCGTGCTTGAAGCAAGTGTTGAATAGAAGCTTGAGAAGTATATTGTGTGTGAAGAAGGCCGTTACAGAATGGTTGAGTAGCAGTTTTTGCAACACTCTTGATTTCTTGTTTCAGATGACTTCTGGAAAAAATTTGTTCTTTTATCATAAGCTCAATTAAATCGATCTTAAACTCAAAATTGATCTGGTTATCTAGAACCAAGAAAAACTCAGGCTCCATTTGCATTTGCTTCAGAAAACCGTAGTACCCAATATCCCCTAATTTGTCTCTAAGTAAGACTAAAAAAGGCAACAATTCTCTCACTTTGACACCACGGTTACGTAAGTATTTGTTTGGTAAAGAAAAACCAGCTTCCTTGGGAGTGCTTCTCAGTATTGCAGGGGAGAGGTGGTCAATGACTCCCTCCCTCCATGTGTCAGGGCTGATGTGCATAAAATCACAAAATTTGAACCATTCAGTAATATGAGGTTCCATTTGCCCGTCTTCGAGTTTGGATAAGTTACTTTGCGTGATCCCCATTGCACGGGCTGTGCTTGTTTGGGTGTGATTGCGCCATTTGCGCGCGGCATAAAATATCATCCCTATTTGTTGTCGCTGTGAAAAGGATTCTTTTTTCATAAGTTTTCCGAATAGGAGTTATTCAAATTGGAATAGATCATAGTATCAGCTCGGTTGAAAGAATATATTTTGTAAGGTCTAAAAACGTTAAGTAATTTTGTGTACAGATTTAACCCGACAAACTTAACCCGGCAAACTTAACCCGATGGATGAATCATGTCCAGTTGATCTGCAATATGTCTGATCTGAGTTGAAAAAGTTTCAAGCACTGTTCCTAATCCAAAATAAATTTCATTCATATCTTGCACAATGATTTCATCATCTTTTTTCATTTTTATCAAATAAGCGATGCTGAGCAGCTCAGAGTTGGTTGTTTTGAGTTCGTAGAGCAATGTTCCATATTTATTCAAATTTTTCATAGTTCAATAATACATATTATCGGACTTACAACTTATCAAGCTTATTTGAGAGACTGGTGGTATGAAAATTGACACTAAGTGTAAGCAGTTTCTAAAACGAGTGGGATTTAACATACGCAAAGCAAGAATGAGTAGGGGATGGACATTGGAAGATACGGAGGATCATGGTTGGCCTTCATGGCAGCATTTGCAAAAGGTAGAGTCGGGTAAAAATATCACGCTTGCCACGATTTGGAATGTGGCACAGTTGTTAAAGGTTCATCCATCTGAGTTGATGAAGTGAGGTGAGGGGAGAGGGATAAAGCTTAGAAACTCATAAGAGAGATTTTGACATCATGGATTTTGTCTTTGCCTGAAGTAGCGTCTACTGCATTAATGCATTTGAGAATTGTAAATCCGTTTTGGAAATGCCTCCTTCACGCCCCATTGTTTTAGGTCATTCAGTTTTCCCAGCATCACCGAAATTCCAATCACAACTATCAGTCTTTTAATCAACCCACCTAAATCTATCGACTTCATAATGGACGGTGTTGCACTGGAAAAGTTGCGATCTAGTGTAATTACCGCTTCAGCTTTGGCTGGTGAATTGTCCGGTAGATGTACTTGAGACAGCGATAGCCACGCATGAGTTTTGTTTTGCTGAAGAGCTTCGGAGGAGTTTTTACTCCGACTATTCTTCCGAAAATTTCATGCAGCCATCTACTGTCTCCGAGTCCTTGTAGTCATAGACAAAAGCTACACTGTATCTTGCGCGAGTGATCGCAACATATAGTTTTGAGCGGCTGATTGGAGCAAGATCACTTTCGTTATCCTTTAACCAATCCATGATGGGCTTGGTAGGATAAATTAGCACTCTATCGAAAGTCAGTCCCTTAGATGCTCCAAAGTTCACAGCTAGTCCGTTGGAACTGACGGAGGTTCTTTTACTATCTCTAAGAATTACTGGTTTGTATGCTGTGAGATATTCTTCAACATTCTCTTTCTTAACCAGAAAAATTCCATAATGATCTCCTATTGTGACATTTTCCGATCTAGTTTTATTAAATTCAGGAAAAAGTTTATCAGCGAGATCACAAATAGTCTGAATGCTTCTATGATTGGTTATTAAAAGATCGTTCCTAATTGCTAAGCCTGTAATGGGATTGTTTTCAAAGTATCGTAGCAGCTCGTAACGACGATATTTTTTATTTTTAGCGGAGTTATTGGTGGAGAATGTTCCTTGTCGTGGATCGCCAACTAAAATAACTTGCATATTAGCAGAGCAAAGTAGGCGAATTAAGTCTAGATCATAGCCCGCCAAATCTTGGGCCTCATCTATGAAAATACAACTAAAGATACGAGCAAGCCTTGAAATCACTTTGCCATGGGATTTTTCGTTGCATTTAATGACAAATTTCGAAAGCTTATCTGAGTACACTTTCATATTTTTTGTGAAATAATGCCTAAAATCAGTTTCTTTTATTCCTCTGGCAGATTGGCCTGGAGTCAAAATCATTCCTGTAATTTCTTTTTCTAAAAAGTAGCCTTGATATGGGCGAACGCCATGCTGAAGAAGCATTGAGAACCAGGTCTGAACAAAAACATTTTTAGGAAGCGAACGATTTTTTTCTATGATTTTTTTTTTGATTTCTTCACCGTTAGTGTCTGTATAGGTCGTGATTAGGACATTTTTGTCTTTAATCTTTAGAGCTTTATTAACGAGATATGTGGTCTTACCTGAACCCGCAGAGGCGACAACAAATAGATGCTTAACAGCGCTATCAGATTGAGGTTGCATTACGAATGTACTCAGGGAATTCTATATTCTCTTCAGTATCGAAGATTTTTAATGCACATGAGGTTTTGTTTTTCTTCATGTAGTTCAGTAAAAGATCATCAGTTGTGTAGTTCGTATTTAAAATTTTATTTAAAAGAATGCGACTGTTCTCTTTTAATAATTTTGGCTCAAGAGTGTTGTAGTTAATATTCTCATTAGCCACCCCCTTGTCTACGTTCTCATCAAAATAAATATTGATGTTGGCCTTTTTATTTTCTCCGAGATAGTGAAAATACTTCTTATTAAGAGCGTTAATGTCTCCATCATTGTCCGTTACAACTGCAACTGTCTTGTTAATTTTTTCTGCAATCTCAAGAAATCTAAGAAACGAAGTGCCAACCGAAATGACATCAACCCCATCTTGAATTGGGAGTTTCCCTTTGCTATTCAAATATGCCTTTTGAATCACCAGTTCATCCGAATCACCTTCTACAAGAATAGCTTTCTGGCAAAGAATCAACCTTAACGTGTCATACCCAGCTAGCTTCAAAAAAAAATTTCTTGTTTCTGATGACAGTTCATTCAATCGAATGCATTTATAGTCATTAAGAAATAGAAGCGACTGCAACCCCAGCTTGTTAGCTACAAAACTACTATGAGTCGATATGATAATCTGCTTCTCATTATTCACAGATATAATTCGTCTTATGAGCTCATTGAGCCTCGTGTGCGATAAATGGTTCTCAGGCTCTTCAATGAGAATCACACTGGCCTCTTGGGATTTCTTATGACTAAGAGCCAGACTCGTTTTAACGACGCTCTGCTCACCCTTGCCAATATAGTGAAAAGGAACATCATCAAGATAAGTCATTAGACTCATTTCCCAAGCATTTTGGGTTGCCATATCGACAGAAATTTTGACTTCTTTATCAGAGATAGCCGCGCTTGATTTTATCTTTGAGTTAATCGCCTTAACTGAGGGAGTGTTCATGAAGGCTTCCCGCATTTCACGGTGCGCTTGGGAAATTTCGACTCTCTCTTTATCTTCCAGGTTCTCCCTAACGATGCGCGAGATATACACGTCAGATCCGTTTTGAACTCGAGTTCCCGTGGAATCTATCCAAGCTGACTTAATTGGGATACTCTTCGAAGTTATAGAATTGCGAGCGAAAGATCGCCAAGAAACTTTGTAGTATTCTATCGGGATGCTTTTTACATTTCTCGCACTAAGAAGCTCGGAATATTCATCCTGGTAGGTATCATCGAATTCTATTCGATATGAAACGCCCTTATGGTCGGATTTTTCAGAATTTCCGTTTCCCTCAAGCTCTGCTAGTGCTGGTGTGTCTTTTCCAGCCAGGAACAGCTCGATCAATATAAATGGAGGTGGCTTTGGCGCTTCTCCGGTGAGACTATCTATATATTCACTCTCGATTTCCTTATTGAAAAGGTACTGCGTAAGCTCTCCTTTGAGGTGCCTTCCGCTTAACATCCCAGTTAGTCCAAGATGAATGGCCTCTAAAATGGTTGATTTTCCAGCCTCATTATTTCCAACAAGAATATTGGTTCCATCATTGAGTTCAAGAGAAAATAGTCCTTTGAAGCATTTAAAATTTTGAATGTTTACCTTTGTTATGTGCATTTACATCCACTTCTTACACAATTCCTCGGCTTGCTCCAAAACAAGCTGGGTGGTCTTTTCCTGAAGACCGGGTGGGTATTCATGCTTTTTCAAAAAATGCTTCACTGTCATTTTCACTTTGGAGCGGGAGGTTTCCTTAATTGCCAAATCGATGTTCAGATTGCGGTGGGTTTCATTGGCGATCACAATGGTGTTCTTACGATTAGAGAGAATCGACCTGGGAACCCATACGTTTTTAATTTTTATTCGAAGCATTAAATAGTTAAAAATTTCAAGCGGGGCGATCGGGCGAGCCTTTTTAGGCGCGGCAATATTAATTTTTGACAAAGGCATAATGGTAGGTAGCCTAACAGCGGATAATCTAAAATTCCACACGTTCGGGACACATTTTTTTGTTTGTTTTTAGTATTTGCTGCGCCTAACCATATGAGGTCAGGCCCAACTGATCTTGATATCTCAAAATTTGATGTGGTTGAGCCACCGAAATGTTTTGCAGGAGGCATTATGTATTTGTTCTGAAGGAATATGTCTTGAAAACGCCTCCATTAAAGCCCACTTCTTTAATTTGTCCAACCGCCCCAGGACCACCGCAATTCCAATCACAACCATCAGTCCTTTAATCAGCCCACTCAAATCCATCGGTTTCATAGCGTCTCCCATTGGGTTAAAGTTCCTGAAAAATCGATACGAACCATGCGACATCCTTCCCAAACTCCATGACACAAAAATAAAGTGGGGGACGAGGGGGGGACAACACATGCTCAATCAGTGCAGCTGGTTTCAGTTCAGTTCATCGAATGTAGCGAGTAAGCGTTTGATTGATTTACATTTTGCTTTCATTTCACGTGTTTGGATTTTTACTTCCAGACACCAGGTCTCCCAGCCATTTTATGTTCAAGCTTTTCTTATACATGCTAACAAAACAATCTGATCAAGTGCTCAGTGAAATTTTGGGCGATTGGTGGTTTTGGAGTATTAGTCTTATTGCCAGAATCCTCTGGCTCACTTACACTTAGCGCATGCACAAACTTTACCTAACTCTCATTTTTATCTTTTTGGCGCCCGCCTTCTGTAAGGCGGAGATAACTCTTCTCGGATTTGCCCAAGAAAGGTTTATTCCTTTATTACAATTAGATACTGTCAAAAACGAATTAACCTCTGCCAAAAAAAATGGAATAACAAAATCATCTCCAATTTCAAATGCCTTTAAAGACTCAAGAGACCAATTTCCGATCGCAAAGTGGGAAGACTACAACGACGAATTAAATGGCGACTCCATTTCACTTGCCAAGCTTGCGAAAAAAACAAACGCCGAGCGCGGCGCAATTTTTCGCACATGCGCAAATGACTGCAAACCCCTAGCAGCAAAGCCTCTTCAGGACGATCAGGCTAAAAGTTTTTATAAGTATTTTTCCAACGACAATTGGGGAAAGCATTTCGTAACGTCTGATTTATTAAAGAAATCGACGACCGAAATCGCCAATAAATCTGGTGTTCAGATTCACTACGTAACTGATTTGAATAAAAACAAGCGACCCGAGCTTTGGATCACTTTTAAGCTCATGCACGGCGAAATAGGTTATGCTGTCTACGAAGCTGATGAAAAAGAAAATAATTGGGTATCCCTGGTAAATCAATGTCCCGGCTGTGACTAAGTAGGCGGTGACCATCTAACACTTGACTTTAACTTGCATACTGACCACAAATTCTCGCGACTCACGACCAGCGCCAAGTTCTAAGCTTGTCTCGCTTGCCTGGTCATTTGTAAGTTCAAGCTTTTTGTATGTTTTCAAACTCAGGGTGAGCAGAGGTTGTGAATTGTTTGTTTTGTAGACAGGGTAAAGTATTTTAGATACTCATTCTCTGTGAAGAAATTTTTTAAATGGTTAATTATTCTAGTTGGTGTGTCTGTTACTTTATTGGTGGTCGGCATTGGAACTCTTTTTTGGATTGGGAAAGGCAACACCGATGATGTTAAAACTATGTGCAATATTCAAAATGGCACTTCCATCGAACAAGTAATGAAAAGAGCAAGAGAATTGGGGTTCTCTGAAGGTTCTCAAGGAGCGCTTGGCAGCGGTTTTGTTGTTTTTGTAGAAGGTCAAAATACTTCCATTCGATGGAATGATGACGCATTACCTGGCGTGCAGAACGGAAAAGTGCAGGTTGGAAAAACTTCGCTGCCTCCTTTTTTAAGAAATTATTGCGAGCTTACTTTTCAAAATCGTAAAGTTATAAGTACGCGCGGATACACGATCGACTAGAACTTATTTCCCGTCACGCCCGTTGCACACAAAATTTTACAACTAACGACCGCCATCAAGTTCTAAACTCGTCTAGCTTTCTCATCCAATCAAATAAGCTTTGGTCCTTGAAACCGATCTTTCAACCCTAAAAAAGGTTTTTCAAATAAATAATAAGAAAACGTTGCGATGGTTAACGTCAATGTCAGTGTTATTGGGTAAAGAATAATATCTTGAGTATTATTTATGGATTCCAAATAGGAAAGCACAAAAACATTTACTAACGGATGGTATACGTAAATTCCGTATGAAATCTTTCCCCCAAAAGAGAAAAAAGGAAATTCTAAACCCCAATACTTCGAAGAGCTTTGAGATAGATTGAGAATCACAAATGCATAAATGATTGAAGGTATGAATACATGATCCCAGCCTAAAGCAAGTGTCATCAACAGTAAGGGAAGAGCAAAGTATTTGGATTTTTCTTTTACCGTACTTTTATATATTTCAGAGTTTTTATTAAATGCTATCCAGCCTGCGATTCCGCCTATAGCCATACACTCATGTTTCAAGAGTGAGAAAAATTTATAGACAATAAATGAAAGAGAATGCGCATCAACCACATTGCTTCTCAAGCTTTCTGTTACGGTAATTTTAAGAAGAACAAAAAGAATTAAGATATTAAATAGGTTTTTTCTAAATTTTTTAACTAACCACGGCCAGTAAAGATAAAATTGCTCTTCAACGCCTACGGACCATAGAAGTGCTGTACAGATAATGGAAGGGTACGCAACAATCGCCCAATGAGGCAAAAAGAAAATGAATAAAAGCAGCTTCGTATAAAAATGTTCGTTTAGAGATTGTGTTGATTGAAAGACAGCTTCACCTACCTTACCTGGCAGATCCAGCGCCACCATCGGTAGGACATAAAAACCTAGCGCTATAGTCAAAAAATAAAGAGGGAAGATACGTAAAATACGCCTGATATAAAATCTCTTAAGCTGAATTGTTCCAGTCTCACTAGCTTCTGCAAGCAGAAGATAGGTGATCAAAAAACCGCTCAAAACAAAAAATAGATTTACACCTTGAGGACCAAAAGATTGAGCCGCTAAATCTAACCCATTTTTAGGAAGGCCGATCATGTACTTCAGTTGTTCTGTATGGTGAATGACGACCGCTATTGCAGCTATGAAACGAACTGAATTCAGTCCAGGGAAATGAACTTTGTACATCGAGGGTCTTTTAAGGGTAGTTACATTCTCAATGTTATTCAATAGTGAAGATCCAAAAAGTCGAGCGGCAAGCGTACAGCAATCTTGATGCGTCGAAATTTGACATATCGAGTTAAATATTATTGCTTGTCATTAGTTTGAAAGAGTAACCACATGAAAAATTTGTTCATATATTTGATAGCCATTTTTATATGCTCTCGCTGTCGCTAAAAAAATTAATACTTCTGAATTTAGTCTCACTTTTATTCGCCCCGGGGCAGAGATAGAGGACTAAGTCGGTTATCCATTAGAGGAGGGACTGTTTGCCAAATTTTGGCGATCTCATCCCGATCAGGCTATGCTAAAACCGTTTTTCAAAGGGGACTTCAAATGAAGAAACTCATGCTCCTGGGTTCAGGCGAGCTCGGAAAAGAAGTAACGATAGCAGCAAAGCGCTTTGGCCAAGTGGTGATCGCCGTGGATCGGTACGAAAATGCTCCGGCGATGCAAGTTGCCGATGCTTTTGAAGTCATTGATATGCTTGACGGCGAGCAACTCAGTCAGGTCGTTGCGAAGCACAAGCCAGATATTATTATTCCAGAGATTGAAGCGATCCGGACGACGAAACTTCAGGAGTTCGAAAAGCAGGGTGTCATGGTTGTACCTACGGCTGAAGCTGCGCACCTCACAATGAACCGCGACGCGATTCGTGACGTCGCTGCAAGTGATCTCAAACTAAGAACCGCGCGCTTTGCTTATGCGACCAGTGAGTCAGAACTTGCAGCAGCCGCGGCCAAGATCGGATTTCCTGTTGTGATTAAACCGGTGATGTCATCTTCCGGTAAAGGTCAATCCGTTGCAAAGAAACCCGCTGATGTTTCCTATTCCTGGCGCTACGCCTGTGAAGGGATGCGCGGGGACCAAAGAAAAGTAATTGTTGAGGAGTTTATTGATTTCAAAATCGAGATTACGATTCTCACCGTCCGCCAAAAGAGCGGCAAAACACTTTTCGTCGCTCCGATCGGTCATCGGCAGGAGCGTGGTGACTACCAAGAATCTTGGATGCCAGCACAGATTTCTCCAGCCGCCCTGAAGAAGGCGCAACAGATGGCCAAGAAGGTCACTGCTCGTTTGGGTGGCGTTGGGATCTTTGGAGTTGAGTTTTTCATTACCAAAAAGGACGAGGTTATTTTCTCAGAGCTCTCGCCACGTCCTCACGATACAGGTATGGTCACTTTGATTTCACAGGATTTGTCTGAGTTCGATCTTCATGTCCGGGCTATTCTAGGGCTTCCGATTCCACAGATTAATTACCGTGGGCCTGCAGCATCTGCGGTAATTCTTGCGCAAAAAGAGGCTCAAAAGGTCGCCTATTCAGGACTAGAGAAGGCGCTCGCACTTAAAAACACGGAAGTCAGAATCTTCGGCAAACCAAACTCTCGCAAATATCGAAGGATGGGCGTAGCCCTAGCTGTTGCCAAATCGACACAAATAGCGCGCAAAATCGCAACTCGGGCAGCCTCTCTTATTAGGATCGAATACCATTAGCTGAGTAGCGAGAAATTGATCGATAGGAAATTCATATTGCGAGGCATTGTAATATTTGATAGCCGTCCTTTTATCAAAGGGGGTTCGTATGAAAAATCTAGTTCTATTTGTTTCTATTTTCCAGATCATTGTTAGTGCCGAAAGTTGGGCTACGACTTTAGAGTTTGATCTCACCGGAGTTTTTTACAAGAATAATCGCGAACTCCAAATTGACGTTCCGAAGCTGAATCGCAGCTTAGCTAAAAAAGGTCTGGATGGTTTGCCAGAAAAAATCGTCGTTGGTAAAAATGCTAAGGCATATGGGAAATTACTTTTAAACCGTATTGAGGCTGCAAATAAAGGCGCTACTGAAGAGCTACGTTTTGTAATCGATAACGGCTATCTTTATGAATATCCTCCGATTTGCTATCGCGGTGACGCTACCGATGTTCCAGCAATTATGAATGGTATGTTGGACACTTTTTTAAATAGCGAGCAAGGGATACTTGCTTTGCGCTATGGTAAAGAAACAATTATTCATGATGACAGATTTAAATCGAAAGCTAGTCTGAACGAAGCCTTTGAGGGTGGTAACAATGAAACTAAGGCATGGCTGAATTTTGACCAGCATTCAAGATCAGTTCTAGTGATGTCTGATCTTGGGCCACAAGGCGACGGGACTGAATTGTACACAACCTATATTAAGCCCTGTCGGTAGAGCTTATTAGGATAAATGTCTGCCGTAATAGTTCTTGTCCGTCTATAGCTAAGAAGTCAAAACTACTGTATAGATGCGGGGTGCCGCGTAACTTCGGCTTTAGTCACGTTCACGGATCAGTTTGATAGTGTTATGAGTCTGAGATTGAGTTTGGAGAGCTTATGATTAACACAATTTTCAGCCTTAGGTTTCCCTTTAGCTTCTTATGGATACTTTGTTTGCATACGATTTCGTATAGCTCCGTATCGGCCCAAACTCGTTGCACCGCTCTAATGAGTGCGAACACAAGCCTTTTTTCCCTTCATGATATTGCTTTATCTTCGGATCCACGCAAAGCCTTGTCGGATTATTTTGAAGCTAAATTTCAAGGTAACTATGATGCATTTGTCGAACAATTTTATGAGGGGGGATATGCAGAAGTGGAGGGGCGTGTGCTCAGCGTTAATTATGGCAGCGAATTTCTAAATAAAGTTCGCGCGATAAATCCTTCCTGGGAAAAATTAGTTGTTAACCCCGGTGTGGTGCAAAACCAGACTAGATTTTTTAAATTTGTAATAAAAAATAAACTTCAATCATTATCTGCGGAAAAGGTTTATCAAATTTATGCCAAACATCTCGGCCGAGTTGTCGTCTATAGAGCGATAGTGTTGGATAAGCAAATTCGTCCAGAATCACTTCAAGAAGAACCCCTCTTGTCTTTATTTCTGAAAAAGCAAAAACAATTTGACGACTACGAATTTAGAACGCCCAATATTTACAAGGAACTCACTAGTCATCTGAGAAATAGTTCAGCGACATTTTCGATGTCAGTTACTTATATTCGCGAAGTAGCATTAGCTGTTGCAAATAGTTTTTTAGCACGAGATCCGAAGACAAAGAGAGTGATTTTGTTTGAACTTTCTATTCCAAAAATTGACTTGATCTCTGCAGATAGCAAAAGTATTTTTGATACCGTCCAATATAAGGGAAAAAAGATATATATTGTTAATGGCTCTAATGTCGAAGGTGAATTCCTACTTGATCGAAAAGTCGAATCAATAATCTTTGGTGGGATCTTGCCCGAAGAAATTCTCTCAGTAAAAGTTGTAAAAAGTAATTATGCATTCTTCGTAGATTAGAAGTAACAAGTCGAATATCGATCAAAGGGTGGTTAGTGCAAGTTTTTATGTGTAAAATCTAAAGG